>Ga0265293_10001215_pt1 | contig 57234 bp, 50 predicted proteins | sample Munlanlewell138R_FD_192505 | JGI IMG/M metagenome (GOLD analysis project Ga0265293, IMG submission 192505) | Leachate microbial communities from a municipal landfill in Southern Ontario, Canada - Leachate well 138R | ecosystem: Engineered > Solid waste > Landfill > Unclassified | place: Canada... | reverse complement strand
TTAACGAGTTTGTTACTGCTGACATCCCCCACAACAATCAGTGCATTGTTGTTCACCAACTGACGGCTGAACTGATGCAAGTCGTTGTGACGGCGGTTTCTAATCTTGGCGTGAAGGTTCCGCACCCGGTCTTTGTTCCGGGCACGCTGGGCAATGCCGAGCTTGGCTTCAAGCTCGCGGTACCGACGACCAACGACCCGGTGGCCATCACTGGTGACGGCGGTTTCTTTGCAGCCCAGATCAATACCCACGGCACCGGTGCCCGTTGATTCTTGCGCTGGCGCATCCACCACCACGTTGAAGTACCAGCGACCACGGGCATCTTCGTTGAAGCTGGCGCTACGGAACGTGTATTGGCTGAGGCCGTAACTGTCCCAAACCTTGAAGTAGTGGCCGCTGTGATAGACCTGGCCATTCTTCCAGGACGCTGCACCGGTATTGATCGGTACCCAGCCCAGCGAGCGGCGCACACCGCCTGACCTGCGCCAGCTGAGGCGGGCTTTCTTGAACTGCTTACGGCGCGTAACGTATTCACTCGCAACGCGCTGTACCGTATGGCTATGCAGCCCCAGCTCTTTGTGCGCACCCTGCGTGTACTTCTGGATAGTGTAGGCAGACAAAAACACACCACGCTCCTTGATTGAGCGGTGACTAAGCTCGTTCACATAATTCCAGACAAAGTTAACCGACCGTGCCATCTGATTGAGCAGCGGACGGTGCTTGTCTTTGACTCGAACTTTGAGTGTCTTGGTGTGTTTCGTCATGCTGTATATATTACCAGTGCTTTGCAGATTAACCAATCGCCGTACCATGAGTTTTCTAGGGCTGCTTGCGCAGCCCGCGCTATCCTTCCCCGGACTAGAAGTACGGGGCTTGTCGCGCATTTTGGTCATGCTCACGCCTCTTTAATACGTTTAAGCTTTCTTTCGACCCTATTGCCGACGCTGGGACAATGGTTGTCTGTTGTGGCTTAGTCATGGTCATACTCCGCGGCTTGTTCTTTTAAGAAGCGATCAAAATCACTTTCAAACAGACGGTCTTGGGTCACGCGGTACTTTTCAAACTCTGTTTCTGCGTGGAGCCTGGCTTGTTCGTGCGAGATTTTTCCCGGGCCGGTTAAAATCTCGTTGCCGTTAAACTCTAAAAACCCGTCTAGGCGCTTGGCCCAATCGGCCATGCTCATGGGGAATTTACGTTGAGCTTGTAGTTCGCCAAAGTCTAAATAAAGGCTAACGATGCGTTCTAAATAATCGAGTTCTTCTTTATTTAAATAGTTTTTAGCGACACTGACATCGGTTTTCACGATTTTCCCACTGGGTGCACTTTGCCAGTGGCTGAGTCCCATGTGCGGCTGGTTAGCGTCTGCGCGAGCGACAATCAATTCGGCAGCGGTATGGCGGTGTACAGCCCAATGTAACTTGTTTTGCACTAGGGCGAAAAATTCGCGGGTGGTTTTGGCATGGCTGTCGTAATCAAAGGCGGTGGCGTACAGGTCGGTGATTTTCTGGTAAAAGCGGCGTTCCGATAGGCGGATCTCCCGAATAACTGCTTGCTGACGCTCGAAATATTCATTGGTGAACAGGTGATCATGCTTCAGGCGCTCCACATCCATGCTCCAGCCCTGAATGGTGTAGTCCTTAACGATTTGGTTGGCCCATTTGCGAAACTGCACCGCACGCTGGTTATTCACCTTAAAACCCACGGCAATAATCGCCTGTAGGCTGTAGTGTTTGGTGGTGTAGGTTTTGCCGTCGCTGGCAGTTATTAAGTAATCCTTAATAACTGCGCTTTCGTCTTGTTCGCCATCAGCAAAAATGCGTTTTAGGTGCTGATTTATCGCGGGCACACTGACATCGTAAAGTACCGCCATCATTTTCTGCGTTAACCAGATATTTTCATCTGCGTAACGCATGTCGACGCTGGTTTCTTGGTTGCCCGTGGCTGCTATAAAAGTCAGATACTCCGCTGTAGAAGAGCGAGCAATGGAGGGTGTTTTTTTACTCATTGCCTAGTTCCTTCAGGTATTCCTGTATTTGGTCTTCCACTCCCAACGCCCACCAATAAGGCTCAAAACTGCGCTTCACACTGTTTGCGATTAGTGCGATAAAACTGCTGTAGTCGCCGGTACAATGAGCGGTGTCGAGTGCTTCGTAATAGGCTAAGCGTTGCTCTACTTCAATGACAGTGGCGGGAAAACCCGACTGCATGAGTACTAAGTTCATCAGTAAGCGTGAGGTGCGGCCATTGCCATCGGTAAATGGGTGTATTTTCACAAACTCGCCATGCACACGGGCAGCACGTTCAACAGGGTGTAAAGCCTGGGCGTCGGTTGTGTACCATTTTATAAAGGCTTCCATCTGTTCAGGTACGTGTACGGCTTGAGGTGGTTTGTGGTTAGCACCAGAAATCAGCACGTTTACTTGGCGATAACGGCCTGCATTATCGGCATCGATGTTTTTTAACAACAGTTGATGCAGCGATTTGATGCTGTACTCGTCTAAAGGCTGTTGTTTGGTGACTAAATCTTCAACAAACAGAATGGCATCACGGTGGTTAATGGCTTCAACGTGTTCGCGCAGGGTTTTACCGCCAATGGTAATGCCTTCCAATGCCACCTTGGTTTCTTTAAGCGTTAGCGTATTACCCTCAATCGCGTTGCTGTGGTAAGTCCACTGCACGACTAAGTTTTCGTGAAGGTTGCTGACGATTTCACCGGCTAGTGGACGGTGCGCGTCTAGCTTGGTTTTGAGCAAGCCAGCAAGCTTAAGCTGTTTGTTATTATTCATTGTCAGTTCCCGCAGCGTCAGAGTCTTGTGGGAGTGTTTGGCTTTGCTTGGCTAACTTTTTTTCTTCTGCTTTAACGCGCCTTGCCAGCTTTGTTAAGTCTTCTTCGGCTGGAAGATTTTCTGGCTTAATTCCACGTTGCCCAAGCATGGAGCGCACACTGGTGTTATTTTGTATATGCTCTGCAGTTATTGAGCCTTCACCCTGTAAGTTTTCTTGTTGAACATTATGATTGGTCATTTCTGTCGCTAAATTTTTAGCTGCGATAGTTAGCGTAGGCAAAAAGTCGGCTAATGGTCGAGCAGCCACGATGCCATAACGTTTCTTCATGGCTTGAGTTGTATTGCCGCCAAATAAGGCCTGATCACCTTTCGAACGAATACGGCCAAAACCTTTACTATCTACCCCACGTTCGTGGATGTTTTGTGACAGTTCTTTTTCCGACTCTTTCAGACGCTCCCTAGCATCCATACGTGCCTGAAGACGCATTCGGTCTTCAATTATTTCTTGCTTCCTGGTTTGCACGGCAAAATAGCTTTGGGCAAAGGCAATTTCAGGTTTGCGTGAATCAGCATTTTGCGCAATCAGTAAGCAGGCATAGCGAGTAAGCATATAGTCTTCAACAGGACGGTTTGCACCTTTGCCTGTTTCGATCATTTTCGTGACGCCACGAAAATGATCTGAAGCTAGGATGTTTGCGGCTTCGCAAGATTCTATAGCGCGGTTGATAGCTGTTTTAAAGTTTTCCCAGCGCGCATAACCAAGCGGGGCTTGAAGGTCACGAGCAAACCAAAACTCTATGCCTTGCTCGTCGGTCTTTTGAACCCTTGATTCCAAGGTCTGCCTAAGTGTTTGTAGGTGTGTGCTCATGGCTAGTTACTCCCCACATCATCAATTTTTCGCTGGTTACTTGTATCAATTTCGACCATTTTGCTGACGTCAGCAAAATGGTCGGAAATCCCATGCTGTCTCATTTGCCTGCTCCTTATGCACCACTGTGGGTGTAACCCAACTCTGCGAGGTAGCTTTCCATTTGCTGTTCCAGTTCGGCCAGCTTGGTTTTAAGCTGCTCACGCTCGGCGCGTACCGCCATTAAGTCGACTTCCTCTTCCTCTTCAAAGGTATCCACATAGCGCGGAATATTGAGGTTGTAATCGTTGTCCTGAACTTCTTTCAGGCTGGCCAAATAGGCGTATTTATCAACAGATTCACGAGCGTTATGGGTGGCCAGGATTTTAGCGATATTCTCTTCGCTGAGCTGATTTTGGTTTTTACCTGATTTAAACTCGCGGCTGGCGTCAATAAACAGCACATTGCTATCGGTTTTTTCCTTTTTGAACATCAGGATGGCGGCTGGAATGCCGGTGCCGTAAAATAATTTTTCCGGCAGACCAATGACTGTGTCCAGCAGGTTCTCATCAATGAGTTGCTTGCGAATGCGTCCTTCTGCTGCGCCGCGGAATAACACGCCGTGCGGTACCACGACACCCATACGGCCTGTTTTTGGTTTTAAGGTTTCGATCATGTGCAGGATAAAGGCAAAGTCGCCTTTGGTTTTTGGCGGTACGCCACGACGGAAGCGGCTGAACTTGTCGTTTTCTGCGTCTTCATGGCCCCACTTGTCTAAAGAAAAAGGCGGGTTGGCGGTCACTATGTCAAACAGCATTAAGTCGCCGTTTTGGTCCAATAGCTTGGGGTTGCGAATGGTGTCACCCCATTCGATTTTGTGGTTGTCTTCGCCATGCAGAAACATGTTCATTTTTGCTAGTGACCAAGTGGAGCCAATGGCTTCTTGACCGTAGAGGGCGTAGTTTTTGCTGCCATGGTTTTCAACAACTTTACGCGCACACTTCATTAACAACGAGGCAGAACCACAGGCAGGGTCGCAGATACTGTCGCCCGGTTGCGGGTCTAATAGTGTGGCCATGAGTTCGGAGACTTCCGGCGGGGTATAAAACTCACCGGCTTTCTGGCCGCCGCTGGCCGCAAAGTTTTTAATCAGGTATTCGTAGGCGTTGCCAATGACGTCTAATGAACCGACACGGCTGGGTTTCAGGTTTAACACTGGCTTAGCAAAATCCTCCAATACATGGCGAAGGATGTCATTCTTTTGCTTTTCCTCCCCTAGTCGATCGGTATTAAAGCTGATGTCTTGGAACACGCTTTTACCGGCATCTTTGAGCTTAGTGCCGTTGGCCTCTTCAATGGCATGCAGGGCTTGGTCGATGCGCTCACCGTTACCAGGCTCGTGACGACGCTCATATAAAGCATAGAAACTGGCTGCTTTGGGCAGGACAAAGCGCTCGCTTTTCATCATTTCATCGATCAGTTCAGGTTCGTCACCATACTCGACTTGGTAGCCCTCGTAATGGTCTTGCCACACATCTGAAATGTACTTCAGAAACAGCATGGTCAAAATATAGTCTTTATAGGTGTCGGCGCTGATGGTGCCGCGGAAGGTGTCACACACTGCCCATAGGGCTTTGTTGATGCTGTCTTGGTTAACTTGGTTGTTCATGAGCTTTTCTCCATAAGTAGGTGCTGAAACATGCCTTGCAGCATCGTTTCACGGTTATTCAGTAAGGCTTGTGTCAGCTGTTGTTCCTTCTCCCACAGCTCATTTAAACGCATAATTTTCTGTTGGATGGCTAAGGTGGGAATGTTCAGTTGTAATGCTTTGGCTGTAGTGGCATTCAGCATAACGAGGCTTGTGCCTTGGCTTCCAGCACCCTCGGATATCCAGTGTTGCATTTCTGGGCGGTTGAGCGACCAGCAAAGAAATTCAGGCAGTATGCCTTGTTTGGGTGTGATTATTAGAAACTGGCTACTGACAACAACAGGTAGTTCAGATGACTGATCTGACACCAAACACGAGGCTCGAAAATAACCGCCCTTACTGCCGCGAGATGGTAGTAATACTGTGCCTGGGCTAGCGAAGGCTTTATCTTTGCCTTCCCAGTTAATCATGGGCAGCTGATGAGCATGCAGCATGGCAGTATGAGTTGTCTCCCACGCGCTTCGTACATCTTTAATCTGCGCCACATGGGCGTTGCCACCACTTGTGAGCTCATCAATTTTCTCACGAAAGGTAAATCCAGAGCGGATATCAGCTATATCGCCTAGAGCCTTTATTTTAGTGGGTTTGCGCATGTTGTGCTCCTTTATGGGGTGAGGCTCTTAGCATGCACCCTGCAATTTGGCCTGTCTGAATGTCTTGTAAAAACTCAACTTCATGCCAGCCAACCTGATGTGCAGTTTCTTTGAACCAGTCCCTAACCACGCTTGTTAGTCGTTTTTGCTTCTTATCCTGCTGTTTGTTGTACAGCGCCAGTAGTCGATAAGTTGGACAAAAGGACGCCTCCGGGTCTGATTTTGTGTTGACCGGTGCGGGGGCGGGAAAGGCATGCCGCTCTTTTTTGTTGGGCTTCTCAGGCTGACCAGCGGCAGAGTCCTGGCCAAAGTTAGCCTTAACTAGCCACAAGCTCTGGGCTAAAATAATTTTCGAGGTGGATTTGTCGGTTTGCGATACTTTACTTGTTTGATAGGGTTGCATAACTCAACTCCTTCAGCTTTGTGTGTCTTCTCAATAGTTGGCTTTGAATACAGTGACAGGTGGTAGCCTATCGCTGATACCAACACCGAAAAATATACAGTAGGCAATTAACGACTACCTGTTTGGTAAGCGCATATTGCGCTGGCAGTGCTTTGCTGTCAAGGAAAATATGCAGTAGGTGGTTAATGAGTATCGAGAAAGCTTCTTAACTTACATTTATTCAAATGCACCCATAGCTCAGCTGGATAGAGCCCCGGAAGGCATTTGATTCCTACTGAGTGCGCCAATTTTTATTATTTTTCAACAGCTTGAAAATAATTATCCCCCCCAAAAAAAAATGCAGCACGAAAAATGACTGCTGTCCAAGAACCCTCGGCCTTAGAATAATGAGTGCAGCTCGTTTTTGGTTACAGGTTTGCAAGCTAATTTTTAAGGCTGTAATAACTGATTTTAGCCGTGACGCTAAAACGTCCAGTTATTTTCTATAACCTCTTCCTTGCGCCCACTCTCAGCGGGCAGCAAGTGCTCATGTAAAATCCTGCGGACTTCAATAATGGCGGCTGGATTCTCTTGCACGCTGTGCCAAGAATGAATCACCTTTTCTGAGGCGGCGTTTTCCAGGTGAGCACTGCGATAAGGCACAACTCCGTCGCTGGAGTCTAGCAGTGGGATTTTTAGTTTCTCGTGACCTATTATCGAGTGATAAGCCACATTGGAAGAAATAGGTAGGCCGGCAGTCATGCGAATAAAGGGCGCTTGATCGCTTAGGTTGTCGATACTGTTAAAGCTGCGGGTGATGGGTGCTGCTTTCGCGCTGCTGGGGTCTACCAGAATTTGGGCTATTTCTGTAACGCGACCGAGCATGGAAAAGGGTAGCTTTACCAGTCGGGCTGACCAGCGTGCGAGTCGGTTTTCGGCGATGGGCGTGCCGCGGTGCGGTGCGGCAATAAAGATAGCTCGTTGAACCTGGGGTACGGGCTCAAACCAAGCATAGTTTTTTAACACTTCTTGTGCGCGTAATTTGCGCGCTCCGTTAAGTTCGTAGTGTTGCACGATTTTATCCCATAGCTGATCACCGGAGGATGAAACCATTAAGCGGGCGAGTACGCCGCCCATGCTATGCCCAATCAGAATAATGTCCTGTGTGGCAGGATGTAGATTGGTGGGATCAAAAAAGCTAAGGGTCTGCTGTAAGGTTTGACGAATGGTGTGCTGGTTTAGCGCAATTGGAGCGTTGGTGGGATAATACAGCTGCCATATTTGATAGTTTTTGCGCAGGGTTTCATCGCCGAGCATCTCGTTGGCCACGTTTATCCATGCCTCTGGACTGCTGGCTAGGCCGTGCAGCAATAGAATAATACGACGTTCCGGATCATAGGGTTGCATGAGGTAAATATGCGGTTGCTCCAGCACTTCACCGCGGCCGATTAAGGTCAGTAATGATTGGCTGGCAAAACCTGAGCGTGCTAACCAAAGTCCATAGCCGGAAGTAAAGTTGGCGGCTAAGGGTACGGTTTGTTGTGCAAGTTCTACTTGGTCGGTGCGGTAGGGATCAAAGCCTAGTAGCTCGACCTCCTGTGTGGCCAAAACCTGAGCTAAGTTTTTACCCGGAAAGCGCAGTATTACGGTTAAAGCGGGGAAAGGCGTTTCGCTAAAGGATTGCTGGGCGCTTTGGCTATACACTACTTTTTTTGCCATAACAGCAACCAATTCTGCACCTATGCCATCGCGACGGTATTGATTGCGCATGCCTTTGAACGTTAGCGATGCAGCAGGAATAAGCTCGCTGGGTAGGGCTTGGCTGTGTGCTAAACGTAATCTTCTTAAAGAGCCACTAATGGCCCAGCGTTGGGTTTGGGTATGAAAGCGGCCTTGGGCATCGAGACTGTCGTGAAAGTCTTGTTGATATTGATTAAACATGCCTGTCACTGCTTGCTGAACGGCAAAGTTGTAATAGTCGCGTACTTGGGTTTGGCGATCTTCTAGGGCGCGTGATTGTGGTGTGCGTTCGGAGAAAAACAAATAGGCATAGGCGTAGCGTGCTGTTTCTAAGTAAGCGTCGAGCTGGGCCTGCGGCAATGGATGGTTTTTACCGGCGCTGTCTTTTGTGCTTAGGGCTTGTTGCAGCCAGAGTTCAGCCAGGGTGGCCATGCGTTGCTCGTTGGCTAGGCCGATGCTGTGTTCGAGTTGTTCGCGGCAGGCATCCAGTTGCTTAAAACAGCTGCGTTCATTTAAACCAATGACTTGTAAGGCTGCGTAGCTGCTGGCGCTGAGTTCGCCGGTGGTCAGAATGTCGCCACGGCGCAATGAAATATAGTCAGCGGTGTCGACACTGACGGTTTTAACCCCAGCGCATCCGCTCAAGAGGATAACTAAGCAGATAAGTAAGCAAGAGAAGCGAAATGACTGTGGTTTTGGCATGAGCTTTAAATCGGTGCAGCCTAGAAGAAGTGCGCTAGTTTAACCAGCAAAGGTGTGTTTGTCCTGAGCCATAGCCAAAAGATGAATTTACGCTGTGGTAAAGCAGCTGGCGCATTTAATAGCTTAAGCCGTCTTGCCTTTCCAGCGCTCGGCCAGAAACACCCCTAGCAAAATGATGACCGTACCTATCCAGTGGTATATCTTAATCTGTTCGCCCAAGGTCAAAGCGGCGATAAACAAGCTAAGAATGGGCATGAGGTTAAAAAAGATGGCGATTCGGCTCGGCCCCATTCGGCGCACACCATGCAACCAAGCCAGCGGCGCAATTATTGATGCAGCTAGGCAGGCATAGAGTACCAGCGGCAGGTTATCAAGATTAAGCCCAGTTTTCGGTTGGGATAAAAACAGCGGCAGCTGCACGATAATGGCGGCAAGCATTTGTAGGTACAGCATTTGCAGGGCTGAAATACCAATTTGCCAGTGCTTCAACAGCGTGCTGTACAGCGCATAGGACAGTACCGCAACGACCATTAAGGCATCGCCACGATTGATTCCTCGGTGAGTGAGCTGCATTACTTCACCGTTGGACACCACCAATAACACACCAATGAAGGCGGTGATGGCGCCGATTACGGCGGGTGTTGTTAACCGTTGTTTGAGCACTATCACGGCCAATACCAGTGCGGTGCTGGGAGTGAGTGCTTGGATTATGCCGATGTTGGCTGCGCTGGTGTATTGCGCGGCAAAGTACATCAGGCTCTGGAACATGGCCATGCCCAACGAGCCCATGATAAAAATTTTCCCAAGGTGGGGACGAATACGCCACCAATTACGCAGGGTAGGACGTAACACAAAGGGCGTCAGCAACAGCCAAGCAAACAGCCAGCGGTAAAAACCGATTTCAGTTGGCTCGATGTTGGTGGCGGACATTTTAGTAATAACGGTATTGCCGGCCCAAGCGAGCACCGCTAATAAGGGAAAGAGATACTGCATGCACTTGCTTCGTTAGCGGGCTAATTAATTTGTTGCCAGTAAGACTACAGTATTGAGCCGCTTATTCCGAGTGTGAATTATAGATTTATCCGCTAACGAATGCGCAAACAAAGCTTGCTGTAGCCGCTGGCTGGGTAGCGTGCAAATACAGGGCTGCGGTTGGGTACTAGCTGTAAGGTGCTGCAGTGTTTCAGCAGGCTGCTGATTGCCACGACCAGCTCCATACGCGCTAAGGGTGCGCCCGGACACACATGAATGCCGGCGCCATAGAGCAGGTTTTGTTTGGGGTTGCGTTGCCAGGAAAACTGCTCAGGATTATCAAACACCTCAGGATCGCGGTTGGCTGCTACCCAGTTCAGGGTGATGGGTTGTTCTGCGGCGATAGCGCAACCACCGATTTCTACCGGGCAGGTGGTGCGGCGGCGGTTTTCTAGTAAGGGGTTATGCAAACGCTGGATTTCATCGTTGGCATACCAGAGTTTGTCGGGGTGTTGGCGTAGCTCGGCTTGTAGCTCTGGATTGCAGGCTAAATAGTGGGCAATAACGCCAATCGCAGCGGCAATGGTGCTGACTTCGCCGGCTGTCCAATTGCGTAAGATACTGGCAATTTCTGCCTCGGTTAAGGGGCGACCATTTACCTGTTCATGCATCAGCTCGCTAGTAATGTCTGTGTCTTGGTGCGCTTGCGTTTGACGGCGCTGTTCCAGTTGCGCGCGAATAATGCGGGTGAATTCGTCAGCCAGCGCTGCAGTTGCGCTACGGTCGCGCGCAAGAGTGGCGACCTGACTACGCTTTAACCAGTCGAGTAAGACATCAGCCAGCTCTTGTGGCCAACCCATAAAAGCGCATTGAATTCGAGCAGCGAAGGGATAAGCAAAGGCGCTCATCAGATCAATGGCGTCTTTTTGCACAGCGGCCTGTGCAACCTCGTCAGCGATTTTCTGGCAGATAGGTGCAAACCAGTCGACCCGTGCTTGACTGAAATAAGGTTCGATAAGCGCACGGTATAAGCCGTGCTCGGGCGGGTCCATGCCGTTAGGTACAGAAATGTGTTGCGAAACCTGATTGCTAAAACTCTGGTGATCTTCTAACACGCGCATCACATCAGCATGGCGAAACAGTGTCCATTGGCCGTCGCTGCTGTGAGCAACGGGGCATCTTTGGCGCATTTTGTCATAGGCGTGTCGTTGGTTTTGTAACACAGACTCGGCGCGTGGGTCCCAGTCGGGTTGAGTTACATCGGTCATGGGGCCTCCAGTAATATACGAGTAGAGTCGCTAGAGGCATTAACCTACCTTGCAGGTGGGTTTTAGAGCTTGTTTAGAATCAAGAATCGTTTTTTCTGCTGTATGCGCGCTTTTAGCTAGGCCTGCTCGACTTCATCAGCGGCATATTCAACACAGCAAACACGATTGCGCCCAGCATTTTTTGCTTGATACAACGCTTGGTCAACCTGACTTTGCACGCTGTTTTCATCCTGCCCGTACAGCAGCGCTACACCAATACTGATGGTGACGTAGATAGTTTCTGTTTGCGTGATGGTGGGTGTTGCAGCGACGTGCTCACGAATTCTTTCGGCTAGCTGCTGGGCTTGCTGCAGGGTTGTCTTGGGTAGCAGCACGGCAAATTCTTCGCCACCTAAGCGGCCAGTAACATCATCCTGACGCAGGCTGTCGCGTATTCCCTGGGCTATATTGTGGATGACCAAATCTCCAGCGGGATGCCCGTAGGTGTCATTGACCCGCTTGAAATGGTCAATATCAAGCAGTAACAACGCCCCCGGGCAGTGCGGTGTGCTGATCTTAAGCTGTTGCTGCAGAATGTCTAAAAAGCTACGGCGATTATGCAGTCCTGTGAGCGCATCCGTGGTGGCTAAAGTGACTAACTCCTGCTCTTTTTTCTTGCGCGCGCTGATGTCTTGAATAAACCACACGTGACCTAAAGAGCGGAAATCACGCTGAATGGGTACCCAATCGATTTCGAAGGTACGGCCAACGCTGTCTTTGACTTCGCGCCGCTGGCGCTGTTTAAGCTTGTTGCGTGGTATAGGCAACCAAGCTGCCTGCTCTTGCTCTAGCATGGTTAACAGCTGTGAGTGGTGTAAGCCGATCAGACTGGAGGGCTCAGCATCCAGATTAAGCAGGGAGAGCAGGGTCGAGTTTACCGTGACAATACGGTTGTTTTCGTCTTCGAGTAAAACACCCGAGGGAACCCGGATTAGCAGGGTCGCTAAACGTTCTTGTGTTTGTAGCAGGGCCTTATTTTGCTTGGCTTCAATGAGCACTAGGCGGGTAATCCACAGCGCCGCAAGCAGTAGCAGAATGGTCGCTAATAGGTTTTGTTCTTTGCTGGCTTTATTTGAAAGCTGTACGGGTAAAAGAACCTTATCTTTACCCAAGCCTAAGCTTAAAACGGCAGGAAAGTCAGGGATACGGTGCCATGCATAGATGCGTTCCACCCCATCAATAGGCGCGACAGCATTGTAATGACCGCTTAGTTTTTCGGGTTGCTGGAGAAACTCACGATCGGCGGGTACTTTTTTGGTTAAGGAGTCTTCTAAAGCATGGGTGCGGGCAAGGTATTGACCATCATTTAACGTGAGCAGCACTACATCGCTATGGTCGGGATACACCTGCCTAAACGCCTCTGCGAGGTGTTCAGCGGGTACAGAGGCGAGAATTATTCCGGCAAACTGACCGTCAATCAGCATGTTATGACTAAACTGCACCGTCCATTGATTCGTCAGTACGTTGCGCACAGGACGGCTGATTAAAAAGCTGGGCTCGTTTCGCTGTGCTAGCTGTTGAAAATAATCGCGTCTCGCAACCGATAGCTCAGAGGCTGGTTGCCCAGATTGCGTATGGCTGTTAAACAGCACCTTACCTTCAGCGTCAGTTACGATAATGACATCCAACGAGCCTTTGAAAATACCCTGCTGTGCAAGCCCGACCAGCTTACGAAATACGGCTTCGTCATGGTCTTGCCAATGCTCAATGAGGTGCTCAAGTATAAAATTAATGCCGAGCAACTGTGAGTGCACCTGCATGCTCAGCGCGTGCGCTGCTTGGTTGGCACGTAATTGAGCCTGTAACTGAGCTTCATCTAACTGCTTCTTGTGCGAGTAATCAAGGCGCATCCAGTATGCAATTAAAAGCAGCAAAAAAAACAGCCAAGCTAAAGCTAGGCGAGTCCAAATACGACGGCGTGAAATCTTAGTTGAAAGCATGCTTAACTCTTCAAAATATAGGCGCAGTAAATGACTACTGCGCCTGCGTAAAGCTAATGTTTTATTTATTAAAGCTGGTTAGTAAAGAGACCAAACCAAGCAATACCCATAATGATTGTAAGTATATCACTTTGATGGTAGATGGTTCTGAGATTAGTCAAAAGAAAGTTGCGCGGTGGTTAGCCGGCAGTTACCGCAGAACTGCTTACAAGGACAGGCTGATTGCACGACGATCGCGCAAGTCTTTAAAAGCCATGGCCAGTGCAAGCAAGATAATCAGAATAATGGCGGCAAAACCGACGCTCACCGCGATGGGCCACGAGCTGAGTGGACGTACAGCAAAGACTATCGCTGTGATCACGGCAATGCCCACAGAAGTACCAATACGCTGCCCAGTTTGCATGATAGCACCCGAGCTACCAGCATAAGCCAGTGGCACTTCAGCTAGGGTAAGGGTTTGATTAGGGCTGATGATTGAACCCTGACCGAGGCCAAAAAAGGCCAGCGACAGCAACAGCCACCAAATACTTAGGCCGTAAAACTCGTGCAGCAATATCACGGCAACGCTGGTTAGCAGGCCGAATAGCGCAAAGCTTAAACCGCCAATAACGATTTTCCGCCCGTAACGGTTGACGCGCTTGCCCGCCCAGTTAGCTGAGTAGGCGGATAACAGCGCCGAAGGAATGCCTATCATGCCGGCTTCAAAGGCGGAAAAGCCAACGCCTTGTTGCACATACAGGGGTACGAGCACCCACACGCTGGTCATGCCCAAAAAGTACAGCGCCATAATAATGCTGCCGTTGCGGTAGCTGGACGTGGCAAAGATTTTTAAATCCACCATGGGGCTATAACCGCGCTCGGTGTACCAGCGCTCCCAACGTGCCCAGAGAAAAAACAGCAGTAAACCGGCGGGTAATAGCAGCCAAATCAGCTTGGAATGCTGTGACTCGACAAAGGGATACAGCACCGCTAAAACACCTAGGCCCAATAGCAAAGCACCAATGGGATCGAGCGAGCTTAAACCTGATTGTTGTTGCAGTTTGGGTTTGTGTATTAGCGGGCGGGGAAACCACAAAAAAGCTAGCGCTAGGGTCAACACACCGACGGGCACGTTAATTAAAAACGTGAGTCGCCAGCCGATCTCTGCACCGCCAAGCTCAATCAGCATGCCGCCAAGAATGGGGCCGATAGCGACTGAAACGCCGACCGTGGTACCAAAAAAACCAAACGCACGCCCCCGCTCAGAACCGCGAAAATACTGCTGAATCATGCCAACGCCCTGCGGATTGAGCAAGCCTGAACCAACGCCCTGCACAAAGCGCGCGGTATTCAACCACTGGGCATCTGGAGCTAAGCCTGCGGCAATTGAAGACAGAGTAAACAGCGCCACACCCAGGATAAAAAAGCCGCCGCGACCCATTAAATCCCCGGCGCGGCCAGCGCTAACCAGCACTACGCCAAAGGTCAGCGCATAACCAGACAGCACCCATTGAATATCAGACTGGCTGGCGTTTAATCCCTCTTGAATCGAGGCCAGCGCCACATTGATCACGCTCACGCTCATCAGCGACATAAAAATCGCCATCAGCAGCACCACCAGAATGCGCCAGCGTATAGGATCACTGCTGTAGTCTAGGTCGTGAGGGGTTTGCGTGATCGTTGTGGTCATTAGGTTTTCAGCTTATTGGAAGACTTGCTTAAACTTATCTTCATCTAAGTAGCGTTCAAATCCACTGATTGAGCGGGTTACATTGGCATCATTCATCAACTCTTGCATGGCAACTTCGCCCACCAGTTTGAACGCATCAACCAGTGCTGCCGAACCGTGCTGCTTCATGGCGAATTTAACTTGATTGGGACAGTCTTGCGTCATCAGGCGGGTAATGAGATTGGCAGTAAACAGGTCTGTGCTATCCCTATCTGCAGTCGAGATATTGGCATATGGCTCAAGCGTGCTGTGCGTGGAGATGGCGACAAATATCCACTTGGCCAACTCCTTCCTTTCCCGACCGTTTAGCGAGTCGGTAAAGCAGGAGGCGAGCTGCTGTGAGGATTGATTGGCCTGCGACAAGGGTGGAAACAGCAAACCAGCCATCACAGATAAAATGATTAACGTTTTTTTCATAACTATTCCTTAAGTGATCCTGTACGGGCGGCTAAAACCGCCCCACCAATATAACCCAATTAAAAATCCGCCTCAGAATAACTTCTACAGAGCCCATTATCTTAAAGCAGCGCAACGATTGGGGTTTTCATTAAAGCCTTGCTGGAGCGCAACTCTTGCGCGATTAAGCTCATTTCCGGCACAAAATTGCAAGCAAGGCACGATTCCTGCTCAAAACCTCAAGCAAGGCACAATCCAATGTGGGACCTGCCTTGGCAGGGAACCAAAAACCAAACCATGGCACGGATTTGAGGTTTTAGGCTTAACTCTGGCTTGGGTGCAATATTCGTTCCCCGACAAGTCGGGTCCCACAAAAGCCTAACCGGCAACCCTAGAGCCAACCCGAACTACTGAACTGCTTGATAGCCCGCTTCACTCAGAAGCTGGGTTCCAACAGGATTGTGCAGGGACTCCAACAGGTTCAGCTTGATTATTTTGGCTGTGGCGTTTATTGTGCTGCGGCTTTTATGTTGTAAGGTGGCTGGCAAATTCCAGCCTGAAAAGGGAAGTCTAATGACGCTGCCCCCGCAACGGTACACGACGCGTTTTTAACGCACGCTTATGCCATAACCACTGGTGAACACTGGGAAGGTGCATAGGTTTATCGTCAGCCCGGAGACCTGCCTTACTGCTTTGAATTGGTGTTGCGGAGGGCTGCACCGTCAAGTGCAGTCTGTCTTTCTCCATTCCCCGCACTTGCACCTGCCCTCCTCAAAAAAATTTTTGAGGAATCCACTGAAATGAAACTGTCCCGCCTAGCGCTTGCCGTTGCGTTACTGCCTGTATCGAGCCTGTACGCAACTGCTGATAACAACGAAGACGCTTTAAAACTCTCCAGCACAGTCATTACTGCTAACCGTATTGCCCAAGAAGACGTGCGCGCTACTTACGCTTCAGAACTGCATAGCGCCGAGGATATTAAAAACTCTGCGGCCATTAATTTATATGACTACTTAGGGCGTTTTAGCTCGGTAAATGTGCTGACTTCTGGAAACCCTTACCAGCAGAAACTGGATATGCGTGGTTATGGTATTGGCGATGGCTATCAAAATATTGTGGTGACGCTGAACGGTCGCCGTTTAAATAATATTGATATGTCCCCGCAGCTGCTCAGCAGCATTCCGCTCAATAGCATCGAGCGTATTGAAATTATTAAAGGTAGTGGCTCTGTTGCGCAGGGTGATGGTGCAATGGCCGGTGTGATTAACATTGTTACCAAAGATCAGAAGGGCGTTGATTTTAGTATGGCTGCTGGCAGCGATGGTTATTCTGCCGCGAGTATTAGTGCAGGACTGAGTGAAGAGTTTTTTGCTTTGCAAGTATTGGCTGAAAATAGCGAAAGCGACGGTCTGCGCAAAAAAGATGTGGATGGTAAAACAGATGAGTCTGATGCAAATAATTTATCAGCCACGCTGAAAGTCTTTCCCGTCGATGGTTTAGAGCTGCGACTGGGTAAGGACCGTGCTCGGATGGATGCGCATTATGGCGGCTGGATTGATAAAAAACAGTTTGATAAAAATCCGTCTAAAAATAGAGACCTCGCTCCACCTCACCAAGAATGGGAATTTAAAACTGATGTAAATCGATTGGGAGCTAGCTATCAGGTTAACGAGCTGCTTTCGTTTGATATCGATCATGCAGCTGAAAAGAAAGAGGTCGAATTTGTTTATCCGGGTTCTAAGCCAAGTAAGTTCGATTATCGTTCAACAGACTTTTCCGGCCAGCTAAGTCTCGAACGTTTAACCTTGGTGGCTGGCGTGCAGCTGTTTGATGGTGAGCGTAAAGAAAATAATAACAAAATGCACAAGGATAATAAGGGTGCTTACTTGCAGGGGCTTTATGCTCTAGGTGATACGACCTTCAGTGCTGGTGCTCGCCGCGAGAAAGTAAAATACAAATATAAAGAAACAACAAAGTTAAAAGATGACCACACACTAGATGCTTGGGATATAGGTGTTAACCATCAATACAGCCAAGAACTAAGCGTGTTTGCTAACCTGAACCAAGGCTTTCAAGCACCGGATATCGAGCGTTTCTTTGGGTTTGATCCTAATGATTGGTCTATTGTTTTTAATGATTTTATCAAGCCCGCAAAAAGTAAAACGCTGAACATTGGTCTTAACCACGTAACTGAACGCAATAAGCTTAAAGTAACTGGTTTTTACTCTAAGCTGAAAAATGAAATTTATTTTTATAACACAGGTACTCCTTTTAGTCCTTTGAATATAAACACCAACATCGATAAGTCTTATAAATACGGTCTAGAAGTACAGGATAGCTTTCAGGTTACTCCGGAACTACTAGCTCGTGTTAACTATGCGTGGACGCGGGCAAAAATCGATAAAGAAGATGAAGGCAACGGTGCTTATAACGGTAAAAAGCTACCTGGTGTTTCCGAGCATAGCATTACCGCAGGTGTTGATTACCGAGTCGTGCAAGATGGTACGTTAACGCTGACACAGAACTGGCGTAGTCGTGCTTATGCTCAAGAGGACTTTGCAAATAAGCTTAAGCAGAAGCAAAAAGCTTACAATACCACTGATTTTGGCTATGCCCATAAAATCGATAACTTCACCTTGTTTGCCCAAGTGAATAACGTTTTTAATCGTAAAAACGGACTATGGTTAAGAGAAGATGTGATTTACCCCGTCAATTTCACCCGCACTTGGTATGCCGGAATCCGCGCTTCGTTTTAACGCTTAAACAAACCCAGAACCCCTAAGTAGCAAGGACGCTACTATGACTAGGACGTCCACAAGCAGGGAAGCTTAAAAGCGGTGCTACTTCTTGTAGGCACCGCTTTTTTATTCTAAATCACTAACGATTTTTATTGCTGGTGAAAACTACTCGCCGGCAATATGCGTACCGGCTTCGCCAGCGAGTAAGGCGAGGGCGTCGGATAGGCGACCGATGGCGCTAAAACCACCGGCGGCGGCAAAGCTGGCGCAGGCTCTTATTTTTGGCCCCATAGAACCGGCTGGCAAGGTCATGGATTGCGCTTCGGCTACGGTTAGCTTGCTTAGCTTCTTGGCTCGTGGCGTGCCGAAATCTTGGTAGACCGCTTCAACGTCGGTCAAAATCAACAGTGCATCCGCGCCTAGTTGCTCGGCTAAAAACGCACTGGAAAGGTCCTTGTCGATCACCGCCTCAATACCCTGCAAGCTATTATCAGCTTGGCGTACTACAGGAATACCGCCGCCACCGTTGCAAATTACGATGACATTTTTCTCGATTAGCATTTTTAACACTTGCAAGTCGGGAATTTCTAAAGGCTGGGGTGAAGCAACCACGCGACGCCATTTATCGCCATCTTGTGCGATTTGCCAGCCTTGCTTGGCGGCGCGCTCGTGCGCTTCTTCTTTAGAGTACACCGGACCGATGTATTTGGTGGGCGTGGTAAACGCCGGGTCATTGGAGTCCACCACAACTTGAGTTAATAAGGTGGCGACAGGGCGACTGTGCTGCAGGATGTTTTTTAACTCTTGTTCGACGAAATAACCGATCATACCGGCAGTTTTTGCGCCGAGCACATCAAGCGGATAACATTCGTCAGGTTTGTAGGCTTCACCTTGGAGTGCTAGCAGACCAACCTGAGGGCCATTTCCGTGGGTAATAACTAATTGGTGTCCGGCGTTGATAATTTGCGCCAACGCTTGCGCGGCTTGTTTGACATTCTTGCGTTGAACCTCGGCTGTCATGGGCTCACCGCGCTGTAATAGAGCATTTCCGCCCAATGCTGCAACAACTAACATAAAAATACACCCTAATAAAGTCACTGATAACTAGGGTACCCTGTCGCGGGGAGCCCAGTTTAAAATTGTCGATATTGTGGCACAGCTTGTAGATATGTACAGGATTAATCAGCGGGCTATTGAAGTTTTCTGCCTAAGGAAAATGCTTTTGTGGGAGCGCAACTTTTGCGCGATTGAATTTAAACTCAAAGGGCTGGTACTGGTTGCAGCGCTGTTCTTACATAAAAAATTTAGGCTTAATGCTCATTATGAAAAAAATACAATTTAACCTGACCGACCAAATTGATTTGCATGAAAACAAGTATCAACGTGCTACGGCATTGCTGGCAGTGTTCCAGTCGGCACGTTTGATCATGCCTAAGCGCATTGTTCAGCAAAATATGCATGCAGCGGCTTACCAGACTTTGTATCAGTCAATTTTTGTGCGTGATTATAAAAATGTGCTGGATGTGTACGGTGGTGATTTAAAGAATCTATTGCAGGGTGGCGAAGCTTTTTATATATCGAGCTCTTTTCAGCAGCATGATAAACAGAAAATTGTGGAGTTTATTGGTGCCAGAGAAACGCTGGAAGAGTTCAAGCAGATTAAGGTTCAGGCGATGCTGATCTTGCGGCTGCAGAAAAGAATGTTTGCTCGACGCCAAGCTGTTGAGCGCATGATGGAAATTATGGGCAGTATGCATGAGCAGCAAGCAAGCGGCGCTATCGACAGCACAACCATGCAGCAAATGCTGGCGCAGCAACTACAGGACTTGTTTGCCAAACATCAGGGTTTTATTAGCAAACGTTTATTAACCAATCAAAGTGTTTTGCAAGAAAACCCTAGGCTGGCAATACAGGTGTATTGCGCACTATTTGCTGGCGTGCGCGCGGCCTATATTTGGCGACAGTTAGGTGGCGGAGTGATAAAGGATATCTTTTGGCGCTCGGCTGTTAACCCTATGCGCCTGTATGCAGAGATGCACAAGTAAAGGCTCACATCGTGCAGAAGTTAGGTTCCAGCAGATTTGTGCAGGTACGGTCTTGTGGGAGCGCAACTCTTGCGCGATTGTAATTTTCCGGCGGTTTCTGAGTTGGTTTTTTAGCGGCATCGCGCATAAGATGCGCTCCCACAGTGTGCGTTTTACGCGATTGGTTTTTCCCTAAACGCTCAAGCTGGTTTATAGTCCGCTATCACCCAAGAACTAGGTTTGTACAAGAGTAAAGTTAGGATGCAGCACAGATTCGGCACTATTGAATATCAACTAAAGCGCAGAGCGGTTAAGCACATGCGTATTCAAGTATTGCCGCCTAACGGGGCTGTGCAGGTGATAGTGCCGCACCATGCCAGTGATTCCGAGATTGCGCATATGCTTGAAGTGCGTACTGACTGGATCATAAAACACCAACAGAATTTCTTACGTCGCCCACAACCAATCGAGCTGCAATGGGTCAGCGGCGAGCAGCATTATTTGTGGGGTAACCCTTATCAACTCGAGCTGATAGAACAGCAGGGTAAGCATCAAGTGCTATTGAAGCAGGGCAACCGCCTGCAATTACGGGTCCGCCCCGACACAGATACGGCTAACAAAGCTAAGGTGATGCAGGCCTTTTATCGGCAGCAACTTGAGCAAGAAGTCCCGGCGCTGCTAGAAAAATGGCAGCCGTGCATGGGCGTGGCGGTTAATGAATGGCGCAGTAAGCAAATGAAAACCCGCTGGGGCACCTGTAACATTAACGCCAAGCGTATTTGGTTGAATGTTGAATTGGTCAAAAAACCCTATCCTTGTTTGGAATACGTGGTGGTGCACGAGCTGGCGCACTTGCTTGAACCTAGCCATAACCATCGCTTTGTTGGTTTTATGGATGAGTTTTTACCGGACTGGCGTGAACGCCGTAAATTGCTGAATCAGCGCCCTTTGATTTGAGTTTATAGGCCTTAGAGCTAGCTGCGCTGCCTGTGTGGGGTGTTTCTGTTACCATTGCGCGCAAATTATTATTTTTACTGTCATGGAGTGTTCAATGTCTGAGTTCCCACCTTGCCCAGCCTGTGCTGAAGAAATTACCTATCCTGATATGCACAACTATGTGTGTGCTACCTGTGGTCATGAATGGCCCATGCAGGAAGATACCGAAGCTGAGGATAAGCCCAAGTTTCGTGATGCCCACGGTACGCCTCTAGAAGATGGCGATACGGTTACATTGATTAAAGATTTGAAGGTCAAAGGCAGTTCAATGGTGGTCAAAATGGGTACGCGCATTACCAATATCAAATTGGTTGAAGGTGATCATGACGTGGATTGCCGTGTGGATGGGCAGAAGCTGATGCTCAAGTCCTGCTTTATGAAAAAAGCGTAAGTACATGCTGGAGCCCAGCTTCTGTGCGCTGCGATCTATAAGGCAGCACCGCCTCGCTTTTGTGGGACCCGACTTGTCGGGGAATAGGAAATGCACCCAAGTCAGAGTTAAACCTAAAACCCCAAATCCGTACCATGGCTTAGTTTTTGGTTCCCTGCCAAGGCAGGTCCCACATGGCATTGTGCTTCTTTGCAGTCATTGTGCTAGTGGTTCTAGCTCACCCAGCACCCCGCAGAATTAGCAGATTTGGGTAGGCAGCGACAGCGGTGCGTCAGACGATGCTGTGTGTTTGCGTGCGTAATCCGCGGTCGAATGCATGGCATCCTCCTACGCGCGTAACGAACTCTGGTGGGTGCGCGATGCGTTCTATAAGGTAGCACCGCCTCGCTTTTGTGGGACCCGACTTGTCGGGGAATAGGAAATGCACCCAAGTCAGAGTTAAACCTAAAACCCAAAATCCGTGCCATGGCTTAGTTTTTGGTTCCCTGACAAGTCAGGTCCCACAGTGGATTGTGCCTTGCTTGTGGTTTTGTGCTGGACCTAAGCTTAAATCGCGCAAAAGTTGCGCTCCTACAAGAGCCAAGTCCGCTCCAACAAGGGCTCTGCAAGAGCCCTGCTTTATTGAGTAACGGCCTCAGCAACTTTTAGGCGGGGTGCGCGCCTGCGCTGTAGCCAATAGATGAGCATAAATAACGCCAGTCCCGGTAGCCACATCACTTCTTTAGGGACTCTTTCGCTGGGGATGCGTGCACTCACGATTTCTTGGTCAAACTCAAGACCGATTTTAGCGGCAGGGCTAGCAAAGGCGACGTTATCAATAATAAGCTTATCACCCTCATAGATGACCTCTAAGCCCATTTCAGCTAAGCGTTGCTCGCCATCGCCCTCATTAGGAACGGGGAGCAGCACAACAAAGCTTTTCTCTTTGCCGATGTAATCCTCGCCCTTAATACGCATGCGCAGTTGGGTGTCGGGTTTAAGCGCTCCGATGCTTTCAACAAAGGTCTGGCGATTCAAATCCTGATAGGGGTCATCCACCATATCCAACCAAAAACCCGGTCTGAATAGCGTAAAGGCAACCACTAGCAGCAAAATACTTTCGTACCAGCGACTGCGCGTCACTAGCCAACCCTGAGTGCCGGCAGCAAAAATCAGCATCGCACCGGTCGCCACGATGAAAATAATGATGCCGTGTAGCCAGTCGACATTAATCAGTAGCAAATCGGTGTTAAAGATAAACAGAAACGGCAGCGCGGCAGTCCGCAAGCTGTAGTAAAACGCCTGCACCCCGGTTTTTATCGGACTGCCTTTGGAAACCGCCGCAGCGGCAAAGGAGGCCAAACCCACCGGCGGGGTCACGTCGGCCATGATGCCAAAGTAAAATACAAACAGATGCACAGCGATTAAAGGCACAATTAAACCGCTTTGTTGCCCTAACGCCACAATGACCGGCGCAAGCAAGCTGGACACCACAATATAGTTAGCAGTGGTTGGCAGCCCCATACCCAAAATCAGACTAAACACAGCAGTGAGCATCAGCATTAGCAGTAGATTACCCATCGACAAAAACTCGACCAAGTCAGCCAGCACCAGACCCACACCGGTTTGCGATACCGCACCGACAATAACGCCCGCAGTGGCTGTGGCAATGCCAATGCCGATCATATTGCGCGCACCGGTAATCAGCCCTTCACGCAGATCCACAGCGCCATCGCGGGTGGCGTTTTTCACTTCGCTGAGGTTGCCACGCATCCAGCACAGAATAGGGCGTTGAGTAAGCAGAATACCAATCAGCATCACGCTGCCCCAGAAGGCTGATAAACCGGGGGACAGACGCTCAACCATCAGGCACCAAACCAGTACTACGACCGGCAAAATAAAGTGCAGACCGGATAACAACACCATTCTTGTGTTGGGTAAGGACTCTATAGGCTTGTCGGGATCTTCTAATGGTAGCGGTGGATTGTTGGCAGCAATTTTTAATAAGCCCAAATAGCAAAGGCTGAGCAGGGTGCAAATAACTAACAAGGCATAGTCGCCCAGCACCGGTTTGAGCCAGCCCAAGCCATAATAAACAGCCAAAGATAAGCCGGAAATTAACATGGCGCCAAAAGCAAAACCGGTCAGGCGCTTAAGCCAAGGTTTGTGTTCGGCCACGCCAATGGGCTGCATATCAAGTTTTAAGGCTTCTAGGTGCACAATGTACAACAGGGCGATATAAGAAATCGCAGCCGGTAAAAAAGCGTGCTTGATAATCTCAACGTAAGAAATGCCGACATACTCGACCATTAAAAAAGCGGCTGCGCCCATTACCGGCGGCATGATTTGCCCGTTAACCGAGGAGGCCACCTCAACCGCACCGGCTTTTTCTGCAGAAAAACCCACTTTTTTCATCATCGGAATGGTGAAAGTACCTGTGGTAACGACGTTGGCAATGGATGAGCCTGAGATCATGCCGGTTAGCGCTGAGGCTACCACGGCGGCCTTGGCTGGTCCGCCACGCATATGTCCCAACAAGCTGAAGGCGAGCTGAATAAAGTAGTTGCCTGCACCCGCGCGCTCTAATAGTGCGCCAAACAGAACAAACAAAAACACAAAACTGGTAGATACGCCCAGCGCGATACCGAACACGCCTTCGGTAGTAATCCACTGGTGATTGGCTAAGGCTTTTAAGCTAACACCGCGGTGGGCAAGCATGTCAGGCATATAGGGGCCAGCCACGCTGTAAATTAGAAAGAGCAGCGCAATAATAGCTAAGGGCGGACCTAAGGTGCGCCGAGTAGCCTCAAGCAGTAAAGGAATACCCAAGCAAGCAACCGCAAAGTCGGCTGTTGTTAAAGTGCCGGGACGTAAAGCAAGGTGTTGATAAAAAACAAATAAATAGGCCGCACTGGCCAACGCTAGCAATGCCAGAGCGATGTCGGTGATGGGGATGTAATGCCGAGGCGATCGTTTAAAAGCCGGATAGGCCAAAAAAGCTAACAGCAGTGCAAAGGATAAATGGATGGAACGTGTTTCGGTGTCGTTTAGCACAGCCCATTTAAAAATAAAGGGCAAAGGTGAGGCGATCCATAATTGAAACAAAGACCAACTTAAGGCAATTGCTGCAATGAGAATGCTCATTAAGCCTTGGGGAGAGCGAGCGCCTGATTCCTGCGCAATTAATTCTTCTGCGCTAATATGCTCAGTGCTAGACATGTTTACCACCTTGGAAATGAAAGAACGGCTTCTCTAATCAATTAAAGAAGCCGTCCGGTTATACGAATTACATCCAGCCGCGTTCTTTATAGTAACGAATAGCGCCTTCGTGTAGGGGGGCAGAAAGCCCCGCCTTAATCATTTCTTTCTCATCCAAGTCATTGAATGCAGGGTGGATTTTTTTGAAGCGGTCAAGGTTGTCAAACACAGACTTAACTACCTGATAAACCACATCTGGGCTAATTTTAGCGCTGGTGGATAGTACCGCTTTACCACCGATAGAAGCCGTTGGTTTGTCATTACCTTTGTACATGCCAGCTGGGATTTGCGCCTTGGTGTAGTAGCTTTTTTCTGCCAGTAGCGCATCAATTTCAGGACCTTCGATAGGAACAAAAACAGCGTCAACAGTAGTAGTGGCTTCTTGGATAGAGCCGTTAGGGTGACCTACAAAATACGTCATTGCATCGATGTTGTTATCGTTAAGTGCGCTGGCTTGCTCAGCTGGCTTTAATTCAGCAGCCAATGAGAAAACCGACTTTTCCCAGCCTTTCTTCTCCATGATTTCTTCCAGCGTGTCGCGCTGACCAGAGCCCGGGTTACCGATATTAACGCGCTTACCTTTTAAGTCGTCGAGTTTAGTGATATTGGCATCACGGCGCGCCAATACGGTGAACACTTCGCCCTGTACGGAGAACAGTGCGCGGATGTCATCCATTTTACCTTCAGCAGCAAAAGGTGCTAAACCTTCCATTGCCTTGTATTGGTGATCCGACTGCATCACGCCAAAGTTAAATTCACCACTGCGAATTCCATTGACGTTAGCTACGCCGCCGCCGCTGGCCGGTGCGTTACATTTGATGTTATGGGTTTTGGTGTCGCGGTTAACAAAGCGGCAAATGGATTGGCCGACTACATAGTAAACGCCGGTTTGACCGCCTGTACCGATGGTGACGTAATTTTCTTTAGCCTGAGCAGCACCCGTTAAGGTCATGCCTGCTAGTGCCGCTGAGAAGGCCACCGCGAGGGTTTTATTTTTATACATGTTTTATCTCCTGAGGTTAGCTTAAGAAGTTACTCAAAGCTCTGTGCAATCAATGATTGCCTAGGCTGGCGTAACAAGCTTTGCTCGGTTACAAGGGGAACGGAATTATGCATTGCGTGGAAAAATTTAGCGCGCAAGGCGCAGTAAAAATCACCACATGCTTAGTTTATACCCTATCTAGCGACCAGAATAAAACCTTTAAATGCTTTTTCGAAAGACTTTAGAGTTACGCTGGTAGTTATATAGGGCGGCTTTTTGTTGTGGTAACTGCTCTATTGAGCATGGCTCAAAACCGCGTTCTTGAAACCAGTGCGCTGTGCGTGTGGTGAGTACAAATAAAGAGTTTAAATTCAAACGCTTAGCTTGGTTTTCTAGGTGCTCAAGCAGGGTATCGCCACGACCGCCGTGACGGTAGTCGGGATGTACCGCTAAGCAAGCCAGCTCGGCAGTTTTTTCTTCCACAAAGGGGTATAAAGCCGCACAAGCGATAATCAGGCCGTCACGTTCGATCACGGTAAAATTGGCGTATTCCTGTGCCAATAAATCCTGCGGGCGGCTGACCAACACACCCTGTTCTTCAAGTGGACGAATCAGTGCGGCTAACCCGGCAATATCCTCAATACCCGCTTGGCGCACTTGCTCAAAATGGCCTTGATCAACCAGAGTGCCGCAACCATCACGGGTAAACAGTTCTGACAAAAGCGCGCCGTCAATCTGGTAGCTGATAATGTGGCTGCGTGACACGTCATGCTGGCAGGCAGAGATGGCCGCCTGCAGCGCTGAAACGTTGGATTGCTTAGCAAATTGCTGGGCGTGTTCAATGGCTTGCTCTAACTTGAGTTCGCGGATTAGCTGCTGTTGTTCGTCCAGTATGCCTTGCTCAGCTGTAAACAAAATAAGCTTGTCGGCGTTCAGGCTAATGGCGGTTTGGGTGGCTACGTCTTCACAGGCAAGGTTAAATACTTCACCGGTGGGCGAATAGCCCAAGTGGGGCAGTAGCACGATGTTGCGCTGCTCCAGTAACGCCTGTATGCCTTCAGCGTCGACACGGCGCACTTCACCGGTATGCTGGTAATCAACACCGTCAATAACACCGCAAGGTTTAGCCGCAACAAAATTGCCGCTAACCACTTTTAATTTAGCGCCCTGCATCGGTGAGGCGGCCATATTGACAGACAGCTGGGCTTCTAAATAAGTACGTAACTGTCCAGCCGCATCAATCACGCAGGCCAGTGTGCGCGCGTCGGTAATGCGCAATGCGTGGTGGTAGTTGGATGCAATTTGTGTCGCCTTTAGGCGCGCCTCAATCTGTGGGCGTGCGCCATAAACTAAAACCATGCGTACACCCAAGCTGTGCAGCAACACTATGTCGTGCAGAATATGGGTAAAGTTTGCGTGTGCTATGCCTTCACCGGGTAGCATGATGACAAAGGTGCGCTCGCGGTGGGCATTGATATAGGGTGAGGAGTGGCGTAGCCAGCTGACATAGTCGTGCATAAAGCAGCCTTAAACGGTTGGGATACAGTGATCGCCAATATAACAGGAATGTAAAAACGAGTAAGCCTTTGTGCTTATTAGCCTACACATCCATGTGAGAGATTTTAGTAGCACGACGCAGCCCATCTTGTTGCTGTAACTGGGCTGTGGCTGTTGAGACCTTATAAAAATATAAGTTTGAGAATGCTAAAGAAAATAATGGACAGGACAGCGCCTGCGGGTAGTGTAATGGCCCAAGAGGTGAAAATAGATACAATCACTTTCAGGTTCAGCGCACCTATACCGCGTGCTAAGCCAATACCCAAAACGGCACCGACCAGAGTGTGAGTAGTGGAGACGGGTAAACCAATAGCCGACGCACCTACCACCGTTGAAGCGGTAGCCAGCTCGGCAGCAAAACCACGACTGGGTGTCAGCTCAGTGATTCCGCGGCCCACGGTAGCAATGACTTTATAGCCGTAGGTGGCCAAACCAATCACGATACCCAAGGCGCCTAAGAGTAATACCCAAGCCGGTACAGCTGATTTGCTGGTTAATTCAGCCATGCCTTCGCTTTGGATGACACCTGCAATGGCCGCTAGAGGGCCCACAGCATTGGCGACATCGTTAGCGCCGTGAGCAAAAGCCATAGAACAGGCGGTGAAGATCATCAGTGTGGCAAAGGTTTTCTCTACGCTGACGTAGTAATCATTACGCGTTGGGTTTTCTGGCAATTTCACCCGGCGCAACAGCAAGATACCAAGCCCCATCACCAGCAAGCCGACCAAAATAGCTAGCAGTAGACTGTGCTCGTTACTTAAAGAAAGGCCAACGTGCTTCAAGCCTTTGCTGAGCGTCATCAAAGCGACCATAAAGCCAGTGACAAACATGTACACAGGTACAAAACGTTTGGCGTTGGTAAAGGGGTCGTCCGTGTTAGTGATGAGTTTTTGTACGCTGATAAACAAACAGAAAGCCAGACTGCCAGACAAGAAGGGCGTAACGACCCAGCTGGCGGTAATGGGTAGAATTTCAGACCAGTGAACAGAGTCAACCGATACGCCAATAGCAGCGAAACCAATTACGGCGCCGATAATGGTATGCGTGGTAGAAACCGGCCAGCCTTTGGTGGTGGCAATCAGCAGCCAAGTACCGGCGGCCAGCAGTGACGACATCATCCCCAATACTAAGAGGTCTGGTGTCATGCTGTCTGTATTAACAATGCCGTTTTTGATGGTGTCGGTGACTTCGCCACCAGCGAAATAAGCACCGCAAAATTCAAACACCATCGCTACGACAATAGCTTGTTTGATGGTTAAAGCGCGTGAGCCAACTGAGGTGCCCATGGCGTTAGCGACATCATTCGCACCAACGCCCCAAGCCATGAAGAAACCAAAAATACAGGCCAATACTAAAAGTATGAAGCCGTAATCGGTGAGGACTGACATAAGATAATCCGCAAACTCTTGAATGACGCTAATAAATTAGCGAGCTAGTAGTTGCTCTAATCGATTGCCGACTCGTTCAGCACGGTCGGCGACGTCACCGATCCACTCGATTATGGTATAGAGAAAAATCACATCCACGGGTGGAAGCTCTTTTTCGATTTTATACAGATTTCTACGAACCTCGATTTGCATCCGGTCAGTATCGTGTTCGATATCTTCAAGCTCTTCGATCATCGCGGTCACTCTAGCGACCTCACGATTACCAAAGCCTGTTTCTAGAATTTCATCAAGCTCGTTCATGGCGGTAAGAGCCTGCTCGCAAGCATCTACAGTCCGCTGTACGTAGGGCATGATGATGGGTTGTAATTGTTGCGGAATGGACATTTGACGACCTAGCATCAGGCCGGCAATATCTTTAGCGCGGTTGGCTACCTTGTCCTGTACACTGAGCAGTTCAAGCAAGTCAGAACGTGGCACAGGCAAGAATAAGCTTTTTGGTAGGTGGATACGCACATCGCGTTTTAGCTTGTCGGCTTCTTTTTCTAGGCGCACCATTTCCTGCTGCACCTGCTCAACACGCTCCCAATCTTCTGCCATTACAGCTTGAAAAAAAGGAACCAGCTTGGCTGCACACTCGTAGGCTTTGGCGATATGCTCTTGCATAGGGCCAATAGGTGAGCGACCAAATAAACTAACGAAAGGATTAATCGACATTGCAAAAGCGCTCGAAAATCAATGAGGGTTGTAATTATACGGTGCTAGAGCAGGTTAAACTAGGGTTGTATAAAATTGGAATTAAATTTGTCAGCGAAGGTGAACAATAAAGCATGGCTAAAGAAACTGAAATAAAACTAAGAGTAAGCGCTGAAACGCTAGCAGCACTGCGTAATAGCAGCCTTATAGAGTCACGCCGTTGTCAGCCGTGGCAGCAGCGTAATTTGCTCAATTGTTATTTTGATACGGCAGATTTTTCTTTAGCCGGAGCCCAAGTAGCGTTGCGTATTCGCCAAGATGGTGAGCAATTTATCCAAACCTTAAAGACCAAAGGTGCCAGCGTAGCTGGACTGTCTGAGCGTAATGAGTGGGATTGGTACCTGACAGAAAACACTCTGGATGTGGAACTGCTGACCGATGACTGTTGGCCGCAACCCCTTAAAGAATTGGATAAACAGACTTTAACCGGCATTTTCCATACGGATTTTACCCGCGAGTTGGTTGAGCTGTGCTGGCAGCATGAGGGTGAAGAAACCCGGGTAGAGCTGGCGCTGGATTTAGGCGTTGTACGCACTTCAGAGCAAACAGAAGAAATTTGCGAGTTAGAGCTGGAGCTGCGCCAAGGTCAGCCAGAGGCTTTATTACAGTTGGCGCTTGAGTTGGCGAATGAATTTGCCCTGATGCCCTGTGATATTAGCAAGGCTGAGCGTGGTTATCGTTTATTGCAGCCGGGCAGCTTTGAGCTGCAGGTGCCGATGGCAGAGTTAACCGCAGACAACACGATGGATGTCACCACCTACCATCTGGCCATGCAGCTGCTATCCAGTAGCCAGCGCCTAGCGGAACAGTATCGCCATAGCGCACAGTGGAAATTGCTGGAACAGTGGATTTACAGCCTTGTGCAACTGCGCGCGCTGTTGACCAGTCTGGGACAAATTGTGCCACGCAAAAGCAGTAACGAATTAAGACAGATGCTTGATGAGCTCTTAACCAGCTGGATGCCTGTTTATCAAGCAGCCGAGCAAGAGGACACCCGCCAGCAAGCGGTAGAGCAGTTTGCGCAAGAGCTAGCGCAAGTTCGCTGGGGACAGTTTTCTTTGCATTTGGCGTTATGGTTACATCAACAGACGTGGCAAAAGCAACGCAACGAGCGTGCTCAACGTCAAGCCCAGGCACCCTTGGCGCGTTGGTTGGTGCGGTTTTTACGCGAAGAATTAAGCAGCATACCGCTCTCTGATTATGTACAGCAGCCACAGCTTTTGATCGAACAATTGCCACGGGTAGAGCGTGTTGTTTTTTGGTTGGAACATGCCCGTCATGTACTCGATATTGCACAGTTGGACGCTATGCTCGGCAGTGCGCGCAAATTACAGCAGGCTATTTTGCAGCAAGATGAGCAGGCGTTACGTCAGCAAGCGGCTAGCTTGTGGCAGAATGTGGCCTGTAGGCAAATAATGAATAGCTAAGGAACCTCTGAAACAACAGTTTTCAGAGTAACCCTAGAAACAACGCAAGCAGAGATGAATTATGGCCGCACATGAGCGAGTGTTGGGGCTTGCAGATATTCTGCAAGAGCTCGTAAAAACTAAGCGTATTGACCAAGCAACCGCCGATCAGTGCTTGATCGGTCGGGGCGCATTTACCGGCAAGCAGAGCCTGCATCCGTTGGAGTATATCGCGCTGCAGCAGTTTGATGACTTGGCGCGCGTGGGTAAAAAGCTGGACTTGGAAACCCTCAGCCAGTGGTTAGCGCAGTGGGCAGGGCAGCCTTATTTGCGTATCGATCCGTTAAAAATCGATGTGCCAGCGATCACGGCAGTTATGTCCTACGCCTTTGCGCAACGCCATAAAATTCTTGCCGTGGCGGTGGACGCTGAAACCCTGACCATTGCTAGCGCGCAACCCTTTGTTAGTGATTGGGAAACAAACTTAGCCCATGTGGCGCGCCGTGTGATCAAGCGTGTGGTGGTTAATCCAGCCGAAATCCAGCGTTTCACGACCGAGTTTTATCGCTTAGCACACTCCGTATCAGGAGCCAGTCATAATGAGTACAGCAGCTCTGCCATTGGCAACTTTGAACAGCTGTTAAAGATCGGCAGCAGCGAGCAAGAACCTGATGCCAATGATGCACATATCGTCAATATTGTGGATTGGTTGTTTCAGTATGCCTTCCAGCAGCGCGCCAGTGATATCCATATCGAACCAAGACGTGAGCAGGGTACGGTGCGCTTTCGTATTGATGGTGTGTTGCACAATGTCTATCAGTTTCCTGCCCAGGTCACCATGGCAGTTATTAGCCGTTTAAAAACTCTGGGTAGAATGAATGTTGCGGAAAAACGTAAACCCCAAGACGGGCGTATAAAAACCTCAACACCAGATAACAATGAAGTGGAGCTGCGTTTATCTACACTACCCACAGCCTTTGGTGAAAAGCTGGTGATGCGCATCTTTGATCCCGAAGTGTTGATGAAAAGCTTTGACCAGCTGGGTTTCTCTGCAGAGGATTTAACCCGCTGGCACAGTATGACCGCGCAACCCAATGGCATTATTCTAGTGACGGGCCCTACGGGATCGGGTAAAACCACCACGCTCTACACCACGCTTAAGCAGCTAGCCACCGAGCAGGTAAACGTTTGCACCATTGAAGATCCCATCGAAATGATTGAGCCAGCGTTTAACCAAATGCAGGTGCAGCATAATATCGATTTAACCTTTTCCAGTGGTGTGCGCGCGCTGATGCGCCAAGATCCAGACATCATCATGATTGGTGAAATTCGCGATCTAGAAACAGCAGAAATGGCGATTCAGGCCGCTTTAACCGGACACCTAGTGCTCTCTACGTTGCATACCAATGATGCACCCAGTGCGATCAGCCGGCTACTTGAGTTAGGCGTGCCGTATTATTTGTTGCGTGCCTCCTTGTTGGGCGTGATGGCGCAACGCTTGGTGCGCACCCTGTGCCCACATTGCAAAGAAACGACTGAGATTTCCGAGAGTGAATGGAATGAGCTAACCAAACCTTGGAATTCTGCCAAGCCTAAAACAACCTACCAAGCGGTTGGCTGTTTGGAGTGCAGGGATACCGGTTATCGCGGACGAGCTGGCGTGTATGAGATTATGCTGTTGAATGATTCAACCAAACAGCTGATTACTGAGCATACGGATATTACGCGCTTAAAAAATCAAGCCTATCGTGATGGTATGAGCAGTTTGCGTTTGTCAGGTGCGCAAAAAGTAGCAGCTGGGCTCACCACGGTAGCCGAGGTGTTACGTGTAACGCCGCGCAGTGAAAATCAATAAGGAGTCACCGGCAACAGTGATGGTAATGCTATGTGTTTAATTGTTTTTGCTTGGGCGCCAGACAGCGCGCAACCTTTGTTAATGCTGGCCAACAGGGATGAAATGCATGCGCGCGCCACAGCGCCTTTAGCGCAGTGGTCTGATTATCCGCAAATTTATGCTGGGCGGGATTTACTGGCAGGTGGCAGTTGGCTGGGTGTTGCCCCGCAGAGCCGTTTTGCTGCTTTAACTAATATTCGTGCTCTGGAAGGAGTGTTGCCGCGTTCACGCGGTGAGCTGGTCAGTAATTACTTGGCTGGGCACGAATCGCCAGCCGCTTATATGCATAGGGTGGCGCAACAAGCAGCGCAGTTTAATGGCTTTAATCTGCTGGTAGGCGATAGCCGACAACTTTGGTTTTTAAATTCCAAAAGCGCCCGCCCGCAACGGCTCAGTGCCGGCATTTACGCGCTGTCCAATGCCAGCTTGGATACACCTTGGCCGAAGTTGGTGCGGATACGCAGCCATTTTAGTCAAAACTTAAATAGCACCGATGATGACTTGTTTAATCTCATGCGCGACCGCGAGCGACCCGCCGAAGAGTGCTTGCCGGAGACCGGCGTGGGGCTGGTGTTGGAGCGGATGCTGTCGAGCATTTTCATTCAGGGCGAATACTACGGCACGCGTGCCACCAGTTTGTTGCGCATGACGCAGACGAATTTAAGCCTAAAAGAGCAGAGTTATACGGTTGCGGGAGCTGTGCAAGAGCTGAAAGAAATAGTATTAGCGGCTGACTAAAACACTCAAATTCTTGGCGGTAATTAGATTTGTACTGCTGCCGTTGGGTTGAGTATCTTGTCCAGACCAAGGCTTTTGAGCGCCAAGCTAAGGGTGCTGTGTACAATCAATGGATTATCCATACGCATCACATCGCTCAGCAGCGCTTGCGCATGACTGAGCCTAATTTGGCGCAGTAGCCACTTTACCTTGGGCAGATGTGTGGCGTTCATGGATAAACTATCAAAACCCATCGCCATTAACAGCAAAGCGGCAGCTGGGTCGCCGGCCATCTCACCGCAGATACTCACTTCCTTGCCTTGGTTATGAGCCGCTTCAACCACGCTTTTTAAGGCCATTAACACCGCTGGATGCAGATAGTCATAAAGCGCTGCCACGCGGGCATTGTTACGGTCCACTGCCAGAATATATTGGGTTAAATCGTTGGAGCCGACCGATAAGAAATCGCACATTTCTAGCAATTCTTTAGCTTGATAAACAGCAGAAGGCACCTCAATCATGACGCCCACTTGCGGCATCTCAACTGCAAAACCCTCCTCATGTAACTCACCCCAAGCCCGGTGGATAAGATACAAGGCATCATCAAGTTCATGCACGCCAGAAATCATTGGCAGCAAGATGCGCAGATTATTTAAGCCCAGGCTTGCCTTTAGCATTGCGCGCACCTGTACCAGAAAAATTTCCGGATGATCCAGGGTGACGCGAATACCACGCCAACCCAAATACGGGTTACTTTCCTTAATGGGGAAATAGCTTAGCGGCTTATCACCGCCAATATCTAGGGTGCGCATGGTTACTGGGTTAGGGTGGAAGGCTTCAAGCTGTTCGCGATACATGTTGGCCTGCTCGCTTTCGCTGGGTAGACGAGTTGAGCTCATAAAGGCCACTTCGGAGCGGTAAAGCCCTACGCCTTCAGCGCCAAAAGCCTGCGCGCGTGCTGCATCAGCCAGCAGTCCAGTATTGGCCCACAGTGAAATGCGGTGTCCATCTGGTGTTTCACAGGGCAGGGTGCGCAGCTTATCCAACTCTTTTGAAATTAAGCGCTCTTCCTCGATAACCTCAGCATATTGCTGGCGCAGTAAAGGACCGGGGTTGGTAAACACATCGCCATGATAACCATCGACAATTAGCTCAATACCTTCGAGTAAAGAATAGGGCAGATCTTGAGCTGCCACTACCGTAGGAATCCCCATGGCACGGGCTAAAATAGCCACATGTGAGTTGCGCGAACCCTCTACTGAAACCAAACCAACCAGTTTTTCCGGTGGCACATCGCCCAGCATGCCGGGGGTTAGCTCCTCACTCACCAGCACAGTGTTATCAGGGTAAATCAGTTCCTGCTTATGCGCTTGTTGCAAGTGCGACAGCAGTCGACGGCCTAGATCTTTAACGTCAGCGGCGCGCTCACTCAGGTAGTCATCATCCATGCTATCAAAGCGTTTAAGGTGAGCATCTACCACCTGACGCAGAGCACCTTGCGCCCATTGACCTTTGTTGATCAATGCGGTTACGTCACCGGCCAAGGCGTTTTCTTCCAGCATCATCAGATACACATCAAACAATGCTTGTTCTTGCGGGCGTAATTGTTTGGCGAGGCGGGTTGATAGGCTGCGAATTTCATTACGCACGGCGGTCAGCGCTTGCTCAAATAATGCCAGCTCAACGCTGATGTCTTCTGCCTTTTTATCGGGTACAACATCTAGATCGGCAGGCGGCAACACCACCACGGCTGTACCTAAAGCGGCTCCTGGAGCGCCAGGCACACCGATAAAGCGCGCCTCTTGAATGCCTTTACCCTGCTTGCCTAAACCGCGAATAGAGCCGGTGGCTTCAGCGTGTGCGATTACGCCAGAGAGCTGAGCACTCATGGTGATTAAAAACGCTTCGTCACCTTCATCAAACTGGCGCCGTTCTTTTTGTTGCACCACTAGCACGCCTAAGACTTGGCGGTGATGAATAATAGGTGTGCCTAGAAAAGAGGCGTAGCGTTCTTCGCCGGTTTCCGGGAAATATAAAAAGCGCGGGTGGCTGGTGGCATCTTCTATGCTGATGGTTTCAGCACGACTGCCTACTAGGCCGACTAAGCCCTCATTTGAGCCCATGCTCACTTTGCCGATGGCGCGTTTGTTTAAGCCTTCAGTCGCCATCAATACGTAACGATCGGTGTCGGGCTGATACAGATAAACCGAACACACGTGACTAAGCATGGCAATACGCACCTGTTTAACAATGATAGTAAGCGCAGCAGACAAGTCTTTGGCTGCGTTCACTTCTTGGGAAATCAGGCGCAACATGGTTAGCATATTGCTTTCATTACGGGTTGAGATGGACACTTTATATTGAGTCTCGTCTGGGAAGTTGGGGTGCTAACTCTTTGAGTGCGCGACGATAAACCTCTCGCTTAAATGCAATAACCTGTCCTAATGGATACCAATAACTGACCCAACGCCAGCCATCAAATTCAGGTTTGGCACACTTATCCACACATACCAAGTTTTCGTCGGCACGCAAGCGCAACAAAAACCACTTTTGTTTTTGTCCAATACACACAGGAGCGCTGTGTTTACGCACTAGGCGCTGGGGTAAACGGTATCTTAGCCAACCACGGGTGCAGGCAAGTACTTCAACATCATCTTCGCGTAAACCTATTTCTTCATACAGTTCACGAAACAAGGCTTGTTCAACAGTTTCATTGGGGTGGATGCCACCCTGTGGGAACTGCCAAGAGTTTTGGTTTATGCGTCGTGCCCAAAGTACCTGACCTTGCTCATTGGCTAAGATGATGCCGACATTAGGGCGAAACCCATCTGCATCTATCATGTTAGCCTACCTTTAAAATTCAAAAACTTAATGCATTGTTCCATAAACCATGAATAAGCGGCAATCTTGATTTGCAAACTAAGGGGTGGCTAACAGGATAAATAGTATGGAGTTAGTAACATTTATCGAAAAAAAGGCTATTCTTAACCACCCGCAAAAATAACTGTTACGAGGACATCAGTGTGCGTTTAGCGATTTTCGATTTAGACAATACTTTGTTAGCTGGAGACAGCGATCATTTGTGGGGCGAATTTTTGTGCGCCAATGGTTATGTTGATGCTGCTGTTTACAAAGCGCGCAATGATCAGTTTTATGCCGACTATCTGGCTGGCAAGCTAGACGTTATCGCGTATCAGAATTTTTGTCAGGAAATTCTTGGGCGCACAGAAAAGTCCGTGCTTGAACAGTGGCATGCCCAGTTTATGCGTGACTATATTGAGCCCATCATTTTGCCCAAAGGTGAGGCGCTGATAGCCCAGCATCGAGCAGCGGGTGACTACATCATGATCATCACCGCCACTAATCACTTTGTTACCGCTCCTATTGCGCAACGCTTGGGCGTTGACCATTTAATTGCTACCGAATGTGGCATGCAGATGGGGCAGTACACGGGCGAGCTAACGGGCGTACCTAGCTTTCAAGCGGGCAAAATCACGCGGTTAAATACATGGCTGTCGGAAAATCAGGCGACTTTGCTCGACAGCTATTTCTATAGCGACTCGCACAATGATTTGCCATTGCTAGAAAAGGTTGCACAGGCTATTGCGGTGGACCCAGATGAGCGCTTGCGGGCTATTGCACAAGAGCGCGGCTGGCAGATTATTAGCTTGCGCGATGAGTAAATCAAGCCCAATAAAATACAAATAAACATAATAAATTATGCTATTGTGTTGCTGTTATTTATTGAGGAGCAAACAAAATGAACAGACTCGTCTTGATGTTGACCATGGTTTTTGGCGTATTTACAGCCCAAGCGAGTGAGCTGGGTATTACCGTTGAAGAGGCCTACGCCAAAACCCAGCAAGAGAAAAAAGTGTTATTGATTGATGTGCGCGATCCAGTGGAGATTATGTTTACTGGTTCGGCAGAAGCTGCGGATATTAATATTCCATTTATGTTGGTTGACCGCAGCCGTTATAACACCGAGCGCAATATATTCGCGATGGATATCAACCAAAACTTTGCTCAGCAAGTTAAAGATGAGCTGGCTAAGCGTGGGCTGGATGAAAATACCGAAGTCATTACCATGTGTCGCTCAGGTAGCGAGCGCGGTGAGCCTAGCGCCAAGGTGTTGCGGGAGGCCGGCTTGGCCAATGCGCGTTATGTGATTCACGGATTCCAAGGTGATGCACTCAAAGAAGGCCCGCAGGCGGGGATGCGTTTGCAAAATGGCTGGCAGAATTCAGGTTTGCCTTGGACGCGCACTTTAAATCCAGACAAAATTTACCGCGAAGATCGTTAAGCACGTCATTTACTGAGTCAGCTTGCGCTGGCAGCCCAATTAAGTTAACTTAGTTGCCTTCAATGGAGAACAGCATGCAAGTCAGTCTATGTAATCAGCAGCACAGTCATACAGCCAATCGCGCTGTGGCTACGCCTGTCTGCACTGTATGCACTACTCAATATTTTTACGGATATTGGTTTAGCCAAGGGCTAACCTGATATTCGTATTGGGTGGCCCTATTTTATTAAGGGTAGCCCACCACAGAAATGTTAAACCCCGGTAGGCTCCCCAGCCACCGGGGTTTTTTTATGACAATTTTGGAGTTTAGAGTATGAGTTACACCTATCACTATGGTAACAATTTGGCTTGGCGATTTATCCAGCAGATTGCTTTTGCCCAGCATCCACCACGACGAATACAACTCTAGGTATAAGGCGGCATAAGCCGCACAAGGAAATACAGATGAATGCTATCAACTCTGCTTTAGCGCCAGAGACACAAATGCAGCAAAAACCAACCGCTGGCTGCTCAACGGTTAGCTATGAATTACCCAACCCGCAGCAGCTACGCCAACAACTGCCTGTATCTGAACAGCTGGCTGAGACCATTACACGCCAACGCAACGCGGTTCGTGCGGTTTTGAATCAAACCGATAACCGTCTGCTGGCGGTGGTCGGTCCTTGTTCCATTCATGATCCGCAGGCTGCTTTGGATTATGCTAAGCGTTTGGCACAACTGGCGCAGCAGGTTGAGGGTCAGCTGCTACTAGCGATGCGTATTTATATTGAAAAGCCACGTACCACGGTGGGTTGGAAGGGTTTGCTCTACGACCCGCATCTTGATGGCAGTTACGACATGCGCAGTGGGCTTGAATTATCGCGTTCATTGATGCTGCAAGTCGCGCAGATGGGCTTGCCGGTTGCAACTGAACTGCTACAACCGCTGGCAGCGCAGTACTTTGCGGATATTTTAAGCTGGGCTGCGATAGGCGCACGCACTAGTGAGTCGCAAATTCACCGCGAGATGGTGAGTGGGCTGGCCTTGCCGGTAGGCTTTAAAAATGGCACAGACGGCAGTGTGCAAGTAGCGATAGATGCGATGCGCTCAGCCGCTTACGGGCATCAATACATGGGCAGTGATGAGCGCGGCCAAATAGCGTTGTTACAGGCCGCTGGCAATACGGATACGCACTTGGTGTTGCGCGGTGGTCAACATGGCACTAACTATGATGAGCTCAGCGTGCGTGCGGCCAGCTCAGCGATGGAGCAGTCTGGTTTGCAGCCCAGCATTATGGTGGATTGCAATCATGCTAATAGTGGTAAAAATCCTTTGCGCCAACCTGAAATCCTGCGTGATGTGCTCCAGCAAAAACTGTCGGGCAATAAAAGCCTGCGCGCTGTAATGATTGAAAGCCATCTTGAGGAAGGCAGTCAGGCTTTGGGTAAAAGTATGCACTATGGCGTGTCTGCTACTGACGCGTGCTTGGGCTGGGCTAAAACTGAGCGGATGTTGCTAGAGGCAGCAGAACAGCTCGCAGGTTGAAAGCGCTTTACGCAAGGTGAAAAGGGTTGCAATAAATGATGAGAATCATTACTATTTGCATATCAACTGCATGAATGAGTTAAGACTATGTATGTTTGTCTGTGTAAAGCCGTTACCGATGGTCAAATCCGTCAGCTCGTTGACGAGGGCGCACGCTCTTGGTCTGAGGTGCGCAAGCAGACGGGTTGTGGCACGCAGTGTGGAAAATGTGCGTGCTTTGGTAAGCAAGTCACCCAGAAAGCCGTCAAGGACGCACAGGCTAAAGTGGCTGCTGGTTTAGCCTATGCCGTTTAGTAAGCGTTAGTTTATTTTTATCTATAGCTAACTCTGCTATTCTTGCGTGGTCCACTCAGATGTTAGAGGTACTACCATGCAAGGCGACCGTCAAGTAATCACCCACCTCAACCAAGTTTTAGCGCAGCAGCTCGTTGCGATCAATCAGTATTTTTTACATGCGCGCATGTATAAAGACTGGGGCTTTGAGCGGCTCGACAAGCTTGCTTATAAAGCCTCCATTGTCGTGATGTGCAACGCCGATGAGCTCATCAAACGTGTTTTGTTTTTGCAGGGTCTGCCTAATCTGCAAGAGCTGGGTCGGCTGCGTATTGGTGAACATGTGCAGGAAATGCTTGAGTGCGACATGCAGCTGGTCAAACAAGGCCACCAAACGCTATTAGCCGCGATTGCTCAGTGTGAGCAAGCCAAGGACTATGTCAGCCGTGAGCTCTTACAAGATATTCTTGATAAAGAGGAAGAGCATCTGGATGTCTTGGAAACTGAGCTAAGTTTAATGCAGCAGCTTGGCGCGAAAAATTATTTGCAGCAGCAAATGAATGATGAATAGTTGGAGCAGCTAAGGATGTCGAGCCTACCTTTGAGCCTAATTGTGGCCGCTACGCGTAATTATGTTATTGGGCAGGACAATGAGATGCCTTGGCATTTGCCTGAAGATTTACGCTACTTTAAGCGGCGCACCTTAGGCAAGCCGGTAATTATGGGGCGTAAAACCTGGGACTCGATTGGTCGCCCTTTGCCGGGCCGTTTAAATATCGTGATTACGCGACAAGCGGATCTGCAACTTGAAGGGGCCGAGGTGTTTACCAATTTGCCAGCGGCGATTGTGCGAGCCGAAAACTGGGCTGCTGATCATGGCGCAGAAGAAATCATGGTGATTGGCGGTGGTCAGCTCTACCGCCAAGCGTTGCCTATGGCCAGCAAAGTGTATTTAACACGCATTGAGGCTGAGCTTGCCGGCGATACACATTTCCCAGAGCTGCCCTTTGATGAGTGGCAACGCACGGATGCCCAGCCTTTTGTCGCACAAGACGACACGCCAGCCTACACCTTTGAGGTGTGGCAGCGGCGTTAATTAATAAGCTTTCCGGCTCAGCTGATTAGGCTGAGCAGCTTGTGTTGTAGGCGTCTGCATCCAGCAATTGTTCCAGCTCTGCTGGGTTGTCGGGTTGTAAGCGATAAAACCAGCTCTGGTAGGGGTGGCTGTTAATGCCTTCGGGTGCGTCCGTTAAGCCTTCATTCACCTCAATTACCTTGCCACTAACAGGGGCGTGGTAATCAGAGGCCGCTTTCACCGACTCAACTACCCCAGCGATCTGTCCGGCACTCAGCTGACTATTAGGCTGGGGTAATTCCAAATAAACAATATCGCCTAAAGCCTGCTGTGCGTGATCAGTAATGCCTACGGTAATGATGCCATCTGCTTCTAAGCGGGCCCACTCGTGAGTGGATGCGTAGCGTAAATCTGCAGGAGTCGTGCTCATTGGGTTATCTCCTAGTGAGTTAATTGTTTTTGTTATTTGGGTCAAATTAAAATCTTGCCGTGGCGAACAAAGCGCGGACTGACTACGCGCACCGGATACCATTTTTGTCGAATCTCTACTTCGCCGCGTTCACCGGTTTGTATAGGTACGCGTGCCAAAGCAATTGCTTTACCTATGGTGGGTGAAAAACTACCGCTGGTAATGGTGCCTTGGCCTACGCCTTCAATACGTACAGGTTGGCCAGCGCGCAAAACCCCACGTTCTTCCAGTACTAAGCCCACCAGTTTTTCTTGGATGCCGTTACTTAGTTGTGTTTCCAGTGCGTTGCGACCAATAAAGTCGCGCTCTTTTGGCTCCAAAGCAACTACGTGATGCATATTGGCTGTGTAAGGACTATGGCTTTCATCCATGTCATTGCCCAACAGAGTAAAGCCGGCTTCTAGGCGCAATGTATCGCGTGCGCCAAGACCAATTGGGGTAATGCCATAACCGATTAATTCATTGAAAAAGTCTACTGCCTGATCGGCGGGCAACATAATTTCAATGCCTTCTTCACCGGTGTAGCCAGTGCGTGTCAGAAACCAATCACCATCAAAGCTGCCGTGATACGCAGCAAGATTTTGAATAATGTGTGCGCGGCTTGAGTTAAGTACTTCGCTCAAGCGTTCAATTGACTCAGGTCCTTGAATGGCAAAATGCGCCAAGTCATCGCGCAATTGAATACTGACGGAAAAATTCTGGGTGTGTTGTTTAAGCCAGCCTTGAATTTTTTGGCAAGTCAGCGCGTTGGTAATGAGGCGAAAACCTTCAGCTGTGCGGAACACTATTAAATCGTCAATCACGCCGCCTTGCTCATTAAGCATAGCGCTGTAGTGACCTGCACCGCTGGCTGTTAAGCGGGCTACGTCATTGCTGAGCATCGAGCGTAAAAAGGGTTCGGCATCAGTGCCGCTGACATCCGTGATGCACATATGAGAGACATCAAAAACACCACATTCGTTGCGTACATGATGGTGCTCATCAACCTGAGAGCCATAATGCAGTGGCAGTTCCCAGCCACTGAAGTTAATCATTTTAGCACCTAAGGCTAGATGCATATCATACATAGGTGTGCGTAATCCCATGGTAGCTCCTAATGGGCGTGACAGTAACAACGATACTACAATACATGTCGGGTGAGCCGCTGAGGGTCAGAGTTATGTGTTTTACTGACGGATTCAGGGGGTTCTCATAAGCTTAGGCTAGGTCTCGAAAGAGGCTAAGTATAACCCTAAGCAGTTGTGCTTCAAATCAATGTCCAGGGCGTTTAGCCGAACGGCGAATAAGTAAAATGACCGGCAGCAGTCCTACTAACACTAAGGTCAGCGCCGGTAGCGCCGCTCTAGACCACTCCCCTTCACTGGTCATTTCAAAAATACGTACGGCTAAAGTATCCCAGCCAAAAGGGCGCATCAACAAGGTAGCGGGCATTTCTTTTAACACATCGACAAATACTAGCAGTGCCGCTGACAATGTGCCTGGCATGAGTAAGGGCAGGTAAACGCGTCTAAACAAGGCAAAACTGTTAACCCCAAGGCTGCGAGATGCCTCAGGTAGTGAGGGTCTAATGCGCGCCAAAGCTCCTTCAAGTGGGCCGTGGGCGACAGCCATAAAACGAATGACGTAGGCCAATAATAATGCGCCAAGGCTGCCCAGCAGAATGGGTTTGCCTGAGCCGCCTAACCATTTTGATAGCGGAATAATCGCATGCCCATCTAAATAGCTAAAGGCCAACATGATGGCTACTGCCAGAACCGAGCCGGGCAGCGCGTAGCCTAGTGTAGAAAACCCGGTTAGCGCTTTCATGCTGTAAGTAGGGGTAAGGCGTTTAGCAAAAACCAAGAGCATGGCGGCGATAACCGTAAAGGCTGCAGCCAGTAAACCCAGGTAAATAGTGTGTGAGATCAGGGCGATATAGCGTTCATCTAGGTCAAAGCGGCCACGCTGCCAAAACCAAAATACCAGCTGGATAATAGGAATTACAAAGGCGCATAAAAAAACCAAAACACACCAGCCGGTGGCAAAAAACGCTTTCCAGCCTTTTAGGTGATACAGCGCTTTGCCACGCTGACGTTCACTGCTAGGACGGATGGCACCGCGGGAGCGATGTTCAGCAAATAATAATAAAGCAACAAACAACAGCAGCAAACTTGCCAACTGAGTGGCGCTAGATAGGCTAAAAAAACCGTACCATGTTTTATAAATAGCGGTAGTGAAGGTATCAAAGTTAAAAACTGACACCGCACCAAAATCAGCCAAACATTCCATTAATGCCAGCGCAACGCCTGCACCAATGGCGGGTCTGGCAACCGGCAAAGCCACGCGCCAAAACGCTTGCCAGGGTGATAGACCTAATACCCGCGCCGCCTCCATAAAGCCTTTACCCTGAGCTAAAAAGGCACTACGGGCCAACAGGTATACGTAAGGGTAAAAAACCAACACAAAGACAATAATGACGCCGCCGGTTGAACGCACGCTAGGAAAGCGCAGGCTCGGGTCAATCCATGTGCGTAATGCTGTTTGTACGGGGCCGGCAAAATCCAGCAAACCAACAAAAACAAAAGCCAGCACGTAGGCGGGGATGGCAAACGGCAGCATCAGAGCCCAATCCAGCCAGCGACGACCCGGAAACTCACATAGACTGGTTAACCAAGCTAGGCTTACGCCTAATAAAATCACCCCCAAACCAACACTGAACAGTAGCGTTACGGTGTTAAGCAGTAGCTGAGTCATTTGCGTTTCCCACAAATGACTCCAAATTTCACGATCAACCTGATGCCAGCTGAGCAGCAATACCACCAGCGGCAGCAGCACGAGCGTTGACATGAATAGGGCAATCGAATACCAGCGTAGCTGGGTAGGTTGAACCACAGGGAAACCTCGGGTTTGCGAATTGGCTACAAAAATAAGTCCCAGATTATACCCTGCTTGTGCGTGTAATTCAGTGCCTTAGGCACATTGCAAATGTTGAATAAACAGTTCGGCAGTCACGGGCGTGCCTAAAAAGTAGCCCTGTGCGTATTGACAGTTATGCTGTTGGACAAAGCTAAGCTGCGTCGCTTGCTCAACGCCTTCGGCAACCACATCGAGTCCTAGGCTGTGTCCCAGGCTAATAATGGCTTGCCCAAAGTTGCGGTGCACATCGTCATTGTCTTTTTGATTAATCAGCTGCTTATCGATTTTAAGGATATGTATGGGGAAGCGTTTTAAGTAGCTCAGGGAGGTATAGCCTAAGCCGAAATCATCCAGCGCGATTCGGACGCCAAGATCAGCTAATGCGCGTAATGATTTTGGGATAACCAAGCAGTCTACCTGTAGTTGTTCTTCGGTAATCTCAAGAATGAGCTGTTCAGGCTTGAGTCCTGAGATGGCCAAAGCGTTTTTAACTTGCTGGATTAGGTTTTTGTTTTTTAGCTGCGAGGGTGCAATATTAATGGCGCAGGCTAATTCCTGATTGTATTCCTGTTGCCACTGCCTAACCTGCTGGCAGGCTGTAGTTAAGACCCAACCGCCTACATCAAACAGTCCGCCAACCGTATCCAGCGTGCCCAGAAAGTCTTTAGGCTCAAGGCACTCACCCTGATAGTTCCAGCGTAATAAAGCTTCTACAGCAACCACTCTAGGCTGCTCTTCAGTGACTGCGAAAATGGGTTGGTAATGCAAACTGAACTCTTGATTGCTGAGCGCACAAAGTAGGGCTTGCTGTTTAATCTGCTGCTTTTGCGCGTCACTTTGCATGCATTCTGTGTAAAGCGCGTATTGGGCTTTGCCAGCCATTTTTGCTTGATAGAGTGCCAAATCAGCGGCTTGTAAAATATCGGTGAGGTTATCGCTGTGGGGTAAGTCAGTGACACCGATACTGGCGCTCATGGCTAGACAATTATCTTGAATGTGCACAGGGGCTTGTAGGGCATCGAGCATGCGCTGCGCTACATGCTTAGCGTCGTTAATCTGTACCAAGTCGTTGAGCAGTACAACAAATTCATCACCACCAAAACGGGCCAGATGATCGCCAGGGCGTAAGCATTGTTGCAAGCGACGGGCAATTTCAATCAACAGCATATCGCCAATATTATGGCCATAGTTGTCATTCACAAACTTAAAATTGTCCAAGTCAATAAACAACAACGCTGTTTTTTTACCTTGATTGCGTTCGTTATTTTGTACAGCTTCTTGCAGAAACTGGTCTAGGCGTGAGCGGTTGGGTAGTCCAGTAAGTGGGTCATGGAAGGCGGCGTAGGACATCTTTTGCTCATTTTGTTTACGCTCATGTATATCTGCCAATGTGCCTGAGATGCGCCTATTGCCATATTCATCTAGCTGCAACGTGCCACGAGTGAGTACCCAGATATACTCCCCGTTGCCTTGGCGAATGCGGTATTCATGGTCCAGAGAACTGCTGCGGCCATTTAAATGGTTGCGAACAGCTTGGCGCAATAAGTGTCGATCTTCGGGGTGGATACGGTCATTCCAGTCCCGCGTGCTCGGGCTGGGTATCGCTTCACGCTCAAGCTTAACAATTTCAAGCCAGCGATCGGATAGATAAAGCACATCGTTTTTTAAATCCCACTCCCAAATGCCATCATTAGCGCCACGCATGGAGCGGGTAAAACGTTGCCTGTCTTCCTCAAAATTTTTAAAACTGCTGGCGTAATAGCTTTCTAGGGCAAGAGAGATGTCGAGAAATACGGCTTTTAGTAAACTTGAATACAATTCGGTTTGTTGGTTTTGGCCGCAGATTTGTTCCAGCATTTGTTCGAGGAAAATACGAAAAGAACCCAGATACTGATGCGGCTCAAGCCCGATTTTATGGTGCATCATGCCAATACCAACACGGTTGCGAATGAAATCTTCATCTCTTTCGCCGTCCCACATTTTTTGGTAATAGGTTTGTTTCTTTTGCGTAAGGTTTTGCAAAGAGCTGTCGCATAAAGCGAGATTGGGATTGTCTGAGAATTGGGTTAAATGCTGTGCAAGCTTGCTGAAGTAGGGCGTCAGAGCGCTATCAAGAAGGGGAGCCGCTTGTTTAAGGCGTGCAGCGTCCGCTTCTTGCCATTCGAGGAAGCGGTTACGCTCTTGCAGGTTTGCCAAATCCAAGCCAACCCGTTTAATTAGAGCAGTCAGTTCGTCTTGCGAAAACATAATAGAGCTACCCTTGTCCACCTTCCTGCATAACTAGAATCTCTTGCTAGGGTTTCCGTCCTGCAGGTTTTTGTAATGTGTCAGAATATTGAAAAATCCTGAAGTGTGCCTTTTGTAAGTCTGGCCAACCAAGTTCATTAGCAAGCGAATTATCTTAGGCTGAAAACGTACAAATAAAGGCTGATCCACATCAAGGCAATATCAGAGTGCCACTATATTGGTGAACGGCTCTAGAGTGCAAGCCGGACTGATAAATCGGTGGAGAGTAGCTAAGGTATTGTTTTCAGAGGCTACTTAAACACTGTTTAAGCTGACTGGCTAGTTCCTGTAACAATTGCTCATACTTTTGTGCCTGTACACCGAGTACATCTACCTCTTGCAATTGAATAGGCAAGTCTTTGCTGAGGCTATATGCAAGGCGTGGCGTGGTGGGTGGCTCAGTAAAAATACAGCTAGGGCCAGCCCGTTCAAGGCGTTGACGCATTTCTTGCAAGTGACGCGCGCCGGGCTGAACCTCGGCATTAATCGCCAGCACGCCGCCGTGCTCTAAGCCATAGGCCTGCTCAAAATAGTTAAAGGCTTCGTGAAACACAAAAAAGCTTTTGTTTTGCACGCTGGCGAGCTGGTTTTTTAATTCAGTATCCAGTTCGGTTAGACGCTGTTGAAAGGCAGCGAGGTTGTTTTGGTAGACTGCCGCGTGCTGTGCATCTAAACGACTTAAATCAGCCGCCATGCGTTCAGCGATAACCCGTGCGTTGGGTACCGACAGCCACAGGTGTGTATCGAGCCCACCGGGTTGGTGATGATGGTCATGTTCATCATGGTGCTCGTGATCATCTTCTTCATCTTCATGTTCTGCTGTGTAATACAGCAGCTGTAGATTGGGCAGGCTTTGTATGGCGATGCTGACTTGTTGGTGTTGTTTGGCCAGCGGAATCAAGAAGTTTTCCATATCTGGGCCAATCCAATAAAACAGCTCAGCCTCAGCTAAGCGTCTTCTGTCTGATGGACGCAAGCTAAACGAGTGGGGCGATGCGCCGGGTGGCAACAATACTTGCGCTTGGCCCTGTTCACCCTGAATGGCTTGGGCGATAAGTTGCAATGGCTTGATGCTGGTGAGGATATTTACCTGTGCTTGAGCGGCTGTACTGCAGAGAATCAATAAAAAAGTAGCCAATAAACGGGCCATGCGCTGGTCTCCAAGGAAAGAATTGTTATATCATAACATTACTTTTTATTGAGTTAGCAAGAGATATGCAGAAAAAATATTCCTTATGTGTGGCCAGTGGGCATCAGCAGTGTATTGATGATGCGCTGAGCATTGCTCAGGTCATGTGCGATGAAGAACAGCTTCGTCTTACGCCTTTACGCAAGCGTGTGTTGGAGCTGGTGTGGCAAAGTCACCAGCCTATGGGCGCCTATGACATTTTGGCGCAACTGACGTCTGAAGAGGGTCGTCCAGCTGCACCGCCGACAGTGTATCGCGCCTTAGATTTTTTATTGGAGCATGGTCTGATTCATCGGATTGCCTCGCTCAATGCGTTTATCGGGTGTGCTTATCCACAACACCCCCATCAGGCACAGTTTCTTATTTGCCGCTTATGCAGGTTTGCCAGAGAGCTGCCCCATAGTGCTATCGATGCTGCTATTGCCGACGAAGCCCACAAAGCAGGTTTTACGGTAGAAGGGCAGGTGATTGAAGTTTTTGGCCTGTGCGCCCCTTGTCAGGCTGAGTTATGAGCACAGAATTACTGCGCATTGAGCAAGGTCGCTTGAGCTTTGCAGACCAGCTGGTGCTGGAGGATATTGATTTTACCCTGCACAAGGGCGAGATCGTCACGCTGGTCGGTCCCAACGGTTCGGGCAAAACCACCTTGGTGCGTGTGTTGCTGGGTTTGTTGCAGCTAGATACCGGCGCTGTATGGCGCGCGCCTAAGTTACGCATTGGTTATATGCCGCAAAAACTCGCGGTACATGAAACCATGCCGTTAAGCGTGCGGCGCTTTTTACGTTTGGTGCCTGGGGTGAGTTTGGCGCAAATTCAAGCAGCACTCACTGAAGTGGGCGCTTTAAAGGTGCTTAATAGCCCGCTGCAGCGGATTTCCGGCGGTGAATTACAGCGCGTGCTGCTGGCGCGGGCATTGTTGCGTAAACCGCAGCTGCTGGTTTTGGATGAGCCGGTGCAAGGGGTGGATGTGAATGGCCAGCTGGAGCTGTATAGCTTGATTGGTCAGTTGCGCGAACGTTACGGCTGCGCGGTGCTGATGGTGTCACATGATTTGCACTTGGTGATGCGTGCTACCGATCGGGTGCTTTGTCTAAATCGTCACATCTGTTGTTCGGGATTGCCTGAGCAGGTCAGCCATGATCCGGCCTTTATTGAGCTGTTTGGCACGCAAGCGGCGCAAGATTTGGCGGTTTACCATCACCTGCATGATCACGCCCATGACTTGCATGGCTGCGTATTGACTGACGAACAACACAACCACGGACCGGACTGCAATCATGCCTGATTTTTTACTTTATGCGTTGGTGGCGGGGTTGGCGTTGGCATTGGTGGCGGGTCCGCTAGGCGCGTTTGTGGTCTGGCGGCGCATGGCCTATTTTGGCGATACGCTGTCGCACTCGGCGCTGTTTGGTATTGCGCTGGGCTTGTTGCTGGATATTCACTTAGGGCTGGCGGTGGTTGTCGGTTCGGTATTACTGGCGCTGGCGCTGGTGGGCTTGCAGCAACGTCAGCCGTTAGCCTCTGACACCGTGTTAGGAATTCTCGCCCACAGTACGTTATCACTGGGCTTGGTGACGCTGAGTTTTATGGATTCGGTACGGGTCGACCTAATGGGTTATCTGTTTGGCGATCTGCTGGCGATGACCAGCACCGATCTGGCTTGGATCGTATTGGGCAGCGCCGTGGTTTTGGCTGGTCTGTTGTGGCTATGGCGACCTTTATTGGCGATTACCGTGCACGAGGAGTTGGCGCAAGTCGAAGGTCTGCCCGTGGCTGGATTACGCTTGGCGCTGATGGTACTGATGGCGCTGGTGATTGGCGTGGCGATGAAAATCGTTGGCGTGCTGCTGATTACTTCCTTGCTGATAATTCCAGCCGCGACCGCCCAGCGCCATTCGCGTAGCCCTGAGCAGATGGTCGTTATCGCAACGGTGCTGGGCATGTTTTCGGTGTGCCTGGGCTTGGCGATGTCGTGGTATTTGGATACCCCAGCAGGGCCCTCCATCGTCGTCTGTGCAGCCGCTTTGTTTGTAGTCAGCTCACTAGTGCCGGCAAGGCGTTAAGCATCCCCAAAAAAATCGTGTCGGCAGTTTTAGTGTCAGTCTTAATTATTGAGCTGCTTAATAATCATCTATCGCGCAGAAGCTGCGCTCCAACAGGTTGGCGCATGGTCTCAGCTCTTGTTGGAGCGCAACTCTTGCGCGAATGGTTTAGGACTGACACAAGCCTTGAGCTAAGCACAAGCCAATGTGGGACCTGACTTGTCAGGGAACCCAAAGCCAAACCATGGCACAGAGTTGAAACCCCCTGCTAAATAAGGGCTTAAGTGCATTTCCCATTCTCCGACAAGGCGGGTCCCACCAAAGCCGCGCCGACAGGCGTGTTGCGAATGGGTAAAATTCTTGTAACTGCTGGAGGGCTCATGGACAATACAGGCTGTTTTTAAGAGGTAAAATTCTATGCGTAAATTATTTCCGGCATTCATTGCTTCAATAGCGGTCACCCTCAGCGGCTGTGCGGCCAATTCGCAGCAAAACCTAGCTGATGTCGCGCCTTATCCGCAAGCACAAGAAGGTTATAAGCGGCATGTTATTTGGTTGCCCGCCAAGCAAGATGAAAGCCGCTACCAAGTAGAGTTGTTGCCCGGTAAACAAATGCTGGCCGACTGCAATACACGTTCGTTGGCGGCAGAAATGAGCGAGCATAACTTAGATGGTTGGGGTTATAGCTATTATCAGGTTGACGGTTTGAAGGGTTCGATTAGCACACTCATGGCCTGCCCAGATCAGGAACAAACCCAAGCTTTTGTACCGGTCAATTTGAGTAATACGTTGCTGCCTTATAACAGCAAATTACCCATAGTGCTGTACGCCCCAGCAGAGATAGAGCTGCGTTACCGAGTATGGAACGCACCCGCCAAGTACCAGCAGGCACAGCAGCAATAAGCCCTAGCGCTAGTTTATTTGCTCAATTGCTATCGCGCAGAAGCTGCGCTCCAAGAGGAGTGTATTGTTGGGGCTCGGTTCTGTTAGAACGCAACTCTTGCGCGAATGGCTTAAGGCTGACACAAGGCTTTGAGCTCACACAATCCAATGTGGGACCTGACTTGTCAGGGAACCCAAAGCCAAGCCATGGCGCAGAATTACAGCCTGCTGCTAAGGATGGACTTAGGTGCATTTCCCATTCCCCGACAAGTCGGGTCCCACAAAAGCCGCGCTGGTAGGTACTTGGACAGCCCGAGCACTAGGTTTGCTTAAAGCACCTGTCGCCTAGAAGCTGCGCTCCAACAGGAGTGTATTGTTGGGGCTCGGTTCTGTTAGAACGCAACTCTTGCGCGAATGGGTTAAGGCTGACACAAGGCTTTGAGCTCAGCACAATCCAATGTGGGACCTGACTTATCAGGGAACCCAAAGCCAAGCTATGGCGCAGAGTTAAAGTCTGCTGTTAAGTATGGGCTTAAGTGCATTTCCCATTCCCCGACAAGTCGGGTCCCACAAAAGCCTAGCCAGCAGGCGTGCTTCTAAAGAGTGAATTTCTTGTAACTCTGGGGTTGCTCATGGACAATACGGGCTCTTTATTGTGTGCATCGCCGGCAAGGTTAATCAGTGATTGAATTTCAACAAGTCAGTAAAACGTTCAAGGTCAAAGACCGCTGCATTGAGGCGGTTAAAGCAACGGACTTGCACGTTAATCGCGGTGAGATTTTTGGCTTAATTGGCTATTCCGGCGCAGGCAAAAGCACCTTGCTGCGCTTAATTAATCGCCTCGAACAACCCACTACCGGACGCATTATCGCCGATGGCGTTGAGGTGACCGCGCTGGATGCGGCAGGTTTGCGTGGGTTTCGCCGCCGGGTCGGTATGATTTTCCAGCACTTTAACCTGCTGTCGAGCAAAACCGTGGCGCAAAACGTGGCCATGCCCATGCGCCTTGCAGGTGAGTACGAGCGTTCGGCGATCGATAAACGTGTGCGTGAGTTGCTAGAGCGGGTTGGCTTGGCGGATCAAGCGAGCAAATACCCAGCCCAGTTATCCGGCGGACAAAAACAGCGCGTCGGGATCGCCCGCGCACTGGCCACTGGCCCCAGTATTCTGCTCTGCGATGAAGCCACTAGCGCCCTAGACCCAGAAACCACCGGGCAGGTGTTACAGCTTTTACGGCAAATTAACCAAGAGCTGGGCTTAACCATTGTGCTGATCACCCATGAGATGGATGTGATCCGCCGTATTTGTGACCGCGTGGGTGTGATGGAAGAGGGGCAAGTGATTGAAAGCGGCCCGGTGGCGGAGGTGTTTTTACAGCCGCAACACCCCACCACGCAACGCTTTGTTCAGCTGTCTGAGGGCGAAGACGGCACTCAGCAAGAGGACTTTGCCCATGTTGCCGGGCGCATACTGCACCTAACCTTTCTCGGCGAAAGCACTTACGCCCCAGTGCTGAGCCAAGTGATGCAAGCCACAGGTGCTAACTACAGTATTTTAGCCGGACGCATTGGGCGGATTAAAGATGAACCCTGCGGTCAGCTGACCATTGCGTTAACCGGCGAACAGGTCGATCTGGCTGAACAACAGCTAAGCGCGGCAGGCGTGAAGATAGAGGTGGTGCGTCCATGAGCGGTTTAATGAGCAACATTGATTGGTATGAAATCTGGCTGGCGACATTAGACACACTGTTGATGCTTGGCGGTTCGTTACTGTTCACTATTGTGCTGGGCTTACCTTTGGGTGTACTGCTGTTTTTAACAGGCCCACGGCAGCTGTTTGAGCATAAAGCCTTTTATGGCTTGCTGTCGTTGGTGGTGAACGTACTGCGCTCGTTGCCCTTTATTATTCTATTGATCGTGATGATTCCACTCACCGTGGTATTGACCGGCACTTCATTAGGTGTGGCGGGCGCTATTCCGCCATTGGTGGTGGGGGCCACACCGTTTTTTGCCCGCCTAGTGGAAACTGCCCTGCGCGAGGTGGATCGCGGTATCATTGAAGCCACGCAAGCCATGGGTGCGTCCACCCAACAAATTATCATCAGCGCCTTATTACCCGAGGCGCGTCCCGGCATTATTGCCGCCGTCACCGTTACCGCCATTACGCTGGTATCCTATACCGCCATGGCGGGCGTAGTCGGCGCCGGCGGTTTAGGCGATTTAGCCATACGCTTTGGTTATCAGCGCTTTCAAACCGATGTGATGGTGGTGACCGTGGTGTTGCTGCTGATTTTAGTACAGATTTTACAAATGATTGGTGACCGCTTAGTGGTTCATTTTTCTAGACGATAATAAAAGAGGAAACATACACATGAAACGCATTTTAGTGGCCTTGGCCGCCTTCGCTGCTTTTTCAGTTCAAGCACAAACATTGCAAGTGGCCGCAACACCGGTGCCGCACGCAGAAATTCTAGAATTTCTCAAGCCTACGCTGGCTAAGCAGGGCGTGACCCTCGAAGTTAAAGTCTTTACGGACTATGTGCAGCCCAATATCCAAGTCGCCGAAGGCCGTTTGGACGCCAACTTCTTCCAGCACCAGCCCTACTTGGATGAGTTTAATGCCAGTAAAGGTACTCAGCTGGTCAGTGTGGCTGGTGTCCACGTAGAGCCCTTCGGTGCCTACTCCAGCAAAATCAAAGACTTGTCCGAGCTGAAAGATGGCGCACAGGTCGCCATTCCTAACGATGCGACCAACGGTGGCCGCGCATTGCTGCTGTTGCAAACCGCGGGCGTGTTAACGCTCAAGCCAGAGGCTGGCATTACCGCCACAGCGCGTGACACTGCCGACAACCCGAAAAAACTACGCATTCGTGAGTTGGAAGCAGCGACCTTGCCGCGTGTGTTAAATCAGGTGGACTTGGCGTTAATCAATACCAACTATGCGCTGGAAGCCGGTTTAAACCCGATGGAAGATGCGTTGGTCATTGAAGGTGCCGACTCACCTTATGTAAATATATTAGTGACGCGCGAGAACAACCAGCAAAATCCAGCGCTGCTAAAATTGGTAGAGGCGCTGAAAACTGCAGAAGTGAAGGCGTTTATCTTAGAAAAGTATCAAGGTGCTGTCGTGCCTGTGTTCTAAAACCGAGTTGACTAGCAAAAAAGGGAGCTTAAAAGGCTCCCTTTTTTGCTTTAGTGACTAGTGTTTTCTAACTATGAATAGCTTGTGCGTAGTCGGCAAGCCAGTGCGGGCGTGTCTTTCAGCGTAAATATACAAAAGCTATTAAGTGGCGCGCAAATAAAGATTCTGCCGCGTGTTGGTATTCTTGATTGCTATCAAGGGTAATTGCAACAAGGTGTTTCTATGATGGGCCTGTAAAACTCATCAGGAGGCATTGCATCATGTCTGAAACATTCACAAAAGGTATGGCTCGGAATATCTATTATGGAGGCAGTTTGTTCTTCATTCTGGTTTTCCTTGCATTAGCATACCACACAGAAAAAACCTTCCCAGAGCGCACCAACGACTCAGAGTTAACCGACTCTATCGTCCGCGGTAAGCACGTATGGGAAACCAATAACTGCATCGGCTGCCACACATTGCTTGGAGAGGGTGCATATTTTGCTCCTGAACTGGGTAACGTATTTCACCGTCGTGGTGGAGAAGACGGCTTTAAGTTCTTCTTGCCTGCATGGATGAAGGCGCAACCAACCAATGTCCCAGGTCGCCGGCAAATGCCGCAATTCAATTTAACCGATGAGCAACTCGTTGATCTCACCGCGTTCTTGGAATGGACCGCCAAAATTGACACTAACAATTGGCCACCAAACAAAGAAGGTTAATGCTGCTTTAGCTAAACCTTAGTTGGCATTGATTGAATTGAATTGCTTGTTATTGGAGGACTGACTATGTCCAGTCAAACCCTAGTAAAATTTGAGTCGCAAAAAGTGGCCAAACCGTATTTCGTGTTTGCGCTCATACTTTTTGTGGGTCAAATTCTGTTCGGCCTGATTATGGGGCTGCAATATATTATCGGGGATTTCCTATTCCCGTTACTTCCTTTTAACGTGGCCCGTATGGTCCACACTAACCTGCTAATTGTTTGGTTGTTATTTGGCTTTATGGGTGCTGCTTACTATCTGGTTCCAGAAGAAGCTGACCGTGAGCTACATAGCCCTAAATTAGCAATGCTGCTGTTTTGGGTGTTTGCTGGTGCCGGCGTACTAACCATTCTAGGCTACCTGTTTGTACCCTATGCAGGTTTGGCGGCAATGACCGGTAACGATTTGCTACCAACCATGGGTCGCGAATTCCTTGAGCAACCCCTGCCGACCAAGGTGGGTATTGTTATCGTAGCTTTGGGCTTCATCTATAACGTGGGTATGACGGTGCTTAAAGGCCGAAAAACTGCCGTTAACGTGGTCTTGATGACAGGTTTGATTGGTTTGGCGCTGCTGTTCCTGTTCGCCTTCTATAACCCTGAAAACCTCAGTCGCGATAAGTTCTACTGGTGGTTTGTTGTTCACCTGTGGGTAGAGGGTGTATGGGAATTAATCATGGCGGCCATCTTGGCGTACGTACTGATTAAAATCACCGGTGTTGACCGTGAAGTGATTGAAAAGTGGTTGTACGTGATTGTTGCGCTGGCATTGATTTCCGGTATTTTAGGTACAGGTCACCACTACTTCTGGATTGGTGCACCAACAGTTTGGCTGTGGGTTGGTTCAATTTTCTCCACCCTAGAGCCGCTGCCATTCTTTGTGATGGTACTGTTCGCCTTTAATATGATTAACCGTCGTCGCCGTGAGCACCCGAACAAAGCCGCTTCGCTTTGGGCAATGGGTACTGTAGTAATGGCGTTCTTAGGTGCAGGTGTGTGGGGCTTCTTGCATACGCTGGCGCCAGTTAACTACTACACGCACGGTGCGCAAATCACTGCTGCCCACGGTCATATGGCTTTCTACGGCGCTTACGCCATGATTGTGATGACCATCGTTTCCTACGCTATGCCGCGCTTACGTGGTATTGGTGAGGCGCCAAGTAACAAAGCGCAAATCATGGAAATGTGGGGCTTCTGGTTAATGACTGTGAGCATGGTGTTTATCACTCTGTTCCTAACCGGTGCGGGTGTGGTTGAAGTATGGTTACGTCGTATCCCTGAAGATGGTGCCGCAATGTCCTTTATGGCGACTCAAGATCAGTTAATGCTGTTCTACTGGTTACGCTTCATTGCTGGTGTTGGCTTCTTGATTGGTTTAGTGTGCTACTTGATGAGTTTCAGCAAGAAGCTACAAACCGCTCCGGATACACGCAAGCCTGTTTTGGCTAATGAAATAGCCTAACGCAATGAAGCATACGCTGGGTTGTTATAATCCAGCGTATGTTAAGCGGGATTTTGTACAGAGTTATTTGTTGTATAAATAACTCTCTAGAAAACCCCAGTTTAGTTGGGTACAGCTAGGAGCTGTAGGAGCGCATGTTAATGCGCGACAGCGACGGTTTTAATCGTGTATTGTTCTTCTGCCTACAGCTCGCAGTATCTAGGGGTACAGGAGGAAAGAGCATGAGTTTTGCGATTGAAGTTGAAGAGTTAGCAGGTAGTATTTGGCACCGCTTTATTACGCGCAAAGCTGATCCTGAGTATCCAGAGGCTCGGATAGAATTAGAAACCATCCAGCCTGGCCTAGCGTTATTATTCCGCGCCATGGGTGGCGGTCATGAAGTCAGCTTAGAAGCGGCGCATGCCCGGCAAATGATGGTTAGGCGCTCTTTCTTGCAAAAAATTGCTGGCACAGCCCAGCAGCTGTCAGTTGCTTGGCGTGATTCGCATAGCGTGCGTCTACCTGCCAGCATCGCGGTATACCCAGAAACGCAATACAACCGTGAGCTCTATCGTTGGCTAACCATTCTTGCCGCCCATGCAGGCTCTATGCGCCACTGGGCGCGCGATAACCAAACATGGATTGCGGAGCTGTTAGAGCAATATCCCGCCTTACAATCGCGCTATGCCGAACTGGTGTTGGCGCATATTGCCTTGCGTCCTAAACCAGAAGATCTTCCGCCGGCAGAGGCCGCTGTGGAAGAGGCGATTCGTCAAGCATTATTAAAACCCGGCTCTATTACCGAATTTCCAGTGAGTGAGAGTGCGCCATGGCCGGTGGCTGTGTGGCTTTATCCGCCGCTTAATCTGGGTGATCCCCAGCAAACGCACTGGGAAGAAGAGGAAGATGGCGATTTATTAGGTCGCTCTCAAGGTGAGGGGAAAGAGGTACGCAAACAAGCCAGCCGTGTAGATGACAATACCGGTAAGCAGGGTTTGTTGCTGTTTCGTTTAGAAAGTCTCTTTACCTGGACAGAGCACATTGATCTTGATCGTTGTGGTGATGATAACGATGATATTGATGCTGCACGGGTCGCCGATGATCTGGACGAGATCGCGCTGTCGAAAAAACGTAAACGTAAGGGCGGTGGCTTAAAGCTGCACTTGGACTTGCCACCAGCCGATGTTGATGATTTGCCGATGGGCGAGGGTATCAAGCTGCCTGAATGGGATTTTCGCCGAAATTGTTTGCGCGAGGATTACGTTAACGTGCAAATGATGCAGCCACGCTTGCAAGAGCCTATGCCCTTGCCGGAGCGTTTAACTGCTTTAGCACATAAAGTACGCCGTCAGTTTGAAAACCTACGCAGTGAGCCACGTTGGTATAAACAGCAAATGCAGGGCAGTGAACTGGATCTGCAGGCCTGTGTGGATTTTTACGTGCAGCGTAAACAGGGGCAAACCCAACAGCCGGGTTTGTTTATGGATCTGCAGCGCAAGCAGCGTGACTTATCCTGCTTAGCCCTAGCAGACCTGTCTATGTCGACCGATGCACACGTGGATAACGAGCGTCGTGTGATTGATGTTGTCGGCGATAGTCTGATGTTATTTTCCGAGGCGTTATCTGTAGTTGGCGATGACTTTGCTGTGTATGGCTTTTCTTCGCTGCGTCGTCAGCATGTGCGGATGATAGAAATTAAAGGGTTCGACAACAAATATAACGCCAAGGTGTGCGGTGCGATTCAGTCGCTAAAACCCGGTTATTACACCCGCATGGGTGCTGCGATCCGCCAAGCTACCCAGCTACTGAGC
>Ga0265293_10001214_pt1 | contig 57269 bp, 73 predicted proteins | sample Munlanlewell138R_FD_192505 | JGI IMG/M metagenome (GOLD analysis project Ga0265293, IMG submission 192505) | Leachate microbial communities from a municipal landfill in Southern Ontario, Canada - Leachate well 138R | ecosystem: Engineered > Solid waste > Landfill > Unclassified | place: Canada... | reverse complement strand
TCAATTGGCAGATGTTAACACATAGCAGGGAGGCGATATCAATTGGCAGATGTTAACACATAGCAGGGAGGTGATATCAATTGGCAGATGTTAACACATAGCAGGGAGGTGATATCAATTGGCAGATGTTAACACATAGCAGGGAGGTGATATCAATTGGCAGACGTTAACGCATATCTGGCTCAAATATTATCTGCAACTTATGGGGAAGAAGTCAGGAGTGCTATTCACGATTCTATAAATGCTATGAATATAGAATCCTCTAACGCGATGGAATATGCCAGAACGGCACAAGATTCTGCGGCAGCATCAGCTACAGCAGCAGGAGAATCAGCTACAACCGCATTAGGAGCTAAAGCGGATGCTTTACTAGCAGCGGAGTCAGCAGAAGGATCAGCTACAACCGCATTAGGAGCTAAAGCGGATGCTTTACTAGCAGCGGAGTCAGCAGAAGGATCAGCTACAACCGCATTAGGAGCTAAAGCGGATGCTTTACTAGCAGCGGGAAATGCTGCTGCTGCAGAAAACAGCGTAAATGCCAAAGTTGCTGATGTAATGACTATGAAGTCTAATCTAATATTAAATCATGCTATTTATCAGGAATTGTACGATTCAAATTTGAATATTCTACTTGACAGCGCTGGAGAAAGTATATTTGGAGAAGTTATATTTTCCGATGTTGAAGAAGTCACATTGCTTCATAAAAGGATTGATGATTTGGAGACGATTATTAATCAGCTGGCATCGTTACTTATCCCCAACCGATTGGTCATAGTTGAAGCCAGTATGATAGAAGCAAACGAATCTATTACAAGGATAAATGAACACGCCTTATTTGATAGCGAATTTATTTAAAGGAGGAAAAATAAAAATGGCAAAACTTATCGATTACGCTGCCGATACCCGATTTAACAGTGATGATATTCTTATTAAAGATGGGAGCAACGGTACTAAAAAGATTCTGGTGGCTAATGCTGCGGTTGAGTTTGCAGGTCTGGTATCCGCAATCAATCGTCGAAATGTTTATAGAGGAAAAAATCTCGGAACCACTATTACTGCCGCTCAAAAATCAGCCATTCAAGCTGGAACATTTGATGATCTGTTCATCGGAGATTACTGGGTTATAGGTGGAGTAAACTGGGTAATTGCTGACATGGATTACTGGTATAACTGTGGCGATACTGCATTTACGAATCATCATCTGGTAATTGTCCCCAGTACAAGTCTTTATAATGCAACTATGAATGAGACAAACACAACCGAAGGCGGTTATGTCGGTTCTCTCATGTACACGGCGAACCTCGATCAAGCAAAGACAACAATTTCTACGGCATTCGGTGATATGCTTCTCACTCACAGAGAGTATCTTGTGAATGCAGTTACAGATGGTTATCCTTCTGCTGGTGCTTGGTTCGATTCTACAGTTGAGTTAATGAATGAGGTTATGGTTTATGGATCTTATATCTATACTCCTGCTGGAAATGGAACTATCGTTGTTACAAGATATACCATTAATAAACAACAGCTTGCTTTGTTCAATCTTAATCCTAGAGCAATTAACAATCGAGGATATGTTTGGCTTAGAGATGTCGTTTCTTCGTCTTTTTTCGCTTTTGTGTCCTACTTCGGCGCCGCGTCCTCCTACTTCGCTTCGGACTCTTTTGGGGTTCGTCCCGCCTTCGCTATTGGTTAACTAAATCCAGGGGCCTTGTGCCCCGTTGATATTTAATAAGGAGGATTAGATAAAATGAATAAAATTTATACGATTACTCTTGCCGATGGAACGGTTCTCGATAACCTTAAACTTAATGGGAATAACTTTATTTCCAACACACCTATTAGTGCTGATATTTTTAATGGAAACTGTTCCCCTGTTATCATTAGCGATGGCGTGAACAGCGAAACACATAACCACATGGAGTTTGTTCAATTAACAGAACAGCAACCCGGAAAATACTGGTTTGTTCTTCGGGAACTTTCAGCTTCTGAACTGGCTTTGATTAAAATGCAATCTGATATTGAATATGTGGCCATGATGGCCGAAATAGAACTGTAAAGGAGGAACACCATGGAACATAGCAGTAATTACAATAAGGTAAAGCGTTATTTTGTACTTGGGGTATGGGATGACGGTCGCGTTCGCAATGCTGTGGAAAAAGGTTGGATTACGATAGCTGAGTTTGAAGAAATCACCGGAACCACATACTAATGAGTGTTTTGGTAAGCAATCGCAGGGAGTCCAGGTTTGAAGCTATAACATATTCACTCGAATTACATGACATGCTTATTGATTTGATGCAGAGAGGATTTGGGGTTAAGGATATAAATCATTTTGTTCGTATGCGCTACGCCTATGGTAAAGATGACAAAGAAGATTTTGCAAAGTATCGATACTTAATGCAGAATTTTAAAACCCGAATCGATCAATTGGCTTCGCTATTAACAAATAATATTCGAGCAGCTAATTCTATATATCCAACCTCTATGCACGAGTATCAAAAAAGAAGGGATTATCAAAATAATGCCATTGTAAATTGCGAGCAACTTATTAAGGAATTACAGAGAGTCGTGGAAATATTTGAAGTGGATATAAATATCTATGGAAGATATGTAGCAGCTATCAATCGAGAAATCGGTTTGATAAAAAAGTGGCGTCAGTACGACAACAAAATCAAATCATATCTACAGGGTAACATCTAATTTTGCGTCGTTTCTTCGTCTAATTTCGCTAATGTGAACAACAACGGCAACGCGAACTACAACAACGCTTCGAACTCTAATGGGGTTCGTCCGGATTCTCTGCCTAACCAACAGAGAAGGAGATGTTATCCTTTCCCTCAGGGATAAATTAGAAAGCTGGACGCAATTTACTACGGTAAGTATTGCTATCACGGTGAATATTCTATGAATTATGAGGAGATTGTCTGCGACGCCAACAACTTGTATAGGGCTTATAAGGCCTCTATAAAGAATAGTAAATGGAAAGAAAATTCTCAAAAGTTCGCGATGAACTTCTTGAAGTATATTTTCTCCATTCAAGATGACCTCGTTTACAGAACGTTGCAAAACGGTCCAGTAGACGAGTTTTTACTTTCTGAAAGAGGCCGAGTAAGACCCATTACAAGTATCCAAATCAAAGATCGTATAATTCGTCATGTTTTGTGCGATGAGATTTTATCCCCAGAAGTAAAGAAACATATTATTTATGATAATGGAGCCTCTGTGAAAGGCCGAGGCATTTCACATCAGAGAAATAGGTTTGAAGTTCATCTTCATAAATACTACAAACTATACGGCAACGAAGGTTGGATCTTATTTGGAGACTTCTCAAAATTCTACGACAATATAATTCACGAGATCGCAAAAAGAGAACTACTAAAACTGGTAGACGATGATGAATTCATTACCTGGTTGTTGACCATTATTTTTAACGGGTTTAAAATTGATGTTTCATATATGTCTGATGAAGAATATGAAAGCTGTATAACCGATACATTCAATAAGCTGGAATATAGGCTAGTACCTAAAGAGCTTTTAACCGGCGAGAAATGGATGAATAAATCCGTTAACATCGGAGACCAATTAAGTCAAATTATAGGTATATATTATCCATATCGAATAGATAACTATGTAAAATATGTAAGAAGCCAAAAATTTTACGGACGTTACATGGATGATTGGTACATCATGAATCCAGATAAAAAAGAGCTACAAGATTTATTGGATAATATTCGGGTAATAGCGGACGGATTAGGTATACATATCAATGAGAAAAAGACCCATATAGTCAAGATAAGCAACACTTATAAATACCTTCAAGTAAAGTACACACTTACCAAAGACGGAAAAGTAATTAAAAGAATTAATCCAACTCGTGTTACTGCGATGCGTAGAAAACTTAAGAAACTCGCAGTCAAAGTTAAGAGTGATGATATTTGTTACGAAAACGTCGAAAACATGTTTCGAGGGTGGATGGGAAGTTTCTATAAACTTCTGTCCCGGCAACAAAGAAAAAATCTTATAAAATTTTATGAGGACCTATTTGATAAAAGTATTACCGTAGTCAATAAGAAGCTGGTTATGTCTGATAGGTTTGATGGGGAGGGAACCGAATGGAACCATGGATGCAAATGACCATTACTATCGTATGCTCAGTAATTGCATCTTCAGGTTTTTGGGCATATTTGCAAAAAAACCTTGAAAAGAAGGATATAAAAACCGAAATGCTTATTGGGTTAGGCCACGATAGAATTATTTATCTTGGTCTTTGTTATATCGAGAAGGGTTGGATTACTCAAGAAGAGTATGAAAATCTTAATGATTACTTATATAAACCGTACGCAAAAATGGGAGCCAATGGTTCCGCAAAACGCGTCATGCAAGAAGTAGATAAACTTCCGATACGGAAAACTAAACAATTTTAGACATCATCTTAAATGATTCTGGAACTATTTCGGTTCCACCCATAATATGATAAAATAAGCTGCAAAACAGTGTTGAGAAGAGTGCCAGAATGTAGTTTACTTCTTGACTATTCCTACATTCTGACGGAAGAACGTTGATATTTCGGGATTAGGTGTTTCTACTATAGAAACTTAATAGATGGGGTATTCCCCCTAAAACCCAGTAAATAAGGGGTTTTAAGAAGTGGTTAGGAGTGGGTAAAAGCAGGTAAATGTATGTAATTCGTACATTATTCCTACACCACTCCTACACACTTATTCCTACAAGTTATTTTATTTTTTCTATCTCTTCTTTGAGCCAGTCAAACTCTCTATCAGTATAGACCTTCTCGGTAATATCAGAGATCTTATGCCCAACCATATATTTGATTGCATACTCATCAACGCCATATTTTTTAGCAGCCGTGACGAAATGTTTACGTCCGTCATGAGGTCTGTGTCCGGGATTTAAGTTAAGTTCATCACGGATTCGTTCGAACGCTCTCATATACCGATTATAAGTCAGCTTTATATTTTTTCGATTACTATTCTCATCAATATAGTTGAACAAATAATCACTGCCGAGTTCTTGGGCCTCTTTATATTTTCTCTCTACAAGAGATTTAATACGGGAATGGATTGGGACGGTTCTGTCAGTGCCGGAGTCTGTTTTCATACCTCCGGTAAATATTCCTTTTTCTAAATCAACCTTAATGAGTTCAATTAGACCAAGTTCTTGAGGTCTCCATCCAGAATAACATTGAATAAGTAAGACATCAACAAAACGCTTATCATCTACATGCTGCCAAAGCAATTCTATTTCAGGATCAGCAAATGCTATGTGCTCTTTTTTAACCGTCTGAATCTCTTTAATCGTCTCATCAGATAGATTAAAGGTTCTGGAGTAATTACGGTCGACAAGTTCATATTCCACAGCGTAATCAAGCATCTGGTTGAACAGTGTCTTGATTTTGTTCTTCATAGAGGCACTTGGTGTTTGCTCTTTTCCTCTGATCGTAGCTTTACCCTCTTCCATACAACCTTTTATGTGACGGGCTCGAATATCTATAACTCTCATATTGTGAACGGCTGTACAATATCGCCAAGCATCTTCAGTTCCTCTTATGCTGGATTCTCCGATGGTCTTAAAATATCCTTCTGACCATTTTTCATAGAGCTCTTTTACTGTGATTCCAGGCTCTAAATTATACGGGTTCTTGTTATATTCTACCAAAGCTGCATATGCATCGTTGTAGGTAGGAAAGTATGATTCCGGTTTAAGAGGTTTGCAAATAGGTCGTCCAGTAGGAGTCTTTCCAACCGTGACCATTGCTCGGAACGGGTTCCTTAAGTTACGGTTTTTAATCTCACTTATTTGTCCGAAACCGTTTGGCAGTCGTCTTCTCTTGTTATTTTTATTTCTAGGTTTTCTTGGTTTTACATCCGGTTGTAACGGAAAGCCACAATGGGGGCAAGACAACGCTTTATCACTGACTTGCAGCTCACATTCGGGGCATTTGATTATCATTGATTTCCCTCCTTCCGGTTGATTTATTATTAACAATCATATATTCTAGTGTAGGAATTGTCAACTCCTACATCATTTTTTTCACGAGGTTATATATGATTAGAAATAATGAATTAACCTGCCCCAAATGTGGTGGGGCTTTAAAGTATTACGATAGTGTTCAAAGAATTGTACGGACGAAAGGCGGTAATATTCGTTGGATAAAAGTCGATAGATTTTCCTGCATTGATTGTGGATCAACTCATCGAAAACTTCCAGATTACTTACTTCCGTATAAACACTATGAAGCTGAGATAATAAAAGGCTTTTTATCAGGTGAACTTACATCATTTGATTTAGATTATGAGGATTATCCTTGTGAGACAACAATAAAACAATGGGAAAAAGCGCGAGATAAACGTCTTCTTTAACTATTACACCCACCCGATTATCATTGCCTTACGTTTAACTAATAGCAGTTCTTATCCTAGAATAGCCTCAGAAGGGAGGTCGTAGTCAATGGATGAGAACGAATTCAGATCAGGTTCGGTTCCGGTATTAGTTGCAGCAAGGGTATATGGGAAAGATGCTTCGTGGAATGGTTGAAGAAAGAAGGAGCAGGACTCGATTGAGTTCTTCTCTTTCTTTTATATTTTCCGTACGCAGGTGACGGTAAAACATGTTATTTTGATAAGTGAAAAAATCCCCGGATTGGATTTTCTGAAAAACTTTTTAAAAGGAGGTTTCTTTATGGAGCTATTTGTTATATTTGGAATTGGTATTTTGGTTGGCATTGTTTGTACGACCGTAGCTACTCGTACTAAGTCGGTCGGTTCTCTCAGAGTTGATAGGTCGGATCCGGACGATGGTCCATATTTGTTTTTGGAACTGTCAAAAGACATTGGAGAGATATATCGAAAGAAATACGTGACGTTTAAAGTAAGTCTTAAAAACTTCATTCCGCACGAATAACACCCCCTCTTATGGGAGCTAATTAAATCATTTATTGAAAGGAGAACAAGAATGAATGAAGAAATCAGAGATTTGTTAGGAGAGGAGATTAAGACAGAAATTCGAAACTTATCTACCTTGGAAGCAGGAAGTAAAGAAAAGTCAACAGCTATTGAAGACTTGGCTAAGCTTTACAGATTGAGAATCGAGGAGACTAGAAACGAATGGGACTTTAATGAAAAGTATGAATCACGTAACAGTGATATACAATTCAAGAAGGATCAGTTAGAAGAACAAGTCAAAGATCGATATTTCAGACTGGGAGTGGAAGCGGCGAGTATTATATTACCGTTGATATTCTATGCTGCCTGGATGAAGAGGGGTTTTAGATTCGAGGAAACTGGAACTTATACCTCTACGACATTTCGAGGTTTGTTTAATCGTTTTAAACCAACTAAGAAATAAAGGCTTAATAGTTCAAGAAGCGGAGAGTCGTGTGAATTACACGGTCTCTTCGTTTTTCTACGTGAATATTACAAGGTATATTATGGAAAAGGGATGTTGACAGGGGACTCTCTTATCTCTTGACTTAATACTGAAAGCATTGTATAATAATGTATTGTTTTCAAGTCAAAGGAGGTAATATTTTGAGCAAAAGAATTGAAGAATATTCATGTCCAAATTGCGGGACCAATATGACATATATTGGAGGATTACTAGACTGGGAGTGTTCCAATTGTGGTGCTGAAGGAAGCGTCGAGTACGACAGCGTAAATAAAGATTACTACATAGATGTGGCAGAATCTTATAATTATAAAGATATTTACGCAGACCCAATTGGTAACCAACCAGATTGTTGTAATGCCTGCGGTGGACCATACCCAAGTTGTATGAGTAGTTGTAAAATATTTGACAGTTAAAAAATTATTACTTAAAGCCTGTGTGACATGGACACGGGCTTTTTTTTTCTTTTTGGAGGTCTTTATGCGGTATCACTATGAGAAACCTACAATTTATTTATCGATGTACGGAAAACTTTATATTTGTGAACATCCGGTTTATAACAGTTGTACCCTATTTCAAATAGGAGATAAAGGTTTAGCGGTGATACAGCAGCGTTTTGATGAGGAAACTAAAAGTACGTGGTGGAGCGAATTAGATCCGTGGTTACCTGACGAGTTATATTTACATTCCGGATTCAAGGAATACTTTGATAAGCGTTCCGGCGAGTGTTCGGACGGACTCTACCCTACTGTCACAGTCAGACAAATCATGTGGGCGCTGAAAATGAAACCTATACCTAAACAAAGATGGGAAACGGTATTCGATAGAGCGGATATTTAAGACAAGTCCTCGGAAATCGTTAAAAATGCGTATTTTTCAAGGGTTGCGAGAAAAACGACCTCGTAGAATCCGTTTTAAGGCTTGTTAAAAGATTAACCAATGGTATAAGTCATTAAATAGGTAAAATCGCTTAAATAGGCTAATAAGAGCCTTAGAAACGATATGCCTTATTTTTGTGCTATTTTTAGACGAAAAAGGTCGTTTTTAATAAATTTAAGCGAAAATTACATCTCCTATTATGAAAACGACTTATTAGGAGGTTATTGTTATGAAAATCACTGACATGGTTATATCAGCAATTTTGAAAAAGGGGATTCTATACGAAGCAAGGAACGTAGACACAGATGTTGAAATTCCGATGGTTATAGAAAACCAAGAACGCAAAATCAAGATAAACATTAAATGTGAGCATATGACACTCAGAGTTGAGAAAGAATAGAAGGACGAGTCCTAACAAGGACTCTTTCTTTTTTCACGCGAAAATTACAAGTTATATTATGGAGAAACAGTTGGTTCTAACCGTGAAAGACGGAAGTATAAGACATCGAATTGATGTGACCGGATACTGATTCTCTAAAACTTGGAGTCCTAAACAGGGACTCTTATATTTTGAAAGGAGAAAATTATGAAAGGAACATCAAAAATGGGGTCTTTACTTCGCAAGTCAAAAGGGTATTTGAAACAGTCCTCCCCAGCCATACTGACTTGTCTTGGCGCAATAGGTGTGGTAACCACCTCTGTGTTGGCGGTTAAAGCTACTCCAAAAGCCGTGGATATTATTCGAGCTCGTGAAGGAATTGATCATGAAGGAAACTACTACGGCCCCACGAAACTCGAGGTCATTCAATCGTGCTGGAAATGTTATATTCCTGCGGCATTAGTCGGTTTATCGACTATTACTTGTATTATCGGAATAAATGCCTTGAGCAGAAAAAATCAGGCTTCTTTGGTGAGTGCATATGCGATGCTGAGCGAATCGTATCAGCAATATCGCAAGGCTGCTAACGTGGTTTATGGTGAGGATGCCGATGCACGAATTAAAGCAGAAATGGCAAAAGACACCTATGTCAGTGGTGTAGGAATGTTCAACAATGTTTCTGTTTATTCACCTGATATGGACCCGGAAAGCGAAAAAATCCTGTGTTATGACCTGTTCTCTCAGCGATATTTCACTTCAACTATGGCTGCCGTCCTAAATGCGGAATACCATATCAATCGTAATCTTCAACTTCGTGGAGAAGTTTCACTGAATGAGCTGTATGACTTTATGGGTCTGGCCCAAGTTGAGAACGGTGATGAAATCGGATGGAGTCTCGACCAACTCTATGAAGACGAGGTTATGTGGCTGGATTTCACAAACACCCTTACTGACATGGACGACGGTATGTCCTGCTGCATTGTGTCTGCTACTCATGATCCTAACAAATTTGATCTGGAAGACTGCTAACCACGCAGAATTTACAACCACTATTATGAAAGGAGGTAATTGCTTTATGGATAGTAAACTTATTAAAATCCTCGGTATTGCAGCAACTGCAATCGGAATGGGAGCAACGCTCATAACCGATTGGGTTAATGACAAGAAGATGGATGAAAAAATTGAGCAAAAAGTAATTGAAGCGCTTACCAAAATAAATGAAAGGGAGTCCTAACAAGGGCTCTTTTTCTTTGTTAGAAAGGAGGGAGGCGGTCAGAATCCGTAATCAGGAAATGTGCGATATGGCAATATCAATAATTAGCAAGTACGTAGATGAACATTTATGTGCTACTGATTATCTCGGACAAGTCAATCCGAAGGAATCAAAAGAATACTTTGAAGATCTTAGTTATGCAAGATGGGCGGCTTATGAAATCATGGATCGTCTGAACACCGAGGCCGAACGTCTCCCTTCTCATATAACTGGATCTTTACGAGAACCTGTACCACCAGTTGATATTATTGCAGGATTCATGGACGATATGGAGTGTTGTATATACGATGGTTGTAGCGAGAAACACGAGCGTATATTTACCATTGCCAAGGATGTTGCAGATGATATCATTCTGTTATTTTTGTAAACACTATTGGTTGAGTTTGGTGAGTTTACCGCAACGGTACAGAAAATCACGGACAGAGGACCGTTGTTTATGTTTGACGATTACGTTGCTAGTAGGCCCATGAATGCAAAGCCAACTGACAAAGGCGTCTTTGAAAAAAGTGACCTTAATAAATGGATGAGCGATGTTCTGTTACCTGCTTTTCCGGAAGCTATGCAAGGTAAAATCGAAAATCTTACGATTCCGACATACGGGCAGATGTTCGGTCATGACGATTGGTACAACGATGTCATGGAGCCTGACGATGATGAGCAGTTCCCTCTTATGGTGAAGCGGATGAATCGTGTTGCTGATTTCAACAACAATTATGAGTGGGGTTGGCTACAAAACGCAACAAAGAAAAAAGTTTCTTCGTCTACTTTCGCTGCTGTGAACGTCAATGGCCGCGCGGGCTCCTTCAACGCTTCGCTCTCTTTTGGGGTTCGTCCGGTCTTCTTATTGGTTGATTAAATCACCGCCCCTTGTGGGCGGCACCAAGAACTTAGAAACGAAAGGAGAAAAAATGTGGGTAAATTAAACCTATCTAACATTGCCAAAGGTGTACGGACGGCAATGAAAAAACATAGTCCGGAGATTCTTACCGGTATCGGAATCGCTGGAATGATTACCACAACCGTAATGGCGGTTAGAGCAACCCCCAAAGCTCTTATCCTTATTGAGGATAAGAAGATTGAAAATGATACAGACAAACTCACACCAGTCGAGACTATCAAAGCAACATGGACCTGTTATATACCGGCTGCGGTAACTGGATGTATATCGGTGTTTTGTCTAATTGGAGCAAGTTCTGTAAATGTTCGCCGTAATGCCGCATTGGCTACTGCTTATACCTTGTCGGAATCTGCTTTGAAAGAATATCAAGAAAAGGTAATCGAAACTATTGGTGAGAAGAAGGAACAATCTGTAAGGGATTCGATCGCCAAGGACAGAATTGAACGAGACCCCGTTACTAGTAAAGAAGTCATCATTACCGAAAGAGGTAATACTCTCTGCTATGATGTTATTTCTGGGCGATATTTCAAATCGGATATCGACAAATTAAAAAAGGTAGAGAACGAACTTAATAGACGGATGAGAGATGAAATATATATTTCTCTTAACGAGTTCTATTATGAAATCGGTCTTAATCCGACCAGTATCGGTGATGATCTTGGATGGAATATTGATCACGGATACATAGAGTTGAGTTTCAGTTCGCAGTTGGCGGATGAAGGAACACCTTGTCTTGTGATTGATTATCAAGTCGCACCTAGATATGAATACAACAGGTAACTTTTGGTACGCGAAAAAAACACATTCTTTAATGGAGAACGTATAGACTATTTCTATATTTGAAAGGAGAAAAACAAAATGGATACTAACGAAATCATGGTAAACGAAGAGGTTATTGAAACAACTGAGGGAATCGCAACAGCGGGTTCTGGAAAGGTTTTTAAGGTGGCGGCAGGTGTCGGTTTGACAGTTCTTGGAGGCTTTGTAGCTTACAAGTATGTAATCAAACCGGTAATAGCTAAAATCAAAGCCAAGAAGGAACAGCAGAGGATTAACAAAGAAGTTGATAATTTTGACGATGCCGGGATCGGTGGGTTATTTGATGTCTCTAAGTAAATAGAAACAGAGTTCTAGCGAGGGAGAGTACCTTTAACAGGGTGCTTTCCCTTTTTCTTTTTGAAAGGAGAGAAAAATGATGAATCAATATTTATACGATGGGCCAGTTATGGAATTTGAGACTTGTGTTTCTAATCGTTGGAAGGCTTCTACGTATGCTGTATCTGAGAAAAAGGCAAAGAGTAATCTTGCCTATCAATATAAGAAAAAGAACAATAAGGTTCCAAATAGTAAAATCACTTTACCGGGACCCCTCGTTCTAGTTCAATGAAAGGAGCAAACGTAATGGAGGAATACAAGCCAAATTCCCATAAATCTAAGGAGGATCAAAAGGGGGCTGTTCCGGAAAAGAAAGTAGAAAAAGTGATTACTGGGACGGTAAAATCCAAGAAGAAAAGCGAGATTCAGAAGTTTACGGATGTATTTATTTCGGAAGACGTTGGTAATGTAAAGTCTTATATTTTATTGGATGTACTGGTTCCAGCAATTAAAAAAGCCATTTCGGATATCGTGACAAACGGTATCGATATGATTCTCTACGGTGAGACCGGTAAGACAAAGAGCAACTCTACCGCTTCTAAGGTATCTTATAGGAGTTATTACGATAGAGGAAACGACCGTAGAGATTATAGCTCGGCTAGGACAAAGACCGGTTATAATTACGACGACATTATCTTAGATAATCGCGGAGAAGCCGAAGATGTCCTGTCAAGAATGGATGAGCTGATTTCCACTTACGGTTTAGTTAGTGTAGCAGATTTGTATGATTTGGTCGGTATTACCGGAAATTATACGGATAACAAATACGGATGGACTGATATTCGCAGCGTATCTGTAATTAGGGTACGGGACGGCTATATGCTTAAACTACCTAAGGCGCTTCCGCTAAATTAAGGAGGATTCGATATGGAAGGATGTTTAACGTCATATAGCTACATGGGTTTTGTTGCCGGACGTTGGATGTTATTTGCAACCGAATCCGAGTATTATGAATATTTGAATGAGGAGAGATAAAATGACAAGAGCAGAAACTTTGGATAAGGCCAAACAATGTGTATGCGGCCAGCGTGAAAATGAATACGGCTCCCCCGAAGATAATTTTCGGTCGATAGCCGCTTTGTGGTCAACATATAAGGATGTTGATTTTACGGCAACCGACGTAGCTATGATGATGGCATTACTTAAGATCGCTAGAATTAAGACCGGAACAGCAACCGAAGACAGCTTCGTAGACTTAGCTGGTTATGCAGCCTGTGGTGCAGAGATTGCATCTAATGCTAATAAAGAAAAGGAGATTATCTGATTATGAAAAAAACAGAACTTATGACGACTGTAAGCAGTTCGTTTAACAAGGTGGGATTTAAGCTCAAAAAACATAGCCCCGAAATTCTCGTAGTAGCCGGTGTAGTCGGAACTGTTGTAAGTGCGGTCATGGCTTGTAAAGCTACTACCAAAGTGAGTGATATTTTAGAAAAAGCTAAAGAAGATATCAACTCTATTCATGATTGTGCGGCCAATGAGGAGTTCGTAGAGGAATACACTCCCGAAGATGTTAAGAAGGATTTAACCATTGTTTATGTTCAGACTGGTATTAAGCTTGCTAAACTTTATGCTCCAGCAGTAGCTCTTGGTGCTCTGTCCTTGAGTGGTATTCTGGCATCGAATAACATTCTTCGTAAAAGAAATGTAGCTCTCGCAGCTGCTTATGTTACGGTTGATAAAGGATTTAAAGAATACAGAAATCATGTAGTAGAGCGTTTTGGCGAAGAAGTCGACCGCGAGCTGAAGCACGGTATCAAGGCAAAGAAGATTGAAAAGGTTATAGTCGGCGAAGATGGTAAGGAAAAGAAAGTCAAAGAGACCATCAGCGTTGTAGAAAGAGATTCATTGAGCGATTATTCTTTCTTCTTTGAAGAGTCTAATCCTTATTGGGAAAAAGACGGAAACTATAATCGAATGTTTCTTCTCGCCCAGCAGCAGTATGCTAACGATAAACTCAGGGCAAACGGATATTTGTTTCTGAACGATGTGCTTGACGCTCTTGGTATTCCGAGAACTAAAGCCGGTCAAATTGTTGGTTGGGTATATAATCCCAATAACCCTAATGGTGATAATTACGTTGATTTCGGGATTTACGAAACCTACCGAAGGGATGAAGAATCTTTCGTAAAGGAGACAGCTATGCGTGAAAGATTTGGAAAAGAAATATACGAACGAGTAGTCCTTCTTGACTTCAATGTAGATGGAAACATTTTGGATCTGATGTAATGAGTGCATCAAAAAATACGAAGACTACCCTATGGAAGGTTTAGAAAACATTATATGCGTACTCGATAGTGTCTTAGATACTAAAAGAAAAAGACATATTACAGGTGGCATATTATTGAGTGTTTCTTTACTTTTTAGCGGATTAGCTTTAACCGTTATGACTATAAAAAGCGAGGAGAACGATTATGAATAAAACAATAAATTTTATGATGTTTGTTCTCGGCGTAGCCGTCGGTTCAGTAGTTACCTGGAGGTGTGTCGAGAAAAAATATGAGCAGATAGCTCAAGATGAAATCGATTCGGTAAAAGAAGTATTCTCCAAGAGAGAAGCTGAATTTACTGAGAATACAGAAGCCCGAATAAAGGCGGACAACGCAAAAGAAAAGCCGAGCGTTATAGAATATGCAGCCCGCTTACGCGAACAGGGTTATACTAACTATTCCGACATGGTTGATGAAAAACCCGAAGAGGTGAAAAAGGAGCCTATGAGCGTAGATAAACCTTATGTTATCGCTCCGGAAGAGTTTGGCGATTTAGATGACTATGAAACAATTAGTCTAACTTATTACGCTGATCAAATTCTGGCCGACGATAACGATGTAATCGTGGATGATGTCGAAGACGTTGTCGGATTCGATTCTTTGAATAGTTTTGGAGAGTATGAGGATGATTCAGTATTTGTCAGAAACGACAGATTGAAATGCGACTATGAAATCCTTCTTGATCAAAGAAAATATTCAAGCGTTATCAGAAGAAAGCCGCACGAGGTGGATGATTAATGACGAAAAACGAGCTGAACAAAGAATACTTCGAATGGATGTACCAGCTCGTATGCAATGAAAAATATCCGAAAAGGCTATCCTATCGGAAGCTTTTGACCCATCTACATGATATGGAGTTTACCTATATCATTGGAATGGATGGCAACAGAGCCGAAGATGGGATAGACCTCCGATATCGATTTGGATATGAGCGTCAGTACAATAGTCCTATGATAGCAACATATTTGGACGACCGTCCTTGTAGTGTTTTAGAAATGCTAACAGCCCTTGCTATTCGTTGCGAGGAACACATTATGGACGATCCTGATATAGGTAATCGTACCGGGCAATGGTTTTGGAACATGATTTCAAACCTAGGTTTAAATTCTTTGAACGATGCAAGATTTGATAGTAGATATTTGAACCGCGTCATCACAAGGTTTTTGAATCGAGAATACAAAAGAAATGGAGAAGGCGGATTATTTACTGTTAAGAACTGTAAACATGATTTGCGAACTGTTGAAATTTGGTATCAAATGTGTTGGTACTTGGACGACATCCTAGTATCTTAGGAGGAGCACATGACTCATAATGAAGTTTTTAAATGGTTTGAATTATATTTTCCAATCTACGCCGGAGACAAAATAGACACCTGGTTTCAGAATGGTAAAAACAGTCTCCGTATAAGACAAACTAACGGACAGGAATTTATATTTACATTTAATAATCATAAAGATTGGAAATTTGAAACGATTGATAGCTTTATCAAGACAAAACGAAAGGGGGGGAAAAGTTAATGGTTGAGGTAATTAATTATATTTTTGGAAGCTTACAAACTTCTTCGGACGCCATTAAAAGTATGCAAAAAATACTCAGAAATCAAGCAAGATTCAACCGAACGCTAACCGCTTTCGCATTCACTATTACTACTTATGCGCTTATGGTGGAAATCCATAATTATGGACAGGACAAGAAAATTGAAGAACTCAGTAATGAGATCGAGGAGCTTAAACGCATGAAAGGAGAATAAAATGCGATGGTTGACTTTCTTATGATTTCAACACGTAGCACAAAGCGTGGCGTAATAGAAATCTATCCAAAGTTCATCATCAAAAAAAGCTCAGATCTCATGATTCGAGGCGGTGATTTTTACGCTATCTGGATTGAGGAACTCGGTCTATGGTCTACGGACGAACATTGTGCTTTACAACTTATAGACCGTGAACTGGATAGATATGCGGAAGAAAACCGCCATAAATTTGACTCTAATATAAAGGTTCTGCATATGTGGGACGCTGAGTCCGGAATGATTGACTCTTGGCATAAATACTGTCAGAAGCAGATGAGAGACCACTTTCATATGTTGGATGAGAAACTTATATTTTCCAACTACAAAACCGATAAAAAAGATTACGCCAGTAAAAAGCTGAATTATCCGCTTGAACCTGGTGATTTGTCTGCCTATGACAAGTTGATGTCCACTCTGTATTCAGAGGAAGAAAGACATAAGATTGAGTGGGCAATCGGGTCAATTGTAACTGGGGATTCTAAGAAAATTCAGAAATTCATGGTTTTATACGGTGCAGCGGGAACCGGTAAATCTACAATACTTAACATCATCCAGCAGTTATTTGAAGGGTATTACTCGGTGTTTGACGCAAGGGCCCTTGGTTCATCTAGTAACTCATTTGCTCTAGAGGCGTTCAAAACCAATCCGCTTGTAGCAATTCAACACGATGGCGACCTCTCTAAAATTGAAGATAATACGAGGTTGAACAGTCTTGTTTCCCACGAGCTTATGACAGTAAATGAAAAATTCAAATCGACTTATTCCAATCGCTTTAAGTGTTTTCTATTTCTAGGCACAAATAAACCGGTAAAGATTACAGATGCAAAGTCAGGTCTTATTAGAAGATTGATTGATGTATCTCCTTCCGGCAACAAGCTAAGTCCAAAGGAATACAAAACAATCATGAAACAGGTCGGTTTTGAACTTGGAGCGATCGCCTATCACTGCCAAGAAGTATATTTAAGTGATCCCGGTAAGTATGATGATTATATTCCAGTGGCGATGTTAGGAGCATCTAACGATTTTTATAACTTCGTTATCGATTCGTATCACGTATTTAAAAAAGATGACGGGGTTACAATGAAGGCTGCTTGGGAAATGTACAAGACTTATTGCGATGAGGCAAAAGTAGCATTCCCATTTTCACAAAGAATCTTTAAAGAGGAGCTTAGGAATTATTTCAGGGATTACAAGGAGCGATTCAACCTTGATGATGGATCCAGAGTTCGTAGTTATTACTGCGGATTTCGCACAGAAAAATTTGAGGAAAGTACCCTTAATGACAAAGAGGAAGAATCTAAAGCGCCGTTGATTCAATTCACAAGTAAAAAGTCTATATTTGACAAAACATGTGCTAATTGTTTCGCTCAGTATGCTACGGCTAATGAAACCCCATTCGAAAAATGGGATGATGTTACGTCGAAACTATCTGAGTTGGATACATCTAGGGTTCACTATGTTAGAGTTCCTGAAAACCATATTGTTATAGACTTTGATATTCCAGACGAAAACGGTAATAAATCTTTTGAAAAGAATATTGAAGAAGCGAGTAAATGGCCACCGACATACGCAGAGCTTAGTAAGAGTGGTGCTGGTATACACCTGCATTATATTTACACTGGAGATGTCTCGAAACTGAGCCGTGTTTATGATGACTATGTGGAAGTTAAGGTGTTCACTGGTAAAAGTTCATTAAGACGAAAATTGTCGAAATGTAACAACTTACCTATCTCGACGATTAGCTCGGGTTTACCACTGAAAGGAGAAAAAAACATGGTAAATTTTGAAGCAATAAAGAGCGAGAAAGGGCTTAGAACACTGATCAAACGAAATCTCAACAAAGAGATACATCCAGGTACTAAGCCTAGTATCGACTTTATTTACAAAATACTGGAGGATACATATGCTAGTGATTTGAATTATGATGTCACTGATATGCGCAATGCGATATTAGCATTTGCTGCAAATAGCACAAATCAATCCGACTATTGCATTAAACTAGTAAATAAGATGCAGTTTAAATCGGAAGAGATATCCTCCGGAGAAAAAAACGATGATGCTAAACTGGTTTTCTATGACGTAGAAGTCTTTCCTAACTTATTCTTGGTTAACTGGAAGATCGAAGGTGAAGGAAAACCTGTTGTACGAATGATTAACCCCTCCCCTTCTGAAATTGAAGATCTGATGAAATTCAGATTGGTAGGGTTCAACTGCCGTAGATATGATAATCATATTTTATATGCCAGACTTATGGGTTATACAAATGAGCAACTTTACAATCTATCTCAGAAGATCATTAACGGTAGTCGGAATTGTTTCTTCGGGGAAGCCTATAATGTGTCTTATACGGACGTTTACGATTTCTCCAGTAAGAAGCAGTCCCTAAAAAAGTTCCAAATAGAATTAGGTATTCATCATCAGGAACTTGGTTTACCGTGGGACAAACCGGTACCAGAAGAAATGTGGACGAAAGTTGCAGAGTATTGTGACAATGACGTTATTGCAACTGAGGCGACGTTCAACGCTCGAAAATCCGACTTCTTAGCAAGACAAATTCTGGCTGATGTTGCAGGTATGACCGTCAACGACACAACGAACACTCTGACTACTAGAATTATATTTGGTAACAACAGAAAACCGCAAGATCAGTTTAATTACCGTAACATGGGAGAAAGGACCGAGGATGCTAATCGTTTTACCATTACAGCAGACAACGTTATCTATACCGAGCTTGGGAACGAGTATACCGTTTTTGATAAGGAAGGGAGACCTATATTTCCTGGCTACAAATTCGAAGGGGGTAAGTCGACATACCGTGGAGAAGAAGTTGGAGAAGGAGGTTATGTATATTCCGAGCCCGGCATGTATAGTAATGTCGCTGTTCTTGACGTAGCGTCCATGCACCCCCATAGTGTTATAGCTGAAGAGTTATTTGGCCCAGTGTATACCTCAAGATTTAAAGAAATCGTTGATGCTCGTATGGCGATAAAACACAAAGATTTTGATAAGGCTAAAAAAATGCTGGGTGGAGCTTTGGTCAAATACTTAACCGACGAGAATGCGGCATCCGATTTGTCGACGGCGTTGAAGATCGCGATCAACAGTGTATACGGCTTAACCGCTGCTAACTTCGAAAACCCATTTCGCGACACTCGCAATAAAGACAACATTGTAGCAAAACGAGGAGCCCTGTTTATGATTAACCTCAAACATGAGGTGCAGGAACGGGGCTTTACTGTTGCACATATTAAAACGGACTCCATCAAGATTCCAGATGCTACTCCGGAAATCATCGAGTTTGTTATGGAGTACGGAAAGCAATACGGTTATACCTTCGAACACGAGGATACGTACGACAGGTTTTGTCTTGTGAATGATGCAGTTTATATTGCTAGATATCAGAACGGTGAGTGGACGGCAACCGGTACTCAATTCGCTGTTCCGTACGTGTTCAAGAAGCTCTTCAGTAAAGAAGAAATTGTATTTGAAGATATGTGTGAAACCAAATCGGTAACCTCGGCTTTATATTTGGACATGAATGAAGATCTTCCGAATGTGTCTGAACTTGAAGCGGAAAGAGACCGACTTGCTAAAAAAGATCCCTCCATGTGTAGAGAGGGTCTTGAAGATGAAATAGCTCAAGGTCACAACTATCGCTTCATTGGAAAGGTTGGTCAGTTCTGTCCTATTAAAGAAGGATGTGGCGGAGGATTACTTATGCGTGAGAAAGACGGTAAGTATTACGCTGCTACTGGTTCTAAGGGTTACAGGTGGTTAGAATCCGAGATGGTTCTAGAGTTAGGTAAAGAGGCCGATATTGACCGGTCTTACTATGACAAGATGGTTGATGAAGCGATTAAGTCTATATCTAAGTACGGCGACTTTGAATGGTTTGTTTCAGACGAGCCATATGTAAAGAAAGAACGGGATATACCACCATGGGAACTTCCGTGCGGTAATCGTGACTGTATAGGATGTGAACATTGGGAAAACACTCAGACGGTCGATGGAAAATTAACATGTGAAGCAGGCTATGAATGTCTGTCATTTTGAAAGGAGAAAAAGAAAATGGCTTATAAAAATGTAGATAACATTATCATTGAGAACGCTCGTATTATATTCCGCAACTTTGCGGGAAAGGAAACAAAGTACAATCGAGAGGGTAATCGTAACTTCTGTGTTATTATCGATGACCCTGAAAAAGCCCAGAAATTGGCTGAAGACGGTTGGAATGTGAGAATTCTGGCTCCCCGTGACGAGGGTGACGATGCAACACATTATATTCAGGTCGCAGTTAGCTTCGCTAATATTCCGCCTAAAGTAATTATGGTTACGAGGCGTTCACAAACTCCGCTGGATGATGAATCTATTGATACTCTAGACTTCGCTGAAATCCGTAATGTGGATTTGACTATAAGACCTTATAACTGGGAAGTCAACGGTAAAACTGGAGTTAAGGCTTATCTGAAGACTATGTACGTAACAATCGAAGAGGACGAGTTCGCGGCTAAGTATGCCAAAGAGGAAGGACCTGAAGAACTTCCTTTCTAAGCGGACCGTCCGTTTTTTTGTTGTAGGGTGCCTGCTATTGCCAGCATGGTAAATGTCCTAAGGCTAGAGGAAACAGCCCCACTTTATATTCGAAAGGAGAAAGAAAAAATGGATATTGTAGGAACTATATCTTTTGGGAAGAGACTTCTTGATGTATATTCTTCCTTGGATAAGCCACTATTTAGAGCATCCGATGTAGCTGATATGATTGATTATAGTCCAGGAAATGTTTGGGCAATGCTTGAGATGTGTGAAAAAGACGAAAAGCTGAACCTACCAATGGTAGTTGCAGGTCAGAGAAGATCCATCAGTTTTATAACCGAGCATGGTTTATATAACGTGCTTGCCCAAAGTCGTAAACCAATTGCACGTGGATGGAGAAAAATAGTTCATGAAGAACTTATTCGACTTAGACAATCTCGTGGAAAAAACATCGTTGAGCAATTTGATGATTGGAACCACGAACTTGACACTATATTTATTGATCCTGAAACTGGTATTATGATGCAATCAATAACTATTCAGGGTGGAGATGTTATTCAAGTTCCTTATGAAATTGAGAAAAACATTCGCAAATAACACACCTTTTATATTTTACGAAAGGAGGTTGATGAATGTCCGTTAAGTTATTTGATTACCAGATAGAGGCTGTTAAAAAAATGAAAAATGGATGTATCCTCTGTGGCGGAGTTGGTTCCGGGAAGAGTCTAACTGCCTTGTCTTACTACTATCTCCAAAACGGGGGAGATCCAGACAGCTTAATTGGTGGTGATTATATTCCAATGGACGATCCTCCTAAAGACCTATATATTATAACAACTGCAAGAAAAAGAGATACCTTAGAATGGGAGGGCGAGCTTTCACCCTTCCTTCTTTCTATTCATCCGGAAATTAATCTTTATCATAACCACAAGGTAATTGTTGATAGTTGGAACAACATCGGGAAATATGTTGATGTCGCCGATGCTTTCTTTATATTTGATGAGCAACGGGTGATTGGAAGCGGTGCTTGGGTAAAGTCCTTTCTTAAAATTGTTAAGAACAACGATTGGATTTTACTGTCTGCAACACCTGGTGATACTTGGCAGGATTATATTCCAGTATTCATCGCAAATGGTTTCTATAAAAACCGGACAGAGTTTACCAGGGAACATATTGTCTATAGTCGCTTTACGAAATTTCCTAAGGTCGACCGTTATATTAACACGGGAAGACTTCTAAAACTACGACGAAGTATTCTTGTGACGATGGATTTTAAGCGAGAGACTATATCACACCACGAAGACGTGTACATTTCCTATAGCGTTGAGCAGTATAAGAAAACTACTAAAACTCGTTGGAACCCCTATAAAAACGAGCCAATCATGAACGCTGGTGAGCTTTGTTATATTTGGCGTAAAATCGTAAACTCGGACCAATCCAGACAAGTAGCTGTTTTAGAAATTTTCGAACGGCATCCGCGAGTAATCATATTTTACAACTTCGATTACGAGCTAGAAATACTCAGAAATTTGGGTTATGGTCCAAAAGTGAAAGTAGCCGAATGGAATGGTCACAAACATGAACCCATCCCAAACAGTAAGAGTTGGGTTTACCTAGTGCAGTATACAGCCGGATGCGAAGGCTGGAACTGTATTAAGACAGACACTATTATATTCTACTCCCAGAACTACTCATACAAAGTAATGGTGCAAGCAGCTGGACGGACCGACAGACTTAATACTCCCTACACTGATTTGTACTATTACCATTTGAAGTCTCGGAGTGGAATCGACCTAGCTATTAGTAAATCGCTTAAAGCGAAGAAGAACTTCAACGAGACTAAATATGTTAAGTGGTGAGAAAGGAGAAAAAAAAAACAATGAGTATGCAAACTTGGGCCGAAAAAGAAATAGATATTGCTTGTAAACGTGAAAGAGCTGTTTCGAAAGTTGAAGATGGCGATTGGGATTATGGCTGCGCCTGCTATGAGAGTGCTTTAAAAGCTTATAAAAGTCTCATAGAAGATGGTCATAGTGGATTCAGTATTGGTATGACTAAACATATTTTGAACAGACTCATTGATGGTAAGCCTCTAACCCCTATCGAAGATACGCCTGATATTTGGAATGAGATCTCAGAGTACCGACCCGAAGAAGGTTATCGAAGTTACCAGTGCAAACGCATGAGTTCCTTGTTCAAGTATGTCTACGATGATGGGAGAATCGAGTACAAGGATGTTAATTTCTTCTACTGCATAGACACAACAAATGGATTCACTTATCATAGTGGCCTTGTACAGCGTGTTATGGATGAGATGTTCCCCATATCAATGCCATACGTGCCTACGGAACCCATCAAGGTATATTGTTCTGACCTACTGACAGATCGTAAGAACGGTGACTTTGATACGGTTGCTATACTCCATGTTATCAAGCCCAATGGGGATCGTATCGACATTAATCGTTTCTTCAAAGAGAACGGAAACGACTGGGTAGAGATTACCATTGAGGAGTATGAACAGCGCAAGGATATGGAATTAAAGCGTCTTCAGGAAGAAATACCAGAGTTCATGAAGAAAGAATTTTATATTCCAAATTCGCGATAAAATTGTAGAACTAGAGAAAGGAGAAAAAATAATGAGTTATCTGTATGATCGATATTTAACTAATCATAAGTCTAATGTTAAAAAAGGGTTTGATTGGATTAGAGATAATCTTCCAGAACTAATGAACCAAGAGTTTGATTTAGAGCATCAAATATGTTTTGCTCACGACCACTCAAAAACTGAAAAAGACGAATATGATGCTTATGATGCATATTTCTATGGGGGTAATAAATCCTACTCTGTTGTTCAAGATTTTAACAAAGCTTGGCTTCTCCATATTCATCGTAACCCTCATCATTGGCAACATTGGATTCTTATCAACGATAATCCCGAAGAGGGAGAAATTCTTATAGAGATGCCTTACAACTATATTCTTGAAATGATTTGTGACTGGTGGGCTTTCAGCTGGTCGAAAGGTAATCTTAATGAAATATTTCCTTGGTACGAGGATCATAAAAACTATATTAGGCTTCATAATAGTTCTCGATTAGCTGTTGAAGGCATTTTAGCTTTGATAAAATTAAAACTGGAGGAGAAAAATAATGATTGATATTTCTATAAAGAACCTAAGAACAGAAAAACCAATACACCCTTGGGATATTAAAGTTGATAGAAGTTCATGGTTTGGGAATCGGTTTAAAATGAAGAACGAATCCGAAAGAGATAAAGTTTGTGAACAATACAAAAAATGGTTCTATAATGAACTTTACGATTCTGCTATGCAAGCTGAACTTTCCATTCTAAAGGACATACTTCTTAAATATGGAAAACTAAATCTCTTTTGCTGGTGTGCTCCTAAGAGATGTCATGCGGAAGTTATAAAAGAATATTTATTGGAAACCTTGAAAGGAGTAGAACAATGATTCTAATTGAAAAAACTGAGGTTATGGGTTTAGACCATGCCATTCGCGGAATGAGAAACCCGATGAATAGTTGGGATAAATCTGACAGTGGTATTTGTAAAGGCGGCGATAATGGAATTGGCTGTATTAATTGTGCGTATACCTATATTTCCGATGGTTGCAAGCATACATACGATCATTCTTTTCAAGTTGGTAAGAACGACTACGATCTGATGATGAAGCTCGTTAAAGGCGGTCCCGTTCATGCTAAGTTCCGCAGAATGATTGCTGTATATGTGGATATTACGGCGCCTCTGTACTGGTGGAAGGAATTTGATACTTATAAGGTTGGCACAGTTGCTAACTCATGCTCTACCATGCATAAGATTCATGCGAAGGAGTTTACCATAGATGACTTCTCGCATGACCATCTGACCATACAAAGTGAAGCGGTTCTTCTCCACGTCATCAAACATCTCAATATGCATCGTATGGTGTTCTTAACGACTAATACAGATGTTAATTTAAACTACACCGCTTTGTCCGACGAGGCCTGTGTACGAATGAAAAAAGATATTTGGTGGCAGATGATTCAACTCCTCCCCTCTTCTTATAACCAGAAGCGTACTGTCATGTTGAACTACGAGGTTCTTGCTGGTATCTACCCGATGAGAAAAAACCACAAGCTCGACGAGTGGCGTGAATTTTGTCAGTGGATTGAGGAACTTCCGTGGAGTGAAATAATAACTAAAAATAAAAGATGAGGTGGTTGTAAAATGGAAGATACATGTGTTTGTTGTGGGGAATATATTCCCGAAGGTCGAATGGTATGTTATTCCTGCGAGGAGATGGATGAAGATATTTTGGTCGTAAGAGTAAACATGTTTCTAAAAAACAAAGAGCAGGAAGCGGTTCGCCAGTACATTTTAGAGCAACGAAAAACCGGGGTTATTGTTCTTCCTCTATACTGCGAAGCTATAATGGTTCCAAAAGATGTAGAAATCAAATTTGAAGGAGTTGAGACTGATGGTGAGTCGAATCTCTAAAACCGAATACTATCTCGGGATTGCTGAGGCAGTAGCAAAACGCAGTACTTGTCTTAGAAGACAATACGGAGCCATAATTGTCAAGAACGATGAGATTATTGCTACTGGATATAACGGCTCTCCAAGAGGCACTGACAACTGTTGTGATGTCGGTTATTGCTGGCGGGAGGAAAACAACATTCCTCATGGTGAGCAATACGAAGCCTGTCTCGCTGTACACGCTGAACAAAACGCTATCATATCAGCATCCAGACGAGACACTATCGATTCCGTTTTATATTTGGTGGGTTTTGAAAACGGAAAAAGAATCTCTTCGGAACAAGTAAAGCCCTGCAAAATCTGCGAAAAGATGATTATCAATTCCGGAGTCAAAGAAGTGATTACGGGAGAAAAGGAGGCCTCTCATGAAAAATGAACAATTCAATACTGTCATTGATGAGCAGCAGAAGAGATGTTTAGATATTCTCGTTAATAAAGCTAAAGAGTATGCTACTGAGGATAGACTACATAACTTCAAAGTAGCTGCTGAACTTCAAATGACTACGCCAATTAATGCTCTTGCCGGTATGTTATCCAAGCATACCGTAAGTATTTATGATATGTGTAGGTCTAGCAAAACTTATCCTCAAGAAATGTGGGATGAAAAAATTACTGATCATATCAACTATTTGCTTCTACTGAAAGCTCTGACTGTTGAGGAAGCTGGGAGGAGAAAACATCATGTGGAAACGCGAATTGCTGAAGAATAAAATTTATTCGTTTCTTTTCATCTTATTAGGTGCCTTGAGTGTTCTTATTGAATACGACGGCACCTTTTTTATATTTGCTTTGATGCTCGGGGTCCCTCTGTTCTTTGCCAAGGAAAATTGGATTACATAGGAGGCTGTTACTATGCGGATAGCAGGAACTTTATCTTGTTCTCTTGTTAATGGTTACGGTATCCGTTACGTTATATTCTGCCAAGGATGTGCTCATCATTGTGTTGGGTGTCAAAATCCAGAAACATGGGATTTTAACGGAGGAAAAGAAATTACTCTTGAAGAGCTAATTGAAGACATAAAGAGATGTAAACATATTGATGGTGTTACGCTATCAGGGGGAGATCCGTTCTATCAGCAAGAGGAATGTGTCTCCCTCTTAAAACTTCTTCCTGAAAACCTGGATGTATGGATTTACACAGGTTTTAACTATGAGGAAATTAAAAATACCAAGCTTGCGCAAATGGCCGATTATATCGTTGATGGAAAATTCGAACAGGATAAAATGGTTGCCGGAAAAATGTACGGCAGTAGTAATCAAAGAATCATTAATATAAAGGAGGATAGATTAGTTTGTGAATGATACCAACTATTGGATTGAAGAAAGGAACATTGACCCAATATGATAAATAATGAGTTTATTTTAAATTATAAAGAGCTAATCGACGACTACATACAAGTTAACGACTGGCGTGTAAAAGAGAATTCCACAGTAAGTTACTCGGTTGGAGGTCTTATTCTTTCTAATTCTGGCGCCGTAACAGCTAATTATTGGCTATCAAATGTTTATGACCAAGAGATTGCCGAAGCTCATCGAAATGCCGCAATCCATTTACATGACTTGTCCATGTTGACCGGTTATTGTGCCGGTTGGAGTTTGAAGCAACTTATCCAAGAAGGACTTGGTGGTGTGGTTGGTAAAATCACCTCTACCCCTGCAAGTCATTTATCAACACTCTGTAATCAGATGGTTAATTTTATCGGCATTATGCAGAACGAATGGGCGGGAGCTCAGGCATTCTCTTCTTTTGACACATATTTGGCACCTTTTGTTAAGGTTGATAACCTGATTCAAAAGGAAATCAAGCAATGTATTCAGTCGTTTGTATTTGGTCTTAACACTCCTTCGAGATGGGGAACACAAGCACCATTCTGTAATATTACACTAGACTGGACTGTTCCCGATGACTTGGCTAATCTCCCGGCTATTGTCGGCGGAAAAGAAATGGACTTCACTTACGGAGATTGTCAGAAAGAAATGGATATGGTCAATAAAGCTTTCATTGAGATTATGATTGAAGGTGATGCCCATGGAAGGGGTTTCCAATATCCTATCCCCACCTACTCTATTACAAAGGATTTTGATTGGGGTGAAACCGAAAATAATAAACTTCTGTTTGAGATGACCGCAAAGTATGGTACACCCTATTTCTCCAATTATATCAATTCAGATATGGAGCCCAGTGATGTACGGTCCATGTGCTGCCGTCTTAGACTTGACCTGCGAGAGCTGCGCAAGAAGTCCGGAGGATTCTTTGGTTCAGGCGAGTCTACCGGTTCAGTTGGTGTGGTTACTATTAACCTTCCGAGAATTACTTATCTGGCTTCAGACGAAAAAGATTTCTATTCTAAGTTAGATAAATTGATGGATATTTCAGCTCGTTCTCTTAAAATTAAGCGGACATTTATAACTAAACTTCTAAATGTTGGACTCTACCCTTATACTAAACAATATCTCGGAACATTTGATAATCACTTCTCTACAATTGGTTTAGTTGGTATGAATGAGGCTGGACTCAATGCTAAGTGGCTGCACAAAGATTTGTCTACTCCAGAAGTTCAAAAGTTTGCTAAGGACGTTCTTAATTATATGAGAGGACGTCTTAGCGACTATCAGGAACTCTATGGCGATCTTTACAATCTGGAGGCCACTCCGGCTGAGTCTACAGCATATCGTTTTGCAAGGTTTGATAAAAAACAATATCCAGATATCATCACCGCAAACGAGAATGGAACTCCTTACTATACTAACTCCAGTCATCTTCCTGTAGGTTATACCGATGATGTTTTCGAAGCTCTTGACATCCAGGACGAACTTCAGACCCTATATACATCTGGCACCGTGTTCCATGCCTTCCTTGGTGAGAAGCTCCCAGATTGGAGGTCGGCTGCTAATTTGGTTCGTAAGATTGCTGAGAATTATAAACTGCCTTATTATACTTTGTCTCCGACATATTCCATATGTAGGAATCACGGATATTTAAATGGTGAGGTAGGAGTTTGTCCAATTTGCGACGAAAAAACTGAAATATACAGTCGTATCACTGGTTATTATCGACCGGTCCAAAATTGGAATGATGGAAAGGCCCAGGAGTTTGAAGATCGTAAAGTATATACGGCCAATAAAACTAAAAAGGATTTAATGTTGATTGGTACACTTACCTGCCCGAGATGTAAACAAGCAGAAAAACTTCTGAATGATGCTGGGATTACCTTTACAAAGATACTGGCAGAAGACAATCCTGAACTTATAATTAAACGTAATATTAAACAGGCTCCGACGTTGTTAATTGGTGATTCAAAGTTTACCGGTATTAGTGAGATCTATGACTATATTAAAAGAAAGGAGAAAATATGAGTATGAGCGGAAAGAGAAGGCGTAGTACGTTTGGTATACTTCTAGATTTTATTCTGGTGTTTTGTACTGGAGGATTATGGCTAGTTTGGATACTAATTCGGTATCTGAGAAACAACAGCTAATGATTTGAACGCATATATTATAACCCATGTTTTGTTACTTACCTTCGATATTGGTGAGGATAAGATGTGGGTTATTTGTATGTGGTATACGCGAAAGTTACATCTCCTATTATGGAAACCAATATTTAAAGGAGGAATAATAATGAAAGAAATGTTTCAGGATTATAAAACAATGGTGGTTGAACCGAAAAAAGAATTTTATAAAATGCACGGAAAAGAAGTTATTATATTGAACGTAGCAATTTATGCAGTTCTTATCGGAGGAAGCATTGTTTTATGTAATCGAAAGACAATTAAAGAAAAAATTAAATCTAAATTTAATAATGGTAATAGAAATTGAGTCCGAACAAGGGCTCTTTCTTTTATTTTTATCCGTCCGTGAACCTTTAAAAATTGATATAATTTCTGCCCACTTTTAATTTTTGCAAAGTGGGCTTTTTAATTTTTGTGATAAATTGGGCAGATTTTTGAAGATTGTTCGGACGATTTTGCCCACTTTTGGCCAAATAAGTGGGCTTTTTGCCCACTTTTAAAAGTGGATTTGGCCACGAAAAACCCAGTGTTTATGCGGGTTTGCGGGTTTAAAGCCCACTTGCCCACTTTTATTCTCTATTAATTGCGATAAAAAGATTAAAGAAATATATAGATATGGCCAAAAAAAGTGGGCATTTGACCAAGAGTATAAAAACAGTCATTCTTTCAAATTTTTGGTAAATTTTGCTTCGCGAAGAAAACATACCCTTTTATGAAGAGAGAAGGCTAAAACGCGACCTGCGTTACTTTCTCTCTTTCGTTTGTTTAAAAACAAGAAAGGAGGCTCGCCTATGGCAGGTAGTTCAAAATTAGAAAGAGACTTTCAAGCGAATCTTATCCGAGAATTAAAATCGTTGTTCTCCGGATGCATGGTAATGAAACTTGACTCAGGTTATATTCAAGGAATTCCCGACCTATTAGTTTTGTACAACAATAAGTGGGCCACCTTGGAATGCAAAAAATTCGCGAGCGCTAAGAAACAACCGAACCAAGAATATTATGTCGGGCGAATGGATGAGATGTCGTTTTCAAGATTCATATGTCCGGAGAATAAAGAGGAGGTATTGCATGAACTTCAAAAAGCACTTAGACCTTGAAGGGCAACATGCATTTCTTGGTGCTAGTAAATACCATTGGATTAATTACGATGAAGCAAAACTGGTTGAATCGTATTCTAAATTTACAGCAGCTCAAAGAGGTACTGTATTACATGATTTTGCTTCACAGTGTATTAGGCTTGGTCAGAAACTACCGAAGTCTAGAAAAACTTTAAACATGTATGTAAACGACGCAATCGGTTTTCGTATGACAACTGAACAACCTTTATTTTATTCCGAGAATTGTTTCGGCACAACCGATGCGATTTCGTTTAGAAACGGCCTATTAAGAATTCATGATTATAAATCAGGAGTGACTCCGGCACGTATGGAGCAGCTTGAAATTTACGCTGCCCTTTTTTGTCTGGAATATAAAATAAAACCGGCAGACATTGAAATCGAATTGAGGATTTATCAATCAGATGAAATTTTACATCATAAACCTACATCAGAGGATTTACTTCTAATTATCGATAAGATAATTACTTTTGACAAGGTGATAACAAAAATCAGAGCAGAGGAGGGTTAAACCATGAATCCCATTGCGGAAGAAATTCTACAACATTATGGAATGCCAAAACGTTCTGGGCGCTATCCTTGGGGTTCAGGCGATAACCCTTATCAACATAGTGGTGATTTCCTTAGCCGTGTGAATGATTTGAAGAAATCAGGCATGACCGAAAAACAAGTAGCCGAATCTATGGGTTTAACGACCAGTCAACTCAGAACTCAAGTCGGATTGGCCAAAGACGAAAGAAGATCTCTTGACGTTGCTACCGCTAAAGGATTGAGAGAAAAAGGATACAGTCTGAATGAGATTGCTGAAAAGATGGGTTATAAAAACGATTCGTCTGTTCGCTCTCTTCTCAATGTAGATTCCGAAGCTCGTATGAACCAGGCTAGGAAGACCGCCGACTTCCTTAAAAAACAAGTTGATGAAAAAGGAATGATCGACGTTGGTGTTGGTGTAGAGCGTGAATTAGGAATCTCTAAAGAAAAGATGAAACAGGCTCTTTATATTTTGGAGATGGAAGGTTACGAGGTTTATGGTGGAGGAGTTCCTCAAGTAACTAATCCCGGAAAGCAAACCAACATCCAAGTCCTATGCCCTCCCGGAACTGAACATCGAGAGATTTATGATTTTGGAAACGTTCATTCTCTAAGAGAATACGTCTCTCACGATGGTGGCGATACTTTCGACACCTTTGTTTATCCGAAGAGTATGGATTCTAATCGTATTAAGATTCGTTATACGGAAGAAGGTGGGGTCGACAAAGACGGCGTAGTCGAGATTCGAAGAGGAGTAGACGATCTTTCTTTAGGAGAATCCCATTATGCACAAGTTCGCATTCTTGTGGATGACAAGAAGTACATAAAAGGAATGGCTGTTTATTCAGATGATATGCCTGACGGAGTCGATATCGTATTTAACACCAACAAAAAACAAGGAACTCCAAAAGGAGATGTGTTAAAGAATATTACAAGCGATCCTGATAATCCGTTTGGATCTCTTATCAAAGCTGGTGGCCAAAGTTATTACATAGATAAAGATGGAAAACGTCAACTTTCACTCATTAATAAAAGAGCTGAAGAAGGAGACTGGAATGAATGGAGCGATAATCTTCCCTCTCAGTTTCTTTCCAAACAGAGTATAACTCTGATTAAAAAACAACTTAATTTAGCATCGGCTGATAAACAAGCAGAATTTGACGAGATCATGTCGCTAACGAATCCGACAGTTAAAAAGGCACTATTAAAGTCTTTTTCCGATGATTGTGATTCGGCGGCTATTCATCTACAGGCTGCCGCCTTACCAAGACAGAAATACCAGGTAATACTACCCATTACTTCCATGAAAGACAACGAAGTATACGCTCCTAATTATAAAAATGGCGAACAAGTAGCACTTATACGATTTCCTCATGGTGGAACGTTTGAGATTCCAATCCTGACAGTTAACAACAAGCAGGCAGAAGCTCGTCGAATTTTAGGAAATACTTCAGCAGATGCTATTGGTATTAACAGTAAAGTAGCTGAACGATTGTCTGGAGCAGACTTTGACGGTGATACGGTTATGGTCATCCCTACCGGCGGTAAAGTTAAAATCACATCAACGCCTCCTCTGAAAGGTCTTGAGGGATTTGACCCAAAACTAGAGTATGGTGGTAAAAAAGAAGGAACTTTTAAAGTAATGAAGAACACCCAGACAGAAATGGGTAAAGTTTCAAATCTGATTACTGACATGACTTTGAAGGGGGCCACCCAAGATGAATTAGCAAGAGCGGTTCGTCACAGTATGGTAGTAATTGATGCCGAGAAACACAAATTAGATTATAAACAAAGCGAGATCGACAACGGTATTACTTCTCTTAAGAAGAAGTATCAAGGTACCTACGACGAAGAGGGTCGGTACCGTGAAGGTGCTGCTACTCTAATTTCGAGGGCTAAGTCAGAAGAATCAATACCAAAAGTAACAGGTAGTCCAAAAATTAATACAAAAGACAAGGCCTGGTATGATCCAAATCGTCCTGAAGGAGCTCTGTTATACAATAGAGTTGCCAATAAGTCAGATAAAGATTGGTATGATCCCACCTTACCAGAAAGTGCTTATGTTTACAAACCAGCGGAAACATACGTTAACAAAAAAGGAAAAGTAAAACCTAGAACACAGCAATCTACAAAGATGGCAGAGACCGATGACGCCTTTACACTAGTATCCGACGCTAACACCCCGGCAGAAAGAGCTTACGCCGAATATGCTAATCGTATGAAGGCTTTAGGGAACCAGGCTCGTAAAGAAATGGTTACTGCTGGTAAGATCGAATACTCATCCTCCGCCAAGAAGACCTATCAAGAGGAAGTAGACTCCTTATCAGCTAAGCTTAACGTGGCCCTTAAGAATGCACCTCGTGAGAGGCAGGCCCAAGTCATAGCTAATGCCGCCGTCAATGCTAAAAAGCAGGATAACCCTGATATGAAGCCTGGTGAAATAAAGAAACTCAGTCAACAAGAACTAACACGAGCTCGTGCCGCCGTTGGTGCTAAAAGAGAAACCATTAAGGTTACAGACCGTGAATGGGAAGCTATTCAAGCTGGTGCCATTAGCGAAAACAAACTTACCCAGATTATTAATAATGTGGACATAGATGATCTTAGACAGCGAGCTACTCCTCGCACAACAACTTCTTTGAGTACTGCTAAGATTAATCGAATTGCATCTATGAACGCTTCCGGATATAGCACGGCCGAAATAGCTAAAGCTCTTGGTGTTTCAACAACTACCGTATCCAACTACTTGAATGGAAAGGAGTGAACTGATAATGCAAAGTAGATGTATGTTAACGACGTTTGACAACCCTTACAATCCATTCGAACAGTTCACTTCTTGGTTCTTGTTCGATGTAGAAAAAGGTTATGATTCTTGTGCTTACTTAGGAAGAATTGCTAGAACTTCAGATCAATTATCAGAAGAAGAAAACGATTTGGAAGTTGAAAGAGCAATTGATGAAATCATCAAATACGATTTTAGAAACATCTATAAGAAGGTAACTAGGCAAGATGCGAGTACCTAAATATATAGTTAACCAACTTTATTACAACGAATAATTCCTAGAACAAAGACGATTTTAGTCCTTGGTTATGGAATATATAGGGGGGTGTCGCCAAAATCGCACCCCCTCCGTCATCGCGGCGGTCCTAAAAAATTCTCCGGGGGTTATATTTTAGAGGACTTTTTACTTTCACATAGCATTTATACGAGCTCATAAGGTCGATTTATTCATTTCTTTCTTTTCTCCTTTCAAGAGATTTTAGTCGGCTTTGTGAGTTCTTTTAAATGCTATGTAAAACTTTATATAAACCCTACTAAACAATGCAAAAACTATACAATATTTAACCGAGAGGAGGCAGCAAGGATGAAGAAAGCTAAGGCTGTAACCTCTTCCAAATCTTCGAGAAAGATAAGACCAGCTTTATCTCCAGAAGCCAGAGAGAATCAACTGGTATCCTTGGCCGTAGACCTTGCTGAGAAACAGTTATTAGAAGGAACTGCTTCTTCTCAGGTCATTACGCATTATTTAAAGCTTGGATCAACAAAAGAAAGAATAGAAAAAGAAATTCTTGAAAAACAAAAAGAGTTGATTGAAGCAAAGACTCAATCGTTACAGTCGGCAAAGAGAATCGAAGAGCTTTATTCAAATGCTCTGGATGCTATGAGAAGTTACAGTGGTCAAGGCGGTTTAGACGATTAATAAAGATGTACCAGATTGCGTCTTTATTTTACGGAGGTGATTGAATGGACGACTGGAAAGCAAAGGCAAAACAGATGTATAAAAATAAACAAGGATATAGAAAGATTGCAGCTCGGGTTGGTAAGACAGAGGACGAAGTTAAAAATTTTTTGAAAAGTGAAAAATCTAAGCAATCGGTTGTGAAAAATAAACCTGAAAAGTTTATGATATTTGAAAACTTAGCTCCATCAACACATATCCAAGAGTGGAGTGGCAATCGGGTTCTCTCGTTTGGTCTAATCAGCGACACGCATATCAATTCTAAATACACTCAACTTACATATCTTCAAAAATTTTATGAAATTTGTTCCAAGAGAGGAATCGAAGATATCTATCATGTTGGAGACATCGATGAAGGCGAACAGATGCGCACTGGCCATCAGTATGAATGCTACACTCAAGGTGCTGATGATCATATAAGCGAGATTGTAGCCAACTATCCTTGTTTTGATGGAGTTGCCACACATTTTATCACTGGAAATCACGATTCTAGTATTTACAAAAGATGTGGCGTTGACATCGGCGAAATCATCACTATGAAACGGAAAGATATGAGGTATCTTGGAAGAGATTGCGCAAGGATCGAAATTACTCCAAATTGTATTCTTGAATTACGACACCCTTGGGATGGAACGGCCTATGCATTATCCTACAAACCACAAAAAATGATCGACGGAATGGAAGCCGACAGCAAGCCGAATATTTTAGCTATTGGTCACTATCATAAACTTGAATATCTATTTTATAGAAATGTACATTGTTTTCAAGCCGGATGCTTCCAAACACAAACTCCATTCACAAGAGGTAGAGGTATTAGTGTTCATCTTGGGGGATGGATTATAACTGTCGAAGTTGACAAGAGAGGTTATGTTCAGAGGATCGTACCTGAAATGATTCCTTTTTATAAAGGCATTAATTCAGATTACAAAAATTGGAGTCAGAGTTCAAATGATTAGAACTTATTCAGATCTATCCCGGATTAATACTTTCAAAGATCGATATCAGTATCTAAAGTTGAATGGATCTGTTGGAGAAGAAACCTTCGGATTTGATAGATTCATTAATCAGAGATTTTATAGATCAATCGAATGGAAAACTGTTCGGGATTTTGTAATCGTAAGAGATAATGGTTGCGATCTTGGTATAGAGGGTTATGAAATCCGAGGAAAAATATTTATTCATCACATGAATCCAATCCTACCGAAAGATATTGAAAATAGAAACGAATTTCTATTAGATCCAGAATATTTAATCTCTACCACCCACTCAACTCATAACGCGATTCACTACGGCGACGAAAATCTGTTGATTCAAACACCGATTATGCGAACTAAAAATGATACCTGCCCATGGCGGCATAAATAAAAAAGGAGAATTACTATGGAGAGTATACTAACATCTATTAAGAAGATGCTCGGAATTGCGGAAGAGTATACACACTTCGATGCGGATCTAATAATGCACATCAATTCTGTGCTATCAATCTTAACTCAGATTGGTGTCGGTCCCTCCGAAGGTTTTTCGATCAAAGATAAAAATGCTGTATGGACAGATTTTATTCCAGAAAGTTCAAAGCTGGAATTTATAAAGTCCTACACTTATATGAAGGTGAAGCTTCTGTTCGATCCTCCTCTTACCTCTGCCGTAATTGAATCTATTAATCGTATTACTTCCGAGCTTGAGTGGAGAATTCAAGTTGCGGTCGATCCAGTAGAAAATGAAGAGGAGGTAATTCAAAATGAGTAACACATTAGAACATCACGGCATTCTAGGTATGAAATGGGGTATACGAAGAAACCCGGCTCAACTTTCTAGGATTAGAGGATCTTCAAAAAGCAGTTCCGATGGTAAAAATAAAAAAAATGTTAAAGAAATGTCTGATGATGAACTTAGAAAAGTTGTAAATCGTCTTCAATTGGAACGACAGTATTCTCAATTGTCAGATAGCAGTGTTAGTAAAGGAAAAGAGTATGTACAAAAAGTCATTAAAACCGGAACTACTGTTGCGGCTGTTACAACGACTGCTCTTACTCTTTATAACAATGCTGGGAAGATCAAAGATATCGTTTCAAAAATAAAATGATAGGAGAATAAACTATGGCATTATCAAACACTGCCGTTCCAAGATATTACGGCATGTTTAGAGATGCCGTAATCCGGGGGGAGATTCCGGTATGTAAAGAAATCTCAATGGAGATGAACCGTATTGACGATCTTATTGCTAATCCGGGAGTTTATTACGACGACCAAGCGGTTGAAGGTTGGATAAATTATTGTGAATCTGAACTTACATTAACCGATGGCGGCGATTTATACTTACTGGATAGTTTTAAACTATGGGGTGAACAGGTATATGGTTGGTATTACTTCATTGAAAGGAGTGTGTATGAACCAAATTCAGATGGACATGGCGGACATTATATTAAGAAGACTATAAAGAAACGCCTAATTAACAAACAGTATCTTATTGTAGGAAGAGGAGCAGCTAAATCATTATATGATTCATGTAATCAATCGTATTTCCAAAATGTCGATACAACAACTACGCATCAGATAACTACCGCCCCGACTATGAAACAAGCCGAAGAAGTCATGTCTCCTATCCGTACAGCTATTACTAGATCAAGAGGCCCTTTATTTAAATTTCTTACAGAGGGGTCATTGCAAAACACAACCGGGGTTAAAGCTAAACGAATGAAATTAGCCTCTACAAAAAAAGGTATCGAAAATTTTCTTACTGGTTCTATGATAGAAATACGTCCGATGTCTATTATCAAACTTCAAGGTCTTAGATGTAAAGTAGCAACCGTTGATGAATGGCTTTCAGGTGATATAAGAGAAGACGTTATAGGTGCAATCGAACAAGGAGCATCCAAAGTCGATGACTATCTAATCATAGCAACAAGTTCAGAGGGGACTGTTAGAAATGGAAGCGGCGACACAATCAAAATGGAGTTGATGAACATTCTCAAAGGAGATTATATTAACCCACACGTTTCGATTTGGTGGTATAAATTAGACTCCATTGATGAAGTTTCAAACCCTGAAATGTGGATAAAAGCCAATCCCAATATTGGTAAGACCGTTACTTATGAGACTTATCAGTTGGATGTCGAAAGAGCAGAAAAAGCTCCGGCAGCTAGAAACGATATTTTAGCAAAGCGTTTCGGAATTCCAATGGAGGGTTACACCTATTATTTCACTTATGAAGAAACCCTTCCCCACCGGAAACGAGATTTTTGGCAAATGCCTTGTTCTTTAGGTGGAGACCTTTCACAAGGTGATGATTTTTGTGCGTTTACATTTTTATTTCCGTTACCCAATGGTTGTTTCGGCGTTAAAACTCGAAACTACATATCTTCATTAACTCTGATGAAACTGCCTGCGGCAATGAGAATCAAGTACGATCAATTTATGAATGAAGGTAGTTTAATAGTTCTTGAGGGAACAGTCCTCGATATGATGGAGGTTTATGAGGATTTAGACAATCATATAACTGAATGTGGATATGATGTGCGATGTTTCGGTTTCGATCCATATAACGCAAAGGAATTTGTAGAGAGATGGTCTTCTGAAAACGGACCATTTGGAATCGAGAAAGTAATACAGGGTGCAAAAACAGAATCCGTTCCTTTAGGAGAGTTAAAGAAACTTTCTGAGGAGCGGATGCTTTTATTTGACGAGGAACTCATGACTTTTGCTATGGGTAATTGTATAACTTTGGAAGATACGAATGGAAATCGAAAGTTATTGAAAAAACGGTACGAACAGAAGATTGATGCTGTAGCAGCCATGATGGATGCCTATATTGCATATAAAGCTAACAAAGATGCTTTTGAGTAAAGGTGGTGATAAGCATATGGATAACAAACTGACCCATTACGGCATTCTTGGGATGAAGTGGGGCGTGCGTCGTACACAGACTCAGCTTGGTAATCTTAGCAAGAAAGACAATAAATGGGTCAAAAAGAATACCAATAAAATAACGGATAAAGCCCGAAAACAGTCTTCGAAAGAATTGGCAAAATACGCCAATGAACTTATGCGTGATCCTAATGCCGTTAATAAATCTGGAAAACTTAGTGCCGTCACCATTAATTCTTATAATAAAAAGATGGCTTCTCTAATGAATGACAAAGTATCTGGCTTGACATCACCATCTGGCAAAGTTGTGCAATTTGTAGCCAAACGAGGAGAAGTTGGGGTATATATGGCTTTAGCGGATCAAGGATACAACATGAATCAGCTTAAAAACGGAATTTATGATTCTGGTAAAGTCGCATACAGAAGTACCGTTGTTGACAAAATCGAAAACTAAAAAATGTAGTATTAGAAAATGTAGTATTAGAAAATGAATAACGAATAGAAGAATGAAAGGAATGATATTTTATGAATAATCTTACAAATTCTGAGTTAAAAATTATGAACAACCTAACGATGGTTCACGATCTTGATGTCCGTCTTGGAGATAAAATCCAAGAAGTTATTAACAACATATCACCTGACTGGATAGAAAATATAATCAAAGAAGGAACACCGGAAAACGCAAAATCGGCTGAAGCCGTCCTAACCATTAGCGGAGTAGTTATCGATGGAGAAACGGTAACTGTCGGTAATGATGTGTTTGAGTTTGCAGCAGATGAAGAGTTGACAGTTTCAGAAGGACACATTCCGATTGATATTTTTGCCGATGCTGTGGGTTCTTATAATTCATTAACCATGGATACTCAACCTACTTCCGGCGATACTGTAAAAATAGGTGACAAAACTTATATTTTCGTTCCGGTTGGTACAGATACGGCCGACGGGGAAGTATCTATCGGTGTAGATAAAGTAGAAGCGCAAGCCAATCTTGTAGCGGCTATTAATGGAACTGATGGAATTAGTTTTTCTCATCCACTTGTTAGTATAGGTGATTTTACAGCTGATGTTGCTACTGTTACAGCTCTAGTCGGAGGAGTATCTGGAGATCTCATAGAAACTACCGAAACGTTTACTGCTTTAACTAACATCTTTTCAAATGGAACTCTTGATAACGGGGTAGATTGCACGGATGAAAAAGCCGCGACAGCTTTTGCCAATGCAATTACTAATTTGGGAACAGAAGGAATTATTGGCACTGTTGGAATAAGTTGCGATACTGTTGAGATGATCGCACCTACGGGCGCAGCCGGTAATGATATTCCGGTATCTACCACCATGGATAATGCTTCTTTTGGGGTTGACGTTGATTTTATGAGTGGAGGAAAAGACGGAACAATTGCTTCTGGAATACAGTTTATGATAGACGATACTAATATATATGTAAGTATCGGAGAAAATACTGTGACCGGTACTAATTGGCGCAAAATTGCACTGACCTCCTTTTAAAAACTAATTAGTTAAAAAAAAGGGGGGTGAAATTCAAAATGGATCAATCACTTGGTTCCAGGATTAAACATGCCTGGAATGCTTTTTTTAATAGAGATCCAACAGACTTTTATAAAAATTTAGGGCAAGGGTGGTATACATATCGACCCGACAGACCCAGACTTACACGAGGAAATGAGCGATCAATAGTAACTTCGGTATATAATCGAATCTCTCTGGATGCCGCTTCAATTAATATTCAACATGTTCGTTTAGATGAAAATGATCGTTTTTTATCTATCATTGATTCAGGATTAAACAATTGCCTATCTCTTGAAGCCAATATCGATCAAACAGGACGAGCATTTATACAAGATGTTGTAATGTCGATGCTGGACGAAGGAAGCGTGGCTATTATACCGGTTGACACAACTTTCAACCCTCAAGTCACTGGTTCATACGATATCAATTCAATACGAACCGGTAAAATTTTGGAATGGTATCCAAAACATATTAAAGTTCGTGTTTATAACGAAAACACAAGTCTTAAAGAAGACATTATAGTGTCTAAAAGTATGGCTGCTATTATTGAGAATCCTATGTACGCAGTTATCAACGAACCAAATTCAACCATGCAACGTCTTATTCGAAAACTAAATCTTTTAGACGTGGTTGATGAGCAAAGTAGCTCCGGTAAGTTGGATTTGATTATTCAACTACCCTATGTAATTAAGACAGAAGCAAGGCGTCAACAAGCCGAAAAACGGCGTAAAGACATTGAAGAACAACTAGCCGGTTCTAAATACGGCATAGCTTATACCGATGGCACTGAGCATATCACACAGTTAAATCGTGCTGCCGAAAATAATCTAATGAAACAGATTGAATACCTAACGAGTATGCTATATAGCCAGTTAGGGATCACTCAGAGTATATTGGATGGTACCGCCGACGATAAAACGATGCTCAACTATTATAACCGAACAATTGAGCCCATTCTTTCGGCTATTGTTGATGAGATGAAACGAAAATTTCTAACCAAAACCGCTCGGTCACAATTGCAGTCGATTTCATTCTTCAGAGACCCGTTTAAACTTGTTCCGGTTAACGAAATTTCTGAAATTGCAGACAAGTTTACTCGAAATGAGATAATGACGTCGAACGAAATTAGACAGATTATTGGAATGAAACCGTCAGCTGATCCAAAAGCAGATGAACTTAGGAATAAGAACTTAAGTGCACCTGCAGATGATAAAAACAACCTATCAAACGATGTGACTGAAGAAAAGATTGATAAGGCAATTAAAAAATCAAAGGAGGAAATTCAAAATGAAGACGTTTGATTTCAGTGGCTGGGCTACTAGAAATAATCTCAAATGCTCTGATGGTCGAACTATTATAAAAGACGCATTTAAAGATAATAACGGACAAACAGTCCCCCTCGTGTGGAATCACCAGCATAATGATCCACTTAATGTTCTCGGGCACGCTTTACTTGAGAATCGCAATGAGGGCGTCTATGCCTATTGTAAATTTAATGAAACAGAATCTGGAAAGAATGCAAAACTTCTTGTTGAGCATGGTGATGTATCTGCACTATCTATTTATGCTAATCAGTTGAAACAGCAAGGTCATAATGTATTACATGGCTCCATTCGTGAGTTAAGCCTTGTTTTGGCTGGAGCAAACCCTGGCGCATTCATCGACTCTGTTATCCGACATGGTGATATATCTAACGAAGAAGCTATCATCTATACTGGCGAAAACATCGCGTTGTACCATGTTGATGAAGATAAGGAGGACAAACCCGAGGATAAGAAAGAAGAAACTAAGAGCGAGAAAAAAGAAGACGAGGAAACCGTTGCCGACGTTTTCGAGACTCTTAACGAGAAGCAGAAAACGGTGGTTTACGCAATGATTGGTCAGGCTCTTGAAGAAACCAATAATGATGATTCTAAAGGAGGAACAAAAGAAATGAAACATAATATTTTTGATAAGGAAGATAAGGAACAGAAGGATGTTCTGAGTCATTCTGACATGAAAGCCATATTTAATGACGTTAAACGTTATGGAAGTCTAAGAGATAGTGCTATTGCTCACGGAATCGAGGACATTGAATATCTATTCCCCGATGCAAAAAATGTTACAAATACCCCTGTCTTTATTTCTAGGGATCAAGGTTGGGTTAGCGATGTTATGAATGGGACTCACCATACTCCTTTCTCCCGCATTAAATCAATTTTCGCAGATATAACAGAAGATGAAGCCAGGGCAAAAGGTTATATCAAAGGCGATCTTAAGAAGGATGAAGTATTCTCTTTACTTAAACGTACTACAACTCCGACAACTATCTATAAGAAACAGAAACTTGATCGAGATGACGTTATTGACATAACCGACTTTGATGTTGTAGCGTGGCTGAAAACCGAGATGAGAATGATGTTGGACGAGGAAATAGCTCGTGCTGTTCTTGTTGGTGACGGCAGAAATGCTGCTGCTGACGATAAAATCAGCGAATTAAACATTCGTCCTATTTGGACCGATGATGACCTTTATACAATTAAAACTCCTGTCGTTGTTACTCCTGATTCCACTGCAGATCAGAGAGCTAAAGCTTTTATTCGGGCGTGCATCAAATCCCGCAAGAACTATAAAGGCTCTGGTTCCCCTACATTATATACTACAGAAGATATGCTTACTGATTGTCTCTTAATGGAAGATGGGGTTGGCCGAATCATCTATGACTCAGTTGATAAACTTGCTACAGCTATTCGTGTGAAGAAGATAGTGACCGTTCCAGTAATGGAAGGTTTGTTCCGTAATGTTTCAGGTCTTACGTTAACACCAGTTCCTCTTTTAGGCATTATCGTTAATATGGTTGACTATAATATTGGCGCAGACAAGGGCGGTGCAGTTAACATGTTCGATGACTTCGATATTGATTACAACGCTCAGAAGTATTTAATTGAGACTCGCTGCTCTGGTGCTTTAGTTAAACCTTACTCCGCTATCGCTCTTGAACTTGTTGTAACTGAAGACGACGGAAACTAAATCTAACTCTAATAAAGGAGAAAATTCAAAATGGCTAAATTTTACGGAGTAATCGGTTACGCTGAAACGGTAGAAACAGTAAAAACAAAGCCTGGGGTGTGGAAAGAAGAGATTACTGAAAAAACATATTATGGTGATTTTATTCGAAACACTCGTAGGCTTCAAACTACCGATCAACTCAACGACAACATCAATGTTGCAAATGAGATCAGTATTGTGTCCGATCCGTTTGCCAATGAGAATTTTCATTCGATGCGATATGTTGAGTTTATGGGTGCTAAATGGAAGATTACAAATGTTGAAGTTCAGTACCCTAGATTAATACTGACTATAGGGGGTGTATACAATGCCCAGTAGGCTTGAACTACAGACTTTATTCGAGAATCTTCTCGGAAGTCGAAACGTGTATTTTCAACCCCCTGAATCAGTAAAAATGAAATACCCCGCCATTGTTTACGGTCTCGAAGACATCGAGAATACGTTTGCAGATGACGGGGTTTATTTATCTCAAAGGAAATATTCTGTAACAGTCATTGATGGGGACCCCGATAGTTCGATTGTTAATAAGGTAGCGGTTTTACCAACTTGTCAATTTAATCGGCACTTTGAATCGAACAATCTCAATCATGACGTTTTCATTCTACATTTTTAAAAGGAGGATAAAAACATGTCTAAACTTGTTTGGGACCAGACCGGTGAGCGTTTTTACGAGACCGGTGTAAAACAGGGCGTGCTCTACCCCCAGGAAACTGGCGGTATTTATCCCACTGGTGTTGCTTGGAATGGACTTTCAGCGGTAACCGAAAGTCCTTCCGGAGCTGAGCCTACGCCTATATATGCTGACGATATTAAATATTTGAATCTTCTTTCCGCTGAGGAGTTTGGTGCAACTATCGAGGCTTACACGTATCCAGATGAATTTGCTCAGTGTGACGGTTCCGCTGAGATTGCTACCGGCGTGATGATCGGACAGCAGAATCGAAAAGTCTTTGGGCTTTCTTATAAGACCACTCTGGGTAACGACGTTGATGGTAATGACCATGGTTATAAACTTCACATAATTTATGGTGCTCTTGCGGCTCCTTCTGAAAAAGGTTATTCCACTATTAACGACAGTCCAGAAGCTATTACTTTCTCTTGGGAGATAACTACTACTCCTGTTTCTGTGACCGGTTTTAAACCGACTGCTTCCATCGTCATAGATTCTACTAAGGTAGACGCTGCCGATTTAGAAGCTCTTGAGGAAATTCTCTATGGTACTATAGATAACGATCCGTATCTTCCGCTTCCCGATGAGATTTCGTCTTTGTTTGGAGGAACTGTTCCGGATGCTATCGCATTATCTACAATTGTTCCTGCAGATGACGCAGATAACGTAGCCGTTGATGCTAATGTTGTCCTGACTTTTAACAACAAAATTCTCCGTGAATCTATAGTTGTTACTAAATCTGATGGAACTATCGTTGCCGGAACGAAATCATGGGATTCAACTGGTAAAATACTTACGTTTGATCCGACTGCAAATCTTTCCAATAGTTCCACTTATATTGTCTCAATTGGCGGGGTAGTAGATATTTACGGAAAGACTCTTGCTGCTCAAGTCAAGAACTTTACTACCATAGTTTAATCGTTTTCGTTTGTTAGAGCTCTCTGAAATATGGGGGCTCTATTTTTTTTAATTTAGGGAAGGGAGGAGGTTCGAATTTCTAAACTTATATGGGACGAAAACGGTAAGCGTTTATACGAAACTGGAATTGACCACGCTGTTTTATATTTAAAAGTTTCAAAAGAATATCCTAAAGGCGTTGTCTGGAACGGATTTACAGCGGCAACCGAAAGTCCTTCCGGAGCTGAACCTACGCCCATATACGCTGACAATACTAAATATTTGAATCTTATGTCTGTAGAAGAATTCAATGCAACAATAGAAGCTTACACATATCCAGAAGAATTCAAGAAATGTCTCGGTCAACATTCAATAATTCCAGGAATTACGATTGGTCAACAAAAAAAATCACGTTTTGGACTATGTTATCGAACTTTAATAGGTAATGACATTAACGGTAACGATTTTGGATATAAAATCCATATTATCTATGATTGCCTAGCCTTTGATTCCGAAAAAGAATTTAATACCATAAATGATAGTCCGGAAGCGATAACTTTTTCCTGGGATATAAGTGCTAATCCGGCATTGGTTGATGGATTTAAACCTACTGCATCTTTGGTTCTTGACTCAACGAAATTTAAATCATTTGGGTTAGTAAATGTTTTAAGAGGTATAGAAGAAGCATTATATGGTTCTTCTAATGCTTCGGCAAGACTTCCTTTGATTTCAGAAATTAAAGAGCTTTTCGAAATCCATGCGTATTTAGGAGATTCAAACGGCGAATTTATTCTGGATAATCTTGGAAACCAAATACAATCAACGGTCTATGATTAATGATATTTCATGTGTGTTTTTGCGGAAGCCGTATTCAGGGAGATTGGCTTGCGGCTTCCCTATTTTTTTTATTATTGAAAGGAGAAAAATATCATGTTGAAAAAAACAATTACTTACACTGACTATAACGGTTCTGAGAGGACCGAGGATTTCTACTTTAACTTCTCTAAAGCTGAGATTATGGAAATGGAAATGAGCACCACTGGAGGTTTGGCTGAGATGATTCAGAAAATTGTAGCTGCCCAGGATGCTCCGGCAATAATTAAGATTTTTAAAGAATTGGTACTTAAAGCTTATGGTGAGAAGAGCCCAGATGGTAAGCGTTTTATTAAATCTGATGATATAACCATGGCATTTTCTCAAACTGAGGCCTATTCTCAATTATTTATGGAACTAGCGACCGATGCGGATGCAGCTGCGAAGTTTGTCAATGGAATTGTTCCAGCAACTCCTACACAATCGACATCGGCTCCGGTTACGCATCAATAAAAATGTTGGGAGGGTGAAAAATGCTTCGGATTACAATACCATCTGTTGAACAATGGGACGAAATTAAACAAGAATTCGTTTTTACAAAAGAGCAGACGTTGTCTCTGGAGCATTCCCTCGTCTCTCTTTCAAAATGGGAGTCTAAATGGTGCAAAGCGTTCCTAACCAAAAATGAAAAATCGTCCGAAGAAACTTTAGATTACATAAAATTTATGACTCTTACTCAGAATGTAAACCCGGAAATATATAACTACCTCACTAATGGAAACTTTTGCGAAATTAACGAGTATATAGAAGCTCCAATGACAGCCATTTATTTTTCGGATGAAAAAACCAGTAAAACAAGTAGAGAGCAAATTACAGCTGAGCTTATTTATTATTGGATGATTGCGTTGAATATTCCATTTGAATGTCAGAAGTGGCATCTTAATCGTCTTCTTACTTTAATTAAAGTTTGTAACATTAAGAATCAGCCACCTAAGAAGAGAAATAAGAAAGAAATAATGAGCCGAAACGCTGCTTTGAATGCGGCTCGTAGAAAACAATTAAATACAAAAGGATAAACTCGCAAAGGAGAGGAGGTAAATAAAATGAGTAATAGTTCGCTAGTAACATATACAAAATTATCACCGAATCATTCCGGTAAGCGTAGTCACGTTATTGATACCATATCTATTCATTGTATGGCTGGAAATCTTAGTGTTGAGAGTTGCGGAAATCTTTTCGCCAACCCAGCTCGTAAAGCCAGCAGTAATTATGGAATTGGCAGCGATGGACGTATTGCCTTGTATGTTGACGAAGCTAATCGATCATGGTGTACCTCATCTTCATCTAACGATAACAGGGCAATTACTATTGAGGTGGCTAATACTGTAACCGCTGATCCGTGGCCGGTATCTGACAAAGCATATGCATCATTAATTAATCTTTTGGTGGATATCTGCAAGAGAAACAACATTAAAGCATTGTTATGGAAGGCTGATAAGAATTTAATTGGGCAGATCCATAAACAGAATATGACAGTACACAGGTGGTTTGCGGCCAAATCATGCCCTGGCGACTGGTTATACAATAGACATGGACAAATCGCTGATGAGGTCAATAAGCGTCTTAATACCGAAATGGAGGATGACGACATGAATATTGAAAAATTTAAGGAGCTCTGGTTGGAAATGCGGCAGGAGTTAAAAGATAACGACAGTAACGCCTACAGTAAAGAAGCTAGAACCTGGGCTACTGAAATCGGTTTAATTGCAGGAGGCGGAACCGGAGAGGACGGAAATCCGAACTATATGTGGGAGGACCTCTTGACTCGCGAGCAGTTTGTAACTGTGCTTTACCGCTTTGCTCAGCTTATGGGTAAAGCCTAATGGAACCGGGTAAGCATGAAACCGCCGCTCCCGTAAAGAAAAAAAGTGAATGGAGCAAGGTAATGACACTTCTGGTCGTGCTTGCTGGATTTATCATCGCACAGGAGGCTCTTGTCCTGATGTACTACTGTATTAAAAACGAGTATACTTCCACGGCAGCGTGGTTGACAGCCTCAGTAGGTTTAGCAGAAGTAATTATCGGAGCGGGTCTTACCGGATATCTCAATCTTGCGAAGTCGGATCACCGGGAGGGCGGTATAACCTTTGAAACAGCAAAGGCTGCGAATTTCAAGCAGGATAGTGGATGTAACGATAATAGCCCAGTTATTTAGAACGGAGGTCATCATATGAACACAATTATTACAAAATTTAAAACGAGTGCAACTCTATGGAGTGTTGTTGGTGCATTTATTCTAGCGATGGTTAATCTAATTTGGGGAAACGATAATAATGTTTCGACTATAGCCAGTGCAATCATAGCAATAATTCCCGCCTCTATATACATCTATCAGAAATTCAAACTTCGGATTGTATTTGCAGACTCTAATAATGATGGAAAGATTTCAGTGGAGGAACTTGCCGCCGCTATTAAGATTGCTTTTGAAGAAAGTAATACAGAACTACAAACAGCATCAGATGCTATAGAGACTATTATCGATGTTATTTCAACGGATACAAATATCTCAACTTCAAAGAGCGGTACAACATTTCTCTAAAAGGAGAATTTTATATGATAAGTTTCAGGCAAAAGGGAGATTTCTCTAAACTGACACGTTTCTTAGAGAGAGCAAAAGAGGCAGTTCGTCTTGGTGATCTCGACAAGTACGGTCGAGAGGGAGTAGCCGCCCTTGCGTCTGCAACACCAGTCGACTCCGGACAAACAGCCAATTCATGGCGTTATGACATCGTTAATAAACAAGGATCAGCGACAATTAATTTTCATAACTCAAACATTCAAAATGGAGTTCCAATAGCCATCATTCTACAATACGGTCATGGAACTCGTAACGGCGGCTGGGTACAGGGGCGAGATTATATCAATCCTGCTATCCAGCCTATTTTTGACAAAATAGTAAATGAAGCATGGAGGGAGGTTACTAAGCTATGAGCAAGACAGTGGATTCAAGAGTCGTTGAAATGCAGTTTGATAATAAACACTTTGAGTCAAACGTCAAAACTACAATGTCAACTCTTGATAAACTTAAACAAAGTTTGAATCTGACCGGAAGTTATAACAGTATGTCAGGACTTAGTGAAGCTGTAGAATCGGTCCGTATTAAGTTTTCAGCTCTTGAGGTCATGGCAGTAACCGCCCTCGCAAATATCACCAATTCTGCAGTTAATGCTGGAAAGAGGATCGTTTCGGCCCTAACTATTGATCCGATTAAAACGGGTTTTCAAGAGTATGAGACCCAGATCAATGCAATTCAAACTGTTTTAGCAAATACTTCTTCGAAGGGAACGACCCTAGAACAAGTAAACAAAGCACTTAATGAATTGAATCATTATGCCGATATGACCATCTATAATTTTACGGAAATGACCCGTAATATTGGTACCTTTACCGCAGCAGGGATTGATCTAAATACATCTGTATCAGCAATTAAAGGTATTGCTAACCTAGCCGCTGTTTCTGGTTCCACAAGTCAACAAGCAAGTACGGCTATGTATCAACTTTCTCAGGCTTTGGCATCTGGTACAGTTAAACTTATGGACTGGAACTCTGTGGTTAATGCCGGGATGGGCGGTCAGGTATTTCAGGATGCTTTGAAAGATACTGCTCGTGTACATGGTATTGCTATTGACCAAATGATAGAAAACGAAGGAAGTTTTCGTGAAACACTTAAAGATGGTTGGCTTACTTCCGAAGTATTAACCGAGACGCTTGCTAAATTTACAGGGGACCTCAATGAGGATCAGCTTCGTACAATGGGATATACCGAAGAGCAGATTAAGTCTATTATCAAGATGGGTCAAACTGCTAATGATGCTGCCACAAAAGTTAAAACATTCACCCAATTATTTGATACTTTGAAAGAAGCAGCTCAGTCTGGCTGGACTAAGAGTTGGGAAATCATTGTTGGTGATTTTGAGGAAGCCAAAGAACTTCTTACTGAACTTAGTGATATATTCGGTGGTATTATCGGTAAATCAGCAGATGCAAGAAATGAAGTTCTCCAGGGTTGGAAAGATCTGGGCGGTAGGACAGCGGTAATTGAGGCTTTACGAAACGCCTTTGAAAGCGTAATTAGTATCATCACACCTATCAAAGAAGCCTTTAGAGAGATATTTCCACCTATTACAGCCGAACAATTATATTCTTTTAGTGAGGGACTTCGTAAACTTACTGAACACCTTAAACTTAGTGAGGCTACTTCTGCAAATCTAAAAAGCACCTTCAAAGGTTTTTTCGCTCTTCTTGATATTGGTAGGATGGCTTTAACAGCAATTACTGGAGGTTTTATTTCTCTTACCAAAACCTTATTTCCAGTCACCGGCAATTTCCTTTCAGTAACCGGAGGTATTGGAGATTTTATAGTTGCTATTCGCGATGCATTAAAGTCTTCGAATACGTTTAATGTCGCAATTCAAAACATTGGTAAAGTATTAAAACCAGTGGCAGAAGGAATTGTAATGTTTACTGATCTGATAGCAAGTGCTTTTGAAGCTGTCAGGGCACCAGACATGACTGGCATTGATGAGTTCACCGGGCAAATAGAAAAGAGATTTCAACCTCTAATTAAAATTGGCGAAGCTTTTAAAAGTTTCCTTTCTTTCTTCTACAATCTAGCATCTACGATCAGTAAGATATTGAGTGGATTGAGTGCGAGTATATTTAAATCGTTAAACGATGCCAATTTTAATTCTATATTTGATTTCATAAACAGTGGTTTATTTGCTGGAATATTATTTGGAATTAAAAAGTTCATAGATTCTCTAACAAAAATAACAGATAGTGCTGGAGGATTCTTATCTGGTATTACAGGCATCTTTGATGGGGTTAGAGGTTGTCTTGAAGCCTATCAATCCAATTTAAAAGCGAACGTATTATTAAAAATAGCTATAGCTATTGGTATACTAGCTGCTGCATTGTTAACTATATCGATGATAGATTCCGAAAAACTCACAGTTTCGTTAGGTGCTATGACCATAATGTTTGTAGAACTTTTTGCTGCTATGTCAGCGTTTAGCACTCTTACTGGACCTCGTGGTTTTTTAGCGATGGCAAAAATCACGACCGGAATGATTGGTTTATCGGTAGCTGTTCTTATACTGGCATCAGCTATGCAAAAGTTAGGTAATCTTGATTGGGATGGAGTAATAAAAGGTCTTGTTGGCATAGCGGGATTATCTGTTATTTTAATAAAGGTGTCAAAAGCATTAGAAACAAGTTCAAAAAGTCTGATATCAGCTTCCGTAGGCTTTATTGTTTTTGGAGCAGCAATTCTAATTCTCACTCAAGCTGTAAAACAATTAGGGGGGTTAGACCTTGCCGACTTAGCTAAGGGATTAGTTGGAGTCGGTGTCTTAATGGCTGAATTAGTGTTATTTATGAAGGTTGCTGATTTAAGTGGAATGGGAGCAATAAAAAGTGTTGGAATTCTACTTTTAGCAGCTGCTATAACTGTCTTAGCCGGTGCGGTAAAGAAATTAAGCAGTATTAATCTTGGTGATTTGGTTAAAGGACTTTCCGGGCTTGCGGTTATGTTAGCTTCTATTGCTATATTTATAAATGTTGCCGGTAACGCTAAAAAAGTAATCGCAACAGCCGCTAGTTTAACCATTCTTGGTGTTGCTATGAATATATTTGCAGCTGCTATTATAAAGATGGGTGGCATGTCGTGGGAAGAAATGAGCAGAGGATTGATATCCCTAGGTTCAGCTCTTGCTATTGTGACGTTGGCTCTCATGGCACTACCCAACGGTATTTTTATAAAATCACTTGCTTTGATGGATGTTGCTGGCGCCATGTTACTATTATCACAGGCATTAAAAGCATTTAGCAGTATGTCATGGGAAGAAATAGCAAAGAGTTTAACGGCATTAATCGTTTCTTTAGGGGTTATTATAGGTGCTTTTGTTCTACTATCGAAAACGAGTTCAGTAGTTGATTCCCTTGCTTTTAGTGTTCTTGCTCTCTCAATTGTTATGTTAGCTGGGGCATTAAAAACGATTGGTTCATTGTCTCTAGCGCAGATCGGAATAGCTTTGCTTGGGTTAGCTGGAACATTTACAGTTATTGGTCTAGCTTCAATGTTATTAACCCCAGCAATTCCAGCTATATTAGGGCTGGCTGCAGCTATTGTATTATTAGGTATAGGAGTTGCAGCGATTGGCGGCGGTATATTAGCATTATCAGCAGGACTATCGGCCTTGGCGGTAGCCGGTACTGCTGGCACAGTAGCATTAGTAGCGCTTGTAACCGGTCTTATAGGATTAATTCCAACGACTATCAAAATGATTGGTGAAGGAATAGTGGCTTTCGCTGAAGTTATTGCTGGAGCTTATCCAAAATTATTTGCTGCAATGACAACAGTTTTAACCGCTTTTATTGACGCGATTATAGTCATAATTCCAAAAGTTGTTGATGCATTCCTACTACTGATAACATCTTTATTAGAATCATTAGTTAATTACATTCCTCGGATTATGCAAGCTGGTATGGAAATAATAATAAACTTCCTACAAGGAACTGCATTGATGATTCCCGACGTCATTCAAGCTGGTATTGACATTATTATTAGCATCATTGATGGATTAGCTCAGGGTATAGAAGAAAATGCTCCTCGTATCAGAGATGCATTTATTCACTTGTTTGAATCATTATTGAAAGCTATATTGGTATTCTTAGGTATTAATTCACCTTCTAAAGTATTTACTGATATTGGCACAAATATTATTCAGGGTCTCATCAATGGTATTAATAATATGCTTTCCGATGCGACCAAAGCCATTATCAATGTTGTAACTGGTTTAATTTCAGCTATATCCAATAAAATGGGGGAGTTCTTTACACAAGGTAAGGAATCAATGTCCAATTTCAAAAATGGAATTTCCAATAAACTCTCGGATGTTAAGAATGCGGCTATCAACGTTGTATCAAATGTTTTATCTGGAATTGGTGGTAAATTATCTGAGTTCACTTCGATGGGTAGCAATTTGATTAACGGGTTAAAGCGTGGTATACAGAATGCTGCTAGTAGCGCCGTTTCAGCTGCGAAGGGAGTTGTTTCTGACGCTATTTCTGCAGCCAAGAATCTGTTAGGCATTCGTTCACCTTCTAAAGTATTTGCTGATATTGGTAGATACTCTGATGAAGGATTTGTTAAAGGTTTAAAAAGTTATTCTTCGAAAGTGGCATCAGCATCTGAGGATGTTGGTAAAAGTGCTATCGATGGAATAGCTAATGCCATTTCACGAATAACAGATGCTTTGAACTCTGATATGGATATGGAACCTACGATCCGACCGGTACTTGATCTATCTGCTATAACAAGTGGCGCTGATGACATTAATGGATTGCTTTCTTCGAAAAGATCAATCGAATTAGCCGGAAAAAATAGTATGGGTATGAATAATACTGCTTCTTCGAACAATCAAAATAATGTTATATCGAACAATGATAACGTAGTAAAAGCAATAGGAGAACTTCGTAATGACATGTCGGTTTTGGCCAATACCATGAGTAAATTAAAGATCGTAATGGATACCGGCACATTAGTTGGAGCCCTAGTAGGTCCTTTAGATTCTTCTTTTGGGCAACGAGTAATTTATGAAGGAAGGGGGATTTAACAATTGTACCATTCAATTACTTTCGGAGATAAGAATACGTGGGACGATTGGCGCATTGTTCCTTCCTCACGTCCGGTATTTAATCCTCCGTCGCTAAAAAGAAAGCTGTTAGATATACCCGGTGCAGATGGTTCTATTGATTTGTCAGAATCACTCACCGGGTATCCGGTTTATACAAATAGAGAGGGCAGTTTAGAATTCATTGTTATGAACGGGTATAAAGAATGGTATCAAGCCTATTCTGACATTATGGATTATTTACATGGCCGAACTATGCGAGCCATTCTCGAAGATGACAAAGAGTATTTTTATGAAGGACGTTTTACAATAAACGAATGGAAAAGTAGTAAAGATCGGTCTCAAATTGTTATCGATTATAGTCTTGGGCCATATAAATGGCTTTCGCGTGCGTCTTTAGATGACTGGGAATGGGACATTTTTAACTTTTACACAGGAATTATTCCAGCGAACGTGTTTAAAAGTATTCCAGTTACAGAATCTTATGAAGCTCACACGTTTGAAAAAGGTTTATTTGGCAGGGCGCCAGTTTGTCCGTCGTTTATTGTTAGTACTGTATCGGGAAACGGTATGTATATCCGTTTCATCAACAACGAATTAGGGATCGATATCACCAAATTAGTTCAAAATGGAACAACACAGATTCCCGAATTTTTGTTTCTTGGCGATACTGTAACCGTATATTTCAAATGTGTTTCTGGTACGGGTACCGTATCAATTAATTTCAGACAAGGGAGGTTGTGATTATGTATTCGATTTATGCCGATGGTATTTGTATATACAATGATGCTTTTGCTCTCGACAATATGAAAGTTATAGATCCGAAGTTAACGCTTGAAGACAGCGCAGCTGGTTCCTTATCAATGACTCTTCCGCCATCGAACATCGGATACGGTACAATAGTTCGAATGGTAAGTGATATTTCGGTTCACAAAGATGGCGAAGAGATATGGGCCGGTCGAGTATTATCAGAAGATAAAGATTTTTGGAATAATAGAGTTCTTTATTGTGAGGGCGAGCTTGCATTTTTAAATGACAGTACACAACCACCTGCTGAATATTATGGACAAACGGTTCGAGGATTTTTAGAAACTTTGATAAATATCCATAATTCTAAGGTGGCTGACGATAAGCAATTTACCATTGGCAGCGTAACGGTTACCGATTCTGATGACCCTTTATATCGCTACACTAATTACGAAAAAACTATAGAGTGTATCAATGAAAAGCTTGTAAAAAAGCTTGGAGGACATCTTAGAATTCGTAAAGTCGATGGTGTAAGATACCTGGATTATTTAGCAGATTACCCCAATACTAATAGTCAGATAATCGAATTTGGCAAGAATCTTCTGGATTTTACACGCAAATGGGATCTAACGGAATTTGCTACAGTAATTATTCCTCTTGGTAATCGATTGGATGAAAGCCCAATTGAGGCTCTGGATGCTTACTTAACTGTAGAAAGTGTGAATAATGGTAGCTTTTATGTGCAATCGAGCGAAGCAGTGGCTTCATACGGGTGGATTGAAAAAGTTATTCATTGGGACGATGTAAGTACGGCATCGTCATTGTTGTCTAAAGCCGAAGCTTATCTTTCCGATATTCAGTTCGACAATATGTCTATTGAACTTAGTGCTTTGGATTTGCATTATTTAGATGTGAATTATGAGGCAGTTAAGTTGCTCGATGAGCTTCGGGTTATCTCTAAACCTCACGGTATGGATCGACATTTTCCAGTTACTAAACTTGAAATTCCACTTGATAGCCCGGAAAAAACACAGTTTAAACTTGGGGATTCTATCAAAACTTCTTTGACGAATATTAATAACCAAACCAATACTAGTATTTTGCAGAAAATTGAAAGTCTTCCAAAAGCTCAGAGTGTTTTAAAAGAAGCCAAAGAAAATGCCACCCAAATCATGAATATGGCTACCAACGGTTACATCACTATTACCCAAGACCAATATGGAACCAATACTATGTATATTTCAAATGATAAAGATTATACAAAAGCAACTAAGCTTTGGAAATGGAATATCAACGGTCTTGCATATTCAAATGATGGTGGTGAAACCTTTGGATTAGCCATTACCATGGATGGCGCTATTGTGGCTGATTTTATTACGGCTGGAATACTTAATGCCGATCTAATAAAAACCGGAAAACTGCAAGATATAGATGGAAATGTTATTTTTGATCTTTCCACAGGAACTTTAACTATTAAAAAAGGCTCTATAAATATTGGTAACGGGGCGTTCAAGGTCGATGCCGATGGTAAACTAACAGCCACAAAGGGTAGTTTCTCAGGTGATGTTATCATGGGGCCAGGCAGTGTTATTACATGGGATAACTTACCAGATGGTGTTGCATCCACTGGACAAATACCAACTTCACCAGAGGATATTGGGGCACTGCCAGCCAGTGATCTTCCGTCGTATATTACTAAGACTAAGATCACGCAAACAACTATAGAAAGCCCAGATATTAGGGGCGGAACGATTACATCTGATACAACCATTGATGTTGGTACGGATTTGAAAGTAGGTAATAACGTATATTTAGGAAAATATGCTCAATCGGAAGATAAATATATATATTTAAAAGACAATTTTTATCTTTATACAATTGGTGATTCTTTAGGTATAACCGCAATGGGAAACATTATTATTAATCCAGCGTTTGGTGTTTATATTGGAAATTCTGATTCGCCAGATAATGAAGTAGCAACAAAAGGAGATGTTGGAACCCCAATCGCTGTATTTGGTTAATCGATATAGTATTCACTATCAATGTAAACAATCTCTCTATAAAGTATTGCGTCTTTTTTTAGGATAAAAATGTTTTGCTCATCTATCAAAACATTAAAAACATTATCACTAAATGTCGTTTTCACTTCTTTCCCGGTTTTGCGCATTTTATCTGTCCATTCAGTTAAACCAAAATAAATTTTCCCATCAACCTCAATAGCCTTCAATCCTTTGAAGGTGGTTTCCTTCACTCCCTGCTCTCCAGCTTCCACGGTTGGAGAGCTAATATTTTTCTCTTCACCCGCCAAAGGTGTAGCTGATGTTATCACAACTGCATTATTAGTACTATCCCATGTCACACTGGCACCAAGGGATTCTGCAACAAACCTGGCTGGGACTAAAACACGACCGTTAATGTTTTGAGGCGGCACGTCACATTGGATCTCCTGACCGTTGACAATGAGTTTGATTGGGTTAGCAGCCATGGCAAATGTGGCGGTGGCCACGATTAGACAGGTGACAAGGCCGATTAGAAGATATTTTGATTTTTGGAACATTATACCAACTCCCTTCTCTTTTAGAAATTATTGCATACATTTTGTGAAGATTCAACCGTAATTTATTTGGAAAGCGAGGTAAATTTTAATGAAAGCAAATTATGGCGGTGGTGCAGGATCTGCAGCACCTATAACTCCCCCACAAGAATAGAAGGCGATTAAATGTCGATAACAATAGGTAAAGGGATAACTGGACAAAGCGGAACATTAACTATTTTTGGTCAAAGTCTACCAAACTATTTATCTAGTGTGTTTTCTTCAATTATTGGTGATGCTCCTTGGTCAATATCTAATCCTACGTCTTCTTTTGATTTATCAAATATAGGCGGATTGAATGATGGTAATGCTACTGCTCCCGCCCATTATGGCATTGACAATGAAGTTATAGTTGCCCTTTATACTGGTAATATCCCCGAAGGTTCTTCAGTTGTTGCCAGATGGTATAGAAGTAGAGATAATCGTTGTGTTTTTACTTTTAATGGGGGGACTGCTCCTAGCGGTGGTTGGGGATATTTTACTGTATGGATTGGTTGGGTCAGCTATGCTACACAAATAAGTCTTGGTTTAAGCGGTCAAGATGAAATTGTTGAAAATGGTGATTATTATGTTACCTTCTATATTAATGGCTCATCTGTTGGTACTTCTCATTTTACTATAAGTGGTATTCCTTCGAGCAATATAGCTTTTGATTCATCAACTTCAAATAGTATATCTGTTCATGCTTGGTATGGAGGTAGTACGCCAGCTCATACTTGTAAGATATTTTGCGATAGTTCAAACAATCAATTTAGTACACAATCTTATTATGGAGGAAGTACTAATTGGACTACAAGTGTAGCTACTAAAACAAATCTATCTCCAGGTACAAATCATACTTTTACAGCAGTTTTCTACGATCAAGCGGGCTATGAAATTACACATACCCGTATGGACACCTATAGTACTCAAGCCAGCTTACGACCTAGTAATTTTAATTGGACTACTGCCGAATTGAACGCTTTCAATAATCATGGGAGCCTAACAACTCTAACTTACTCCAGATGGAACGCCTTTTTAGATAGAATTACAGCATTTGAGGTGTATAAATACGGTAGTGCATTGACCACTTTCAATAAGATGACCAGCAGTGACAAAACTTTAACAGCAGCAAGATTTAACCAGGCCAGGTTTGCAATAGGGTCCATGTATTCCACGGGAATAACCAATAAGTCGAGTGGTGATCCAGTTTTAGGTAGTTACTTTATAACGATGGCAAACAGTTTAAACAGTATAACTTAGCAGGGAGGCGATATCAATTGGCAGATGTTAACACATAGCAGGGAGGCGATATCAATTGGCAGATGTTAACACATAGCAGGGAGGTGATATCAATTGGCAGATGTTAACACATAGCAGGGAGGTGATATCAATTGGCAGACGTTAACGCATATCTGGCTCAAATA
>Ga0265293_10001213_pt1 | contig 57296 bp, 43 predicted proteins | sample Munlanlewell138R_FD_192505 | JGI IMG/M metagenome (GOLD analysis project Ga0265293, IMG submission 192505) | Leachate microbial communities from a municipal landfill in Southern Ontario, Canada - Leachate well 138R | ecosystem: Engineered > Solid waste > Landfill > Unclassified | place: Canada... | reverse complement strand
TAATAATCAATTCCTGATGAGTGGCACTAAGTGAATTGAACTTTGTTGTTATCTCTGCTAATTTATTCATAATACTTTGCTTAAAATATTCATGCGAATATACATATATTATTTAGAACACCGCCAAAGAAAACTAAATCAATGCAGGGCAAAACAGCATTTGAATGCAAAACTAACTGAATACAGATCAGCTTTAATACTCAAATTCGCAGTAATGGACGTCACTACTCTTATCCTGATTTTATCCTATTTATTGACCGGAGAACTCATAATATTAATAGCTGCAGGATTATTGATAATTATATTTACTACTTATATTCCAACAAAGGCAAAATTAATCAATGATCTTGCTTTGAGTTTTACAGACAGACAAATTCTTAACGATCCTGACAGTGAAATTAAATAATTATCCCATTCCAAAAAGTAATATTTTGCTACGAAGACGCTAAGTCACAAAAGTTTCACTAAGGTTTTAATCTTAATAACCAGTACTTTGTGATTATTTGAGTCTTGCAGACTTGGTAGCATTTCTTCATTTCTTGATTTCTTGGCGTATTGGAGTGGTGTCAAAGATTTGCATGGACGATAATTGCAATTGATTTATTTTCGTGATATTTGAATATTATTTTTGGTAAGCATAAAATGAAAACCACCATGAAAAAAATGAAATTATCTATCGTAGATTTAGCAACAGTGATTCCGGGAGAGACAAGGCACGACGCTTTAATGAACAGTATAGAAGTTGCCAAATATATTGAGAAATTAGGTTTCGCGCGGATATGGCTTGCCGAGCACCACGGTTCAAGTGCTATCGCAGGCCGTGCGCCAGAAGTTTTGATAGCAGCCATCGCAGCAAACACGACAACAATTAGAGTGGGTTCCGGCTCGGTATTGCTCAATCATTATAGCCCTTTTAAGGTGGCAGAAGTTTTTTGCACACTCAATGAACTCTATCCCAATCGTATAGATTTAGGTGCGGGAAGGGCAACAACGGGTGCTGTATTAGATTTTGCCTTGCAGCAAGATCGGAGCAAACAGTTCCAAAGCGATTCAAACCAGCAAATACTTGAATTGGTGGCCTGGCTGGACAACGGTTTCCCGAAAGACCATCCTTTCAGTCAAACTCCTATCCACACCATCGAAAGCATGCCCGAACTCCATCTGCTGGGTTCCAGCGCCTGGAGCGCTAATGCAGCGGCAAATCTGGGCTTACGCTATGTTTTTGCCGGCTTTATCAATCAAAAAGGCACTCAGGAAATCCTGCAATCATACCGCACCAATTTTCAAGCTTCAAGCGGGGTAAGTGGTATAAAATCGCCACTGGCAAGCCTTGCCGTTCATGTGGTGTGCGCCGATACCGAAGAAGAAGCGCGAAAACAAATTGCACCGGTCAAGGTGATGTACAATTTACTTTCAAAAGGAATTTTAGATGTCCGGCTTCCCACACCCGATGAAGCAGTGAAGCAATTAGGAAGCTTGCCAAAACTTGAAAAATACGTAGCAGGAACAGGAATCCCTCCAAAGTTTATTGCCGGCACATCGGATCAGGTTTTCGAGCAGTTAACCCAATTGCAAAAAGACCTTTTTGTTGATGAAATTATTGTGCAGGATATGATGACGGATCACCGGGCAAGGTTGAGATCATACCAGTTGCTGGCTTCTGTTTTCGGGCTTGAAGGAAGTTAAATACAAAAATCTTTTCCCAAACTCCCCTCCCTACGAACTCTTAGCCTCTAACTCACGCAAGTTCTCCATCTTTTTGCGTGCCAAAAACTCCTGAATTCCTTCCTGATATTGCTTCACCTGTTTGTTACCAAATTCGTAAATTTTAGTCACCAGCCCATCTAAGAAATCACGATCGTGAGAAACCAGAATCAGCGTGCCGTCATATTTCAATAATGCTTGCTTCAGTATATCCTTTGTACGCATATCGAGGTGGTTGGTTGGCTCGTCGAGGATAAGTAAATTATAAGGTTCTAACAGCAGCTTGATCATCGCCAGGCGCGTACGTTCACCGCCGGAGAGCGTTTTCACTTTTTTATCCAGATCGTCGCCACTAAACATAAAAGCACCCAATAAATCCTTGATTTTGGTGCGGATGTCGCCCTTGGCTATATCATCAATGGTTTGAAAAACAGTGAGCGATTCATCTAAGAGCGAGGCCTCGTTTTGGGCGAAATAACCAATCAGGGTGTTGTGTCCGAGGTTTAAAGTGCCGTCATGCTCAAGCTGCTCCATGATGGCTTTTACGAGGGTTGACTTTCCTTCGCCGTTTTTACCTACAAAGGCAATTTTTTCGCCCCGCTCCACCGTAAACGAAACATCCGAAAAAACCAGCTGATCGCCGTAAGATTTGGAGACATCATTGGCAATAACCGGATAGTTTCCTGAGCGTGGTGCAGCTGGAAAACGCAACCGAATATGGGAAGTATCCACCTCGTCGATTTCCAGAATCTTGAGCTTTTCGAGCATCCTTACCCGCGACTGCACCTGATTGGTTTTAGAATAAGTGCCCCTGAACCGCTCGATAAACTCCTGGTTATCAGCAATCATTTTTTGTTGTTCGTCATAGGCTTTCTGCTGTTGACGTCGGCGGTCGTCGCGCAGCACTAAATATTGAGAGTAGTTAACCTTATAATCATAAATCCGACCCATTGTAATTTCAATAGTACGGGTGGTAATATTGTCGATAAAAGCGCGGTCGTGCGAAATCACGATGACCGCTTTGGCCTGGTTGATCAAAAAATCTTCTAACCATTGTACCGATTCAATATCTAAGTGGTTGGTGGGTTCGTCCAGCAGAATCAGGTCGGGCTTTTGGAGCAGTATTTTGGCCAGCTCGATACGCATCCGCCAGCCTCCACTAAATTCGCTCGTTGAATGCTGAAAGTCAGCACGCTCAAAACCAAGCCCCAGCAGGATTTTCTCCACTTCGCTATCGAAATTAATATCGCCACGGCTATATACCTTTTCACTCAGCGTGGAGACCTTTTCGATAATATCGTAATATTCAGGCGATTCGTAGTCGGTTCGGCTGCTCAGCTGCAAGTTCATCTCTTCCATCTCTTGCTGCATGGCAATCAGCTCCACGAAGGCCTGCGAAGCCTCCTCGAAAACCGTTCTGTTATTCTCGCTCAATAAATGCTGTGGCAAATAGGCAATTATGGCATCATCCGGCGCCGAGACCTTGCCTTGTGAAGGCGTTTTAGCACCGGCCAAAATCTTGAGCAAGGTTGACTTTCCCGCGCCGTTTTTCCCCATCAGCGCGATGCGGTCTTTCTCGTTTACCACAAACGAAATATCCTTGAAAAGTGTGGTTCCCCCAAACTCAACGCCCAATCCATCTATTGAAATCATGCCAATTATTTTTAAAATCGACCGCAAAGATAAGCAGCGCAATGAGACGAACGGAAAAGTGTGGAAATAAGCAATTTTGTAAGGTGGTAAGGAAAATTAATTAAAGAAGGGCACTTGTCTTTAGACAAAACACTTTCTGAATATTTCCTGTAACTTGCGGAAAGCATTGAATATTCGGATAAGATAAGCTTGCGCATGAAGATGTAGCATCGGAGGTGCATTCCCAACTTTGTGGATCATCTTGATTATTGGTCAACCCCTCCAAATAACAGGCAAGAAACCCTTGAATACGCCCTGGATTTATCGACCGACTTTGAGCCTGGTGAGGATTATGACTATTCAAAATTAATTTACAGCGTAGGCTTGCTCAATGGGTTTAAAAAACACGACCCTGGCTCGTAAATCTTTTTGATTTGGAAATATGATTAAATTTGTAGCAAATAAAAGACAGGATGTCGGTTTATTGAGGTTTATATAGATTAGTAAACGGGCAAAAGGTTGGTTTAAAAATAAGTTGTGTGCAAGCCCCGCACACTTGCCTGACAATGCCAGACACACAACAGGGCATATAATTAATAAAAGGGTTTAGAAGTTTTAGTTTTAGCGATTGCAAAATACTCCACATTTTGTTGCATTATTAATTGTTGAATATATTTCTTCTGGTTTAAAAAGTAAATTACTCACGTCTGCTTTAATTTGCCTCATTGGTTTATTTGGTAATATGCTAAAAAATTTATCTCTTTTATCTTGTATTTCTTCTTCAAGGTCTTGCACTATTTTAAATTCTTCTGGATTAAGTAATGCCATTGCTTCGTATTCTTTTCGGCTTTTATAATAGCATCCAATACAGCCTCCCCTTTTCATAAATGGTGGAAATTTAGTGGCTAAATCAAGGCTTTCTAAAATTTTTATACATATTTCCCGCGTTATTCCATTATCTGCAAGTGGATAGCTGTATTTTACAAAAGGCAAAAGTCCGTGATTACCAGTTCTCGGGTCTTCTGTTTCATCACCTATTTCATCAGCATTTAATCCAATCATTATTTCAGCACCTTCGTTTTCAAATTGTTTAAGATAATTGTCAATCGGTTCAATTTTAAACATTCGAGTGCAAAATCTTGCTTGAAAGTTTGGGTAAAACTTTTTTGCTTTAATATAAGCTGGTAGTCCTCCCTCATCCTTTTGCACTTTAATTATTTTAAAATCGTTACCATGAAATTCTCTTACTGCTTTTTCTACTTTTTCAATTCTATCATAAAGCTTTTGATGTTCATATTTTGTATCTGCGAAAATTGCATCTGCTTTATTGCCATACAAAACACACATTGCACTGCTTTCGACTCCACCAGAAAATGAGATAAATTTTTTCATATTCGCAATCTTAGTTTTTTAGAAACCCTTTTACTAATCATATGCCCGATACGTTGTGCGGCATACTGAAAAAGAGAGCCAACGCACAAATAGCACATTTGCAATTCGCACAAGCCAACACACAGTCAAAAATTGCAAAAGAGCTATTTATTAACGCCTACTAACAAGATTCCCTATATTTGCAATGTGACTAATTCAATCCAAAATATCGACTTATACAAATCTCTTTTCCTTGCGAGCACATGCTTTAAAGGTGGATTAATTGAAGCTTGGGGACGAGGAATAATCAAAATTATCAATGAATGTAAAAAGGCTGGACTACCCGAGCCAATTATTGAATATTCCTCTGGTGGAATTAGTGTGACAATTTCTAAAAATACCAGAAGTAAAACTATTGAATCTAAATTTAAAAAACTGAACGAGAGACAAATAAAGGCTATTGAATTTGTGAAACAAAAAGGTAGTATCACAAATAAGGATTACCAAGACCTGAATAATATTTCAAGAGAAATGTCAACAATTGATTTAAGAAAGCTTGTAGAAATGAATATTTTATCTTCTTCGGGAGCAAAAGGAGCCGGGGCTTACTATGTTTTAAAATAATTGCGTAATGATTGCGTAATTGCGCAAAGATTGCGTAAAGTCGGATAAATATCTGATAAAATGGAATAATGTCCAATAAATGTCCGAAACTGAAAGAAATAAAATATTGGAAAGGTCGGGCGAAATTGGAGCAGGAACATCTTATAAATTGATTGGCTCATAATTGGCTCAATTGGCTCATAAATGATTCAATATGGACTCAAACATGATTTATTCAAATTGCCCGCCCTTCACATTCAAGCACATTGTCTGGTCGCACAAGCCATCACACAACCAAAACCAGCCAAAGAGCTTGCCTGCCCTTGCACACGGACGACTGGAAGATAAAGCACGAAACGCTAACAAAGTGTTATATGTCAATGGGCTGTAAGCGGTAAATTGAAATATGAATACATTTTTTAAACATATCAGCGGTTTGAAAGTGCAGTGCTTCGAAATGCCCAACGCCACATACACCATCCGTTGACCCCACATCCCGGCACAACTATTGAAATTCAGTCCTATATACTTATCAAAGGTTTTGAGTTTTCCCTATTGAATTCCATAGAGTTGAAAGACTTAAAAATGTTAGCTACAAAGGAAAATAGTAGTAAGTTGAGAGATTAGAACATTTGAATGCCAAACGTACCAAAATTAAACCTTTAACAACTATTCTTAACCTTTAGTCCCATGACAAAGAAAAGCCTAAACACTATTGAAACATCCGGTATTTATGGAATAATTGACCGGCTGATAGTTTTAGCAATCAGTGGCCTTTCATTTTATTTAGGGAGCAAAATGTTTCCAAACTACGGGCTTCTCGAGCCAAAGAAAGATTCTACAGGAAACATTTTACTTGAATAATAGTAACCCTTCGGAAACGGGCATCTTGCAAATGCTTAAAAATTTCTACAGAAATTATAAAGGACAATCGTCTTAATATTCGTACTAAAATAGTTAAATAATTAAACGCGAATATTGACTTTTAAATTCATGTTTTCATAGAGATTTCTTCCTTCTATTTTAAGGCAAAAGCGTATTAAAGATAAAAGGCGTATATTTGAGGCCTGTTAAAGGTTTAAACACTATTTTAGATTGTTAAATAAGTATTTTGACATTTGCCACAAACATAATATTAAGCACTTGATAATTTATAAGTATGTCAGACGAAATGAAACCCTGTCCCCAATGCTCTTCCCCTTATGGCTATTCAATTGGAAACGAATTATATGCCTGTCCGGAATGCGGAAACGAATGGAATCCCAATGAAAAAACAGAAGAAGAAGGCACAAAAGTGCTCGACGCCAATGGAAATGAATTAGCGAATGGCGATGCGGTCATCATCATTAAAAGTCTGCCGGTAAAAGGTGCGCCAAAACCCATTAAAGCTGGTACGAAGGTGAAAAATATTCGTTTAGTAGATGGCGATCACAATATAGACTGCAAAATTGATGGCTTTGGTTCTATGGCTTTGAAATCGGAATTTGTGAGAAAAGCCTAAATTGTAGCGTTTAGTTTATAGGTTTGTTTTTAATTGTATTTAATTTGCCATTTTAATCGAATAAAATTATTAGCAGAAAATAAAAGCTTAATCAATTTAAAAATTCAAAAAATAGCACTCCTTAAAGATACAAAACCGAATTAAATAGTATGAAATTAAGTCAATTACTCATCACATCCCTTATCCTGACCGGCTTATTGTCTTGTCAATCGCCAAAAGAAAAATCATTACAGAAACCGCGCATTGCTATTGCCGGACTGGCCATTGAGAGCAGCACCTTTTCGCCTGCACAAAGCCATGCCGATGCCTTCCGTACGCGCCGTGGCGAAGAAGTATTCTCGTATTACCCGTTTTTACACGCGGATTCTGCCACATTGCAACGGGCGCAGTACTTCCCGGCTATGCGTGGCCATGCCATCCCCGGCGGAATTGTTACCCACGAAGCCTATGAAGCACTGATGACAGAAATGCTACACTTGCTCAAAGAAAACCTGCCCTACGATGGCGTTTTCTTCGACATACACGGCGCCATGAGCGTGGTAGGACTTGACGACCCTGAAGGCGATATGATTCAGCGCGTTAGAGCAGTAGTCGGCAAAGATGCCCTGATTTCCACCTCCATGGATTTGCATGGAAACGTATCCTGGCGGCTGGCACATCAATCGGACCTGATTACCTGCTACCGCCTGGCGCCTCACGAAGATGCCATTGAATCGAAAAAACGGACTTTGGTAAACCTGCTCGACCGTTTAGAATCCGGAAAAGGCAAGCCCACGTACAAAGCTTGGATTCCGGTTCCCATCCTGCTGCCGGGTGAAAAAACCAGCACACGTATTGAGCCGGCAAAAAGCTTATACGCTATGGTTGACCCGATTACAAAACAAGAAGGCGTGCTGGATGCTGCTATTTGGGTGGGCTACGCCTGGGCGGATGAACCCCGAAACAAAGCGGTGGTCATGGTAACCGGCGATGATAAGCAACAAGTAAAACAGTCGGCAGAAACCCTGGCACAACATTTTTGGGATGTGCGTGAAAAATTTGAGTTTGTAGCGCCCGTAGCCAGCTTGGATGAAAGCTTAGAAATGGCAATCAGTAGTGATAAAAAACCTTTTATCATCAGCGATATGGGCGACAATCCCACAGCCGGTGGCGCAGGTGATGTTACCTGGACATTAAAGCGGATTCTGGAAAATAAGGCTTTCCAAAAACAAGATGGTCCTTCCTTGATTTACGCCTCAATTCCCGGCCCAGCATTTATTGAAAAAGCTATAGAGGCTGGCGTAGGTGGCAAGGTAGAAGCCTTTGCCGGAGCGGATATCGACAACAGATACGAAGGCCCTGTAAAACTGAAAGGTGTTGTGGAGGCTATCCGTCATGGCGACAAAAACGCGGAAACCGAGGTAGTGGTTCGTGTGGGTAGCGTACAGGTTATTGTTACCAAAAAACGCAAACCTTACCACTACGAAGCTGACTTCACAAACTTAGGATTGAATCCGCGCCAGGCAGATATCCTGGTTGTAAAAATCGGTTATCTGGTCCCGGAATTGTATGAAATGCGTGGGGATTGGATTATGGCACTTACACCCGGTGGTGTGGATCAGGACTTGCATCGACTGCCTTACAAAAGAATCGACCGGCCAATGTATCCGCTGGATAAAGATATGGCCGACCCGGATTTAAGTGCGCGTTTTGTTCCGCTTTCACATGAAGCAGCGCAGTAGATCACAAGAATTTTATGGCTTTCTGTGGAAACTTAATTTTACAAGAAAGTCTTCAACTTTTCAGATCAAAACCTCTTTTAAAAATTATGGCCATAAGCTTTTAAAAAGCTCATGGCCATAAATATAATCTCTCGAAAAAATTAATGTTATTTTACGCTGGAACCAATATTCCCATGGCAAATAACATTCTCCAAAGCAACAGACGTTTGATAAATATTGATATAACCATTGTAAAGTAGCCAGCCTTCATAGGTAATATCTAATCCTGAGTCCAGCTTACGGATTGTAGTGTAACTCTTTCCTGTTGTGCCGTTTACGCTACTCAAAGTTTTAGTGACCGGACCACCGCCAATAGTTTCAATAGTACTGAGATTTATACTTGCAGGATAAGTTTCGCCTTGAATAGTTCCGGTGAGGCTGATGGTTACAAGCGTGCTGCCGTTTAAGCGTTTCTGGAAAACTGCGGTGCCTGAAACACCAAAATTATCAACAGTCTTTAATGTGTATGTTTTCTTAACATCAGTAAGCACATTGCCGCCAATATCGCCTTGTGCCAAAATCACATGAGGCTCGTTACTGCTTTTTACCACCCGAATAAATCCATTGTAAGCAATTAATTCACTGTAATTCAAAGAAGTCGTTAAAGTCGTACTCACACCCGAAGCATCAACAGGATTTAGCTGTTCAATTACATTTCCTCCTTCAGCAATGGTGTTACTATACAAAGCGACAGGATGGCTTCCGGATGGTGCACCAAAAAGTTCAACTTTTATCGTTGTAGCGGTTGCACTTGTCTCAATAAAAGTTACCACACCCGATACACCCAAAACATCTTGTACTTTTAGGTCGTAGGTTTTTTGGCGTGCCGGGTCGTCATCTTTTTTACACGCGCTCATCGGCAAAATTAAAATTGCTATAAAAAGCATTAATAATGAGGTGAATTGACTTCTTATTTTGAACATATTTTTCGTATTTATTTCCCGCAAATGACGGGGCAGTTGTGAAAATATTTTCACATAACAAAGGTACAGCTAATCTAACAAAAAAAACAAAAGACTTTGCTGAAAAAAATTGGCTACCACCTACACATCAGAAAACTCAGCAGAACCTCTAAAATAAAGCATCCATAAACGCTTCCACCGAAACATTTGTCAGGTAATTTTCTATTCCGATGGTTGTAAGGAGCTTTTCTATTTGATTTCGTTCGTGAGGCTGTCCAATTAAAAGCTTTTCCAACTCGCTAACTTCTCTGATATGGAAGAAATCACCAAATATTTTCACCTTTTTTATTATACCTTTATTAACATCCAGATTTACTTCAATATGGCCGCCATTTGTTTTTATGCCTTTTTGCAAATTATATTTTGGCGAATGTCCAAAATTCCAATCCCAGGTGCTATACTTGTCTGCCACTAATTTATCAATCGCTTCGATATCAATCACTGTTAGCTCATACATTTCCGAATCTTCGTACATCGTACGCACATGATTTATAATGCGTTCTTCAAAGGCTTCTAAACTAATTTTACTTTGGAGATGCTCCGAAATATTGGTTACGCGGCTACTGATAGATTTTACCGCTTTATCTCTGTATTTTAGGGGATTAAGCTTTAAGGCTTGCGACAAATCGGGCAATTTGGCACTGAATAAAATTGTGCCATGTTGCAACACTTTTCCATTGTAAAAGCATTTGGCATTGCCAGAGAACTTCTTACCATGAATCGTCATATCATTTCTACCTTCAAATTTCGCATCAACGCCCAGTGATTTTAGTACATCTAAGATTGGTTGCGTGTATTTTCTGAAATCACCGGTTTTGTCTTCCTGTTCTGTCATGATAAAACTAAAATTCAAATTCCCAGGATCATGGAAAACAGCTCCACCGCCAGATAAGCGCCTGATAACATCAATATTATGTGCTTTCACATAATCAACATTGATTTCTGCCAAAGCATTTTGGTGTTTACCAATAATAATAGATGGATTATTGATATATAAATAGAAACAATCTTCCGATTTGTTATTCAACAGATACTCTTCTGTGGCCAAATTAAAGGCCGGACTGTTTGTTCGTGAACGAAGACACAACATATATTTAATTTTTGGGTCAAAAATAGTCGTTTTTGCTGAATCAAAAACATTATTTTTGTCGCTTAATCATAACACTATGCTTTATGTAATTATCGGTATGGGTTTGCTGTTTATTGCGATTGGGTTTATTATTACCGAAGAAAACGCCAAATACCTGCTTTCAGGCTATAACACAATGAGCGATGCAGCAAGGCAACAATTTAATCTTACAGCTTATTTGACATTTTTTCGTAAGTTTCACCTTTTTTTAGGCACTTCTTTAATGCTTATCGGTTTGCCGATAAACTACATAATCAGCGAAAGCGCTGGAGGACTATTAATTGGAATTTACCCGCTCGCAGCCTATATCTACTTTGCTATCGTCAGTTCGCGCTATTCTAAAGGGATTAACACAAAAACCAATAAAATCGTCGGGATCATTCTTGCGGCAACGCTTTTGTTTGTTATTGGACTTTTAGGCTATGGTTATCAGGAAAACAAGCTTATTGTCAACACTAAGGCTATTGAAATCACAGGGTTTTATGGCGAAACTATACATCCGGAGGAAATTGAAAGCATCAAAATAGTGGAAAAAATACCTACAATTCGCTATAAATCAAATGGTTTTGCTATTGGCCCTATTCGTAAAGGCTATTTTAAAACCAAAGAAGGCACAAGCCTTAAATTGATTTTGAATGCTGACAACAAACCCTACCTTCTCATCACCAAAACCGACGGAAAGAAAATTTATTTTTCAGCAAAAAAGACTTCAGCTATTGAGTTATTAGACAAAATAAAAAACACATTACCCGAAGTTTATCACCCATAACAAAAAACCAAGAAGCTCAACACTTCACCGCTGGCGCAAGTCTCCAGAGCCGTGCCAAATACCAACACCTTGTTACTTATTATTGATAATCAAAGCACCAATAACGCCAGGTATCCAACCTGCCAAGGTAAGCAGTATCACAATAAGAATTGAGCCACAACCTTTATCTATCACCGCTAATGGCGGAAATATGATACATAATATTACTCTCCAGAATGACATATTTTTCAGCTTATATTACTACATCATATTCGCGCAAGGCTTCATTTAATGAAGTCTTACGATCTGTTGATGCTTTGCGTTTTCCAATTATTAGTGCGCAGGGAACTTGATATATTCCAGCCGGGAATTCCTTAGGCAAGCTACCCGGGATAACCACCGATCGCGCTGGCACAAAACCTTTATATTCTTTGGGCTGGCTGCCGCTTACGTCAATAATACGTGTTGATTTGGTAAGTACCACATTTGCGCCGAGCACCGCTTCGTACTCAATATGAACACCTTCAACCACAATGGCACGCGAACCGATAAAGCAGTCGTCCTCAATAATTACAGGAGCCGCCTGCACCGGTTCCAGCACGCCGCCAATTCCTACTCCGCCGCTCAAATGCACGTTCGTACCAATCTGAGCACAGGAACCAACTGTAGCCCAGGTATCTACCATCGTTCCCGAACCTACATAAGCACCAATATTTACATAGGAAGGCATCATAATTACGCCTTTGGCCAAATAGGCGCCATAGCGTGCGATGGCATGAGGAACAACGCGAACACCCAGCGAGGCATAGTTTTTCTTCAACGGAATTTTATCGTGAAACTCCAACATGCCCACTTCCAAGGTTACCATTTGGCGCGTGGGGAAATACAGAATCACCGCCTTCTTCACCCATTCATTTACCTTCCAGCCGCCTTCAAAAGGTTCTGCAACCCGCAATTCGCCTGCATCAAGCAGTGCAATCACCTTTTCAATAGCAGTGATAGTCACTGCGTCCTCCAACAGCGACCGATCATCCCAGGCCGTTTCAATAGTTCTTTTTAGCTGTTCCATATCTCCAAAATATTTTGAATTGGCTAAATTACAAAAAACACCGCTTGTAGCCTGTGCAGCAATGCCATCAGGTCGGAAATCTTTTTGTAATTTTGCAGGCACAAATTTCAAACTGAATGGGACGTATAATGGCTATTGATTTCGGGCAAAAGCGCTGTGGCATTGCAGTTACTGATCCACTGCGACTGATTGCCAACGGACTGGAAACCGTGAGAAGCCACGATGCGTTTGATTTTGTAAAGGCTTACCTCGCCAGAGAAGATGTAAGTACCATAGTGATTGGCGAACCACGTGATTTGCAGAACAATCCCTCAGATTCAACGCGCTTTATCGAGCCTTTCGTGAACAGGCTGCGCAAAGCCTTTCCGACCCTCGACATACAGCGTTTCGATGAGCGTTTTACCTCGGCGATGGCCTTTCAAACCATGATTGACGCCGGCTTGGGCAAAAAAAAACGCCAAGACAAAGCGCTGGTTGATACCATCAGTGCGACATTGATTTTACAATCCTATATGGGTGCTTTAGAACAAAAAAGACGATGATTTTACCTATTACAGCATACGGACATCCTACTTTAAGAAAAGTAGCCGTGGATATTGAAGCCGATTATCCTGAACTTCAATCGCTTATCGAAAACATGTTTGAGACCATGTATGCCGCTGTTGGTGTGGGACTGGCTGCACCCCAAATCAATAAATCTATACGTCTATTTGTAATCGACGCCACTCCTTTTGAAGAAGACCATCCGGAAACAAAAGACTTTAAGAAAGTGTTTATCAACGCGCGCATATTAGAAGAAAAAGGTGAGGAATGGCCGATGGGAGAAGGTTGTCTGAGCTTGCCCGGCATGAACGAGGAAGTGAGCCGCCAGCCTGAAATCACCATACGCTACTTAGATGAGAACTTTCAAGCGCACGAAGAGCATTACAAAGGCATTCTGGCGCGCATCATCCAGCATGAATACGATCATATTGAAGGAATTTTGTACGTGGACAGGCTTCCGGTGCTGAAAAAGATGCTACTAAAGGGAAAACTTCGCGACATCAGCGAAGGAAAGGTGGATGTTGACTATCGCATGATTTTTCCGAGACTACGTAAAAAAATAAGATAAAAACCTAATTTACAATAAGATGAGATATTTATCAAGTATTTCGGTGATTATTGGTTTGCTGTTTGTAATGTCATGTACTTCCGAAATGCAGCCCGAAAACAGACAAAATTTACAGCAAAAAATTTCATCACTTGAAAACGGGCTTATATTACACGACGGCACTTTGCTGGCCGATTCTGCAAAAAAATTAATCAGTTTATACAGCAACTATTCCGTAAAATATCCAGAAGATAGTATTGCTGCCGAATACCTTTTTAATGCCATCGATATTTCGCTCAACTTGCCTCAGCCATATAAAACCCTTAAGCTAATCGACAGTTATATAGCGCTTTATCCAAAGGATTCACGAGCAGGTACAGCACTTTTCTTCAAGGCCTTTTTGTACGATCAACAGCTGGGTGATTTAGCGTATGCCAAACAATATTACGAACAGTTTTTGGCGCAATATCCCGATCACGACTTCGTGGATGATGCACAGGCAGCACTAAAATACTTAGGAAAATCACCGGAGGAGCTTATTAGAGAATTTGAGACAGCTAATTAGCAGCTATGTTTGTAGTTTAAAAGAGTTTCGCGTACTTTATTAACTTAGCTCCCGAAACTTAAAAACTGTAATAATATGCTTAAAATTAAATATTTAGACTTTAACGGTCAAGCTGTTTTTTTTTGGCCATGAAATAGTTCAAACCTACTTCACCACCAATAATGATAGCATTGCCTACTTCCAGAAAAGGAGGTGGCTTTTTTTCGTTTTCTGTTTGACTAAAGGGATTTTGTTTGTGCCGCTGCAAAATTTTCAGATATCCATGCAAAACTATTGCTCAAAGTCATTACTTTTTTTACTTCTAAAGAGTTTTACCCCCGCGGGATGAAAATAACGGGAAGAGATCGTGCTAACAAACAGAAAGATTACTTCTCAAAACATAAAGGCTCGCAATCATCCGAAGAAAATCGTGCAATAGCGAAAGTGTGTTGAAGATAATCCACGTAGTGGGGAATTAATGGGTAGTTCCCAATCGGCAAATAGTAAACCAAATCTACAAAACAATTTTAGGCCCAAAAATTTCAAAACACCCAGGTAGGTATGGACATTTATTTCCAAAACACCTTAGAATTATGGAAATCAAGCACCTTCGTTCGCCTACAAAGACTACGTCAAAAAAAGCCTTACTCATCGCTGGGCAAGGCTTTTTGTTATTTAAAACGGTATGATTTACAAAATATAACTCAAGCCAATCCTTCCGCCTGATGTGGCATTGCCACCACCAAATTCAAGGTTTACGCCCCAGTGACTGCTCCAGTAGTAGCGTCCACCGATTTGTGCATCGAAGCCCAAACCTGAGGTGTTTGAACCACCATATTTAGAATCATTGTTCCATATATAATATCCCAAACTCAAACCGGCATAAAAATCCCAATCGCGTGGAATGTTTAAAATGGTGTTGAAATGATAATTTCCATTGGCAAATAGACCAATTACACTGTGGTTGTAGCTATCTCCGTCCCAATTATCACTATAAGAGCGGAAAGAACCATTAAACCCAACGGTAATATCAGGATGCACACCAAAATCCATCCCAAAATAGAGAGGAATTCCATAAGAGGAGAATCCTGTTCCGAAGTTTATTTGTTTGCCCCTTTCGCCTATGGGGCTTTGAGCGAATAATCCTGTGGTGGCAACGACCAACACAAGAAATAAGATTGATTTTTTCATAATTCAACATTTGAGGTTTTTAATTATTTAGCATAACTCACCGCGCGTGTTTCGCGGATCACAGTTATTTTAATTTGACCTGGATAGGTCATCTCTGTTTGAATCTTACGACTCAAATCAAATGCGAGTTTATCAGCGTCGGCATCAGTAACTTTATCAGCGCCAACGATAACACGCAATTCACGGCCGGCCTGTATGGCATAAGTTTTTACCACTCCCGGATAGGTCAGGGCCATTTCTTCTAGTTTTTTTAGACGTTGGATATAAGCTTCCACAACTTCGCGACGGGCTCCCGGTCTCGCTCCGGAAATAGCATCGCACACCTGAACAATAGGTGCAATAAGGGTTTCCATCTCTATTTCATCGTGGTGAGCTCCTATTGCATTACACACATCTGGCTTTTCTTTGTACTTCTCAGCAATCTTCATGCCTAATATGGCGTGAGGTAATTCCTCTGCATTTTCGGCTATTTTTCCAATATCGTGTAATAAGCCTGCACGCTTGGCCACTTTAGCATTCAGGCCAAGTTCGGAGGCCATGGTGGCGCAAAGCCTGGCCACTTCCATGGAGTGCTGTAGCAAGTTTTGTCCGTAAGAAGAGCGATATTTCATACGGCCGATCATCTTAATTAGCTCAGCATGAACGTTATGAATACCTAAATCGATTACTGTACGCTTTCCTGTTTCCAGAATTTCCTGCTCAATTTGTTTCTCGGTTTTTTTCACCACCTCTTCGATACGGGCTGGGTGAATACGGCCATCTGTGACCAACTTTTGCAAGGAAAGACGGGCTATTTCACGTCTTACAGGATCAAAACCGGAAAGTAAGATAGCATCGGGACTATCGTCGATAATAATTTCTACGCCGGTAAGTGCTTCCAGAGCACGGATGTTACGACCTTCGCGGCCAATGATGCGGCCTTTTATTTCATCGCTTTCGATGTTAAAAACCGTCACGGTATTTTCGATAGCGTGCTCGGCAGCAGTACGTTGTATTGTTTCAACAATAATCTTTTTGGCAGCCATATTAGCTGTCAATTTTGCTTCCTCGGTAATGTCTTTTACTAAAATCATTGCCTCGGAATTGGCTTCATCACGAATAAGCTCAATCAGTTCCATCTTGGCTTCCTGTGCTGAAAATCCGGAGACTTTTTCAAGCAACTTCGCCTGTTCGTCCTGCACTTTATCCAGCTCGCTCTGACGCTTGTTCAGAATATCTTGTTGGGTGCTCAAATTTTGACGTAAAACATTCAGTTCACGTTGTTTACGTTGATAATCATCCATCTTTTGGGAAAACTGTTGTTCCTTACTTTGCAGCCTGCCCTCTGCTTTTTGAATCTCCCTGTTTTTCTCAGAGATCATCTTCTCGTGATCAGATTTAAGATGAATAAATTTTTCTTTGGCTTGAAGAATTTTTTCTTTTTTAATCACTTCAGCTTTCTCTTTTGCTTCTTCGAGTAGCAACTCACTCTTTTTTGTAACGGCCTTTCTCAAAGCGGTGGCTGTAATCAGCCCTCCGATTGTACTACCGGCAATAACCAGTAGCAGGTAAATAAAAATCTCTCCCATAGTTTGTTAGCTTTTAAAAAAGCCCGAAAAGTGGAAATAAAAATGCCCGCATTAATTCAAAGGAGTTAGTAAACCCCAAATAAACACGTTTAGGGCAGCCTATACGCGCAAACTTCCACTGTATTGCCGAAGCAAATCTCCTAAAAGGAGTGAGGCCTGTTTTTGAATATAATGAGCTAACCCTTATGAAAGTAATGTTGAGTTTACAATCACGGTTTGAACTAAGCGGGCATTATTTCTTCAAAGAACGTTTTGTTGCTTTATTCCTGAATATTGTCAGACAGCAGTTTATCAAGTTGTTGCAGCTTTTGATCCAATTCCTGATTTTTAAACCCTAACTCTGCTTCAAGACTTGCTTCTGATGTGGCCAAATGAAGGGCTGTCATCGCCAGTAAATCCTGATTATCCTTGTATGCATAAGCTTGAGCGTACAACTTAATCCGATCATTTATAATATTGGCAGCTTTACGAACACGCTCCTCCCCTTCCCTATCTATCTTTAATTTGTAGGTTCTTTCGGCTACCAATATATTAATCGTAATTTCATTCATGATTTCTCACACTGTTATTATTCTTTATTCAGCATTGCAACACATTGGTCTATCTCTCGCACGAGTGCTTTGATAAGCTTCCTTCCTTCTTCTATTTCCATCTCACTTTCGAGCGCGTTTACAATAACTTTTTTATTTAATTGATCTGTTAATTGACCATGCGATTCCTGAAGCTCAGCAAGCACTGCCTGAAGTGTTTCATTCTCGCTTTCCAAATCTTCTACTCGTGCGCGCAGCCGTTTGTTGTGTGCAATCAGCTTTTGAAGCTTGTATTCAATACCTGAAATAAGCACACTGGTTTCAGCCATGATTTACGGTTGAGTTTTCTGATCTTTTCACAAAAGTACATATTTTCGCAATGCAAGCGCAAGTGTTAAAACACAAATTCGATGCCGACCCAAACTAATCTATGTCAAAACATTGGGAGACTGTAATTTATATTTATAAGATTGTGTCCTAAACAGAGAATATCAATTTTTTAGTGGCTAAGCCAGACAAGCTTCCTCTGTATAAAGGCAGATAAATAATTCACTTTGAAGGCATATTGTTAAAAAAAAACAAACTATTTGTATCTTGCGTGCTGTTTTTAAAACACTTGCCCCATAAAACCGATTAAACTACCGCCATGAAAGAGGTTTTTATTTTATACCTGTGGGAAAATAAATTACTGCTCCCGGAATTATTTACAACTGATAAGCAGCCCATTACAATACTTCACCCCGGCACTTCTAACCACGATGCAGGCCCGGATTTCTTAAATGCTCGTCTGAAAATTGGCGACACTTTATGGGCCGGTAATGTAGAAATACACGTGAATGCTTCAGATTGGTATAAACACCGGCACGATACCGATAAAGCGTACGACAATGTAGTTTTACACGTAGTGTATGAAGCTGATAAACAGATATATGACGGCACCCAAAAAGCCATTCCCACGCTGGAAATAAAAAATGCTTTCGACACTTCGATTTTATTGCGTTACCGCTCTTTTATCGACAGCCGCCGCTGGATTGCCTGCGAAGCTATGTTGGATAAAGTACAGCGTTTTACCTGGCTTTCGTGGCTCGACAGGCTGATAGCCGAACGGCTTGAAATAAAAACCGAACTTATTTTTGACTTTCTGAAAGCCTCTGCTAACGATTGGGAGGATTGTTTTTATCAGCTTTTGGTTAAAAATTTTGGTTTCAAAGTCAATCAGCAGGCTTTTGAACAGCTGGCACGCATGCTTCCTCTTAAAATATTACTCAAACACCGCGACCAGCTCTTTCAGCTTGAAGCATTGCTTTATGGCGTAGCAGGCCTGCTCGAAGCAGATTTTAAGGACGACTATCCAAAACGCCTACAAAAAGAATTTCAGTTTTTAGCTAAAAAATACCAACTCAAAGCTATGAATGCCAGTCAGTGGCGGTTTATGCGGATGCGTCCGGTGAACTTCCCCACTATCAGAATTGCACAACTCGCTGCACTCACTCACAAGCATGGAAATCTTTTCTCAAAAATCCGTTTTGCAGAAAACAGCGCCCAAATCACTCAACTCCTGAAAGTTGAAGCCTCCGCATACTGGAACAATCATTTTCAGTTTGACAAAGAATCGGCAGGCAAAACTAAAAAGCTGGGCGATGACGCCATTCAACTGATATTGATCAATACAGTGGTTCAGTCGATTTTTGCGTATGGTAAATTACATGAAGATGTGACTATGCAAGAAAAAGCCTTGCTGTTGCTCGAAGAATTAGAGCCCGAAAACAACAGTTTGATACATAAATTTGAAAGTGCTGGACTGATTCCGGCCAACGCCCTGCACACCCAGTCACTGATTTATATGCACCAGAATTATTGCAAACCTAAACGCTGTTTAGAGTGCCGGGTAGGTCATGTGTTGATGAAAAGCTTCTAATAAAAATTAAAACAAAAAAAACACTCAAAGAACTGATTTATAATTACTTGAATTTCCTATTTCTATTGATTTATATTTTTTATTTGTGATTGGCCAACAATTTTTTAAAATTTGTCAAGGCGAAAACAGCTATTATTTTTATAAATATCACGTTATCAATTACTTAAAATAAATCAACACCAGTTTCATGGATAATCTGCTGACGATCATAGACAACCTCATACAGGCTTACAACAATTATATTGGTGGCTATCTAATTCTTTTCATGCTTATCCCAACGGGGATTTATTTCACTTATAAGTTGGGATTTCTCAATATCACCAAAGTGGGTCATTCCATTAATGTGATTCGCGGCAAATATGACGGCAAGGGTGCTGAAGGCGATGTAAATCATTTTAAAGCACTTACCACGGCTTTATCTGCCACAGTAGGCACCGGAAATATTGTGGGTGTGGCGCTGGCCATCTATTTGGGCGGCCCCGGTGCTGTATTTTGGATTTGGGTTACCGGCTTTTTAGGTATGATGCTCAAATACGCCGAGGTAACGCTGGCGCATAAATATCGTAAGTTTAACAGTGATGGAACAGTATCTGGCGGCCCCATGTATTATATGGAGTTCGGGCTAAAAGATAAAATAGGGAAATGGGCAAAAGTGCTGGCCGTTATATTCGCCTCTGCCACAATACTTTGCTCATTGGGGACAGGCAATATGGCCCAGTCAAATTCCATGTCGGATGCCATGTTCACCAGCTATCAAATTCCCACCTGGATTTCTGGTCTCGCCATCACCTTTTTGGTTTTATTGGTTGTTATCGGCGGCATAAAACGCATTGCTGACGTCACCTCACGGCTGGTTCCCCTTATGGCCGTCATTTATCTTTTAGCAACCGTAGCTGTACTGGTTGGCATGCACGATCAAATCCCGACTGCTTTTTCAATGATTATAAGTGACGCCTTCACCGGAACAGCAGCAGTAGGCGGTTTTGTTGGCAGCACCTTTATTATGACCTTGATCTGGGGTGTGCGCCGCGGACTTTTCAGCAATGAGGCGGGGCAGGGTTCGGCGCCTATAGCACATGCCGCAGCCCGCACAGGATTTCCGGCGCGCGAAGGCATTGTGGCTTTGCTGGAACCCCTAATCGACACCCTTATTATCTGTACAATGACAGCTTTGATGATAGTGGTTACCGGTGCCTGGAAGCTCGATGTACCGGGCGTTGCCATGACGGTAGGTGCCATGAACACGGGCTTACATCATTTTGGCATCGACGGATTAGGCGGCCATATTATCGCTTTAGGTTTATTGCTGTTCGCCTTTTCAACCATCATCAGCTGGTCTTATTACGGATCGCGCGCCGCCATTTATCTCATCGGTGAAAAAGCAGTGAAACCTTACCTTTATCTGTACGGATTATTTGTATTTTTTGGTTCAGTTTGGGGGTTGGAAATCGTTTGGCATTTCGTGGATATGGTAATCACTTTTATGACTATACCTAACCTGATTGCCTTGCTATTGTTGGCTCCTGTGGTGGTTAGCGAAACGAAAAAATACTTCAAACACATGGAGACCGTTAAGAAAAATGCCTAAACCATTCCGCTCAACAACAGCCTTTATTTTCTTGCTTTTAGCTTGTGTACTTTTCACAAGAAACAGTTACGCACAAACCATTAACAGCAGCCTCGAAAAAGTGGCGTTAATCAATGAAATTAGCGACCTGTTTAACAACAGCTTTCCGGCTGCTAATAAAGTAGGTTGTAGCATCAGCTTGCAGGGAAAGGTAGCAGAATGGGATTCTCTGGCGCAGTTTTCAATTCAGTATGACCTGTATGAAATTGACTGGCAGAACGCAGAGCTTAGTATTGAAAGCCGCGAAATGGCTTTTTTAGCAGCCAATTGTATTGCGCAAGAGCACTGCATCACAGGAACTGACGCCAAAAACAAAAACCACTTTTACAGAAACGCATCCTTTTTCGGGATGCCGTTCTCGGAAATAAATAAGCTGGAAATAATTCGTTTCAACCTGATTAGGCTTAAGGAAATTCGAAACAAAAAATTTTAGGCAGAAAACTAAGATTTTTTGGCATAAAAAATTGACTATTTGCTTTTTTGGCATAAAAGCAACGCCCGGTTACCCGAAAAAAAATCAATTATTTATTCTTTCGGCACAAAATCAAGTGAAGCAGAATTAACGCAGTAGCGTAATCCAGTTGGCTTTGGGCCATCCGTAAACACATGCCCCAAATGTCCGTCGCACTGCGCACATTTTATCTCGGTACGCGTCATCCCAAAACTGGTATCAAGTATTTCCTTGATTTTTCCCTTTTCCACGGCGGCAAAAAAGCTTGGCCAGCCTGATCCGGAATCAAATTTGGTTTCTGAGCTAAACAACACATTGCCACATGCCGCACACACATAGTTGCCCACGCCTTTGAAATTGTTGTATTTGCCCGTGAAAGGCGGCTCGGTGCTGCATTGTCTCAAAATCTTATACTTCTCGGGGCCAAGCTCTTCTAACCATTCAGCTTCTGTTTTCTGTTCTATTTTTTTTATCATATTGTCAGGTGCTTGATAGGTGGCATCTTCCGGTTTTTGTTCCGCCTTTTGTGCATGAACCATAGAACCGAAACTTGATGCCAGAATTAGTATTACAAAGATGTATTTCATCAGTTTCATTTTCAGGTAAACAAATAGAAGGTGCAAAATGTTTTGATCAGCACCCTATTGAATTACTGGAAACAGGCTAAAATTAGTTGTAACTTTAACCTAAAAACTGTTAATTTAGCCTAAAAATCGACAAACTATGTTACCACAAATTGAGGAAGCCGTTGCCTATATCCGTTCCAGAACCAAGCACCAGGCGCACACAGGAATCATCTTAGGAACCGGCCTTTCTGCCCTGGCCAAATCAGCTGCTATCGAACATCAAATCTCCTATCGGGATATCCCTCATTTTGTGGATGCTACAGTTGAAACCCACGAAGGGAAATTGCTTTTTGGCCATATCGAATCGCATCCTGTGGTGATGATGCAAGGCCGTTTTCATTTCTACGAAGGCTACAGCATGCAGGAAATCACCTTTCCGGTGCGTGTTATGAAAATGCTTGGCATAGAGCGATTGCTGATTTCCAATGCTTGTGGAGCGGTCAATTTAAAATACAAAACGGCCTCGCTGATGTTGATTGACGACCATATTAATTTTTTGCCAGGCAATCCTTTGGTTGGCCCAAATAACAATAAATTAGGGCCACGTTTTCCGGATATGAGCCGACCTTATGATGTTCATATCAACGCGAAGCTGAAAGCGATTGCTCAGCAGCTCAACATCCCGCTAGAAGAAGGCGTGTATGCTTCCTGGATTGGCCCCAACCTGGAAACCCGTGCCGAATATCGCTTTTTGAAAATGGCCGGCGCCGATGTGGTAGGCATGTCAACGGTGCCTGAAGTAATAGTTGCTAACCATGCGAAACTGCCTGTGGCTGCCATCTCAGTAATCACTGATTTGTGTGATCCCGACAATTTGCAAAAAACTGAGCTAAGTGAAATATTAGGCAATGCGGCATTGGCCGAAAAATCACTTTCAAAATTGATAGCAGCCTATTTAAAAAGTTTGGATTAAGCGATTAGAACATAAATAGTTATGCCAATGGAAGTTCAATGATAAAGGTGCTTCCTACTCCCATACTGCTTTTCACCTGGATAGTACCGCCCATCTTTTCAACAAATTCATGGCTCAAAATAAGCCCCAGTCCTGAGCTGGCCTCACCTTCCGTACCCGGCCTTCCTGTTTTGCCTTCGATATCAAACAGCTTTTGCAGCATAGCATCGTCCATCCCAATTCCCGAATCAGCTACTTGAATCTGAACGATTCCGGGTCTGGCTAATTGAATCACTAAATTTATCGTTCCTTTGCGTGGCGTAAATTTCAAGGCATTCGAAAGTAAATTACGCAAAATCGACATCAACATTTGCCTGTCGGCCAACACCTTCACCTCTTCTCTAAAAGCTGTCCTGATTTCCAATTCCTTAGTTTTGATGGTATTTTGAAACAAATTCAAGATTTCTTCAAGCAAAGCCTTTACCTCCAGCTTTTCGATATTGATTTTTACATCTTCGCGCTGCATACGCGACCAAAACAAAAGGTTCTCGAGCAGGTTTTGTAAAGCCAGAGCAGATTTATGCATGTCGGCTGCCAGTTGACGCATTTCTTCGGGCTGCATTTCGTCAGTTTGTTGCATGGCCATCTCGGTGAGGCCCGTAAAAGCACCAAGTGGCCCACGCAAATCGTGCGCAATAACTGAAAACAGTTTATCCTTCTCAGCGTTGAGCTTTTTTAACTTTTCCTCGCTTTGGCGGATGGTTTCCTGCATCGCCTGCTGCATAGTGATATCATGGATAATCAGCAAACAACCTACCTTCGCCTTTTTGTAGTTAAGAATTTCAGAGCTGGAAATCTGGTAATAAAATCGTTTATTCTCCTGAAGAATTTCTAACTCAAAATTCTCTATATCAGTAGCCTGCGACATTTTGACGAGCGGCGGATACGCTTTCCAGACTTGCTGTGCAGAAAGACCTAACGGAATTTTGCTCCAGCCAAATATTTTCATACTTCCGGGATTGGCGTCCACGATACGCATTTTGTTATCGAGAACTACCAGGCCATCAGGCGTACTCGTGAAAACATGCTCACGGGCAATGGGCATTAAATCGAGCATGCGATAACGCAAAATGCTGATAGACATGGCTAAACCAGAAAAAGTAAGTGCAAACGGTGTGGGGTCAATATTTTTGAACGGGAAAAATCCCGTGAGGTACATTACCAGTGAAACAGCTGGGATTAGAACCGCTATGAGCATATATATCAATTGGTTACGAAACAAAGAACGTTCAAAAAACAGCTTACGGATCAAAATGACAACTGCTGCAATAATTAGCGAAAAGGAATACAACTGATGCACCACATACCAAGGGCCGATTTCCAGCTTTAGTAAAGGGATATTTCCGCTGTTATCAAGGCTTACATGCGTGTAAAATAAATTATTGCTTTCATTGGTCAGGTTCAAAAGAAGCGTGAGAAGGGGGATTGGCAATAAATAAAAAAGGTATCGCCACTTGAAATCGTATTTAAGCCCGGCATATTGACGCACTACCAGATACAAGAATACAGGCACAAAGGGGATAAATAAATACTCCGCTTTCAACCAAAAGACCATGCTGGAAAAATCGCTGGAAGCCAGCTCTAGTGCATAAGTAGCCGACCAGGCAGCTACCAAAAACATCAGCAATGCAAAAAATTTAGCGCGGGCAGCATATTTGGGCTTCATGGCCTCAAAAGCCAGCAATAAACTCAAAATCGTTGAGAATACAAGACTTATAGAGAAATAATTAAATTGTAAAGCCATTTGTTTTATTGTTTGCTAAATAAAAATAGCGCTGAACCAAGTTATTCACATTCTCTTTTGCAAAGCTGACACCATTACAGGCAGCCAAAATAACCTAATAAACTTTAATATACTGACTTACCTTATTTATCAAAGTTTCTTTACGCACTGGCTTGGCAATATAATCGTCGCAGCCTGCTGCCAATAATTTTTGCTCATCACCAGAAAGGGCATAAGCTGTAATGGCAATAATGGGAAGGTCCGGCCTGAAGACTTTAATTTGTTTGGTAGCCTCAATGCCATCCATGACAGGCATTTTTATATCCATAAGCACCAATGAAATATTCGGATTTTCCTGACAAGCCTTTACCGCCTCTAAACCATTGAAAGCCCGAATGGTTTCAGCAGAGAACGTTTTGCGTAAAAACAAATCAAGCACAAAAAAGTTAGTGTCTTCATCTTCTGCTATCAGAATACACACTTTTTCCAGAACTGGATTCTCCATGGTTTCAGTTTCTTTTATTATTGATGTGGCAAGCTGCTTTTGAAAAGGTAAAATTAATGTAATTTTTGTTCCCTGATGCTTTTTAGAGTGTAATTGAATTGAAAAACCCAGTAAATCTGCCAGTCCTTTTACGATTGACAATCCCAGCCCACTGCCTTCGTGACCGCGCGTGAGGGTCGTATTTTCCTGCTGAAAAAATCCAAATACTTCCTGCTGTTTGGATTCGTCAATGCCAATACCGGTATCTTTAACAAAAATCCTGACAGCCTCATCTTCCTGTTCAAAACCGATTTCTATGCTGCCTTTCGTTGTAAATTTAAAAGCATTGTGTGTAAGATGCAGAAGGATTTTTTTCAAAAGCTCCGCATCTGAGTCTACTACAACAGAAACACCTTGGGGCATGGTAAGCTTAAACTCCAACTCTTCCGGCTCGTGTTCAGAAACCATATAATCATAAACTTCCTGTAGCAGGTCGTTTAGCTTCACGGCTTTTTTCCTGACCTCCATATTGCCACTTGAAATCAGCGATATATCCATATAATCGGTAATAGTATCGGTGAGGCGCCGGCTGCTTTTATTCAGGAGTGATAGAAAATGTTGCCTGTCCTTATTACTATAATCAGAGATATTCAGTAGCAACTCGCCAAAACCCAGAATACTATTGAGTGGTGTTCTAATTTCGTGCGAAATATTATTCATAAAAGCCGTTTTGAGCTCGTCGCTGGCCTCGGCTTTTTCCTTGGCTCTGACCAGCTGATCGTGCAGCGCTTTGTCTTTGGTGATGTCTTGCTCTACCACCGTGAAATTCATCAGCTCGCCTTTATCATTATAAACACCTGAAATACTTGCGTTTACCCAAAACAAACTCCCATCGCTACGTTTGTTCTGAAACTCATCCACCCACAGTTTCCCGGCCAGTAATTGCTGCTTTATTTCGTGGCGGCATCTTTCAAAATAGTCGTGCGCAATCAACATTTTTAGCTGTTTGCCAATGAGTTGATCAGATTTATAAGCCGTTAAGACACTAACAATAGGGTTAACATACTCGATATTGAAATCGAGATCGGTTATGATCACACCGGTGGGCAGCTGGGATAAGGCAGTATTAGATTTAAGCAGGTTCATCCGTGTATAAAACAGCTCGGAAATATCAGCTACTATCAACATTATGTACTCTTTGCCATCAATTTCGGTGATAACACCCGTCATTAATCCATGGAGTATTCTTCCGCTTTTGGTTCTGAAATTTGTTTCGTAATTAGTTACTTGTTTTTCCTTGATTAGCTTTTTCACAAACTCTTTTCGATCGTTGGAGTTGGCCCAGATGTTTATTTCCAAAGAAGTTTTACCAATCAGCTCACTGTGCTGATATTCAGACATGGACTCGAATGCCCCGTTAACATCAATATATTTCCCGGTAGTGATTTCGGTAATACTGACAGCTCCCGGCACGGCATTAAAAAACGCCTTAAACTTCCGTTCGCTTTCGGCTATAGAAGCTTGTTGTTTATATTGAGCGGTGACATCCGAAAACACCAAGATCATGCCTTCGATCTCATTCTTTTTGTTTCTGATGGGTGCAGCAGAATCACTGATATGATACTCTTTGCCGTTGGCGGAAATTAATACTGTGTGATTGGATAAACCCACTTTTTTTCCTGTTTTTAAGATCTTCTCCAAAGGGTTCGTCACGGTTTCACGACTGCTGGCATTTACGATATTAAACACTTCTGAGACTGGCTTGTTCCAAACCTCTTCTAACTTAAAACCAGTAAGGCTTTCAGCTACTTTGTTCATGCGCCTCACCCTACCGCTGCTATCTGTTGCCAGAACACCATCACCAATAGATTGAAGTGTGATTGAAAGGTTTTCCTCACTTTGTATGAGGCGTCCGATGGTTCGCTTTTTTTCTATCCAGCGCGACACCATCATAGCGATATTATCGAGCAGCTTTTGTTCCTCTGGTAAAATAAACTCCAACTCCTGCGCATAGGCCACTTCAAGCTGTCCAATTTGCCGATCAGCTTCTGTTAAAGCTGCCAAAAGGCTGACTTTATTAGAATTAGGCAGCTCATCTCCATAAATTTTACAATCCACTTCTATCTTCACCACGAGCTCATCAGGATACATAAAGCCAAGCTTGATGCTGTCAACCAGTGATTTAAAAAGCACAGCTTCGGAATGATCTTTTTGAATTTCGTGGCTAACGGCCAGCGTACATTTCATCTCTTTGATACGTTCTGAAAGCTTTTGCGACAATTGTTTACGTTCTGCTTCAGTTTTAATTTTATAGAGCGCGAAAGCGATATCATTGGCCAGTTCTATAAACAACTCCTGTTCGCGGGGCCGGCTAATATAAGCAACTGGCACCCAAGCCGTCATCATTCCTAAAAGTTTACCTTCAGACCTTAGGGCAAAACCCATAGCAGCACTGTTCTCGGTGTCAGTAGCCATGCTACATAGCGTGCAAACAGAGCCTTCCTGGTCGAACAAAACCAGGTTTTCGCTTTTAACCACCTGCCCTACGCAGCTCGGAATTTGCTTGTTTTCAAGCTGTATTTGGAGTTTGGCGCCATAGTCAATATCTCCGGCGTATGCAAAATCTGTATAATTACCTTGCTCATCCAACAATAAAATCCAGGCATTGAGGTAGCCAAAAGAGCGGACAATTTTTTCGCAGCTTTGACGGATCAACTTAGCGGGATCAGACTCTTTCACAATCAGCTGATTTACACTTCTGATACCGGTCAAAACCGTTTCCAGCTTTTCTTCCCGGGATAAGGATTCCAGATTTTTTTGTTTATCCCAGGCTGCTTCCATAAGCAAAGTAAGCTGTTCTGCTGTTTCGCTCAGATAGCCTGTTTTGGCATTGGCCAACACCAAGACCAGCACAAGATTTTCTTTTTCAAAAACAGGAATAGCTGCAATTTTTTTTAATGTCCCCGGCTGTTGCGCCAACACCTTATTCAATCCATCATCAGCAGCTAAAGCGTTATTGATGAACACCTTTCGATTTTGAATAAACTGTCGCCATAGGAGCGTTTTCTGAATTTCGAGGTAGTTTTGAAGCGGTTTTACCGGCTTTATTTTCAAGATTTTATCGCACGAGGAGCAAAGTATAGAAAAATCTTCAGGAGGCCTTCTGAAATAGATGTACCCCATTTCACTTTCCGTATATTGCATTGTTTGCATGAGTGCGTTATTTAGAAACTCCTGCACATCAGTGGATGAAAATTGCAGAACACTCAAAGCGGTTTTTATCATTGAAATAATTTTTACTGGGTTTAGTTTCGGTTATTCTTTTTCGCTTAAAAATCTATTGCGGCAATTCCACAAAGAAGCTGCTTCCCTTATTTGGCAAGCTGTTTACATAAATATTTCCTTTCAACAAGGCCGCATAATCTTTACAGATTATTAGGCCGAGACCTGAACTCTTTTCTCCTTCAAGGCCAGGTCTGCCAATAGCTGTATCAAGTTTAAATAATTGAGACATCATTTCGTCGTCCATGCCAATACCTTCATCACGCACTTCAATCACCAATCTCTTTTGCTTGTTGAGCCTTGCATGCACCCAAACAGTGGAATTTCGAGGTGAAAACTTTATGGCATTGGTTAGCAGATTTCTGAGTATAGTTTCTAAAATATCACTATCAATTTTCACTTTCATTTCCGGTTCAACTTCGCGTATTAGCTTGATTTTTTTTGTAAATGCACTGATATTTGCTTTCTCAAAGACTTCGTCAATAAAAGTTGCTATTGACTTGATTTGCAGCTGTGGCTTTATGATTCCACGCTGAATTTTGGACCAATCGAGCAAATTCTCGAGCAACTCAAAAGTGTTTTTTGCAGTTTTACTGATTACATCTGTAACTTTTTCAACTTCTTTAGGGCTCAAACTTATGGGCTGTTTGCTAATCAATTCTGTTAAAGTCATTATTGATCCAATGGGATTTCGCAGATCGTGGGCAATCACGCCGAATAATTTATCCTTAGTAATATTCAGGTTATGAAGCTCTTCGGCATTTTCTAACAGCTGCTTTTTCGCTTGCAAGCGCTCGCTCACATCCTGAAGTACTGCATAAAAAACCTCTTCATCCCGCAGTTCAGTAAGACCTCCTAAGATTTCTACCTCAATCGTTTTACCATCAGCTCTTTTAACCTGCATTTCAAATTGTACTTTTTCAAATTTATACGCCAACTCAATTTTTTCTGCCAGCTCTTCTGCACTAAACATCGTATGTTTTGCAAGATCCATATTTAGCAACTCTTCCTTAGGGAAGCCAAAAAAATCAACACCGGCCGGATTAACGTCAACAAATCTTAATTTCTTTAAATCAATCAAAAGCATTGGAGTGTGCTTGTTTCCAAAAAGGCTTCGAAACCGATTTTCACTTTCGACCAATGCGTTTTCAGTTTCTTTTTGTTTGTTTATATCCCGAACCACAAAAACAGCTTTTTCAGCTTTATCATGTTCGTCATAAACCACGCTGCCGTTGGCTTCAACCCAAAAGGAATTACCGGTTTTTGTAACGACCCTATAACTGGCAAAACCGGTTCTTTCATGTGCCATTGTATGTGTGAAATTCTCTGCCAATTCGGGCAAGTCGTCAGGGTGCACAAAATCAAACAATTGCAATTGCAGCATCTCGGCTTCTGTGTATTCGAGCATCTTACAGGCGGGCGAAGCATATTCCACATTACCTTCTAAATCACTCAGCAACAGTAAGTCAGTAATATGTTCTCCAATTGTTGAAATAGCATTTTCATTTTGTTTAAGTTCGCGAACAGCCTTATTTTTTTCGGTTAAATCCTCAACGGATAAAAGAATATTTCCGCTTTCAAATGGTTTGTTTAATGCGCCATGAATGATTACCTCAAGTTGCTTTTTCGTTTTTCTGTTTATCAATACACTCACTAGTTTTGCAGGAGTTTTGGTGCTTTTCAGCTCCAGCATAAAGGCATCAAATTCACTTTGCTTTTCGGGCAAAACAACTTCCCGAAAAAACTCTAAGCCTCCAGTGTTATCTTGCGCACAATAAAGCAATTTTTTCGCTGCGACGTTGCAGCTCAGGGTTTCGCCGGCGCGATTAACAACAACATAAGCAAATGGTGCATTTTCAAACAGGGATTCAAAATCGTTGCGGGATTGCTCGAGTTCCTGGTGTATTGCTTCTAAACGCGTATTTTGCTGCTCGAGGTGCTCACAGAGCTGCATAAATACTGGAACAATTTCATTGTTGTCAATGGTGGCATTGCCTCCTTCAGATGGCCGATCAACTTCATCAATTTTGGAGAACCGTTCGTTAAATATATCCTCTTCCATGAAATATCTTTTTATATAAAATACTATAAATCTGCCGTTTAAATTCTTATACCTTTCAAAAAACAAAAATGAAAAGCCTGCATGATTTTCGCTAATATATAAAACACGCTTTTATAAAGCTTCACATATTCCTGTTTAAAGTTGGTACTAAATTAGTTATAAAGAATGTTTAAACAAAATATTTTGAATAAAAATCTGCTTTCCAGTGCAGTTGTGACTAATCCAGTATCGCCACTCAGCCGCGCCCTGACTTGCAACATACTGCGTCCTGTCTCTTAGGTAATTAACTAACATCAGCTATCCCCTGGCAGTTTAACATATTTACCGATAAGCGCTACAAGCTCAGTTTTCAGGAATGGTTTGGCAAGATAATCATCACATCCCGAAGCGAGTGCTTTCTCTCTATCGCCACGTAATGCATAAGCTGTTACGGCGATTATGGGTACATCAGGTCGAATAGCTTTAATTTTTTTGGTGGCCTCAAAGCCGTTCATAAGCGGCAACTTCAAGTCCATCAATACAAAGTCGAAATCGGGCGACTCCTCAAAAGCAGTAACGGCTTCTTCGCCATCAGCAGTCGCAACTAATTCAAACTGATGCCCTTTGAACGCTGATTTAAGGAAGAACATATTGGTATATTCATCTTCAACGATCAGGATTTTTAATTTCTTTTTGGTGGGTAGAGTTTCATCCATGATTTTTGTTTTATAGTTTGACTTATAGGCTGTTTTGGCTGGTAATATAATGTGAATGGCTGTGCCAAAGCCGTACGCAGATGTAAGTTTTATAGCACCCTCCAAAAGCTCAACATAAGCTTTAGAGAGTGATAACCCAAGCCCATTACCTCTGAAAACTGCGCCTTGCTCGGTTTCAACTTTTTGAAAACGCTCGAAAACACGCTCCTGATCTTCGGGTGCAATACCTATACCGGTATCCTCAACGCTGATGTGAAGCTGCTGATCTATTGAATAACAAGCCATAACAATACGCCCTTCATTGGTAAATTTAAGCGCGTTGTCAAGCATCGCTTCTACTATTCTCGATAGTTTTTCTTTATCTGTTTCAAAGGCCGAAAATTCAATACCAAGGCTAATATCAGCTTTCAGTTCCAGCTTTTCATTTGAATTTCGGTGCTTATATCTTGCAAATAATTCCCGGAGCATTTCGTGCAAATCAAAAACTTTCAGCCGCACAATTTCTTGGCCTGCTTCGAGGGCGGCTGTGTTAAGAATGTCGTCAACAATAACGGTTAGCTGGCGACTGTTTTCCGCAATCATCTCGCTGAACGCTTTGCGGTCTTGCGGTGAGGTATCTGCTTCATCAAATAAGGATGTGAGCCCCACTATACCGTTGAGCGGAGTACGAATTTCGTGCGAAAGGTTGTTGAGGAAAGCTGTTTTAAGCCGGTCGCTTTCTTCGGCTTTTTTCTTTGCCTCTATCAAACTGATGAGGTTTTGTTGCCTTTGGATGGCCAGGCTTATCTGTCGTGAGACAAATTCCATCAAATCCACTGATTTTTGGTCATAAGCATCCGGATTGGTATAGCTTTGTGCAACTACTGCTCCAAACACCTCACCATCAGCAAATAGCGGTACGCCAAGCCATACCGCCGATGGTTCACCGATAAGCTTAAGTTCCCCCTTTTCTACCAGCGTATTAAAATCAGCTTGCTTAATAAGCAGAGAACGTTTTTCCTTTACCACCTTCCCCGTGAGTGAACCTGCCGCGGGCCATTCCGAAACATTTTCCAGCTCATTAAGCTCACCCATCGAAGTGAAAATATCCTTTTCCTTGTCGTAGAAAGCTATATACAAATGGCTGCACTCCATTAAGCTATTGATTTCCTGTGTAATAATACTGAATAAATCTTCGAGCTTTCTGTTCAGGTGTACCGCATTGGTGATGTTAAACAACACCTGTTGAATGAGTTGCGCCTGTTTGATGTCAGAGATATCCACATCTACACAGAACAACTCGCGCTCACCAGATAGCAGGTTGATAAGCACATGGCTGGAATAAACTTCTACCTCGCTTCCGTTTTTATGTTTGCGCAGCAGCTCGCCCGAGGGTATATTTTTCCCGGTGCTAATCATACGTTTTAAGTTAGCTTTAACTTCTGTCAATTCTTCAGGAAAGATGATCAAATCATAGAGCTTTTTGCCAACTGCTTCCTCTTTTGAGTAACCATAAAGCATTTCGCTGGCGGTATTCCAATACTGCACTTTTCCTTCTGCATCGTAGCCCTGCACTGCTACATTAGGGATGTTTTGTAACAATTTCCTGAAGCGTGCCTCGCTGGAGGCAAGTTTTTGTTCCGCTTTTTTGTAATCCGTTATATCACGGCCAACAGCTAGAATTTCTGTTTCAACTGCTTTTCCGTATTTTATCATTGAAATACTCCAGCTAACCCAAAAGAATTTGTGATTAATTAGCATGGATTGCTCCAGATTGGCGTTGGGTTTTTCCACAGAAAGCTGCTGAATCTCATTTCGAAATAATGTATATGCTCCTGAATTAACTAATTGGCTTAATGAGCTTTGGTACAATTGCTCCGGTCTTTTATCGACTAAATTGCAAAAACTCGGGCTTGCGTATAGTATTGTGCCGCGCTGGGTAAGCTTCAATACGACATCACGCTGACTTTGGACAAGCAGTTTATACAAGCCCTCGCTTTGTCTAAGGCGTGATTTCACTACTTTTATTCGCAGGTTTAGCAGCAACAAAAACAACAATAATAAAACGAAAACAATAGCCGAAATCAATATTACAAGACCGTATTTATCCATAAAGTTCCGCTGCTCATAAACTTGAAACCACTCATTAAAAAGTTTATCGTAGGTGCCATTTTCTTTCAGGTTGAACAAGGCTGCGTTAATTTTCCACATCAGTTCCTCATTTCCTTTATAAGTAGCCATGGCATAAGGCGCCGGTTCAATATCAATAGTGTGGATAACTAAGCCTTTGATTTTGAATTTTTCAATCAAATGCTCTGCTTGATAACCGCCAAGTATGGCAGCTTCAAACTTTCCGCTTTGGATCATACGCAACGCTTCAAGCTGATCTTGAGCCAATATCAAGTCTTTTGCAATGTTTTGAGTTGTGATAAAATCGTTCATCAAATCCGCTTTCTGCACCACGATACTTTTACCTTCTAGGCTTTCTAGATTGTTTACTTTGAATCCCTTACGCGTGATAACCTTAAAGCTCATCATGCTGTGCGGCAAACCAAATTCAAAATGCCTGGCTCTTTCTTTTGAAACGAGAACACCGAGCAATAAATCTATTTTCGCCTCGGCCAATTCATTTCTCACTTCATACCAAGGCCCCAGCTCAATGCTATAATCTAATCGCAAATCCGCAGCAATAATTTTAAAAAGGGCCACATTAAAGCCATCCGGCTCACCCTTCTCATTCAAAAATTCAAATGGGGGATAATATTGATCTCCTTTAACAATTAGCTTTTTCTTGGTTGTGTTTTTTAGTTGCAAACTATCACAAAAGCCTGATTGAAAGAAACTAAGTATTAAAATAGTAAACACTATTTTGACGATTGTATGTCTCAACATTACATGGCGTTGTTTAGGTGACTGAGCCATTCATAAAAAAACAAGGAACAGCTCACAAATTACTGAGTTCAGCTTTACATTTAGTTCATGTCGGTTGTTTTTATGGGTAAATAAGCTGTAAAAATGCTTCCTTTATTTTCCTCACTTTGTACTTCTATAAAGCCCTTTTGTTTTTCCAGAAACTCTTTTACGAGGATCAGGCCCAGACCGGAAGTCGCCTCATCTTCGGTGCCTTTTCGTCCGGTTTTACCATCAATTTTAAAAAGGTTATTTTTAATTTTTTGGGGCATTCCAATACCATTGTCGGCAATGCTAATCGTATAATAGTCATTTTTGATACCCGCTTCAATATTGATTTCGCCTTCTTTAGAAGTAAATTTTATGGCGTTGGCCAGTAAATTTCTGATAATGCTATTGAGCATATTACGGTCGGCCTTTAGCTGGTATTCTGAACTGATCTTATTGTCGATAGTGATCTTTTTCGCATGAATCATTTCGCTTAATGCTTCTATCACATTTTGCACCAATGGAAGCAGCTCCATTTCAACCACATCCACTTCAATTAAGCCACGTTGTATGCGTGACCAATCGAGCAGGTTATCGAGTAGGTCAGATAAATTTGAAGCTGCCTTTTGCATCAAAAGAGCAGTGCTTTTCATATCATCGGGTGTTATTCCATACTCTTTATCAAAAAACATATTGGTGAGCATGATGAAGGAGTTGAACGGACTTCGAAGGTCGTGCGCGATGATAGAAAACAGCTTGTCTTTTTCGGCATTCATGCTTTTGAGGTACTGCTCATTTTGTCTCAAAGCTTCTTCCATCTGCTTGAGCTCTGTAATATCGCGGGAAATACCGGCCAGACCAACGATCTCGTCAGCATCATTTTTGAGTGGTACTTTGGTTGCTGAAAACCACTTCCAGCCTTCATGGGTTTGCACTTTTTCAATCACGTTAATCAACGGCTTATTTCGAGCCATCACGCTACGCTCTTCTTCAAAAGCTTTTTGAGCGTGGGCCTGATCAAAAAAGTCAAAATCAGATTTCCCTATAGCTTCTTCGGCAGTTTCTACACCCAATGTCTTTTGTTGTGCCTTGTTGATACGCGTAAAATTACTTGCCGTATCTTTAAAATAAATCGTGTCGGGAATATTATCCATAAGTGCATTCATCAGATCACGTTCCTGATGCAGGGCTTGTTCTGTTTTTTTGCGACCGCTAATGTCCTGGTAGGTGCCAAAAACAATTTTACTTCCATCGGGCAAGGTGATGGGTTGCCCGCTAATAGCCACTTGCAGCAGTGTGCCATCGCTGGTGATCCGGGTGGTTTCTTTATTAATAATTTTCCCGGAAACGACATCTGTGTTGAGCGCATTACCCTCATCTTTTAAGAAGTCAGGCACGATAAGTTGGTTTATTTTGTGTTTGACAACGGCTGCTTTCTCGAATTTAAACATTTTTAGGAAAGCCGTATTACAGTCGAGTATTAAATCCTGCGCGTTAATCACCACCACGCCAAAAGGAAGGCTTTCGAACAAGTGTTTAAAATAAGCCTTTTCCTTTTCAATGGCTGCACGGGCTAGCATGCGGTCTGAAGTGTCACGCATGATGCCCAACACCATTATATCGCCAGTTTGTGAGATAGAGGCTGTAGTGATTTCGACGTCAATGATTTCGCCATCTTTTCTTTTTATCTGAAAATCATATTGTGAAGGTACTTTCTCGCCTTTTTTACGGGCCTCGAAACGCTGCTCCATTATGGCTTTGCTTTTGGCAGTGAGGGTGCGATTGAGATCAAAACCGGGCGAGCATACTTCTTCTGAGCTGTAGCCGGTAAGCTCTTCATAGCGTTTGTTCACATATTCAAAACCAAAATTTCGGATCAGATAGATAGCATCGAAGGCATTCTCTACCAGCATTTTATATTTTTGTTCGCTTTCGCGGAGTGCCTCAACGGATCGCTTATACGCCTTGGTCAACATTTGTTCGCGGGTAATCTCGCGGACGATCAAAACAACTCCTTTCACTTCAGGAAAATTAGTGAGAAGCTGAAAATGAAACTCGAGGTATTTCCCGTCTTTACTGAACCTGAAGGGCTTAAAATTTACGTCAATTACACCATCGAGGGCAGCCTGAAAATGCTTATCAAATGCCTCATGGTCTTTTTCGAGTAAATAATCGTAAATACTACTACCATTTTTCATACGGATGTTGTAGAACCCAAAGCTTAACTGTCTTGCCTTTTTATTAAAAAATCGGATAATCTTATCCTCACTAACAAACAAAAAACCATCGGGACTAGCATCGAACAAAGCCCTTAAAAGCTTTGTATTATAATCATTTACTTCTTGATTTTTATTTGTTGCATCCATGTTCAACTTTCCTTTTTTCACAAATATTACCTTAATAATCAGCCTGTTGCTGCCAATCAAAACTATTTAGTTACTTTTTATAGGCCAAATTTTTTCATTTTTCCCATCATCACTTTTATTGAGATTGGTTTGGAAACATAATCATCGCAGCCCGATTCAAGAATAGTTGTTTCATCACCACTCATTGCATAGGCTGTTATAGCAATGACAGGCAATTCAGGCCTGTTTTTCTTAATGATACGGGTTGCTTCCAAGCCATCCATTACTGGCATTTTTATATCCATCAACACCAGACTGATTGCCTCATTATTGGCGCACATATCAACAGCTTGCTTTCCATTATAAGCCCGCATCACTTTTTTAACGGCCATCTTCCGCATCAGCATTTCGAGCACCAAAAAGTTTGAGTCTTCATCCTCGGCCACCAGCACCGTGGGATTTTCAATGGGTAGTGCATCGGAGTCGGCTTCGACATTTATCTCAGCTAATTCAGCAAGCGGCAATATAAGGGTAAAGCAGGAGCCAACACCCATTTCAGATTCCATTTTTACTTTTCCGTCCAGCAATTTCATAATACCACTCACAATGCTCAGCCCTAAACCACTGCCTTCAAAACGCCGAATACTACTTTGATCTTCTTGTGTAAAATACTCAAATATCTTATCAAAATTCTCTTTTGCAATACCGATTCCTGTGTCGCGCACCTCAATTTCCAGCTGATTGTTGCGCAACTTATAGGCCGCAAATATTTTGCCTTGATTTGTAAACTTAAAGGCATTCAGAAGTAGATGACCTATAGCTTTTGACAACAGTTCCTGGTCAGTATTTAGCTTAATTGGCGCGTTCGTTTCGGGTATAAAGTGTTCTAATTCTATAGCTTTTTCTGACAGTCTGTTTTTAAATTTCAACATCAAAAACTCAAACATCTCCCTGAAATCAAAGGGCTTACGATACACTTCCATATTGCCCGAAGTAAGCAGCGAAATATCCATAAAGTCGGTAATTGTCTGGATAAGCCGGTCGCTACTTTCATGAATTATTTCGACCAGTTCAGTAAAATCACTATCACTCTGCATATCGTCGAGTAGTGATGAAGCGCCCATAATACCATTGAGCGGTGTTCGTACTTCGTGCGAAATATTATTCAAGAAATTGGTTTTCAACCTGTCGCTGGCTTCGGCCATCGCTTTGGCCTGAATTAAAGTATTCTCAGCCTTTAACTTTTCAGTGATATCATTTACCAACACCAGCCGCAATTGTTGGTGTTCCTTTGAGGGGATCACGTGAGAAACTATTTCAACATCAAAAATCTCACCCGATTTGCTTTTATGTTGCCAATCAGCACTATAGCGGTATTTCTCTGAAGTGTTTTTGATGTGTTCTTCCAGCCTAGCAAGTTGTGCTGGCGGGTGTAGATCTTTAATTGTAATCTGTTGAAATTCTTCGATACTATACCCATACTTTTCGATAGCTACATTATTCACTTCTACCAAACCCAGCGTGTCATTATCATAGATAAACATAGGAAGCGGGTTGTTTTGAAAAAGATTTTTATACCGTTTTTCATTTTCCTTCAAGCTTTCACTAAGTTCTTTCACCAAGCTAATATCCTCTTTCACAGCAAGATAATGTGTTATCACTCCCATATCACTGATTACAGGGCCTATAATAACTTTTTCCCAGAAAAGGCTGCCATTTTTTTTCTTGTTGAGAAACTCGCCTTGCCAAACCAGTCCTTTTTTAAGGTTTTGATACATTTGAACATAGGTTTCAGCCGGAGTATGTCCTGACGAAAAAACACGGGGATTTTTCCCGATAAGCTCTCCGGGAAGATATCCGGTAATTTCTGAAATCCAAGGATTCACATATTCGATATTGCCATTAAGATCGGTGATTAAAATAGATATCGGCGATTGCTCAACAGCACGCGTTAGTTTTAGCAGTTCTTCTTCTGATCTTTTACGCTCGGTGATATCAAGCACCGCAACAATTAGGAACTTTTCGTCATTCTGGATATATGAATCAATGGAAACAAGCCCAGTTTGCGCACCTTCTTTTCGTGGTTTAAACTTGACTTCCAGCTGATTTATAGCTTGGTTTTTTTCAAGTTTTTCCTTCAAATTGCTTAAAATTTCCGGTTCAATAAGCCCAAGATCATTGACGCTATTGCCTTTTATAGTTGAGGCCCTGTAGCCCGAAAAACGACAGAAGGCATTGTTAACTTCAAAAAATTCGAGGCTGTTAAATTTCAAAATTGCTTTGGGTATCGGACTGGAATAGAAGGTTCTGGAGAAACGTTCTTCAGATTCCAAGAGCTTTTGCTGTGCTTTTAGCTGTGATGAAACATCTTCCACTATGCCGATGCCACCAATAACTACTTTTTTGTTATCAAAGACTGGCGCAAACAAGGCTTTAATCTGGATTTTTTTGTCGTTGGTGGTGTTTGGGTAAAGCCCCGAGTAAGGTTTTGTTTTTCCCTGAAGCACTTCCCGCAGGATACCCGGTAAATTAGGATCATCTAAAGCTCTCATATCCAAGCCGATAAGCTTTTTAATAGGACTGCCTATTATTTGCACAAAGTGTTCATTGCAGTTTTCGATAATGGCATTTTCGTCAAAACGAAGCAGGCCAATGGGGGCATTTTCAAAAATCAGTTTGAAGCGCTCTTCCGATTCAATCAGTTTTTCTTCATTGAGCTTTTGGAAATCAATGTCAATGTGCGAACCTAACATCCGTGTGGGTTTGTTGGGGTCGTCTTTATCAATTAGCCTGCCCAGCGATAGGAACCATTTATAAGCACCACTATTGGTTTTTTGCCGAAATTCAGTCCTGTATTCAGCTATTTTTCCTTCCAGGTAATCAGAATAAATCTTTAAAACCGACTCAATATCTTCAGGATGTATGCGGGCGATCAAGGTCTGGTGTGTTTCCACAAAATTATCAGGATCAAAGCCTAACATACGCGCGTAATTCTCGCTTACAATTATTTCTTCGGTTTCCAGGTTGTGATCATAAATGCCCTGATTGGTAGCATCCAGCGAAAGTTTGAGCCTGAAATTGCTATCAATAAGTGCTTGTTCCTGTTTTTTTCGGTCGGTGATGTCGAGGTTTATCCCTTTTAAGCGTACCAATTCTCCCTGTTCAAAAACGGGTATCGCATTACTTAAAAAATAACGGAGACTGCCATCAGGCATCCAGACCCTAAACTCATAGCTAAGTTTCGTGGAATCTGATGCTAAGTTATTCGTTATGTTTCTAACACTTTCAAGGTCCTCGCTATGAATTCTAGCGTGGAAATACTCATTATCGGGTTCTATGCTAAATGGTTCGAGACCAAGCAAGCGGTAATTATTCTCTGACCAATATAGTTTCTCTCTTTTCAGGTCGTAATCCCAGCCGCCCATGCCGGCAATCTCCTGTGAAAAGTTCAGGAATGATTCACTTTCAGCAATTTTATTTTGCAGTGCTTTTTGTTCCGTGATGTCGCGAGCTACTCCGAAAACCTCCTTGGGCTTTCCCTGTTCATCGTGCAAAAAGCGCACAACTGCCTCAACCCAAATCAAATGGCCTTCCTTGTGGTATTGCCGAAATTGAACTTTTCGAAAATGATCTTTCGGGTTTTTGCCGGCCAGCTCATTTTCCAGCTCTTCCTTCAGCATGCCAAGAAGTTTTTTCTGGTCTTCGTCTGGTAGGTTATTCAAGATTTGCCGTTTCAAAGATTCCTCAACGGAATAACCTGTCAGGTATTCTATTCCCGGGCTAACAAAGTTGTAGTTCAGATTCAAATCGGAAATAAATAGCACATCACGGCTGCTCTCAGTAATAACCTTAAAGCGCTCTTCGTAGGTCAGCAGTGTGTTAAAGTGCGCTTCTTTTTCGCGCAGCTCATGACATTTATGATGGGCTTCGCGCACAGCTGAAGGCAGTCGCTGAATATTTTCTTTCAGCACATAATCACTGGCTCCCAGGCGCATGCATTCCACAGCTATTTCCTCATCGCGCGAGGCTGTCAAGACTATAAAAGGTAAAATCTGATCAAATTCTTTGGTTAATTTCAAGGCTTCCAGGCCGTTAAACTTAGACATGCGATAATCAGAAATAACCAGATCGGGCTTAAAATCAATCAATTGTTTTTTAAAATCAGCGGCGGTTTTTACCAATACACTTTCAACCTTAAACTCTTTCTCCAAAATTTTGAGGGCAAGCTCATAATCCAGTTTTAGATCTTCAGCAAACAGAATTTTAAGTGCGGATGACATAGTAAGCGGAAATTTTTCACGATTAATACCTTAATCAATTAACCAAAAAACCTTTTCTTTTAATTTACAGCCTATTAAACATGCTATTGTATCATGTATGATTGATCGTATCTTCAACTAAAAAGGTCTCAGAAATAAGTATTGAATCATTGTAGCAGTTAGCTTTTCATTTCATGAAATAATTTTCTTTGCAACTGAAAATGCTCTAAAGACCTGTTCATTCAGCAAAGAATATTTATATCACTAATTAGATTTCTTTATTTATATAATTGATATTTAGTATTTTAACGCTGATTCAAAATAATTTTCTGACAGCTAATGTAAACAAATAAGTTGCAGATAGCAAAATATTTTGCAAAGCACAATTATAAATACATAATATTGAGTGAAATAAAAGATGAGGTGTCAGGAACTTATCAAAACCTAGAAGCGCAGAAAGGCTGACTTAAATCAACGTGTTAGTTTTCGCAATTTTATCAGCAGTTTTGGCAAACCACCAGCTTTCCCATTTGTCTTAGTCGCTCGCTTATTGCGGTGAGCACTTTCGAGCGCGACATCAAGCCTTGCTGCTTGAAGGCAATAAAGGATTCTCCTTTGTTCTCGGCCATGCCTTGCCACAAATTGATGCGATCGGCCATTCTTAGCTGCCAAGCCAAATCAGAAACGGGAGAGTTTTCGGGATAAGCATCAGGATCTTCGTCAAGTAAATTAAAAACCTGATTTAGGGTGACCACGCCTTCAGTAACCATTTCTATATCAGGCAATTCATACGCTGGCGGTGTGATTGCGCTATAGGTATCAATCACTTGTAACGGATTGCCGGTTATGCGCGAAACAAGGTTAGCCGTTGTGCCTCCGCTTACGACATGTATGCCGGGTGTGTTTAAAAATGCTTTCACCCAGTTTTCATCATCGACTTTGTTTATTGGCGGTCCGCTAAGCCAGTTTACAATAATTCCTCTGCGGTTCACCATAGCTACCACAGTGCAGTCGTCGCCTGTTGCGGCTGGCCAATAAGCGCGGGCCTGCGCATGCACATCAATGGCAAGCATTTCAACATCCAGCTTTTTAAGAGGTAATTTGGCTTGCAAAAAACGTTTCACGCCATCCGACTCCCATCCCAACGGGAAAAGCCTGCCAATGCCGGCTTGGGTTATGCCGTCGGACATTATCAAGAGGCCTTCATCTTTTCCGATTGAGCAAACAGATTCCGTGATTATGGCTTTATTGCGGGTATAAACATGCTTATTGAGCAGTTGCACACTTACTCGGTTTATGAATATCGGCGGTGGCATTTCGTAACTCAAAACAGTCGTTTGGCCGTTATTTAAAATCCTGGCTACCGTAAATACCGCAAAGGGTTCCGAAGTACCCCAGGCCTTGTCCATGGTACGTGTTAAGGCATTAAAGGTCTCTCTTAAACTAGATCCGGCTTCCAACATAGCTTTGATGCGTGCTACGCACATCGTTGCAGCAATATGTGCTTTTATTCCTGACCCCAAGCCATCTGACAAAACAATTGTCGTCGCTTGCCTGTCGCGATGAACACCCCATTGATCGCCACATGGCTGACCCGGTCTTTTTGAAGTTTGTGCCGCAAAAACATCTGTATGTATATAGAACTGTTTTGCCACTTTTATGCTTTCTTATTTCTGAATGGAATCAATAAGTTTATTCAGCAACACCTCTCCTTTGGCGGCATGCTCACCCAAAAATCGGGCTAAATCTTGTGCCATAGCTACCTGATGATCAAGTAGCGACTGCGCCTGAAAAACTGTTTCAACTTTTACCTCCTGTAGCTTTTCTGTGTTAGTTTGCAATGCTGTAACGTCCATAAAAATTCCCACATACTGTTTTTGTTCGGGCATGGCGTAGCACATCAGGTGACAAATCAGGTTGTAATTGCTGTAAGTAACGGTTTTTCGGATCAGGTCTGAATTACCTGTAGCTAGCTCTTCAAAATCGTCGGGATCGATGAGGTATGCAATAGGTCGTCCGGAAAGGGCATCAGAGCAGGAGAACATTTTCTGGAAAGCCGGATTCATATGAATAATTTCCAGCTTATCGTTGAGCATAACGATTCCGTTGGGGTCGAGGGCAATCATCGTTTCAAACTTCTGTTCGGCCATTTGCCGCATATACGGCATGCACATCTCTCTCTCGGCCAGGCCGTTGAGTACTGCATTCGCTTTTTCGCGGCAGGTATCGTAGCCACAGGCCATGCAGTTGAGCTCGTCTTCGGGACCGTGTTTTCCTATAGATTCCAAAACAGCTTGTATTTCCTGTTCGGAAAACTCTTTTTCAGTATTTTTTATTGGCGGATAAATGGCCACAACATCATCGGCTGTGAGCGCTTGAATTTGATCTGTGCCGGGATGCTTTTCGGCATAATCCAATACGGCTTTGCGCTGTGAGTAGACAGCCGTTTTTTTACGCGCGCCCGGCCCGTTGATGCAACCGTGACGGCAAAATAAAGGCTCAATAATCCAGGGTTTTTGTGGATTTTTTGGCAAGGCTTCCAGTACTTCTTTTAAGGATTCGTGGCCGCTCAGTGCGATATGTGTTTCACCAAGCAAGTCGGTGTTTAAACTTGCCGTTTTCAGCAAGCCGCCTTCCAGCGGAAAAAGCCTTGAATCGCCGACTACCAGCTCATCAAAGCCGCTCTCTTCGCAGTTATCGAGATTGATTCCTTTTTGTAGAAATATCTCATCAAGCTCTTCAAAAGTGAGTACAGCATCGATATAATCGCTGTTATTTTCGTTTATAGCTTCCGCCTTTTTCGCTACGCAAGGCCCCAGAAAAACTACTTTTGCTCTCCGGAATTTTTTCTTTAGCAGCCTGGCATGAATCAGCATAGGCGATGCCACAGGAACCAGTTCGCGCACATGCTTGGGTGCGTATTGGCGTACATAACTAACCGCTGCCGGACAAGCCGTGCAGATATGATTTTGATTGGGATTTTCGTTGATATATGCTGCCGTTGCCTGTGCCGTATAGTAGGCACCAACAGCAGTTTCGCTAATATGCATAAACCCCATCGACCGCAAAGCCGAAGGAAGTCTTTTTTGTTCCCACTCGGAATAGGAAGTAGCAAACGAAGGTGCTATACTAATTACCATAGGTGTTTCGCTGCCAATCCATTGCAGAACTAATCCGGCATCGGTGCGATAGGCTTTGGCGTGCTGCGGACACTCGGCAATACAGGTGCCACAAGCGATACAGTTTTCCTGAATAACCTGTGCCTGACCACCCTCCATTTTAATAGCATGAACCGGGCAAACCCTAACACAGCGGTAACAGTCGCGACATTTTGCTTTGTTGGTATAAACAATAGCGTGCTTTTCCGGGTAAACATTATTGATGTTCATGCGCTAAAAAATTAAAACGGTCTCGTCAGAAAAAATTTCTGACGAGACCGCAAATTACAACTTACACTTTCATAGCATTGATGGCTGAGCCGATACGTGCAATTTCTTTGTCGAGCACGGCTACCACTTTATCATAGCTAGCCTTTTCAATCACTTGTTGGTTCACGCGTGCTACCGGTCCGCGGTCGCAACGTTCGAAACAGAAGGTAGCTTTTACGTCCACCATTTCTTCCTGACCTTCAAAGCCAACGATATCTGAGAGTTTGTTATCAGAAACATATTTGATAAGCTGGCGCAAGAGTTCCTGCGAACCTTTTACAAAGCAGTTGGTTCCTACACATACGCAAACCTCAATCTTTGGATGTTCGGTATTGCGGATGGTAATCTGCTGATCGGTGATGCGCTTGCGGCCACGATAATGGGTGTGCAACAATTCGTGAGCTTTTGGGCTACCAATTTCGCCTAAGGTTGTCTGATACAGCTCTTTCACATACGGATTTTCTTGTGCTTTGTGCAACTGAAGCTGTTTGTCAACACTGTAAAGAGCCGCGATACGTTTTTCACGGAAATTAGGCTCAAAGCTCACCGGCTGACCACCACCAGCAATACAACCACCAGGGCACGACATCACTTCGATTAGGTCGTAATCAGATTTTCCGGCGATTATTTGTTCGCATAAAGCGCGTGCGTTGGCCAGTCCGTGAGCTATACCAAGCTTGATTTTAACTCCGGCAAGTTCAATTGCAACGGTGCGGATACCTTCCATGCCACGTACTTCTTTGAAGTCATTCTGAAGCAGTTGTTCGCCCGTCAGTTTTTCATAAGCAAACCTGAGCACGGCCTCGCTTACACCACCGGTGTTGCCAAAGATTACTCCAGCACCGGTTTTGAAACCCATTGGTAAGTCAAAAGATTCCGGGGTGAGTTTTCTAAAGTTGATACCTGTTTCGTGAATCATACGGCCAAGACCTTCAGTGGTAAGCACGTGATCTACATCGGCTATGCCATCATGGATAAACTCTTCGCGTTTGGCTTCGAATTTTTTAGCCGTGCAAGGCATGATAGATACGATAACCAATTGGTCAGGTCTGATACCCAATATTTTAGGAAGGATTTCACGTGCTACGCTACCAAACATTTGCTGAGGTGATTTACACGTTGAAAGGTTTGGCAGGAGTTCGGGATAATATTGTTCGGTAAACTTCACCCAGCTTGGGCAGCATGAAGTAAACTGAGGCAGATTTTCACCGTTTATTTTGCGTTGGATAAACTCAGTAGCTTCTTCAAAAACGGTGAGGTCGGCGGCAAACGAAGTATCATAAACCTGATCGATTCCAATACGTTTGAGGGCAGCAACGATATGACCGGTAGAAATACTTCCAGGCTCCATGCCAAAGCCTTCGCCCAAAGCTACTCTAACTGCAGGAGCCATTTGAGCTACAACGTATTTATCAGGATCGTTAATGGCATCCCACACTTGTTCTGTTTCGGGTTTTGGCACGAGTGCACCTACCGGACAAACCGATACACACTGCCCACAATACACACATTCCACGTCGTTGAGGCTTTTCAAGAAAGCCGGAGCAACAGTTGTTTTAGCGCCGCGACCAACGAAGTCGATAGCACCAACTGACTGTATCTCCTTGCAAACACGCACGCAATCGCCACATAGCACGCATTTGTTTGGGTCGTGGATAATACTCCAGGAGTGGTTATCAATAGGAGCAACTTTATCTGTTTTTTTGAAACGTATTTTGTCAACACCTAATCTGCGTGTCAAGTCCTGTAGTTTACAGTTATTTGATCTTGAGCAACTTGGGCAGCTAATATCGTGGTTTGCAAGTAGCAGTTCCAGGTTTACTTTACGGATCTGACGCACTTCTTGTGTATTGGTTTTTACCACCATGCCATCCCGTGGAGGTAAGGAGCAGGTAGCCTGAATGCCCATGCCGTCAACATCACTGATGCAAAGGCGGCAAGCGCCATAAGTGCTCAGGTGAGAGTGATAGCAGAAGGTAGGCAATTCGATATCTGCTTTACGTATCAGTTCGAGAACGTTCTTTTCGTTTTCAATTGGAATTGTGATTCCGTCAACTATAATAGTTCCTTTAGTTTCCATGATTTACTTGTTTTTTTAGTTAAAGCCAATGATTGCATCAAACTTACAGACCTGGTTGCATATACCGCATTTGGTACATATTTCGGGATCAATATAGTGGGTTTGTTTTCTCTCACCGGAGATCGCGTTAACAGGGCATTTTCTGGCACAGACTGTACAGCCGGTACATTTTTCAGGATCGATGCTAATATCAGAAAGTGCTTTACAATTGTTTGTAGCACATTTTTTATCGTTTATATGCTGAAGATATTCTTCTTTAAACTTTACGATGGTAGAAAGCACTGGGCTGGGAGCTGTTTTTCCGAGGCCACAGAGCGAGGCTTTTTTCACCACATTGCCAACTTCTTCTAGCAGACTAAATGTTTCTTCGGTGGCTCTTCCTTCGATGATATCGTCGAGCAGCGAGAGCATTTGTTTCGTCCCTTCGCGGCATGGCACGCATTTACCGCAGCTTTCACTCTGGGTAAAATTCATAAAGAAACGGGCTATCTGTACCATGCATGATTGCTGGTTCATCACAACCAATCCACCGGATCCAACCATTGCGCCTCTGGCAATCAGGTTATCGTAGTCGAGTGGCATATCGAGGTCTTCTTCGGTGAGGCATCCGCCGGAAGGGCCTCCAATTTGAACGGCTTTAAAAACCTGACCGCTTACCGTGCCGTCATCGTTCGTTACACCGCCACCAATATTATATACGATTTCGCGCAGCGTAGTACCGAAAGGCACTTCGATGAGACCGGTATTGGCAACGTGGCCAGTCAGGGCGAAAGTTTTTGTACCTTTTGAGCGCTCTGTGCCATGCACATTAAACCAGGATGGTCCGTTGCGAATGATAAGCGGCACGGCTGCCAGTGTTTCCACGTTATTGATAACCGTTGGCTTTTCGAACAATCCCTTTTGTGCCGGGAAAGGAGGCTTTGGATTTGGCATACCGCGCTTGCCTTCGATAGAAGCCATTAGCGCCGTTTCTTCGCCGCAAACAAAAGCACCGGCACCTTCCATAACCTGGATATGCATACTGTGGCCGCTGCCAAAAACATCATCACCCAAAACACCTGCTTCCATAGCATCTTCTATGGCTTTACGCATTCTTTTAACAGCTAACGGATATTCGAGCCTAACATACACATAACCTTCATCAGCACCAATAGCGCGGGCGGCGATCATCATGCCTTCGAGCACGCGGTGTGGGTTACCTTCCATAAGACTTCTGTCCATAAAAGCGCCCGGGTCGCCTTCGTCGCCGTTACAGATTACATATTTTTTTTCGCCGGGCTGGTTAAGTGTCAACAGCCATTTTCTTCCTGCCGGGAATCCGCCGCCGCCGCGTCCACGCAATCCCGATTCTAACATCGTATTACAGATTTCTTCGGGCGTCATTTTCAGGAAAGCTTTTTCGGCAGCCATATAGCCGTTGTGGGCAATATATTCGTGGATGCTTTGTGGGTCAACGTGGCCACACTCGCCTAAAACGAGCCGGGTTTGTCTTTTATAGAAAGGTATTTCAGTTTGCCCTTTGCTTTTGGTACCATCAACCGGGTTTACATAAAGCAAACGCTCAATCACTTCGTCGTTCATCAGCGAGCGTTCTACAATTTCCTGCACGTCATCCACGGTAACTTTGGTGTACATGGTTTCTTCGGGCAGAATATTCACAAGTGGTCCTTTGGCGCAAAAGCCCTGGCAACCACTGCCTGTAAGATGTATGGTCTTGTGGTCGTCGTGACGATCCAGTTCCAGCTCTACAAAAATATCCATGCCGGCTTCTTTCACAGCTTTTTCAAAAGCTTCGTAAACTTTCATTGCACCATTGGCAATACAACCTGTTCCGGCACATATTACAACGCGTTTATGAACGCGGGAAGCAGCTTTATTGAAGGATTCTTTTACCTGCTTTAAATCAATTTTTGTTAATGTTTCCATTGTTTTAATATTTTTCTATGATGCACTTTCAACTTTATTTTCCTCGTTGATAAGGGTTTGAATCACCTCATCACAACGCTTTGCGTTAATTTCGCCATAAACCTGTTCGTTGATAACCATAACAGGAGCTAATCCGCAAGCACCCAAGCAACTAACCGCTTCAATAGTGAATAACATATCATCTGAGGTATGCTTTTGTTCATTTAGCTTAAGCTTTTTGCGCAGCGTATCAAGCAGTTTGGAGGAGCCTTTTACGTGACAGGCGGTTCCATCGCATACCTTTATTACATATTTGCCTTTGGCTTCGAGTGAAAAGTGTGCGTAGAAAGTTGCCACACCATACACTTCTGCTACCGGCATATTGAGTGCCGTTGCTACATAGGTAAGCACTTGTGGAGGCAGAAAGCGATATACGTCCTGTACTTGCTGCAAAATTGCAATCAGGCGTGTTTTATCGTTATTATTCTTTTCGATAATTTCGATAACCTGATCAAATTGTCTGAGCTTTGTGTTTGTTACTGTTATCATTTTACTAATTTCTTAAGTAATTTATAATATTTCAATACGTTAACGGCTATGTTCCAGTTTATTTAGGATCACTGCCAGATTTGAATAAATATGTGTGTTTTGAACAATTACATGTGAAGGAACTTTTATTGCTATGGGGGCGAAATTCCAGATGGCTTTGATGCCCCAGCCAACCATCAGATCAGCAATTTGTTGCGCTGATGAAGAAGGTGTTGTAATGATGCCGATAGTAATGTGTAAACGGCCTGCCAAATCTCGAAATTTGGCCAGGTCAAAAACGGGAACACCACTAATATCAGTGCCGATTTTCTTTTTATCAATATCAAATGCCGCAACGATTTTCATTCCGGCTTCGCGAAATCCTTGATATTGAATTAAAGCACCTCCCAAATATCCGGCGCCTACCAAAAACGCCTCATGTTTACGGTTAAAGCCCAAAAATTCTTCTAAAATCTCAATCAAATCAGCAACAATATAACCTACCCGTGGTCTGCCGGAAGCTCCGGTATAGGCCAAATCTTTAACAACCTGTGTGGGATCAATATCCAAATGAACCGCAAGCCGTGGCGCAGAAATATATTCCTGGCCTTCGGAGGATAATTCTCTGAGCAAAGTAAGGTAAGAAGGCATCCTACGGATGGCCGGCTCGGGTACTGCTGCCGATTTCCTTTTTTCATGTTCTGTAACTGACGGTATCATCTCTTTTTGTTTTTGTACTGCAAAATTAGTCAAAAAGTCATTCATTAAAGATGAATTTCTTTATTGATTGAAATTTATAAAGGTTCTAAATAACTAAAATAAAGGCTGCAATTTTATTATAAATAATATCTAATTATTTGTTTTACAATACTTTAATGATCTTGCAAATAATTTAAAAGGAAAAATCAATGCGGACAATTATCCTTATTTAGAACGATTATATTTTATATTTTTTAAAGATCAGATTCTTTATTGTCAACAAAAAGCAAAAGACACATAAAATTATCAGATTACAGCTCTAAAAATAATTAGTAATTTTGCCCTCCTATTCTAGTAATAGCAATGTATATTCCACTCTGGCGTTCACACCACAAAATATTTCCAAACTTTAGATTTGGTGACGCAGTAACTCCCGGAAGTGGAAAATCTCTTCAACCGCCCGAAACATCGGCTAAAGAAGCTAAAAATATACCTCAGTAAGAATTCTCACAGTAGAAATTCTGCATAACAACACTTTTTTTAATAAACTAAAAAACATCAATACATGAAACACAATCACGAAAAAATGGATATTCAGGGAGTGCTGCAACGTCTTGGCATTAAAGACCTTAACAAAGGCGCCAGCACCGGTGCTAATTGGCTCGAAACTACAGGAACAACACTCGAGAGCTATTCGCCCGGCGATGGCAAACTGATTGGCAGCGTGCAACAAGGCAGCCGGGACGATTATCAAATCATTATGGATAAAGCCCAGGAAGCTTTCAAAAGCTGGCGCATGGTTCCGGCACCTCATCGGGGTGAAATTGTACGCCAAATGGGCCTTGAATTACGCAAACACAAAGAAGACCTTGGAATGCTGGTGAGCTACGAGATGGGCAAAGTATATCAGGAAGGCCTTGGAGAAGTGCAGGAAATGATTGATATCGCCGATTTTGCGGTTGGCATGTCGCGCCAGCTTTATGGTTTCACCATGCACAGCGAGCGTACCCGCCATCGTATGTACGACCAATATCATCCGCTGGGTGTGGTGGGTGTGATTACCGCTTTTAACTTTCCGGTAGCGGTTTGGGCCTGGAACACCATGCTGGCTTTGGTTGCAGGAAATGTGGTGCTTTGGAAACCTTCCTCAAAAGTGCCCTTGTGCGCCGTTGCCGTGCACAATATCATTGCCGATGTACTCACCAAAAATGAGGTGCCGGAAGGCGTAACAAACCTGATTATTGGCAGCTCCAAACATATTGGAGATAATTTTTTGGCAGACAAAAGAATTCCGCTGATTTCTTGCACCGGCAGCACCGCTGTTGGTCGTCGCGTTGGGCGTATCGTGGGCGAACGCCTGGGTCGCACACTTTTAGAGTTGGGTGGCAACAACGCCATCATAATTTCTGATAAAGCCGACCTGGACATGGCGCTGCGTGCTACCGTTTTTGGTGCCGTGGGAACTGCCGGCCAACGTTGTACTTCCACCAGAAGACTTATCATTCACGAAGCTATTTACGAAACTTTCAAGGAAAAGTTGGTGAAAGCCTACGAGCAAATCCGCATTGGCTGCCCACTGGACCCCGAAGTGCTGGTAGGGCCATTGATCGATAAAACTGCTGTGGAAGGCTTTAAATATGCGCTGGAACAAGTGAACAAAGAAGGCGGCAAAATTATTTATGGCGGTCAACTTCTTGAAGGAGAAGGCTATGAATCAGGAAATTATGTTACTCCGGTGATTGCCGAAGCCGAGAATCATTTCCATATTGTTCAGGAAGAAACCTTTGCACCCATCCTTTACCTGATGAAATACAAAACCATGGATGAGGCAATTGCACTGCACAATGGCGTGCCGCAAGGTTTATCGTCGGCAATTTTTAGCACGGATATGCGCGAAACAGAACGTTTCATGTCGCACGAAGGCTCAGACTGCGGCATTGCCAACGTAAATATTGGCACTTCCGGCGCAGAAATCGGCGGTGCTTTTGGTGGCGAAAAAGACACCGGTGGTGGGCGCGAATCGGGTAGTGATGCCTGGAAGGTGTATATGCGCAGACAAACCAACACCATCAACTTTAGCGAAGAACTTCCGCTGGCTCAAGGTATTAAGTTTGAATTATAGACTTCCGGCCTAGCTTTCGGAGCAACACCTTATTATAGATAGTGGCTGCCACCAAAACTGGCAGCCATTTTTTTTTAAATCTATAGATTTTCAAAACTTTTAGAGTTTAAAATTCGCCTACTTTTGCGCTTTCCAAATATCCGCTTATGCAAGCATACACAGGCGAATTAGCCGCCTTACTGGTAGCCGTTTTCTGGACGATTACCGCGCTTTCTTTTGAAGTAGCAACCAAACGTGTGGGTTCTCTTGCCGTCAATATTATCAGGCTTGCCTTTGCGTTGATTTTTTTATCTATTTATGGCATTTTGGTAAGAGGCCTTGCGCTACCAACCGACGCCTCCTCGCATCAGTGGATTTGGCTGGCGTTGTCAGGTTTGATTGGTTTTGTGTTCGGCGATTATTTTTTGTTTCAGAGCTATCGCATGATCAGCTCGCGCATCGCCATGCTGATAATGACGTTTGTACCGCCGGTTACAGCGCTGCTTGGCTGGTTTTTGCTTGGCGAAAAAATGGGTACTCTGCATCTAATCGGCATGACGCTGACCGTTGGTGGTATTGTGCTGACGGTTTTTAGCAAAGTAAAAGGACAAAAAATTCAATTAAAATACCCTGCTAAAGGCTTGTTTTATGCATTTTTAGGCGTTCTGGGACAAGCCGGCGGACTGGTTTTGAGCAAATACGGCATGCAGGATTACGATCCTTTTGCTGCCACACAAATCAGGATTATCGCCGGATTTATTGGCTTTGCACTGATTGTCGTCCTAAACGGCAAAATACCACTTATTATAAACGCCTTCAAAAACACCAAAGCGATGTGGGGAATCACCTCAGGCTCATTTTTTGGGCCATTTTTAGGTGTCTCGTTTTCACTGCTTGCCATTCAATATACCACCACCGGAATTGCAGCCACGCTGATGGCTATTGTGCCTATCCTGATTATTCCGCCTGCCGCGATTTTTTTAAAACAAAAAGTCAGCCTGATGGACTATATCGGCGCGGTGATAAGCGTAGGTGGTGTAGCACTCTTTTTCTTATAAAGCTTCAAATCTTCCTTTTACGGATTAAATCCGCCCATTTACTGAAAAGTTATTCTGGTTTTAGTAAAATTTCTAACTTTGGATGTTGTTAATGAGGTCGTTGTTGATTCACGACCCGTTGTTTTAACAATCTAAGTTTTTGATACCCAAATTAAAACCAAAAATCAATGAAAAATACCTTGTTATTGTCTTTAGCACTGAGTCTTTCCGGCTTACTTGTAGCCCAGGAAAAAGAAGCTGAAAAGTCAGCCTATCAGCTTGAAACCCTTACAGATGTGCCACACACGGCGGTTAAAAGCCAGTACCGATCAGGAACCTGCTGGAGTTTTGCGGGTCTTGGTTTTTTAGAAGCCGAGCTGTTGCGCATGACGGACAAAACCTACGATTTGTCGGAAATGTTTTTAGTAAAATATGTTTATGCTGCCAAAACCAGAAAATATGTACGACTGCATGGCAAGCTCAATTATGGCCCCGGCGGTGGCTTTAGCGATATGTTTTATGTAGTTGATAATTTCGGTATTGTGCCGGAATCAGCTTATGATGGACTGGTGATTGGCGAAGAAAACCATGTTCACGGCGAGATGGATGCAGTGCTGCAAGCTTACGCTGATGCGGTTATTAAGAATAAAAACGGCAAACTCACTCCGGTTTGGCAAAAAGGCATGAACGGTATTTTGGATGCCTATCTCGGTGAAGCACCTGATCAGTTTGAGTTTAAAGGCCAAACAATGACTCCTATAGATTTTCTGAAGCAAACAAAATTTCAATCTTCTGATTATATTGAGCTGGCATCATTCACTCATGTTCCTTATTATAAGCCATTTGTGATACAAATTCCCGACAACTGGATGTGGAGCGAAAGCTACAACCTGCCGCTCAATGAAATGATGGAAACCATCGACAATGCCCTGGAAAAAGGATATACTGTAGGCTGGGATGCTGATGTTAGCGATAAAGGCTTTGGCTGGAAAAAAGGTGTAGCCATTGTTCCCGAGCAAGACCTCAGCAAATTACCTGAACAGCTGAGCGACAGCTTGAAAGCCATGACCAAAGCCGATCGCACAAAATATTTCTACAGTTTTGAAACCATTGTACAAGAGCAGGAAATTACGCCCGAAATTAGGCAATTGGCCTACGAAAACTACGAAACTACCGACGACCACCTGATGCTGATTGTTGGATCGGCCAAAGATCAGCTGGGCAATAAATATTACAAAGTGAAAAATTCCTGGGGACACGAAGACCACATATATGGCGGCTATTGTTATGCCTCAGAAGCTTTTGTGGCCTACAAAACCCTCAGCATCTTAATTAACAAAGAAGGCCTACCGAAAAAGACACAAGACAAGCTTAAGCTTTAGTAAACACAGGAAGTCAGGGCGCAACTATATGGCCTCGCTGATTAGGCGCGACCTGACTTGCCAAACAATTTTTACCCGCATTGAACACTCTCTACCCGATTTTGTTTAACAAAGAAAACTTATGCTTTATACTATACTTCTGAAAAGTCATTCGGGTCTGCGCTGGTTGCTGCTGGCCTTTTTTATTTTAGCCTTATTGCAATTGGCCCGCAAAGGATTTTCTGAATGCAGATTTAATCCTAAAACAATGGTACTGCTTACTTTAATTACGGCACATGTTCAACTTTTAGTCGGGCTTGCGCTATATTTTAAAAGTCCAAAAGTAGTATTTGCCGCTTCTTCCATGAAAGAAACTGTTTTACGCTTTTATTTGGTTGAGCATATCGGCCTGATGATAGTTGCCCTCATAGTTTTAACAATCGGCTACAGCAAAACAAAAAACAAGTTACAGGAAATCGCCGGTGCCAGAAAAGCATTTTACTACTACCTCGTCAGCTTCATTTTAATTTTGGCATCAATACCATGGCCTTTCCGTATCGCTGGAGCTGGCTGGTTTTAAGCAACTTAATTCACTTTACACTAACTTCAACAAGAGATTGAGAAGATGTGTAGGTATGGTTTTTCTATACTTTTTGAGTTTTAAAAAAGAATTTAGACAAGCCGCTGAAAAAATTATTCTGTCTGTTTTATTTTAAAACATTGCTTTTAGGCTGAAATTTTCTAATTTTGGTATGTTTTGTATTTTTAAAAAAATAAAAACTATAAATTAATCTCAGTCGATAATATTTAAGCACAGCGCATTATGGATCAACATTATTCATTTATTAGAAGTTTACTGATAATTATTGCAGTAGGTATTTGGATTATTGTTTTACAAAATACCGGCATAATACCGCAAGTTTCTTCCATGGCTGTTCATACCGACAAAGCCGTTACGGTAAAAGGCGAAGTTGACGTAATGAATACAGTGTATATAAAAGGAAACGTGGATGCCAATCTGGAAAGCATCAATGGCTATGCCAAGTTCTATAAAGATCCGCGAACTGGCGAATTTTATGTTATACCCGTTACTGATCCATACGAATAGGCCATAAGCAGGCACTTTCAAAGCCAAAGTATAGAAAATTAACAGCATTCGAATGTATAGAAAATGAGGTATTTCAGGTATCTTATTGCTTTGCTTTTTCTAATGAATATGCTTCATTCCGTTGCAAACCCTTACGTGTCGGATAGTCTAATTTCCCGCCTTGCGACACTCGACGAAAGCATTGAAAAGGTAAACACGCTCAATAACTTAGCTTTGCACTTCAATGATTCTGATCCTGAAAAAGCACTTTTCTACAGTAAAAAAGCGCTTTCATTGGCCAATAAGCTCCAAAATGTAGAGGCCTGCGCGCTTTCCAACAAAGTTATGGGTCAACTTTTTGAGTATCAACATAATTATCAGCCTACCATAAATTACTACCTCATTAGCATAAAGCATTACAAAAAAATCGGAAATGATTATGAATTAGCGGGTCTTTATAATAAATTGGGCCGAATATACATCACCAATAACTACGACTACGACCAAGGCCTGAAGCATTTTAGCATGGCGCTCGATCACGCCAGAAAAAGCGCCTCAAGCGATGAAATAGCTACGGCTTTAAATTCAATTGGTGGTGTCTTTTATTATCAGCGAGATTATGCAACGGCATTGCATTATTTTAATGAAGCACTGATAATCAGACAAAAAGACGGGAATCCAAAAGATATTGCTGCTTCCATAAATAATGTAGGTGAGATTTTCCGGCTTCAGGGAAATTACGATGAAGCACTGAAATATTACGACAAGGCTGTTGCTATCAATAAGAAACATGACTATTTAGATAACCTCGCTATAAACCTGAGTAATATCGGCTTGATCTATTCTGATCAGGGAAAAACAACCGAAGCTGTTGCGTATTTCTTGAAAAGCATTGAAACCACCGAAAAAACCGGAAACAATAGTGGAAAAATTTCTGCACTTTATGAACTGGGTAAATATTATAACCGAATTTCCGCATTCGACAAAGCCATTACCTCGTTCAACACAATGCTTAACTTATCTTATGATATAAATGACTTACAAGGGCTTGCGAATGCTTCGGAAGGTTTGGCAATCGCCAACGAAGGTAAAAACAATATAGCCGTTGCGCTAAACCATTTCAAAAAATTCACGCATTTCAAAGACTCGCTTTTCAACATCAATAAAACGGAGCAACTCGACGAAATGCAAACACGTTTTACACTCGATCTTAAAGAAAAAGAGTTGGAACTAAAAGACAATGAGATCGCACTTTTGCAGCGCGAACAAAAGTTGAATAATTTTAAACAGTGGCTGCTTTTGCTTTCCTTGGTGTTGCTTACTTTTTTTGGCTTACTGATTTATGGAAAACTCCAGAGCCGTAACAGGAAAAACCGCCTATTGCTGCAGCAAAAAGAAAGCCTGAACAAAGCAAGGGAAGCCCTGATGGAAGCCGAACTCAAAAGCAAATCTAATGAATTAACCAACTTCGCTTTGCACCTGGGCGAAAAAACCAAGTTTCTGGAAGCCATAAAAAAAGAATTAAAAACCATCAAGCAGCTTGGAGAAGAAGATAAGGATGATAGACTAAAAGAAATGATGGTTAACGTTCAGCAAAACTTGCAGATTCAAAAAGATCTGGATGAATTTCAAAAGACAATGCACGAGGTGAGTGAGGATTTTGCAAAAAAACTCAAGACACGCTTTCCAAACCTGACAAAAAACGAAGAACGCCTCTGTACCATGCTAAAATTAAACCTTTCATCCAAAGAAATCGCAGCACTCAACAACAGCACCATCAGGGCTGTAGAGATGGGTAGGTACCGCCTGCGCAAAAAACTAAACCTGAATCAAGAACAAAATATGATCGATTTTTTGCAGGAATTCTGATTTTGACGCCTTTGTTCATCCCTGTACTTTTTGTAGTAGTATCATAAATATTTTAATACTGAATTACAGTATGTTAAATATATATCTGTAGAGTTATTAAAAGGCTAAATACTTTTAATATTGTCTCTTTGTAGTATATTTGTAGGGGTAATCCTTAGCGTTTGCTATCTAATGTTAAATTATTTTCGCCCCTTAAAATTATTATAACCAAAGACTTGAAATTCAAATGTCAGAAAATTCAAAATATACTTCTCATAGTCATGTATGTTTTTTGGGGTTTGATTTTTATCTATCTTTTTTTGAAAGCTTAAACTGCACTATTTTACTTTAGATAATGAATGAGCAAATTCTCATCAGTCAATGTTTAAAAAATGACCGTCAGGCTCAAAACGAGCTCTATCAGTCATTCGCGCCACACATGATGCTGGTTTGCCGCAGATATGCTAAAAGCAGCTGCGATGCGGAAGATATTATGCAGGAAGGCTTTATCAAAGTGTT
>Ga0265293_10001212_pt1 | contig 57368 bp, 60 predicted proteins | sample Munlanlewell138R_FD_192505 | JGI IMG/M metagenome (GOLD analysis project Ga0265293, IMG submission 192505) | Leachate microbial communities from a municipal landfill in Southern Ontario, Canada - Leachate well 138R | ecosystem: Engineered > Solid waste > Landfill > Unclassified | place: Canada... | reverse complement strand
AAGGTATACAAAAAGCACTTGACGGCAAAACAACAATAGAAGAAATATACAGAGTAGCAAGGCTTTAAGATGAATTACTTTCATGTATCTATTTTACATAAAGGCAAAAAACAGATAGAACTTGCTGAAGCTGACACAAGAAATAAAGCAAAAGCTAAAATTAAATCAAAGTTTCCGCACGCAATTATTATTAATATAGAACCTACATCACCTCCCATGAGTATTATGTTTAAAGATTTTACTATATGGTTTCAAAAAATATTTAAAAAAAAGATAAATATGAACGACAAGATCTCTACCATTCGCCAGATATCTGTAATGACTGATGCGGGAATTCCTATTCATGATACTCTGAATGATGTAGCTCTGAATACCTCCAATAAACAACTTGGATATATTTATAGCGATATAAGTAATGACATTGATGCAGGCAGAAGTCTTTCTGATGCAATGGGAAAATATCGTGAAGAGTTTGGGCATGTAGCACTTGCTATGGCAAGATTGGGTGAGAGAACCGGTAGCATCTCCAGTTCTTTTGGAAAACTAGCCGATATTTTTGAAAACGTAAGAGACAATGCCGCAAAATTTAAAAAAGCTATTCGTTATCCGATTATAACATTAGTTGCAATGGCTATTGCTTTTACGGTTTTGATCATGGTTGTTGTTCCTAAATTTAAAGCTATTTTTGAACAATTTAAAACAGAATTGCCGCTTCCAACCAAAATTCTTTTGGGCATAGAATATGTCTTAAGCAACTATGGTGTACTTATGCTAATGGCTTTGCTGGGCGGCATCTATGCTATTATTTATTTCTACAAAAACGACGATAAATTCAAGATGAGTATGGACAAATTACTTATTAACAAGAATTTTTATCTCATAAATAAAGTTGTATTTCTCTCCACAATGCACAAATATACACTTGTTTTTAGCGAACTTATACGCTCTGGGATTCCTGTTTCAGATGCATTGCAAACAGCACTTGGGATGGTTGATAATGCTGCTATCAAACAAAAACTAGAAGGTGTGAACATAAATATCAAAAGGGGACTTAGCCTCTCTGAAGCTTTTGAACAAACAGGTCTTTTTGAAAATATGTTATTGCAAATGATAAGGGCAGGCGAAACAAGCGGTCAGCTGGATTTGATGCTAGGCAAAATCACGGAATATTACGACATGCAATTTCAAGACATAATTGACAATTTGAGCACATATATAGAGCCTATATTGATGTTTTTTATTGCTCTTTTGGTGCTATTGATGGCGCTTGGCATATTTATGCCTATGTGGGATCTAGGAAAAGCCGTAAAAGGAGGATGAGAATATTGCTATGCCCTGCTCCTGCCAAATCAAATTTGCAGGATGGATGTTTTTATAGTATATGCCGCTTCAATGCCCGCTCTAAATCGTCAGGCGTATCTATACCAAAACTCTGTGTCTCTACTTCAACCATTGCAATATTATACCCATGATATAAAGCTCTTAGTTGCTCTAGTTTTTCTATGTGTTCTAATGGGGCATGCGGTAAAGCACAAAATGCCCTTAATCCTTTCATGGTAAATCCATAAATTCCAATGTGTCCTTTATACTCATCAAAATGATGATCCCTAGGATATGGTATTTTCGCGCGTGAAAAATACAAAGCTTTGCCATTGGCATCAATAACTGCTTTTACCAAATTTGGATCATCTGCTTCGCTTGAATTTAAAACTTTATAACATGAATTCATTAATACAGACTCGTTCTTAGCATTTGATTTTGCAAGTTCGTAAACTGCTCTTACTACATCCATCTCTATAAAAGGCTCATCAGCCTGTACATTGATTACGATCTCGTTGTCTTCAAGTTTAGCCAAACTAGCAGCTTCAAAAATACGATCCGTACCGCTTTGATGCTCATCGCTGGTCATTACAGCCTTAAAGCCGTACTTATTAGAAAGCTCGATCACTTCGCTACTATCAGTTGCTATCAAAACATTATCAATACTTTGCACTGCTTTTGCTGTACGGATTACCATTGGTATGCCGCCAATATCTGCTAAAATTTTATTTGGGAATCTAGTAGATCCTATGCGAGCTGGAATAACGATCATCTTGTACCTTTTTGAAATGATATTTAGGACATTGTTTAACTTGAGCCTCGGCTAGGCTTTCTCAAATCTCTTGCAAAATCTTACATTCGCAAAGCCCATTATGAGTATCTAGGGTTTTTAGAGACGTCCTTTATGTTATTGTATCTCAATGAAGATATAATTTTAGTAATTATGTCTACAAAGAAAAAACAATTTTTAAATTATGATATAATCCGCACAAAAAGGTATTTTAAAAATGTTCAATGATTTTCAAACACCAAATTATGATAATTTTATAAAACAATTAAAAACTCTGATCGATAAATATAACAACACAATTGAGAAACTAGTCACTAGCAATTCATCAGAATATGACAATATAATAAAACCGATGCAGGAACTTGATGAAGAATTATCGCTGTTTTTTACTCCTCTTAGCCATCTTAATAGCGTAATGAACTCGGATATTACTCAAAAAACATACGAAGATTCATTACCTATACTATCAGAATTTCATACTAAACTTGCTCACAATAAAGCACTTTTTGAAAAACTTCAAACAATAAAAACTAATTCGCTCGAACAACAAAGGGTAATCGATGAGAGCTTAAAAGAGTTTCGCTTATCTGGCGTCACGCTGCCTTCTAAGACAAAAAAACGGCTTGAAGAGATAGATGCTAGGCTTAGCACACTTTCTAATCAATTTTCTCAAAATTTGTTAGATGCAACAAATGCATTTGTTTTAACCATCGACAATGAAGATGATGTAAAAGGCGTGCCGGAAGCCAACTTGGCTTCGGCGCGTACAACAAAAAATGGAAAAACCGTATATGAATTTACACTTCAGATGCCAAGTTATATTGCATACATGACTTATGGTCCAAACCGTCTACATAGAGATACTCTTTATCGTGCTTACAATACTAGAGCACCTCAAAATGCCCAAATCATAGATGAGATATTAGCACTTAGGCAAGAAGAAGCAAAACTTTTGGGGTTTGATAATTATGCACGATATGCTATTGAAAGAAGAGATGCATCATCACCACACGAAGTAATTGACTTTTTGGAAAAAATCATAGAAGTAGCTAGTCCATACGCTATAAAAGAAACACAGCAACTTAAAGAATTTGCCAAAAAACTTGATAACATAGACTCGTTGCAAAGCTATGATGTAGGATATTATAGTGAAAAACTAAAAAAAGAGTTATTTGATTTTGACGAAACCATGACACAAGAATATTTCAAAAAAGAAGACGTCTTAAAAGGACTACTTGACCTGGTATCCAAACTTTTTGATGTTAAATTTAAAAAGATAGATATTAATTTGTGGGACAAAAGCGTAGAAGCATATGATATTTATGAAAATAATACCATTTTGGCAAGATTATATTTTGACTTAGAAACAAGGCCGCAAAAGCGTGGTGGAGCATGGATGCATGATTTTGAAACTCATTTTGTAGATAGCTATAAGAATAAACATTTTGCTTCAGCTTTTATAGTGTGCAATTTTATGCCAAGCTCCGCTAAATCCACACCTTTGCTGAGACATGATGATGTAGTAACGTTATTTCACGAGATGGGGCATGCTTTGCATCATATTTTTGGCAGCAGCGAAGAAAGAGCGCTTTCTGGGATAAACGGAGTAGCCTGGGATGTAGTGGAATTTCCTTCGCAATTTTTAGAAAATTTTGCCTACCAAGCCAATGTACTTAGATCCTTTGGATATCATTATGAAACAAAAGAAGCGATCCCTGAGTGGCTTTTAAGCAAGATAGAAACCAGCAAGAATTTTCAGGCTGCCATGGGAATTTTAAGACAAGTAGAATTTGCACTTTTTGACATCAAACTCCATTTAAAACCATACAAAAGCGATGAGATACAAGCATTGCTTGACAATATTAGGAAAACTACATCCTTAATAACCCCACCGCCTTATAATAAATTTCAGCACGGATTTAGCCATATCTTTGCCGGAGGATATGCGGCTGGATATTATAGTTACAAATGGGCAGAGGTTCTAAGCGCAGATGCCTTTTTTGCATGCATAGATGAAACCGGCGGTTTTGATGCAAAAAAAGCAAAAGATTATAAAACTTACGTATTATCACAAGGAAGCAAACGTGATATGCGTGAATTGTATAAGCAATGGCTAGGAAAAGAACCGGAATTAAAAAGTCTTATATCACTATACGGACTTGATTAAGGATTTTATATGAAAGAATATCTTTGGCTCGCTTTAATTATAGTATTAATTTTTGTTATTACATTAGCTGGAGCTATTTTTAGTCCCTCATTTAGCGAGCAAATGGGTTTTCTTGAGCTTTTTATAATAATGGGAAGCTTATTGTTTGTTTTTAGTGTATTGGTAGTAGCCGCAACATTAGGATTCAACTCCTTTGCTATTTTTTTGACATTAATGGCAGCAATAACAATGGTAGTTTTTGGTGTACAATCAGCACTCTTAATGGTTGGTATCGTATATTGCATGTGGGGATTTATTTTTGCGATGCAGCTTTTGCTTTTTGAACACGGAACCAAGGGCGCACAAGAGTGGTTCGTGGGTAGATATACACATAGAAGTTTTCTTATGGAGTATCGTTTTTTCTATCCATTACTAGGCATAGTATATCTATTATTAGAATATCTTCCGCATTTCATCTATAGAGATAATATATCGACATTCAAACCGGCGGACATTGCCATAAAAATAGACAAGTTGTTAAAAAAATAGACATAATAATACATAAACAATGCAATCAGTTTATAAATTATGGATTGATCTGTATCGGTGTGCCTCGCTCGACATAAGTCCATAGGATATCCATTGTTTTATTTGGAACACCGATGCATCCTTTTGTCCAATCATACTTCAATGAATACTTATCTCCATTGCCATTGGCATTCCACTTTGGCTGTCCATGAATACTCACATATCCCCCCGGATCCACACCCAGCATGCGAGCTCTGGCTTTATCTTTAGCATTTGGATATGATATATACATAGCTTTGTATCGTCTATCATGACATCTCATGCTATATATAGTATAAAGCCCCTCTGGTGTCTTGCCATCTCCATCTTGCATCTTATGTCCTTTTGTACTGTTTTTACTTAGAGACACGGGAAATTGTTTGTATATATTGCCGTTTTTATATAATTGCATTATTTTTTTAGATTTATAGACTACTATCTTATCAATTTTTTTGTTTGGAGGAATTTTTTGTTTTTTAGATAACTTTTTAATGCACTCTGATACGTCATATCTTGGCTCGGTATCATCTCTAGGCGGTACATAAAAATCTTTTTGCATACTGCATCCGCTTATCCATAATACAATAGATACGAATATGATTAATTTCAAATTTTACCTTTGTACAATACAATGTGATACACTAAAATGGACTTCCTAGCAAGAGTTGACATATAGCTTTAGCTATATGTCAAATATTATTTTGTCGCAATTATTTTTTTAATGCGTTCTGGCTGTTTTTTGCCCTCGATTATAAATCTCAAAGCATTTAGGCGGATAAATCCCTCTGCATCTGCTTGATTATATACTTCATCTTCTTCGAATGTAGAGTGCGCTTCGCTATATAGTGATTCCTCAGAACTTCTACCTACAACCATAACATTGCCTTTATAGAGTTTCAGTCTTACTTCACCGTTTACATTTTCTTGCGTGGCGTCAATAGCAGCTTGAAGCATATTTCTCTCAGGAGACCACCAATAGCCTGTATATATTAATTTGGCATATCTAGGCATAAGTTCATCTTTGAGGTGTGCTTCTTCTCTGTCTAGCGTAATAGACTCAATAGCTCTATGGGCTTTAAGCATAATAGTCCCGCCTGGAGTCTCATAGCAGCCCCTAGCTTTCATCCCTACATAACGATTTTCTACTATATCAATACGCCCAATACCGTGCTTGTTACCGTAATCATTAAGTGTTTTTAGTAAAGTTGCCGGGCTCATCTCTTCACCGTTTATGGCTACCGGGTCTCCTTTGCGGTAAGTGATCGTAATATATTCAGCTTCGTTGGGAGCATTTTCCGGTGAAGTTGTCCATAACCACATGCTTTCTTCGGGCTCATTATTTGGATTTTCTAAATGAAGGCCTTCATATGAAATATGAAGCAAGTTTGCATCCATTGAGTATGGACTCACTGCTGGATTACCGTTCTCATCAAGATGTTTTTTTGAGATCTCTATATTGTTTTCTCTTGCATATGCAAGTAATTTTTCACGAGAGTTCAGATCCCACTCTCTCCATGGAGCAATAACTGCAATATCAGGATTTAGACTTAGGTAACCTAGCTCAAATCTTACTTGGTCATTTCCCTTGCCTGTTGCTCCATGGCTCACAGCGTCAGCGCCTGTTTGCTGTGCGATTTCAATCTGTTTTTTGGCTATAAGCGGTCTAGCTATAGAAGTGCCGAGCAGATACTCGCCTTCATAGATTGCGTTGGCTCTAAACATAGGAAATACAAAATCTTTGACAAACTCTTCACGCAAATCTAGAATAAATATATTTTCAGGCTTTATACCAAGCTTAAGTGCTTTTTCACGAGCCGGCTCCACTTCTTCGCCCTGCCCTAGATCGGCTGTAAAAGTCACTACTTCACAACCGTATTCATCTTGAAGCCATTTTAGAATGATACTAGTGTCAAGACCACCACTGTATGCTAGTACAGCTTTTTTGATATTTTTCTTTGCCATGCAGATACCTCTTGTTTATTTATTAAATTGTGCGGATTTTACCATAATGTTGGTAATAGTTGGTTTTTAGAAAATTTAAATATGCTATAATCTCTATAGATTATATAGCAAGGAATTTTATGAAATTAGGTGTCAATATAGACCATATAGCGGTTTTGCGGGAAGCCAGAAAGGTAAATGATCCAAATCCTCTTGATGCACTTGGTATATGCAAATTAGCAGGGGCTGATCAGATCACTATTCATTTGCGTGAAGACAGACGGCATATGCATGACAGTGATGCCAAAAGCATTATCTCTCTCTCACACTTGCCCGTCAATCTAGAATGTGCGATCGAGCCTTCCATGATCGATATTGCTTGTTCTTTGAAGCCTCATCGCGTTACTCTTGTGCCGGAAAAAAGAGAAGAAGTAACAACTGAAGGCGGGTTGATGGTTACAGGTGATATCTCGCGACTCCAAAATGCTATTGAGAAACTTCATGAACATGAAATTGAAGTTTCTCTCTTTATAGACCCTACGATAGAAGCTATCAATGCCTCCAAGGAACTCGGAGCAGAATGGATAGAATTTCATACAGGATTGTATGCCAATATTTACGCTATGCTTTATTCGAATCTCTCATCTACCCATCACACCATCAAAGAACTTGAACTGCCTAGAGAGATTTTGCACCAAAAGCTGCACCAAGAGATAGATAAACTTACAATACTGAGCAAAAAAGCTCATGAAATAGGCTTAAAGGTTGCTACCGGTCATGGGCTCAATTATCAAAATGTGCAAGCAATTGCAAACATACCTCATATAGAAGAGCTCAATATCGGGCAAAGCATTATTGCCAGGTCCGTATTCACGGGCTTGGAACAAGCTATCAAAGATATGTTAGTGTGCATTAGATGATTATGGCAGATAGTACAATTTGTCATTCTGAACTTGTTTTAGAATCTCAACAAATCAAAAAGAAGATGCTGAAACAAGTTCAGCATGACGGTAACCAAAAATGAAAAAAGTAGCCATAAGTGTAGGTGATCTAAACGGCATCGGTATAGAGCTGATACTTAGAAATCATGATGAGATATCAAAGAGCATATGTCCGATATATTGTATCGACAAGGAAATGTTGCTGCAAGCAAGCGACAAACTGCAGCTCAAAGTTCCGCAAAATTTTCAAATGGTTGATACCGTTGCTCCGTATTTTAAGATAAAAGCCGGAGAGATAGATAAACAAAGCGGTGCATACAGCTATGCTTCTTTCTATACTGCCGTACAATTGGCAAAAGAAAAAAAAGTGGATAGTATCTGTACACTGCCTATCCATAAAAAGGCATGGGAGCTCGCCAGAATTGATTACAAAGGCCACACGGATGCATTAAGGGATTTTTTCAAAACGGATGCCATTATGATGCTGGGGTGCCCCGAGCTTTTTGTAGCACTTTTTACCGAACATATACCGCTTAGAGAGGTAGCCCCAAGTCTTACGGTAGAAAAATTGACTAATTTTTTGATGAATTTCGCTAAAAGTGCCAAACCTGCAAACACGATTGGGGTTCTTGGCCTCAATCCTCATGCCGGAGACGGCGGAGTGCTGGGCGATGAAGAAGAGATGATAACCCAAGCCATAATACAAGCAAACAGCACCATAAGCAAAGAATTATTCGCAGGACCGCTGGTACCTGATGTGGCATTTACTCCTCATATGCGTTCTAGATATACGCATATGGTTGCAATGTATCACGACCAAGGCTTAGGGCCTCTGAAAGCACTATATTTTGATGAGAGTATAAACGTCTCGCTTTGTTTGCCGATATTGAGAACTTCAGTAGATCACGGAACTGCATTTGATATAGCCTACAAAGGCGTACCACTAAACAGTCTAAGCTATCTAAATGCGATTAGATATATCACAGACCATATCGTCTCTAAATAGCTTTAGGACTTTCAAATTATTTGCTTCACTACTTTTTCTTTATGAGAAAAAGAAAGGCACAAAGGATAGAGAAAGAAAGATTATATTTTTACTACCTTTTTAGAAAAGGTAAAGCCAAAAGCGTCATGCTCGCAAAGACTCTGAGAAACGATGATAGTCTTGCAATATTCTTTTGACTTAGTACAGTATGTTTTGCTTTTGCTTGAAGCTTTTCACAATGATGCGATCATGACAAGGATTTAAAAAATGACTATATCCACGTTTTAGACCAGCAGATGACAAATTTATATAAAATTAAAAAAGCCCCGCTTCGTTTTTTTCTATCTCACACTCTTCATTCATATGCTCAGAGAGTTTTTCTTTGCAAGATTCGCATACATAACGGTAAGAATGCATATCATAATATATTTTTGCACCCTCCTCTAAGGAAGCATAACATGCGCTGCAAACATTGGTTACTCGCAAAAGTATATCACTTGTTGCAATTTGCTCTACAAAACAACGATCATTCATTACGGCTCCTTTGAAGAAAGTTTGTCTATCATGGCCTTTGCATCTTCCAAGGAACTATCCAATTCCAATGCCTTTTTATAATTAGCAAGCGCCTCATCATTACGTCCAAGTTCATAAAGTGTATTTGCATAATTGAAATAATTTGGAGCATAACGAGAATCTAGAGATATTGCTTTTTCGTGATACTCAATAGCCAGATCATTTTCGTTTTGCTTGCGATAAATATTAGCCAATGAGCAGTAGGCAGAATCATTATCTTTGTCTATGGTTAAAATCTTTTCATAATGTTTTTTTGCTTCTTCAAGATCATTGTCTTGCAGTGATAAATATCCGAGTCTCTGCAAAACTCCGATATTCTTACCATCGACAATAGCTGCACTTTGAAGTGCCTTTTTTGCCTCTAAAAAATCTCCTTTAGATACTGACTCGTCAGCAATAGCTAAAAGCTCATCCAATCTGCTTATATTTGGCTTTGGTTTGGAAAAGATTTTATCCGGAGTTGACACACCGCCTATTTGCTCTTCGGGAAGTGAGGCTTCAAAATCTACACCTCTTTTAGGATAATCTCCGGCAAAAAGTTTTTTGAAAAAAATATAAAAAATTACAATGGCAACTATAAAAAGTATAAGTTGAAATAATGACATAAAAGCTCCAAAAAATGTTTATTATTATGATAGGTGAATTTAACTTAAAACCAAAGAAAAAGATTTTTACTTGGAAGCAAACTGCTCTTGTATAGAGATAATTTCCTCGGTTAATTCATCTTTTGTGCGGTAAAAAAATTCTTTTTTTACACCGTCTTGCAGATTGACAACTATTGCATATCCAGCGACTATTACCTTGCCGACTCCCTCGGTTTCTAGCCATTCTATACTGATATGCGTTGTCTCGTTTTCTTCTCCTGTGCCGACTATAGCTACAGGATAAAGTTTGGTAATTTGTGCGGTATCTAATTGTGTATCGGCAATTGTTAAAATCATAAATGAGATTATAGTATAATCATCTTCAAATTACGAATGATAAGGAAAAGATATGAGCTTAAAAGAAGAGATAAAAGAGGCTATCAAAGAAGCAATGAGAGCCAAAGAAAATGCAAAAAGAGATACTCTTCGCAATATCCAAACGATGATAAAACAAATTGAAGTAGATGAGCGCAGAGAATTGGATGACGAGGAAGTGATCAAGCTTATCGCCAAATATGCCAAACAAAGAGAAGAAGCAAAAGCACAATTTGCAAGTGCCAGCAGAATGGATCTAGTAGAAAAAGAAGATATTGAGCTTGAGATCATCGCACCTTATTTGCCAAAACAACTTAGCGATAATGAACTTGAAGCTATCCTAAAAGAGATCATAGCAACTACAGGTGCATCATCTATGAAAGATATGGGCAAAGTCATGGGTGCAGCCAAAGAAGCTGTAGGCAATCAAGCAGATGGAGGACGGATAAACCAAATAGTCAAAGCATTACTAGGATAAAAACCTCACTCGCGAAAGCGAGTATCTGCCAAGAAAAACATGATATCAAAACAATTCCGATATATTTTCAAATGTCATAAAATGTTAAATTTTACTATTTTAAAGTGATTCTTTTTATTTAATGATAGAATATTCCCATTTAAATTTTAGATTTATTTAGGAAAAGATGAAAGACACTATTGGGCATTATCTCAGAAATCTTGTTGCTATCGTATGGAACAAATTTTATTTTTCAAAATCTTACCTAGAAAAATTTAGTAAACGTAATCAAATACTAGTGCTCTTTACTCCTATATTGTTATTGGTATTTGTGAACATCTATTTTCTTGATATTATCCAAACGCTTATAGAACCATATTTCAAAATCAAAGATAATCTCTCAACATTACGAACAATACTTATGACAATAGGAGGTGCTCTTACCGGAGCATCAGCCATCGTATTTACACTTGTTTTATTTACTATGCAGGTTAATATTGAGCGTTTGCCCTATGGATTATTTCGTAAACTAAGTGAAGACAAAAAATTATTAATTGCATTTACTAGTACGATTGTACTTGCAGTTAGTATCGTGATCAGTTCTTTAATACCTAATGAAACATGGGTTGCTATAGCACTGACATGTTTACTGTGGGGAATATTTGTCATCGTAGTATTATTCATTTACGCTTATAAACGCGCTTTATCATTGATTAATCCTTTGAAGCAATTAAAAATTATTTTAGTTGATACAGAGAATAATTTTAATAAATTGATAAAACAGATTAAACGAATTGCACAATTAATTGAGACTAAAAGTGTGAATGTAAGTGAAAATAACTCTCATGATACTACTCGATTAATTTACTTTCAGGCTAATCCGAACTGGAATTCTAAAGCAAAACAAGCTATTAAATATGCAATATCATTTGCCACTGGTTATGCAGAAAAAGGTGATCATGAAGTCTCAAATGCAGCATTATTATCTGTGATCAAAATAAATATATTTTACGTTAAAGCCAAAGGAAATACTTTTTTTAATAGTAATGGGTTAATACCAAATCCCTTGGTAAGTGATGGTTTCATTAATGATACTTTAGAACAAATGCGTCAATTGGTCAAAACTGCTATAATAAGAGGAGATGAACAATTTATAGAACAATCTTTCTCGGCAATCCATCAACTTGCCAATGTATACATGAATATTGACTATGGTACACATAAAACGCCAAAAAGTCACGCATTATTAGCGTTAAGGTATCTTTCAGAAGCAATCAAAAGTGTTGTTTCTCATAATATGACTGATGTCCTAATGGAAGGAACACGTATTCTAGGGAAATCTGCTCAAATATTAATAATCATAGATGATCCAATCAATATCACAACATCTGTTGGAACTATTGAATTTTTAGCTTGTATGGGTGCATTACAGGAGATACATAGACCGGTGACTATGGTTGCAATGGAGCAATTTTCTGCATTAACTATAAGCCTTCTAGGAACACAAGATTATGATATTCAATATGCTACAAAAGTAATAAGGAATTCAATTTTGATGATTTCTAAATTATACTTGGCAGTACCAGAACCTGCGTCACAAAGAATACATAGTTATTATTTAGCGCCATATTACTCTTGTACAGATCCAAATGCATTAAGTAGTAAATTGGTACAAATGGCTAATACAATTCTTGAAAAAGATGCTGATGATACAGATGCTATACTTGTGATCAGTAATGTTGAAAGATGGGCAGATGGTCTATATAGGACAGAGAGAGAAATATTGCTTCTTTCTATAGAAAAACGTTCTTCTATTTTTTATGATATTTTGAACTGGATCAAATCAACTTTTGAAATATTATTAACTATCTCGAATGCGCCAGCATGTGATAATAGTACTCAGGAAGAGTTGCAAAAACATGCCCTATGGCTGATTAGTACGTTTACATTTATACCATCAGATAAGGAAAGTGCTACGTTCGTTGAAAATTATCAATTTATAGAAATACTTTTTGAGACAGCTATAACCAGTTACATTCGAGATAGCGAAGAAGCATTTGATACAGTACAGAATCTTTTATTAGAATGGGGATTTAAAGCTGGACAAAATCAAGCAAAATCGAGAGTTCAAGAAAAATCTATATACGCCCTTGCAACGCTATGCCTTACAACAAATAATTTTACTCCAAAAGATTTAAAAGAAAGCTTCAAAACTTTATTGGTAAAACAAAAATCAATAAATCAAGAACTTCTACAGGAAGTATCTATAAATATACGTGAAAAAGCTAACTTATTACATAAAAATGAATATAGCTCATCAATTATAGAACATTATATGACTAAAACTGATTTAAGTATGATGAAAGAGTTATTGATGGATTTGTCAGAGGTATTACTGAAAAATCATAATCAAATGAAGCAGTAATGGAACCTAAACAAATTCCTCCACTTTATAAATTTAAAAGCGTTTAGGAGAGCTATAGCGGTCATGGCGCACCGATTTTCCTAGCTTGGCAAAAGCTTAATATTTGTTATCTCACTGCTCACACCAAGCCTCATAGGCGGTCCCCAGTATCCCGTGCCGCGATTTACATATATTTGCAAGCGATCATTATGGTTATAAAGCCCTGCGATGTAAGGCTGCTGCATTTTTACAAGCAATCTAAATGGATAGAGCTGGCCGCCATGCGTATGTCCGCTGAGCATCAAGTCCACATCTGTTTTTTCTACTTCATCAATATAAAGAGGCTGATGAGCCAAAAGCACGGTAGGAGAACCAGACACAATACTTCTCATGGCTTTGTGGATATCCGGGATAAATTCCAAAGTACGATATCCAAACATATCATAAACACCTGCCAAATTAAATCCGTTATCTTTTTCTCCTATATAAACAGAATCATTTTCCAATACATTTATGCCCAGAGATTTAACGGTTTTTAATATTTCAGATATGTTATGAAAATATTCGTGATTACCGACTATAAAATATGTTCCGTATTTGCTTTTCAAATATGCCAATTCACTTAAGGCACCTTTGGCATATTTGATCTCTATATCCACCAAGTCGCCAGTAATTACTACAAGGTCAGGCTCCAATGCATTTATCTTTGCGACAATTGACTTGATAAAGCCTGCATCTATCAAACCGCCTATATGAATATCGCTTAATTGCACTATATTGTAAAGCTTTTTTAAATTTTTGATCTTTATATCCACATCTTCGAACATTATATGCTGTGCTTCGTTAACTGCTCTAATATTCAGACCAAACAGAGCGCCGACAGAAATGATATCTAATGATTTTCTAAAAAAATCACGTTTACTTTGAGACATTTGAGACAAGGATAATGTTTTATTGAATGCATCATAAATGATAGTCCAGCAAAACATCAAAAATATGATACCTATAGGCAGTGAAAATATAAAATACAGCCAGTTTGGAATAAAAGGATAATATCTTGTTAGTGCATAAGCAAACACGCCCAAGAAATTCAATATCAAAAAAATATTAAAAGCTCTTTTGATAGATCTTCTTAGATATGATTTTTCTACAAATCTTTTATGGACATAGTAATGAAGAGATGCGAATACAAGAATCAATACAAAAATAAATATAATAATTCTCATATGAGCCAATTGTGAGCTTATTTTTGATAGAGACTATAGATTATTGCCATACTTCAAGCTTTTAATAGCCTCAGTGATGTCATCTTGGCGCATGAAATGCTCGCCAACCAAAAATGCATCAGCTCCTATTTTTGATAATTCTACCACTGTTTCATGGCTATCTATACCGCTCTCTGCTACTATTATCTTGTTGTTTGGAATAAGCGGAATGAGTTTTTCGCTCAAGCTCATATCCATCTCAAATGTCTCGAGATTGCGATGATTGATACCAATAATATCTGCTCCTGCAAACATCGCTTTGACTAGATCACTCTTGTCGTGCACCTCTACAAGCACATCAAGCCCCAAGTGAAGCGCATAATCATATAGCTCTTTAAGCTCTTTTCTGCTCAACGCTGCAGCAATAAGAAGCACAAAATCAGCCCCATACACCAAGGCTTCGACCAATTGATATTTATCTACTATGAAATCTTTTCTAAGCAAAGGAAGATTCACGTATCTGCGGATCATACCTAGATACTCTTTATCGCCTTGAAAATAATGTGGCTCAGTGAGGATAGACAAGGCATCTGCACCTCCTCTTTCGTAAGCTTGAGCAATAAGTACAGGATCGAAATCTTCTCTTATAACTCCTTTGCTAGGACTTGCTTTTTTCACTTCAGCAATTATGCGATATGGATTTTCAGGCGTAGAGCGTAGTGCGCTTTTGACATCTTTTGGTATAAACGGATTAAATGCCAACGAACGACCAAGCCACTCTAGAGGAAAATCTACTTTTCTTTTTTCTAGATCATCTTTGGTTTTTCGTATAATTTCTTGAAGTATCTTTGGCATTTATAGACCTTTGAATTTTTGTAGCATTATAGCTTAGAGCTACTTATGTACTTGTGTAGTTGTGCCAGATATCTGATGATTGCATTCTTTTATCTTGAGCCAATGTGTTTTAGCCTTTTGTTCACTCAAAATTTTCACATTGGAAATATTTTTGATAATCTCTTGGGCTTTTACACATTCGCCGTCTTCATAATGTTGCCACGCTATTGCAATAATATTATTTAAATATTTATCATCTTTCGTTTTGTCATATAATAATTTGGATGTCTGTATGATTCCATCTATATTGTTAGTCTTTGCATAAAGATCTAATAATTTTTTATGCAAAGCATCTTGACTTTCATATTTTGAACCATGCTCTTGCAATATACCAATGGCTTGCTGATGCTCTCCATACATATCCGATAAAATAATAGCTATTCTCATGGCTACATCTTCTCTCAAACTCTCATCATAGAGTTCTTTAAGTATTGCGAGGGCTTTATTTGGATCACTAGCATATAAAAATGCATCAGACGATATTTCTCTATCGACAGGATCATTAGATAGATCCAATAATCTAGTGGCCTCTATTTTTGCATTTTCGTAATCTTTTTGCATTAGATATAGCGTCAATCTAAGCCTTAATACTTCTATATCGTTTGGATTATTTGCATATAAAATTTCAAGTTCTTTTTTTGCAAAATCTAGATATTTATTCATCAAAAGCGAAAGATGAATTTTTTTAAGCAAATAAACTTTTGCATGATTAGTCTCATATAATTTGCTAAAAACTTTATAGCTATTGGCAAAATCTTTTTGCTCTTCATACCACAAACCTTGCATTATAAGATCATCTTCTGTAGTAATTTGTAACGATAAAGATGTATTTTCAGTTTTGTTAAAGTCTTGTGGATATATATGCATCCACAATTTCAAACCTATAAAAAATAGTGCGATAACAAATAAAAATGTAAGTATTATAGTTACTTTACGATTCCTGGACACTCTTGTCTCACCTCGTCTTCATTATTTTTAAATTGCTCCCAAAAAGGGAATGTACGACACTGCAATGGTCTTGAATCATAGATAGAACATTGCTCCTTTGCTTCATCAAAAAAAATACAAGCATAATCATCTTCGTTTAGTTGTTTTTCTATCAACGAATAACGATGTCCTACTTTTTTTAGATATATTGTAGCGAAATCTGCAACACTTAGCGACAAATAAGTTGCAATATTGTTTATTTCTTCAGGCTTTACCCATATATAGCCGCTCTCTCCTCTGCAGCAGCGTCCGCCACAGGCGGCACATTTTGAAGAATCAAAGCAATAACTATATCCTTCTTTACATTCAGTCATCAACTTGTCCTCTTTGTGCTTTTATACTATGCGTTGATGCAAATTCAAATGCTTCTCGCGCTTCATTTGTGTATATATCATTTTTTTCAAAAATAATCAATGGCGGCAACACTTTTGTGGATGCTTTTGAGTTGTGACGACAGGCAAGCAAGACCAGCTTTGACTCTTTTTCACTTTTAGAATGTACAAATCTAACCACTTCCGGCGTCAAATGATATTTTTTGAGCATACTAAAAATATCTCCTATCTGTTTGGCATCATAACAGAAAAAAAATCTTCCTTGCGGCGACAAGACCTTGTGTACTTTAGCAAAAAAACTATCCAAAGGCAAGTGTATAGCATACCTAGCCGTATGTAAACTGCTATTTTCACTCTTTATCACTCCATCGGCATAAAAAGGTGGGTTTGAAACTATTATATCAAACGGTTTATTTGGTGTAAAATCCAAAAAATCCTCATTGTACGCCTCAACTGCTATTTGATTTATGTCATAGTTATGACTAGCATACTCTATCATAGATATTTGTTTGTCAATTATAGAAGGAGTAAGTGTAAATTTACTGCTCAATACAAGCCCTACTATCCCTACTCCACACCCCACATCAAGCATTCTTCCTTTGGGGGCAAATGAAGATATAAAATGAATAAGAAATATAGAATCGCTATTGTAGCAATATCCGTCAGGTGATTGGTATAGAAGCATATTAGTGTCTTTTTGTTGTAATTTTACTATATTTCAAGTATAATCGCGTTTATGAATAAAAATGATGCCCTTAATCCGCCGTCTACAGATTTTTCTATGCTAGATTATGAGTGTGCTTATCTGCCAAATAAATTGGTGCGAATGAATTATAAATATGTTACAGAGCCAAACATTGCATTCGCATCAGCTGTTATCCAAAGAGGCTGGAGAAGATTTGGGAGATACTATTTTCATCCGACTTGCAATGGATGCAATGAATGCAAAAGCCTAAGAATAGATGTAGAGGATTTTGCACCTTCAAAAAGTCAAAAGAAAGCTATCAAACGAAATGCCCAGACACAAATAATCATAGATCGTCCAAGACTGACCAAACATCATATAGAATTATATAATAAATACCACCACCACAAACAAGAAAAAGATGGCTGGAAATATCGTTCTATATCACAAAAAGAATATTATGAAAATTTTGTAGATGGTGCTGAAGATTTTGGCAAAGAAGTACTTTATTTTAAAGATGAAAAACTCATAGGTGTTGATCTAATTGATATATTAGAAGACGGCATTAGCTCGATCTATTGTTATTATGACCCTGATTCTAGCGAACTTTCCTTGGGTACCTTTTCGCTGCTTTATCAAATAGAACTTGCCAAGCAGCTTGGACTCAAATGGATATATCTAGGGTATTGGGTAGAAGGATGCAAAGCATTTGCTTATAAAACAAACTTTCAGCCACAAGAAGTCTTAGACGGTTTTCCTGCTTTGGAAAATGATCCTGAATGGAAAAAATAGTTAGATTATTTTTGTTTCCTTATCCAATTCCAAAATAATCTATCCGGATTAACCCTGCTGTCAATTTCTGCGCCATTTACGATATTTGAAGCTAACTCATTGGCAAGATAAGGAGCCAATACAAATCCTCTAGCACCAAGTCCATTTAATATAAAAAGGTTATCTATATATTTGATCGGATATTTTCTGCCGTTTAGAATATTTGGATAATCCAGCATACTAACCACATCCACTACTCTGCCCACAACCGGAGCAAAATCCCTGCTCCCGCTTCTCATGCCGCAATATGTTTTAACCAGCTCAAAATCACTTGTATCAATTAGTCTTGATGCCCTATTTTTTAAATCCATGGCTTTACTTTCGTCACATAGTTTTGGCTCTTTAACCTCAAGCTCATGCGTAGCTCCAAGCTTTATGATGCCGCCCATATTAGCCGAAATCGACAAACCCTCATGTAGTGCTATCTCCAAAGACAAAGATGATTTAAAATCAGCCCTATTGCCCCAAGTACCTTTAATGCCCATATATTTCATCTCAAACAGATCATTTTCATATCCTGTAGCAAGCACTAAATTTTTTGCCTCAAAGCCTTCAATTTGCCATTTATTATTTATAAATTCAATATTTTTAACATCCAAGAGTTCAAAATCAATGCCGTCCAAAAGTACCTCGCAAAGCGCTACTGTATCACACGCTCCGGCTTCATTAAATAATGTACCATCAAATAAAGAGTTGATATGTAACTTGGATAATTGTTTTGGATCTAATATCTCATTTTTAGCTTTATGAAACTGGGAGTAATGTGGGATCTTGGATGCGTCTGTGCTATTTTTTGGGATGCGCACTATTCCTGTAGTATGATAGTATTGTGGGAATTTATCGGCATAAAACGAATATGCAAATGCAAATGCATCATCGGTAAGATCTTTCAATGGAGAGCTTACCCCTATTTTTGGAGAGACGAATGCCCCTGCAGCGCCGCTTCCTCCACTTGCTATTCCAGTCTTATCAAATACTAGGACTTTTTGCCCTAGCTGAGCTAAATAATATGCCGCAGCAGTACCTGCGATACCCGCGCCTATTATGATGGTATCATAGGAGCTGCTTGACATTTATATGGTGATCTCTTTGATATCCGCGATACTTTTGAAGCTGTTATATATAGCTCCTATGGTGGCTTGGCGATTTGATTTTAGTACTTCGTCATCGCTGTTTACCATTACATTATCAAAATAAGTATCAAGGCTGTTTTTAAGTCCAAATAACGCTTCAAGTTTCTCTTTGTAACTGTTGTATGCGCTATTTGATACTGCCGTAAATTCATCATATAGTACTTTTTCTTCATCTTGTGCAAACAGTGCCGTATCGACTTTTATTTGACTATCGTCACCTGAAATATTGGCAACCCTTTTAAATGTGCTGGAAATACTTTTGAAATCATCTCTTGAAACAATAGAGTCTAAAGCTAAAGCTTTTTTGAATATCTCGCAAATATCTCTCTCGCCGGAAGCTAAAACAGAAGCTATGATAGATGGGTTTACATCTATAGATTTATAGATTCTCTCTACTATAAAAGACGATAAAATTTCCAAGTCAAATGACTGATAATTTGATGATAGATCAAAAATAGTACTATCTATATCAAAAGAGAGATCATACTCGACCAAGATACGAACGATCCCATTAACTGCACGACGAAGAGCAAATGGATCTTTTGAGCCTGTAGGGATCTTGCCTACGCTAAAAAGTCCCAAAAGCGTATCAAGCTTGATAGCCATAGCAACGATAGCACTAAAAAGTGAGCTAGGAAGCTCTGCGCCCTCACCTACCGGCATATATTGTTCTTTTATCGCCTCGCAAACTTCAGTTTCTTTTCCAAGTGCCGTGGCATAGTAATAACCCATTAGGCCTTGGAGCTCAGTAAACTCATATACCATTTCACTGGTCAGATCCGCTTTTGCTAGACGCATGGCTTCACTCATCAAAGGCTTTAAAATATCTATTTTTTTATCAAATTTATCGTTATATTTATCCACTAGATATAGAGCAATTTTCTCTTCTCTATCTATCTTATCTTTTAGAGATCCCAGACCATCCATAAATTGAACTTTTTCAAGACCATCTATACTGAGCCCTCTTTTAAGGTCATTATCATAAAAGAAAAGGGCGTCTGTAAGTCGTGGCTTCAATACTCTTTGGTTACCCTCTACTACCTTGGTATAATCATGAGTGACGGCATTGCTGACTACCACAAAATGATTGGATAATTTGCCGTCTTTGAAAACAGGAAAATATCTTTGATGCTCTTTCATGGAAGTAATGATAACTTCAGGCGGCAGACGCAAGAAGCCTTCATCAAATGTACCGAGCAATGCTTTTGGATTTTCCGTGATAGCTACAACTTCGGCAAGCAGATCATCGTCTCTTTCTATAGTAACGCCCTGGGATTGTTCAATATCATCAAAATCAGCTAATATCAAAGCTTCTCTCTCTGTTGGTTTCAATATAACTGCACCATTTTTTAGAATATTTTCATACTCGCTAATTGTATGGACTTTTATGCTATCCATATTTACCATACGATGTACAAAAGTAAAGTTACTGCTTTGCACCCCATATAAAGCTAAAGGTACATTTGCATCCCCAAGACGAACTTGAAGCCAACGAATAGGACGGATAAACTCATCACTCCTGCTTGCCCATCTCATCATCTTGCCAAATGCCATAGAGCTTATCCACTCTTCTATGATCTCTTCAAGCAAATTAACTGTCTCTTTGCCATCAACTGTACTAGAATAGAAAAAGACTTCTCTACCCTTCTCTTCACGAGTAGTAAGCTCATCAAAAGATACACCGCATTTGGCTGCAAATCCAAGTCCAGCCGGTGTAGGTTGGCCGTCTTTCATAGCCACATTCAATGGCGGGCCCACAAGCTCTACCACTCTGCTTGCTTGATTGGTTGGCATATCTGTATGCATCAATACTAAACGACGCGGTGTATAGTAAAACTCGAAATCACATTCTAAAGAATATCTTTGAAGTATATTTTGCCAAGAAGTTTTTATATTTTGAATAATTTTCAATAATGGTATAGCTGGGAGCTCTTCAACCCCAATTTCAATCAATAATGGCTTTGTCATCCACTAATTCCTATCATAGATAAAGTTAAGGGATTGTACCAAACCTTTGGTAAATAGGCGATTAATGTGAAGTATTATCAATATCTTTCATATCTATTCTATTTCCATCCGGATCAAATTTATTGCGATAGTAGTTACGAATGATCACAAAAGTGATGCCGACAAATAATACCAATGCTATTATATAAAATATTTCGCCTATGCTCATTGATTTATCTCCTTGAATGTATTGTAGTTTTGTCTAAGTGCCTCATAAGCTACGATACCGACGCTAAGGGCCAAATTTAAACTTCTTCCTTCGTTGGTCATTGGAATAGTTATACATTGATCTTTTTTTGATTCTAGTATATTAGAAGGTATTCCGCTAACTTCTGAACCAAATAGTAAAAAATCGCCATCTTTATATTGCGATTCAAAATATAATTTATCTGTTTTGGTTGTCGCTAGATGAAAATGCTCATTTATCGGATGTGATTCTAAAAATTCGTCCAAGCTTTCCCAAACTTTCAGATCGAGTTTACTCCAATAATCAAGCCCTGCACGCTTAACCTCTTTGTCATCTATAGAAAATCCAAGCGGTTTGACCAAATGAAGCCTAGCACCTATATTGACACACAATCGTCCTATAGTGCCGGTATTTGGAGGGATTTGAGGATTAATAAGAACTATATTGAACATTAAAAAACTATTGTCTTATTGCCATTAACAAATACACGATCATTAATAACAAGCGATAATGCTCTAGATAAAACTATCTTTTCTACATCTTTGCCGGCACGCTGCATATCGCGCCAATCAAATCTATGATTTACAGGTATTACGTCTTGAGCAATAATCGGGCCCTCATCGAGATCATCGGTCACAAAGTGCGCTGTTGCACCAATGATTTTTACACCTCTGTCATAAGCTTGTTTATACGGATTTGCGCCTATAAAAGCCGGCAAAAATGAGTGATGAATATTGATGATTTTACCGCTAAAATGAGAGACGAAATTTGAAGTTAATATCCTCATATATTTAGCCAAAACCATATAATCAAAATCAATACCCCTAAGTATGTCTATTACAAGTCTTTCATGATCTTCTCTACATATGCCATCAGCACAGACATTATAAAACGGTATATCAAATCTGCGCACCAATCGCTCTAACGTATCGTGATTGGAAATGACGGCTTCTATATCAGCATCAAGCTCACCATCAGCATGACGGATAAGAATATCCCCTAATGCGTGTGATTCTTTGGTGGCCAGTATGACTATTTTCTTGCGTCTCGGAAGAATAACTCTAGTGTTTGCATTTTGAGGCAAAATGGTTTTTAATTCTTTTTCCAAACTTTTTGCTTCAAACTCTCCTGATATTACGGTTCTCATAAAAAATCGTCCATTTTCCGGATCAACGAACTCTCTGTTACTTTCGATATTTAGTTCTTTATCATAAAAGACTTTTGAAATTTTATACACCAAACCTTTGGCATCTTCGCAGTCAATAAGTACTCTAGCTCTTGGCAAATCTTCCATTATTTTATCCTTAGCTTCTACATAGAAACGTATTTTGCAACTACATCACCCATTTGTGAACAATTACATATCACCTTGGCATCATATGCACCGATATCACCAGTACGATAACCCTCTTTGAGGGCTTTTTTGATGGCATTATCTATTTTTGCAGCTGCTGCTTCTTCGCCAAAAGCATATTTGAGCATCATAGCTGCGCTTGATATTGTAGCAAGCGGGTTGGCTATCCCAAGGCCTGCGATATCAGGAGCAGAGCCATGTATAGGCTCATAAAGTCCAACACTCTCTCCGGTACTTGCACTTGGAAGAAGGCCGATTGAACCGCTTAACATACTAGCAGCATCAGAGAGAATATCCCCAAAGATATTGCCTGTAAGGATCACATCAAATTGCTTTGGATTGCGTATAAGCTGCATTGCTGCATTATCTACGTACATATGGCTAAGTTCAACTTCCGGATATTCTTTGGAAATCTCCTCAACTATATCCCTCCAAAATTGACTCACTTCTAAGACATTTGCTTTATCAACAGAACAAATTCTTTTATCTCTTTTTATTGCAATATCAAAAGCAACTCTTGCTATGCGCTCTACTTCATTTCTTGTGTAGATCATAGTGTTGTATGCATAATCTTCTAGATATTCTCTAGGTTGTCCAAAGTATATGCCGCCTGTTAGCTCTCTTACTACCATAATGTCAACACCTTGTACTACTTCAGGTTTAAGCGTAGATGCATTTACAAGTTCATCATAAACTATAGCCGGGCGTAAATTTGCAAATGTTCCCATTTCTGCTCTAAGCGCCAAAAGTCCGCTCTCGGGTCTAAGGTGTCGCTCTAAATTATCCCACTTAGGGCCGCCTATTGCACCAAAGAGTACTGCATCACACTCTTTAACTCCGTTTTTTGTATCATCAGGAAATGGTACACCTGTCGCATCGATCGCAGCACCACCGAGTAGCATTTCTTGATATTCAAATTCCAAATCACAGCTTGGCGCAACAGCATCTAAAACCTTAATAGCCTCACTTACTATTTCAGGTCCTATACCGTCACCTCTTATTACACCTATTTTATACTTTTTTGACATATTAATTTCCTAACTCTTTTTTTGCAAACTCCATAAGCCCGCCTGCATCAACAAGTGACTGCATAAATTCAGGAATTGGAACAAACTTATAAGTTTTGGCTTGGCTTATATTTACTACTTCACCCTTGTCCATATCTATTCTTATGATATCTCCTTCATTTATCTCATCAGCTTCAGTCAATTCAAATATCGGCAGTCCCATGTTAAATGCATTTCTATAAAAAATTCTAGCAAATGTTGGAGCTATAATAGCACTGATGCCTGCAGCTTTTATTGCGATTGGAGCGTGTTCGCGGCTACTTCCACATCCGAAATTCTCGCCTGCTACGATAATATCGCCTACGCTCATTTTTGAAACAAACTGCGGATCAGCGTCTTCCATCACATGTTTGGCTAGCTCTTTTGGGTCACTTGTATTTAGATACCGTGCTGCGATTATCAAATCTGTATCAATATTCTCTCCAAATTTCCAAACTTTACCTTGCACGAGCTTTCCTTTTGTCTTAAATTTGGGCGATTATATCTAAAATTAGCATAAAATGACAAACAATAAAGTTGCTAAAATAACAAAAAAAATTACAAAAACTCGACACTATTAAAAAAATTTCGGTATAATATGCTTCAATTTACGAAACAATTAAAATTAGAAAAAGTTATATCTCTTATTATTATATTAAGCTAATTAAATAAGAGGCTTTCACAATAAACATACTAAAATCAAGGACACATAATAATGGCAGAAAAAGATAGCATAGTTCGCATAGAAGAAATATTGGGTGCCAAAAAAAAAGGCGATTTCATCACATATGAAAATATAGCTAAAGAGTTTGCCAAACCTATTACAAGCGCACAAGCTAAAAAATTATACAAAATTGCCAATGATAAACATGTCAATGTCATAAGCGCATCAGAATATGCCAAAAACGCTACCCTTAAACAAGGTGCAAACAGAGAACTATTACGCAAAAAACAACACGACGGCAATTTGGAAGAAGAGTTTGATTTTGCAAAAGAGAAAGAGCTCTTAGAGTGGAGTAGAAGTGACAGTCCGGTTAGAATGTATCTACGTGAAATGGGCAAAATCCCGCTTCTTACAAAAGAAGAAGAGATTGATTTGAGTGTTCAAATCGAAGAAGGCGAGGATATTATTATCGATGCTATTTGTTCGGTACCGTATCTTGTTGGATATATCATAAAATATAGAGAACCGCTACTTAATCGTGAAAGACGAGTTAAAGAACTATTTAAAAGTTTTGAGGATGTAGATACAGAAGAAACAGAAACCGAAGAGACGGATGAAACAGAGAGTGAAGAAGGTGATACAAACGGGGCAGAAGAGACAAAAACAAAACCTGCAAAAGATGACAAAAGAGTTCAGCAGGTATTAGAGAGTTTCAAAGCACTTGAAAAAGCAAAAAAAGAGTGGATGAAATCACGCAATGAACTCATCAAGATGATCGAAGAAAAAGGCGAAGAAGAATCTGAAATGCTTTTTTTTGAACGATTAAAGGTTGCTTTCAAAAAAGAACAACTCAAAAATGCTTTGTTGCAACTAGGGCCGACAAGTAAATTGATCAATGAACTTGTAAAAGCTATGGAAACTGCACTTAAAAGTGACGATAGTTTTGATAAGGAATTAAAAAGATTAGAGTATAAACTTCCATTGTTCAATGAGATACTTCTCAAAAATCACCAAAAAATTCTAAAAAATATTATCAATATGGACAAAGAAGATATAGCTCTTGCTGTGCCTGAAGCTACAATGGTAAGTACATATGTAGAGATAAAAAAACTTTTTGAGACCAGAGAAGCTAGTAAAGGCGGATTTGATCTCAGTCCTGAAAAATTGGCTGAAATCCTTAATCAGATCAGACTAGGAAAAACAAAGAGTGAAAAAGCTAAAACCAGAATGGCAAAATCAAACCTTAGATTGGTTGTCTCGATTGCAAAAAGATATACTAACCGCGGGTTGCCTTTCTTGGACCTCATTCAAGAAGGCAACATCGGACTTATGAAAGCTGTTGATAAATTTGAATATGAAAAAGGATACAAATTTTCAACATACGCGACATGGTGGATCCGCCAAGCCATCAGTAGAGCTATAGCAGATCAGGCTCGTACTATTCGTATACCTATTCATATGATAGAGACCATTAACCGTATCAATAAAGTAACACGTAAATACATACAAGAAAACGGCGCAGAGCCTGATATGGAAACTATTGCAAAAGAGATAGGATTGTCTGTAGACAAAGTGAGAAACGTCATCAAGATCACAAAAGAACCAGTTAGCCTAGAATCTCCTGTGGGGGATGAGGATGATGGAAGATTTGGTGATTTTATCGAAGACAAAAATACGCTAAGCCCAACAGAAGAAGTGCTGCGTGATGACCTCAATAACCAGATAGATGAAGTACTTGAGCAATTAAATGAACGTGAAAGAGCGGTTATCAGAATGAGATTTGGGCTCTTGGATGACGAAAGTGACAGAACATTAGAAGAGATAGGTAAAGAACTCAATGTCACTCGAGAAAGAGTCAGGCAAATTGAATCATCAGCAATCAAAAAACTCAAACATCCGAAAGTAGGCAGAAAACTCAAAAATTATATAGAAGAGTAAAAAGTGGATTTTTACGCGCTTATCATAGGAACAGAGATCTTAAATCGCCGCCGCAATGATAAGCATTTTGAATTTTTATCACGCAAACTTGCTAAATACGGCTATACGCTAAAAGGCTCACTAACAATAGCCGATGAGCCCAGCCTGATAGTATCAGCACTTAATTGGCTGGGTTCGCTGCCAAATAGCATAGTCTTTAGTTTCGGCGGCATAGGCTCAACTCCAGATGACCATACCAGACAAGCAGCAACTACAGCTTTAAGTGATGGAAAATTGTATCAGCACAAAGAAGCCAGAATGATCATCGAATCAGCATTGGGAGACAAAGCATATCCACATGCTATCAAGATGGCAGACTTGCCGCTTGAAGCACACATCATAGACAATCCATTCAATAAAATGCCGGCATTTAGTATGTTTGAACGTTTCTTTTTCTTGCCTGGATTCCCAGAAATGAGTCATCCGATGATTAAAGACATTCTTGTCAAACTTGATATCACTCCGCGAAAAATATATCGCTACACTTTGACTGCACTATGCAAAGAGAGCGAGTTAATTGAAACCATGGAATCATTACCTCATGATATAGAATGTTCATCTTTACCAAAAATATACAGTGACGGCCCCAGGGTCATATTATCAGTTGCATCGGTTGATGATGCAAAAGCCAAAAATGCCTTTGAGATGTTTATACACACGCTTGATGCAAAAAATATTTCATATGCTTTGCATGATGAAGATTAAAACTAACTATATGGTACATCTTTTGATTTGATTATCAATAATTATCACTCTATTTTACTGAAATAAATGCAGATTCAGATTGACATAGATAAAAAGAGTTACCAATATAGTTATCCAAACAACTCCATAAAAAATCATAAACTTTCTTGCTTGTTCTTTTTCGGGCCATAATGTAGGTTTTATCCCTTGCGTGATAAAGACGATCTGACTTGCCAGGTTGATACTCACAATATTCATTAAAAGCATAATAGCCGTACTATGTGCCAGACTCCAGTTACCAGACCCCAGCATCATCCCCAATGTCGCAGCAGGCGGCAACAAGGCTACTGCGACCATTACTCCGACTAGTGCACTAGACAATCCTGTAGTAATAGAGAGAGCTGCAGCGGCTCCCGAGGCCAAAGCTAGCAGAAACATATCAAGCTTAACATCGGTTCGGGAAAGCAATTCTGGAGTATCAAAAGGGAGGTTAGAAAAATATCCTATAAATATCGGCAAGATAATAGCGATGGACAAGCCTGCCAAAACTGTTTTGATAGAGGAGAGCATAAGTTTCATATCACCTGTCACGGCCGCAAAACTTAAGGCAATATTTGGCCCCAAGAGCGGCGCAATTACCATCGCCCCGATAATCACGGCAACATTATTTTCTATAAGCCCTATACTAACTACTATCGTTGACAAGATGACCAAGGCCAAATAATTGATATTTATATTAGTATTTTTAACCATCTCGGTATAGATGATCTCTCTTGCTTCGGTTACCTTATTTGCCTCTTTTTCGCTCTCTTCAAGGGATTTTGGCAAATACCCGTCTATCTCTAATATCAGGATCTTTGCTTCTGGTTGCGCCCCGATAACATGAGAAAAACTATCCATCAGTTTTTGAAGTTTATCATCAGAGATGATCATCCTTGATCGTTGCATGTTGTCTTTATCAGGAGAAGAAAAACGCAAATCTATGGCATCCACATTTTCGGCAATTTTCATTACCTCTTCATAGCTGTGCTCGCCTATGACTATCTCAATATATTTCATATTAGACTCTTCTTTTTACTGTTTCATACAGAGACAATACGCTCATGCCAACTTCACCGATTATATTATATACCAAATCCTCTATTTTTCTTCTTCGTTCTCTTCCGTTGTTTTTTGAGGAGGGAAGATCAGATCAAGCGGTCGCTGTAATGCTTCTTTTGCAAAAAGTTTTATAAAAGAGAAGAGGTTCCCAAAGTAAGAATCTCTTGATACGAGTGAAACTTTGAGCGCCAGAATAAAACTCACTGAGAGATTGACTAGACCGATCAAAAACACAAAAACCAAAAAGAGCAAAAATTCACCCAATGAAATATCAATATGCATACCGCTGTACCCCAAATATGCCGTAGAAAAAGCGACATGCCTGATATCTAGCGGCAGATCAAGCAGATAGCCCATATAAGGAGTGATCCCAAGAAGCACACCGAAAAAGAAGTTTCCGGCAATTGCTCCATGATGTTCATACAGATAGCACGAAAGCTTTTCTCTTTTGTTTTCTTTGAGAAATTTTTTCAGCAAAGGATGATAAAAATACCGCTCTTTAAGTTCTAAAAGATTTGCGCGGTTATCAAAATATCCTGCGATCAACCCTGAACAAAAAAGCCAAAGACCAGCGATCGCTGCATACAGCAAAGCAGGATATGGCTCCAGTCCTTTCAGATAGTACTGTGTCTCTTCCAAAGAGAGTATACTGCCTCCACTGCCAATCACAAAATAGGCTATACCAAACGCCATCAGTAACGCAAATGCAACATTCCCTATTACTGCTGCAAATTGAGAACGGCTTACCTTGACAATAAGCTCTACAAGTTTTTTCTGATTTGCCCGGCTCTTCTCCTCTTTTTCAATAGCTTTTGCAAAGGTAGAGGCAGTCATAGCAGGTTGTTTTGTGGCAATGGTAAAACCCAGCAGATGAATCAGTACAAATCCTAACCCATAATTTAAACTTGCCAAAATAGTCTCTACACCTTCAGAAAATCCGACTTGCATGATATTGATCTTGATCAGTGCCATTATAGCTATGATCATACCTGCGCCGCTTGCACTTAAAAACATTTTTATATATTGCTGTAAATTGTCCGTGATATAATGTTCGCCATGTTCGCTTGTATTGTTCGCAATACTTTTTGCAACCACTCTGATGCTTTGTTGATAGATTTCATAGAGTGAGTTTTTTGTCGCATTTTTTTCCACCGACTTTTTGAAAAGTTTCATAATGACAAGATAAGATTCAGGGGTGTCAAACTTTTTGATGAGTTGCAAGATCTCTTCAAGCCTCTGGATTACCTGTCCAAGACGTTCAAGTTCGTATGTTAAATCTATTGATATTCCCCTGTTGATAGATTTTTTCTTTAAAAGTTCTACCTGATCTATGCACTGCTCTATAAGCACATGAATATGCCTCAGATCAAGCTCTGTTGAGGCCAGATCGATATGTTCTGCTTGAATTTTATGGACAAAATCATTAATATCTCGCTGCAGAGCGATAAATGCAGAATCCTGATTTAAAAGTGATTTATCCAAGCGGATAAAATTGTCATCAAATTCTTCAGAAGCTATCCAAATCGACAGAATCTCAGCAGCAAACAGAAGTTCTGAAAAGAGATGGTCTTTTGTCTCTTCTCTATAGATTTCACTCGATAAAATAGAAGCAAAAAACACGATCCAATCTTCATCTTTTATCACATTTACCCATATATGATCATTTTTTTTATGAAAGAGCGTTGCTAGGATATATCCAAAATCCCCTTTTTGTGGAGGATTTGGAAGAAATTTATTATAAAAGCGTTCACTCAATTCATGACGAAAGCCGTTGCGCGACAAAATACCCAGACTTGTAATATTAGCAGATATTTTTGACTCGATCAATAATAGGTTAATCACATCAGAGATCTCTACGGCAACCTTATCTTTTTTTTGAAAAAAATTAATAATGCAATGCATCGCCTCCAGAGTGGCTCCGATATCTTTTGGATCTGATGGTCTAATAAAATCGATAATATAGCTAAGCTTATCAATAATGTATATCTCGTCATTATCAAGTTTTTGCAGCAATTTTTTAAATTTTTCTTCCAAAGAAAACCCTTCGCTCTTTTGTTGGCTTACTCTTTATCAAAACTATCAACCATGATCGCGCCCATAGATGCAGGCATAGCAATAATAATAAGTCGTTTTATAGCAAGGACAGGCTCCGTCAGTATAGGAAACTTGTCTAAAGACAAAAGCACCAACGATACTACAAAGAGAGTTATCAAATAGGCGATGATTACCCTAAATATAAAGATAAAATTTCTATGTAGAATATTTCCTTGAAAAACACTCTGGTAGGCAAAGAGTGCTAAAAACCCGACTGACAAGACAACTATCAAAAAGAGATTAAATAGCGGTAGGGTCTCACCTAACCTCCATGCCTCTTCAGAAAAAGATATGGGTACTGCCAGGGCAAAAGCACCGATAATTATTTGTGCGATATCTTCTAAGTTAATATTTAACTTCATACTTTTTACCGTTTCTTTGCTATATCAAATCGATCTAGATTCATTACTTTACTCCAGGCCGCTACAAAGTCATGGATAAACTTTTCCTCTGCATCTGCACTGGCATACACTTCAGCTATGGCCCGTAACTGTGAATTTGATCCAAAGATCAGATCAATACGGGTCGCAATCCACTTTGGTGTACCGGTAGTACGATCGCAACCTTCAAACAGCTCTTCAGATTGGGGAAGTTTTTTCCATACTGTACCCATATCAAGCAGATTGATAAAAAAATCATTAGTCAGTGATCTTGTCCGATCAGTGAAGACTCCATATTGGGTCCCGCCAAAATTGGTATTTAAAACACGCATACCGCCAACAAGTACTGTCATTTCCGGCGCAGTGAGTGTGAGCAGTTGCGCTTTATCTATTAACAGTTCTTCGGCCATCACAGAGTATTTGCCCTTTAGATAGTTTCTAAAGCCGTCGGCGATCGGCTCAAGGACAGAAAATGCTTCTACATCGGTTTGTTCCTCGGATGCATCCATCCTACCTGGGATAAACGGCACGGTGATATCGAATCCGGCATCCGTTGCTGCTTCTTCAATTCCTGCACAACCTGCCAGAACGATCAAATCAGCGAGCGAGACTTTCTTATTGCTAGACTGTACCTCATTGAATTCATTTTGGATACTTTCAAGTACAGCAAGCGCTTGTGCAAGTTTTTTTGGCTGATTTACTTCCCAATCTTTTTGCGGTGCAAGACGGATACGTGCTCCATTTGCGCCGCCACGATTGTCCGAACCGCGAAAAGTAGAAGCTGATGCCCAAGCAGTTGAAACAAGTTCCGAAATGGAAAGTCCGGAATCAAGGATCTTTTCTTTTAAAGATATGATATCTTTTTCATCAATGAGTTCATGATCACATGTCGGAATAGGATCCTGCCATATAAGTTTTTCATTAGGGACTTCCGGACCAAGATAGCGTGATCGTGGACCCAAATCACGGTGCGTTAGCTTAAACCAGGCCCTTGCAAATGCATCTGTGAACTCATCATGGTTTTCAAAAAAATGTCTTGAGATCTTTTCATAAATGGGATCGAATCGTAAAGATAGGTCTGTGGTAAGCATCGTTGGTGCATGGCGCTTAGATGTATCATGGGCATCAGGAATTGCGTCGGCACCGGTACCACCTTTTGCTTTCCATTGATAGGCTCCTGCAGGGCTTTTGGTTAGTTCCCACTCGTAGCCAAAAAGGTTCTCAAAGAAATTATTGCTCCATTGTGTAGGCATAGAGGTCCATGTAACTTCCAAACCACTAGAAATGCTATCAGGGCCTTTCCCTGTACCAAAACTGCTTTTCCAGCCTAATCCCTGCTCTTCAATGCCCGCTGCTTCAGGTTCAGGACCTACATGGGACGCATCGCCGGCTCCATGACATTTTCCAAAGGAGTGGCCGCCGGCGATCAGCGCCACGGTCTCTTCATCATTCATAGCCATACGGGCAAAAGTTTCACGGATATCTTTGGCTGCCAGCAGTGGGTCAGGCTTACCACTGGGACCTTCTGGATTTACATAGATCAGTCCCATTTGTACGGCTGCAAGAGGGTTTTCCAGCTCTTCATGATCGCCAGAATATCGTTCATCATCCAGCCAGGTGTTTTCTCTGCCCCAATAGATATCTTTTTCCGGCTCCCAAATATCCTCACGTCCACCGCCAAATCCAAAGGTCTTAAAGCCCATTGACTCCAGTGCAACGTTACCAGTCAGGATTATAAGATCTGCCCATGAGATTTTTCGCCCATACTTTTGTTTGACTGGCCAAATGAGCCTGCGGGCTTTGTCAAGATTGACATTATCGGGCCAGCTGCTCAATGGTGCAAAGCGCTGGTTCCCAGTACCGCCTCCACCTCGACCGTCACCGGTACGATAAGTACCAGCACTATGCCATGCCATACGAATGAAAAAAGGCCCGTAGTGTCCAAAGTCCGCTGGCCACCAATCTTTGGAGTCTGTCATTATGGCTCTAAGATCTTTTTTCACAGCTTCTAAATCCAAAGTTTTGAACTCTTCCGCGTAGTTAAACTCCTCCCCCATCGGATTGGATAGCGAAGAGTGCTGGTGCAGGATATCGAGTTTTAACTGATTAGGCCACCACTCCTGATTGGACTTACCACTACCTGCAGTTTGTTTCAAAAATTGTTTATTGTCAAACATGACATCCTCCTTGCAAGGTTAAGTTTGATTGAAAGATGCCTTGAAAGGCACCTAAACCACTTTTCTTTCAGTAAATGTATTCACGCTTGAAATTTTTTTGCAGTACGTTATATGTCTCAATCTTGTAATTCGTCCAAAATCTCAACCTCGACTAATTTCATTAGATGAGCGAGGGACTCTTGCCAACTCAAATAGCAACCATCTTCTGGTATGACGGCGGGCACCCCCTCTTGCACTATGTTTAATTCTGTTCCAACGGATACCTGCTTCAAGGTAATCGTCGTATGCATTTCGCCGGGCAGATTTGGGTCGTCAAACCTATCTGCATAGCGAATGCGTTTATATGGTACCAATTCAAGGTACTCACCGCCAAAAGAATGACTTTTACCGGTAGTGAAGTTTGTAAATGACATCTTGTAGGTACCTCCGGCCTTTGCTTCCATATGGTGCACCTTGCATGTAAAGCCGTTTGGTGGAAGCCATTTTGCTATTGCATCTGCATCGAGAAAAGCCCGATAGACCCTTTCTGGTGTTGCACGGAGCACACGATGCAGTCGGATAGTGTAGGATTTTACTGTAGTTGTTGACATACGTTAACCTCCATCTTGAAGTAACAGTAATTTTTGCATTATTACGTTTAAAATGAGTAATTAAAATCTATTTACTGATTGTTTATTAGTTTAATTTAAGACATAGTGACCAGACAACAATGACTGTTTGGCCGTCTAACGATTAGTCTTTGTTATCAGGAACCACGGCAATTGCATCAATCTCTACAAGAAAATCTGGATGCGTCAATGCCGGCACAAAGATACCGCTAATGACGGGCGGATTTGGACGTTGTCCCCATACTTTTTGAAACGCCTCAAATCCCACCTGAGCTGATTGTCCATGTAGGATATAGACGTTCCACTTTACGACATCTTGAAGTGCGGCTCCACTTGCTGTTAGAGCTGTTTCTATATTCTGCAATACCTTTATTGTTTGCACTTCGAGGTCGCCCTTGCCGACGATGTTGCCAGAAGCATCCACAGCATTCTGACCACCTATATAGATTGTTTTCACATTGCCGCTGACAACAATTGCTTGAGTATATGCTGGGTTCTTGTGCAAGCCCATGGGATTTAGATGTTGTACATTTCCATGCATTTGCATTTGCACCTCCTTTTGTGCGAAAGACTGACTACACCACTGGTCAGACATAGTTACTTTTCTGAGACTGTGTATATCCATCTTTAATGCATTTATTATAGCAATATTTCTTGATAATTTTAATTGATTGTATTTAGAATTTAAATAGAGTTGTTGTCTCTTGCATATGACTTCTATGTTTTGGCTATATTGAAATCATCATATTGCCTATTATTTTGCCTGATAACCACCATCAATATTCAAGATATGCCCGGTTACGAATGAAGCCTTATCAGATAATAGCCAAACAATACCATTCACTATTTCTTCAACGCTACCCATGCGTTGCATTGGATGCATTGCAGATAATGTTGTTTCGTCATATACGCCTTGACCAATAGCTTTTTCAATCATTTCAGTATTCACTACACCTGGAGCAACCGCATTAATTCTAATATTATCTGTAGCATAATCTAAGGCAGCAGACTTTGTGAGACCAACAACAGCATGCTTTGTTGCACAATAAGCACCAGTATATGCAATGCCATTAAGTCCAGCTATAGAAGCAAGATTGACAATACTTCCTCTACCGTTTTTTAACATATGCTGTATTTGATATTTCATGCCAAAATATACTCCGAGTATATTAGTTTGAATCATCTCTTCAAATTTTTGCGTATTTGAATCTGCTATCTTAGCGCCTTCTGTTTCAATTCCTGCATTATTTACAGCATAATCAAGTCGGCCAAATTTTTTTACAGTCTGTTCAACCAAAAATTTATGATTTTCCTCTTTATTTACATCGGCTTGAATAAATATAGCATCTCCACCTTTTGCGCGAATATTTGCAACTACTTTTTCGCCTAACTCTTTTCGTCTACCACATAGTACAACTTTCACACCTTGGCTTGCAAGAACTTCAGCGGTACCTTTGCCAAAACCAGATGTTGCTCCTGTTATAAGAGCTACTTTATTTGTTTTCATTTTTTTCCTCCGCACATGGTTGCTTATCCAAGACTATGCCTATCTATCATCCAATGTATTTATTATAGCAATATTTCTTAATAATTGTATTTGAATGATGATTATTGAAAAATAACGATCTACTTCAAAACCACCAACAAAACTCCGCTAAACACTATCAAAGCTCCACCTATTAAAATCTCCGCACTCGGATACATATCCCCTAGCATAATGCCGAATATGGTAGCAAAAAGTATTACCGAATAACTTGCTGCACTCACTATGCCTGCAGGTGCAGCATAATAAGCCTTGGTCATAAAGATCTGGGCTAATGCAGCAGATCCACCCATGATCAATATCCATAGCCAATCCAAGCCTTGCGGTTGTACATAAGTAATGAGATTTGCATTAAACAAAGGCAATGTATAAAATGCACCAATTATCATCAAAACAAGCGGGATAGCAACCCCAAAGCTCATAAATGACAATACTACCGCCTTTTCGTCATAATACCCTTTTAGACTTCGTACGCTTGTATAGGCAAGTGCCGATAAAAATCCGATCATGACCCCTGCTATCTGCAAGGAATCGATCTCGAATTTACTCAAAATGGCTACGCCTATAAAGCCGACAATTATAGCAAATACCGAAATGTATCCTATTCTCTCTTTTAAGATCAAAAAAGCCAATAATGCCGTAAAGATAGGTTCTGTTTTGGCATAGACAACGGCATTTGAGAGAGATGTCGCTCCTATAGTATAGAAAAACACTATGAGTGCAGCCGTACCTATAATCCCTCTAAAAAGAAGCGTAACAAATCTGCCTCCGCGATTTTGCATTGGATGGCGCCACACCATCCAAATTATAATGATCAATCCGACCAAATTGCGCCAAAATATTACTTCAGCTGCACCCATGCCAAGAGATAAAAGCTTTGCAAATGCCATAGTTATTGCAAACAAAAAAGAACCTAGAAGCATATACAATACGCCTAATCGTGTCTGACTCACCTAATTTGCCTTTGTGTTTTTTAAAATTGTTATAAAACTTTTTACATCAATTCACTTTTGATATCTTGACGGAATTATATCCACCATAGTAAGCTTATATGCTTATCGCCTTAAACATAATTATGCTAATATTTTCAAAATTTTTCAAGGACACAAACATGAATATAGACAAAATAGGTTGCGGCAAAAACCCGGATGAAATAAAAGTAGTCATCGAAGTACCTCTAAATTCAAATATCAAATATGAACTAGACAAAGAGAGCGGCGCCGTTATGGTTGATAGAGTTCTATACTCTGCAATGCACTACCCCGCAAACTATGGTTTTGTACCTGATACTCTTTCTGATGATGAAGATCCGGCAGATGTATTGGTACTTTGTGATTATGTACTTCAAGCAGGCAGCGTAATTAAATGCAGACTTGTGGGTGTTCTTCTTACTGAAGACGAAAAAGGCGGAGATGAAAAACTACTTGCAGTACCATCAAGCAAAATAGACCCGACATACGATAATATCCAAGATCTTAACGACATTCCTGTGCACACACAAAATCGTATCAAAAACTTCTTTGAGACATATAAAGCACTTGAGCCAAATAAATGGGTAAAAGTAACAGGTTTCCAAGGCAAAGCAGAAGCTACTGCAATCTTGGAAAAAGCTATTAAAAACTACAAATAATCTATCGGGGCTCAATGTCCCGATCGGAAAAAATTAATTATCTATCTCTTTTGCACGGTTAGCTAAATATCTTCCGATACCATCAGCTATACCTTTTGCTGCTCGTTCTTGGTAATATGGATCAAAAAGCTTTATCCGCTCTTGGGGATGCGTTATGTATCCAATTTCTACCAAAACAGATGGTCTGCTTGCACCAACCAATACCCAAAAAGGAGCGCTTCTTACCCCCCCATCATAAGCACCTAAATTTTTAAGCAAATTTCTTTGGATATCTATGGCTAGTTTATTTGAAAGCATGATCTTTGGTCCTGACAATACTGCATCCAAAATAACTTGTTTGCTGCTTCTATCAGTACCCTGTAAAACTGCACTGTTTTCTCTCTCTGCAACTCTTTGGCTTCTAGCATCACGAGTTTTTTGCAGGAAAAATGTCTCTACCCCATACATTGAAGATGCTCTTTGTTCGTTTGGCGCTGCATTACAATGAAGCGAAACAAATATTTTAGCATCTTTGCGGTCTGCTATCTTTGTTCTTTGCGCCAAAGTCAAAAATCTATCATCGTCCCGCGTCAAATATACTTTATATCCACGATTTGCTAATATTTTACCCAATTTTTTTGACATCGCAAGTACTGCGTCTTTTTCTTTTTTACCGCCGCTTGTAGCGCCAGGATCTTTGCCGCCATGCCCTGCATCAATGACTACCACATCCCCGCAGGCCGAAAAAGAAGAAGTTGTCATAACTTCTTCTTTTTTCGTCTCTTGCTTGTCTACATTTTTTTTATTATTTTCATTTTGGGATTCTGGGTTATTTTCGTTTTGTAGTTCTTGGTTATTTACATTTTTTTGTTTATCGGCAAAAAGAAATGCAAGTTCATTTTTTTTTAATTCAAGCGGGATTTTGTATGTTTTTTTAGTTGGAGAAAAATACGGCTCACCACCTAGCTCTCCATCGATCACTACTCTTATCTTGGTTGGCTGGTTTTGAGCGATGCGAACCATGTTGTCCGCATCAATAATACCGATATTTCGTCCAATAATGACATTATTAAAATCAAATACTTTTTTAGTAGGATTTTTCATATCAAAACTATGAATTTGATCACTATCCAATGAAGACTTAAATTGTAACTCTAATACTTTATCATTTAATGTTACTTTTTCTAAAACATTAACTGCATATACAAGTGTATATGCAAATAGAATATTAATAAAAAGCCATCTTAATAACATATCAGATCATCCGTTCTCACCAAATTTTAATTTGTGCATTAATTCTTTGACAGTAATAATTTCTGTAAGTTTATAACCATTTGAGCCTGTAAAAAATAACCCTCTATTCAAATCTCCATAATATGCATCACTTAATCTATCAGCAATACAATATCCAACAGCTTTTGCCTCTACTCCTCTGTGACAAGGAGCAACGCAGTTTGATATGCATGCTACTTTTGGAGCAGTGCCCTCTTCTATCATTTTATGAAGATTTGTTTTTACGCCACGAGCAGGATAACCTACCGGCGATTTGAAAAGTTGAATATCTTCTTTGGTTGCATTAATTACAGTTTGCTTGAAAACATCGCTGGCATCACACTCTATGGTACCTATAAATCTAGTGCCCAGCTGAACTCCCTTTGCGCCAAGAGCAAACATTTTTTTTATATCTTCATTATCCCATATGCCTCCAGCTGCAATTACGGGTATATCTCCCCAAAGTTTTGCTTCTTCTACTACAGGAGGCAATATTACTTCTAATTGATTTTCTGGTAAAAAACACTCTTCATATTTAAAGCCTTGATGCCCTCCGCTAAGCGGTCCTTCTACGATAACGGCATCAGGTAGTCTGCCATGACTTTTTTCCCATCTTTTGCATAGAATCTTAAGTGCTTTTGCGGTTGATACTATCGGCACGATAGCAACATCTGGAAAATCTTTGACGCATTCTGGCATAGTAAGAGGCAAACCTGCGCCTGTTATGATAATATTAGCCCCAGCTCTACATGCATCTTCTACGACTCTTTTATAATCATTCATAGCATATAATATATTACATCCGAGCGGTTTGTCCCCGCAAATTTTACGGGCATTTTCAAAAATAACATTCAAAGCTTTTGCTGAATAGAAATTTGTCGCTTCAACCGGACGATTATCGCCGGCAAGTTGCTCGGCATATGCACAATTCTCATAGATACCGGTACCAACGGCACTGATCACGCCAAGCCCTCCTTCTAGAGAAACAGAACCAGCCAATTGATCCCAACTAATACCAACACCCATACCGCCCTGTATAATAGGTGTATCAATGGTATATTTTCCGATTTTAAGAGGTGCGAATGCCACTATAGTACCTTTATTTTTGCAAATTTTCTTTTTCCAACTTGAATGACATATTCCCCACTCTCAAGTTGTAATTGATCATCAACAACTTTTTGTTGATTAATTTTAACTGCACCTTGTGCAATATCTCTTCTAGCCTGTGAAGTTGAAGGTTCCATCTTGGCATCTACTAATGCTTTGCATATCCATATAGATGTTTCAAAGGAAAATTCAGACATCTCGGAAGGAACTTCATTTGATTTAAATACCTTATCAAATTCCTCTTTTGCAATATTAGCCAACTCTTCATTATAAAACCTTGCAACGAGCTCCATTGCTAAATTTTCTTTGACAATTTTCGGGTGCATAATACCATCCTCAACACCTTTTTTCAATAGCGCGATCTCGTCAAGTGTTTTTGTACTAAGCAGCTCATAATAACGCCACATAAGCGTATCAGAAATTGATAAAACTTTGGCATATATAGTATTTGGGTCTTCTGTGATACCGATATAATTATTTAAAGATTTACTCATTTTATGTACGCCGTCTAATCCTTCAAGTATAGGCATAGTAATAACGGCTTGTTCTTTTTCCAAACCATAAGAACGCTGCAAATGTCTGCCCATAAGCAAATTAAACTTTTGATCAGTACCGCCGATCTCAATATCACTTTTGAGTTCTACGCTGTCATAACCTTGGAGCAATGGATATAAAAATTCAGATATAGATATGCTTTGACCGCTTTTGTACCTCTTTTCAAAATCATCACGTTCGAGCATTCTTGCCACATTAAATAAAGTACTCAAGCCAACCATTCCGGCAGCTCCAAGCTTATCAAACCAAGCTGAATTATAAAAAATATCCGTTTTGGCTCTATCTAAAATTAAAAATGCTTGGTCTTGGTATGTTTTTGCATTTGCAATGATCGTATCTTTATCCATAACTTTTCTAGTTTCGCTTTTTCCGGTAGGATCGCCTATGGTTGCAGTAAAATCGCCGATAATAAGCTGTACTATGCCACCATGATCTTGAAATATTTTTAATTTATGCAAAAGTACGGTATGGCCTAGGTGCAAATCAGCTCCGGTAGGATCGAAACCTACTTTAACAGTATAAGTTTTACCTTCATTGTAATATCTGGTTATCAATTTTTCTATATATTCCAAATCAATTATTTCAGATACTCCTCTTTTTATTTCCCCAAGTGCCTTTTGTATCATTAATTCCCTCTATTTATTTAATTGCTATATGCGTCATTAAGGCTAATTATCTCTATTAGCTTATACGATTTTGATATTTTACTTTCTAAAACTGATTTTTTACTCTCCATGCTTTCTACATCAATTTGACAATATTCAGCCTTGTCACTGCGCTGGATACCAAGCTCTATACTAACCAAATTCAAATCAAGTTTAGATAAAGTTGTAAGTAATTGAGCCAAAACACCTTTTTGATTTTGAAGACTGATAATGAGACGATATTTTGAAAGTTTAGAATTTTTCCAAGATACATACACCATAGGTGTATTATCACGCATCATTTGATATGCTTTTTTACATAATTTATGATGCACTACGACTTTGTCATTTTCCAAAAAAGCTACAATCTGATCATTCATCTTTGGATGACAGCAATAATCAAACTCAACCCCAACAATATTTTTATTGCCAAAAAACTCAAAAAGCTCTATCGTTTTTGCGGAAGGTTTTTTATAGCCTTTTTTAAAAAGCTCCCATGATCTGACCTCTTTCGTGCCTATATTTTCTGCTATTTTATATATAGTATCTTTTAAAAAATCCAACTGTGTCGCTACGCGATAGATATTGTCTTTAAGATGCAATTCTTCTATTATAGGCTCAATGTCTTGAACATTATAATCAAAAATTGTAGCCAGCATATTGTATGCACTATACGTATCGCATTCTTTTAATCTAGCTTTACAGCGGCTTCTTATACCATCTTTTGCGCGTGATGTTTTGACGCTATCAACCCATGAGCAATGAAAATTCGATTCTTCTCCGGTTTCGATGCGAACAATATCTCCATTTTTGAGCGGACTAAGCAATGATACTTTATGTTTATTTACAAGAGCACCAACTGCCTTGGCTCCTATCTCGGAATGCACAGCATAAGCAAAGTCAATCACAACAGAACCTTTTGGCAGTGTGTAATTGTCTCCTTTTGGCGAAAATACCGAAATATCCTCACTAAATAAATCTCCTTTGGCAAGCTCATAAAACTCTTCAGCAGATTCATTTTGGTACTGCAAGCCTTCAAGCCATTCAAGCTTAACAGTGGAGCCTCCATCCTTGTATTTCCAGTGAGCAGCCACGCCATACTCTGCTAACTTATGCATCTGTTGTGTTCTTATTTGAATTTCTACAATTCCCTGCTCATCAAATAATGTGGTATGTATGGTTTGATATCCGTTTTCTTTTGGCAAAGCAATATAATCTTTAAAACGGGAAATAAGGGGAGTAAAATGTAAATGCATAGAGCCCAAAATTTTATAGCATTCTATAGGTTTTTTTACAACAACTCTAACAGCCAGCAGATCCAAGACTTCATCGATATCAATACCCTTGCGGTGCATTTTTAAATATATTGAGTAATGATGTTTGACACGGCCAAAAATTTCGAAATCTTTTTCCAAAATACCATCATTAATCAATGTATCTTTTACTTTTGATATAAATGAATTTAATTTGACTTGAATATTTTGATGATTAGATTCTAAATAATCCGATATTTTTTTATAATCATCAGGATATATTACAGCAAAACTCAGATCTTCTAGTGTATTTTTTAATTTTGAAATACCAAGCCTATGAGCAATCGGAGCATAAACTACCAATGTCTCTTCTGATATTCTTTTTTGTTTATCTTTATGTAATGCATCAATTGTAAGCATATTATGCAGTCTGTCACATAGCTTTATGACCAAAACCCTTACATCTTGTATTGAGGCAATAAGCATTTTTCGAAAAGAGAGGGCTGAGCTTAAAAGTTTTTCATTTGATTGAGAAGAGACAAGTTCTTCATCTCTAATAGCTATAATTTTTGTTAGCCCTTCAACCAAATGTGCTACATCTTCGCCAAACTCTTTTGCAATATTTTCTATATTAAGTGTAGTGTCTTCGACAACATCATGCAGCAGTGCAGCTTGAACCATCATCTCATCATTGCTTACAAATGCTGTAATAGCAGCCACCAAAATAGGATGAACTATATATGGCTCACCGCTTTTTCGGTGTTGATCGGCATGTGCTTTTGTAGCAACATCAAGTGCTTTTACGGTAGAAGGAGAATAATTAGGCAATTGCTCAAAGAGTAACTCTTTAGCTGTTTGAATATCTCGACAACTCTTTATATGTTTTAAAAAAATATCCACGATAGATTAACTCTCGTGATGAACTATAATTTTTCCTTCTGCAATCTCAAGCAAAGCAATGTCTGTATATTTCATTTTTTTTGTATCCGCATCAACCAAAGGCTGAGCGCCTTTAGAAATCTCTTCGGCTCTTTTGCCAACAGCAGCTGACAAAAGATATCTATCATATCCTACTTTTTCTAGCGCTTTAGCTGTAACTTGTTCTGTTCTTATCATAACTTGTCCTTTAAAATTATTTCACTACCGAGCAGTGTGTCATATTGCCTTTTACTATGGCAAGCAAATTACCTTTTTGAAACATATTGCATACCAAGATCGGCAAACCATTTTCTTTTGCCAAAGCTATAGCTGTGTCGTCCATGACCCTTATATGATCGTTTAGAGCTTCATCGTAACTAAGAGTATCTAGTTTTACTGCATCACTAAATTTATTTGGATCTTTGTCATAAACACCGTCTACTTTTGTAGCTTTAATCAATACTTCCGCTTCTATCTCAGAAGCTCTAAGTGTAGCTGCGGTATCTGTAGTAAAATACGGATTTCCCGTACCTCCGGCAAAAATAACCACTCTGCCTTTTTCAAGGTGTCTTCTAGCACGTCTTACGATAAATGATTCACCAATTTCATGCATCTCTATTGCAGATTGCAATCTAGCGTCAAGCCCTATATGCTCCAACGCCTCTTGTATAGCTACACCATTAATAACAGTAGCCAACATTCCCATGTAATCACCGCTTGTTCGTTTAATGATCCCATCTGCTGCCGCGCTAACTCCTCTTATGATGTTGCCGCCGCCAACTACTATGCCGACTTCAACGCCATTATCAACAAGTTCTTTGATTTCACTAGCTATATAATTTAGGATCTTGGTATCAATACCGTATCCATTTTCACCGGCCAATGCTTCACCTGAAAATTTTACTAAAATTCGTTTTATCACGATATATACCTCTTTGATTTATCGCGAGTATACCAAAAAATCATTTAGAGGATGTTGAAAAGATCAGATCTGTATCAGTTTCAAAGGATCAATATGCTTGGAATTTTTAGTAGCTTCAAACATAAGCCTCTCTGAAACCTTACCTATGGTATAGCCCTTTGAAACCGTAGAGCCCACTCTGATTGTAGGCGGGATTTTGGACAATCCGGCATAAACGGTATGCATATTTCCGCTATGAGCTATCACAACGACTTTGCCAAGCATACTGCTATTTCCTGCATAAACTACCTTACCGGCCAAAACACTTACTACTTGCACATCAGATGAAGGAGCTTGCAGTGTAACCGATTCATTAAAAATTTTTATTTTGTAGACAGGATCTTCGTATGTACCAAATCTTTTTACTACTTTTGCTCCAAAAATTGGCGATATGGTTTTGGCACCTTTGTAATCAAATACCTCTTGTGCCTGATAAGAAGAATTGATTTGTCTGACTCTATCACTTTGCTTACTGGCTTCAAGAGTGGTCATGTCTACTTTTTTACCTGTTTTTCGTTCATAGTTTTTGGCATTTGCCTTCTGCAATCTAAGTCTTTTTTTGCGTGCTGCTTCCAATCTGATTGCTTCTTTCTGAGCTAATTCTCTGCGGCGTGCTTCGGCAACTTCATTTGCTCTTAGGATATTAAGTTTTAACAAAGTAGAACGCAATGAATCTTGTCTTTTTGCAATTCTATGCAATTTGGCTTGATACCTCTCCTCCTCTTTGTTCAGCTTCTCTATCATTTTCTCCTGATTGGCTTTTTGCATTGCAAATGTTTTTCGCTGTTTATTTATCATGCCAAGTTCCTCTTTGGCATGATTTGCTATTCTTGTTTTATGAGTTTTTGTAGCTTCAAGAGACAATATCTCTTTTTCTAGTGAGATTATTTTCTTTTGATTGTAGAGTCTGTATTGTTCATAAACTTCTTGTGAAATAACTGAAGATTGTGTCGTATCGTTAAATTGCTTCATAGCGGCTACGAGTGAAAGTTGTTCTGCAAAAAGCACTATAAGAGCATCATGTTTAACTTTTAGCTCTTGATTAATTTGCATGAGTATCTTTTCATACTCCTTAACCTCTTTTGAAACCTTTTGATATTCATCTTCTGTATAAACATAATCTTTAGATAACTTTGTCAATTTAACGTCAATAACCTTGATCTCATTTTTGGCTTTTGTAATGTTTTGTTTTGTGCCTTCTAGTTTTTTCTTGAGAGTTTTTACTTCTTTTGTGGTTTGATTGATAGCCTTCTTTGATTCTTTAATTTTTTGTGTTGTAGTCGTAGCTAGCAACAAACTAACCGCTATTACACTAATAGCTATGATAAATTTCACGCTTCTTTCTCCCGAGAAGAAAACACTACCATATATACTGAAATCACTACAATTATAATAGCACAAAGCAATAAAATAAGTGCATCCATAGGCTGAAATAACAATTGGCTATTATTTACCAAAATATCCAGTTCGATAATTTCAGCCAATTGATATCTAATATATAAAAAAAGTGACACTATTATTGAAGTAGCAATAAATGCATCAATAATCGCAACTTTAAAAAGAACACCGCTTCTAAGCATTACAGGTGCTCCAAAGATCTCCATGACTTGCATTCTTTCTTTGTGAACATAGCCCCATACTTCCATTTGCTTGATCACTAAAAACAGACTAACAACGCTCATAAATACAATAAATACCTTGAGTATAAATTTAATAAAACTAAAAAGTTTATAATTGGAACTATAGCTATTTCCAAAACTTTCTACTCTTTTTATTTTCTTGTTTGCACTTAAATCTTTTTGTAATTTGTTAAGTTCGGATGTATTTAGATATTTTGCTAATTTTATAGTATAAAAATTTGGTAATGTGCTAATTATTTCTTTGATATCTTCGGGTTTTTGTCCAAAAGAGATCTCTTTTAAAATCTCATCTTTTTCTATTTTAGTGCTTTGTCCTATATTTCTATTTATTGATTGAAGCTCTTGCAAAGTTATGGGTTTGCTGCTTACAACTAGCATGGAATATCCTTCCCTGAGTCGCTGCTCATAACTAGCAGTCATTCTGTCAAATACTAAAAAAAATTCTATTCCAAGCAAAATCGCCACTAACGGCAAAATGAACATAACGTGATCTTTAATGAACTTCATAAACACCCTTATTTTCAATAATAAAATGTCTATATGGCAATGAAAAGATAGTAGGAATTCTATGGGTTACTACTACAACTGTAGTTTCCAATTGTCCGCATGCGTTTTCCATTAAATCCCAAATGACATTGGATGAATATTCATCCAGATTACCTGTTGGTTCATCTGCTAGGATCAGCATTGGATTTTTTGCCAATGCTCTTGCAATGCCAACTCTTTGCTGTTCACCGCCGCTAAGCTCAAAGGGATGCTTGTTCCCATATTCTGTTAACTTCACGTGTCTTAGTAATCTTTGTGCTTGCGTCTGCTGCACATCTAGTGAATATCCGGCTATCATTAGCGGTAATACAACATTTTTGGCCACTGTCCATTCGTTGATCAATTTATAATCTTGAAATACCATACCCATATGAGTTCTAAGCTCTTGAAGCTTTGAAGTTGATACTCCGGCTAGCTCCAATCCCCCAACCACCATGCTTCCGCCAGCCGGTTTTAAATGTCCGTAAAAAGATTTCAACAAGGTTGACTTACCGCTTCCGCTTGGTCCTGTTATAAATACAAATTCTCCTTTTCTTATAGAAAAATTAGCATTTTTTATAATTTCATTTTTACCTCGATTGTAAGCAAGTGTCAAATCAGTAGCTTTAATAATATTAGCCACGCAGAAACTCCTTTATTGCTTTATGTGCTTTAAAGTTTGAACTAGATCTAATCGGCAAGGATGGATAATAGTTACAATTATTTATATTCATAATAATGTATTTATGCTCCGGTCTAGCAAAACTCCCAAATGCACATTTTATCAAAAACGTATCCTTGTCTATCTCGTATAGTCTTTCAAAATGCACAAAATAATCATCAAACACCTGACTTTCTTGTGGTAATTGTTTGTTTGTATTTATATTATATCCTAAATCAGAAAAGGAAAAGTCAAATTCCTCTCTTTTATCATCCGATTTTTCATCACAAAAAAGAGTTACATCATAAATATCTTTTGATTGTTTTTGCCATCTTGCTTCGTATTTACTGATAATTGGCAAAGCATAATTTTTATTAATTTGAATTTTCATTTTTGAAAGTTTGCTAAAAGTTTGCAGTGAATATTCATAATAAAGGTCACTATCCGTGCGAAGCTCTAAAGTTCCTTCAACATCCAATACTCTCATTGCTTCAGCAGTAAACTCATCTCCTATTACTCTACGGGATGGCTTTTTATCCCACGGTACAGGAAAGTGAACAAAAATTTGTTTACAAACATTTGATGGAAGCATCTCCAAAAAAAGCCTAGCATCATAATTGACTACCCATACATTGCTTAGTCCTTGGATTTCAATTTGCTTCAATAGTTGTCCCGCTGATGGCGTATGGATCTCAATACCGATAAATAAAGTTTGTGGATTTTGCTTAGCTTGATACAAAATATGTCTTCCGCTTCCGAATCCGACTTCTATAGCTATTTTTTTATGTTCAAATTTGATATCCAAAAAATCTTCTATTTTCTTGAAATACTTTGACGCAAACAGAGGTTCTCTGTGGCGAACATTAACAATATTTGAGCTTAATATATCAAACCCCAAAACATTTGCTACTTTTCCTATGGCTTCTTTGAGAAGTGATAGCTTCAATGGCCTTGTGATCTTCTCATATTTAAGCATGGCTTCATTGTCTGTATATTTATATACCAGCAGAAACTTCTCATTTTGGTAATTGATGCCGATTAAAGTCTCTGGATAGCTTACCGAGTGCGCTACAAATTCTATAATCTCACTATGTTTTTTTGCTCGGACAGAAAGCTCTTCTTTTGATATTGGCATTACTTTAATATGAGGCACTGAATGTTCCTTGTAGGTTATCGCTTTTTAGTAATTCAAATATATTCTCGTCAAAATGTTTTGATATAAAATCTCGCATATCATCAAACAATGGTGCTTCAAATTGCATATTTTGCCCACTTATAGGATGAATAAAATAAAGTGATCTGGCATGCAAAAATACTCTTGGCATCTCTTTCCCAATATATCCATAAAGTGTATCTCCCAAGATATGCCGTCCAAGAGTTGAGAGATGAACTCTGATCTGATGTGTCCTGCCGGTATATAGCTTAGCAGCAATTAATTCAATATTTTTATCACTTGATGCTAATTTCACAAATGTACTTTTCGCACTTTTCCCGCCTTCAACTACACCCATTTTTAGACGATTATGTGTACTTCTGCCAATTGGGGCTTCCACTTCGCATGAATCTTTGAGTGGATAATCTATCAATGCCACATAATATCTGCCCATACTTTTATCTTCTAGCTGACGACTGAGAGCTTCATGAGCCTCATTGCTCTTGGCAATTACCAGTGCGCCTGTAGTCTCTTTATCTATACGATGTACTATACCATGCCTCTCTTCCCCTGAGAGAGTTGAAAGAGATATTCCTCTTTGCACAAGCCAATCAACCAAAGTAGGCTCTTTAACACTTGGCGCTGGATGCACCACAAGACCGCTTGGCTTATTTACTACCATTAAATGTTCATCTTCATATAACACTTCTACATCAAAATCAACCTTTATTGTAACTTTGTGTTCAGCTTCCGGCAGTGAGTATGATACTTTATCGCCTATATGTACTTTATGGCTTGTCTTTAACACATCTTTATCATTGGTTTTTACAAAACCTTTTTCTATAAGCTTTTCTATCTGATTCCTGCTGGCATTCAGATGAGATGCCAATATCTTATCGATCCTGCCGGACTCATCTGCTATAAATTCTTCTTTATTTATCTCTAATTGCCCGCTCATATGTCATCCCTCTTCCATCTAGTAGGATCTAAAAATGTATCATCATGTATATGTGATAGTGATGCTTGCATCATTTTAAAAAGATTTTTATTCTCTTTTTCCATATCTTGTAGCCACTCTTTTGTCTTTGCTCTAGCAAACGGCATCTTGACATCTTTTAGCATAGCAGGGCACGCTTCATCACCTATTGCAACAAGAGCGTTATCTTCTACAAAGGCTCTAGTTTGAGATTCTCTTACTTGTATGAGAGGACGAATAAGATGAAATCCTCTCTCGGTCTTATATATGGGGGCCAAGCTTCTCATGGTGCCGTTATAAAACATATTCATAAAAAAACTCTCAACCGCATCATCAAGATGGTGTCCAAGAGCTACTTTGTTAAATCCTCCCTTTTGTGCATAGGTATATAAAGCACCTCTCCGCATACGCGAAAAATAGCTGCAAAAAGAGCTATTTGGACGTATGGTATCTTGGGAAATGTCAAATATATTCGTTTCAAAAACTTTATGCGGTATACCGTACTCTTTGCAATGCTCTGATAATGCTTCATACTGCTCGTTTGGCATGCCGTAATTTATCGTACAAGCTTCATATTCGAATGAAAACGGTGCATGTCTATGGATATGCTTCATGATATGAACAAGCGCCAATGAATCTTTGCCGCCGCTAAGACCGACAAGTACCTTGTCACCTTCATTTATGAGCTTAAATGTAGCATTTGTTTTGCCGACTATACGCAAAAGTTTTTTGCTTACACTAGGTGATTTTTTAGCTTCAATGTCTTTCAAAGGCGCTCTACCATATCCAAAATAAAATCTGCACTGACTTTGGCTGAACTCTCCAAGAATGTATCAAAATCTAATCCAGCTTCATCGTTTGCACTGTCACTGATAGCTCTGAGTATAAAAAATGGAATATTCAAAGCATTGCATACTACAGCAACACTTGCCCCTTCCATCTCCAAAGCGGATGCTTTGAAAGTTTCAGCAACCCAACCCTTTCGTTCACTGCATGCTACAAACTGATCTCCGGTAGCTATAATTCCCTCTTTTAAGTCAATACTTTTGTCTGCTGCTACTTGCTTTGCTATTTCTCTAAGTCGTATGTCAGTCGGTATGCATACTTCACCTTCAGGCACAAATCCGTATGGATGCCCAAAAGCTGTAATATCCAGATCATGTTGACACAATCCATCTGCTATGATAAGGTCTCCTATTTTTAGATCACTGCTAATAGCTCCGGCAACACCTGAAAATAAAACCATTTCGCATCCAAATTTTTCTATCAAAATAGTCGCCGTCAGAGCTGAGAAGACTTTGCCTATCTTGGAATATGCGACAACTATCTCTTTGCCTTTATATGTTGCTTCGTAGTATATATTGTTGGCATACTTTGTCTCAACAACACTATCCATTTTTGCCAAAAGAGGATCGACCTCCTCTCTCATTGCTCCTATAATTGCAATTTTCATTGCATATCTTTTAGTGTAGCAATAGTAGCTTCGAGGCTTGCCATATCGCTAACATTGAAATGCGGTTTGGAAGTTGAACTTTTATTTAGTCCTTTGAGCACATTGCCATGTCCAAATTCTATATAACAATCTACATCATTATCTATATTAGCGATTGATTGCTTGTAAAGTACCGGCATAACAAGCTGTTTTGGCAGCAACTCTAAAGCCTCAACTTTTGTACTGTATGCTTTAGCTGTAACATTCGATATGACAGGAGCTATAAAATTATCTTTTAGCATCTCTTTAAGTTTTTCCTCAAGCGGCACAACGGCACTATCCAATAACGGGCAATGGGAAGCAACTGACATATTTAAAAGCATTGCTCTTTTTGCTTTTACAGCTTTTAGAACGTCTACTAATTCTTCAAGGTCTTTTTTAATACCTGCAATTACTATCTGACCGTCTGAATTATAATTTACTGCCCAAACCTGTTTACCATCTGCTCTGGCATCGGCACAAATATTCTCTACTGTGGCATCATCAAGACCAAGGGAAACCAACATTCCTACTTCTTGTTTTGAACAAGCTTCTGCCATCAATTTGCCGCGGAGATTTACAAGCTCTATTGCATCAATAGCGTCAAGTGCACCTGAAGCCACAAGTGCAGAAAACTCGCCTAAAGAGTGACCAAGAGTAAGTACCGGAACAATACCGGTTTGCTCTACAAAAAGTCTGTTTGCAATGGCACTGACCAATAATATAGCTGGCTGAGTAAATGCTGTTTGAGCTAAATTTTCATTTTCTGTGAACAAAAGAGTTTCAAAATCAATACCTGTTCTTTCTTTTGCATCAGCAAACATCTCTTTTGCTACTAAAGAATTTTCAAAGAAATCCTTTCCCATACCTATTGCTTGAGAACCCTGACCAGGGAATACAAACGCACACTTTAATGACATATTTTTCCTTTGAATGCATAGTTATAAATAATAAGATATTATACCATGTCATCGTTTAGGGTTAAGAATTGACAATAAAATAGCCTGTATATACATTTGATTATTTTTAATTTTAATCTGTTTTTTATGATACAATATTTAAAACATCATTAGGAGCAAATATGTTATCAATTTTATGGTGGCATTGGATTGTATTTGGGTTGATATTGCTAATGATAGAACTTGCAGTTGGTACTTTTTTTATATTAGGTTTTGCCATCGCAGCTATAATTATCGGTGTTATAACATTTTTTATATTTCTTTCGTTTGCCACACAATTAATGCTATGGCTTCTTTTTTGTATAATTTTTATAGCTATTTGGTATAAAAAATTTTCTCATAATACTATAAGCAAAAGTGGTCAATCAGACTATTCTCTTGATACTTTGGGCACAGTAACACAAGATATCCCGAAACACTCTAGAGGCAAAGTGATGTTTGACACCCCAGTACTTGGCAATACGACATGGCATGCAACATCAAATATAGATATACCTGCCGATACGCGAGTAAAAATAGTCAAAATAAACGGTCAGCTTATAGAAGTTGAACCTATTTAAAAATACAAAAAAGGATAAACAATGGAAATCATGATAATTTTAGTAGCAGTAGTATTGGTGACCCTCTACAAAGGTGTTAATATTGTACCGCAAGGAGAAGAGTGGGTAGTCGAAAGGCTAGGTAAATTTTCCCGTACACTAAAACCTGGGCTTAATATTATAGTACCTTACATAGAAGCCGTAAGACAAAAAGTTTCTACCAGGGATATCATACTTGACATTCCTGGTCAAGAAGTTATCACTAAAGATAATGCTGTTATCCATACAAATGCGATCACGTTTATTCGTGTCACCAATCCTGCTGATGCCATATATGGAGTAGAAAATTTCAAACTTGCCATTCAGCAGCTCGTCATGACAACTTTGCGCTCTATACTAGGAGAGATGAACCTGGACGAAGCCCTATCTAGTCGTGAGCACATAAAGACGAAATTAAAAGATCAAATTATAGATGATGTTGCAGGCTGGGGAGTTACAGTTAAATCAGTTGAGATCCAAGATATTGCGCCAAGTACATCTATGCAAGCTTCAATGGAGCGCCAAGCAGCCGCAGAAAGAGAGCGAAGAGCTGTTGAAACTATGGCCGAAGGGACAAAAAATGCTATGATACTTGAAGCTGATGGCAAACTGGCAGCTGCGCAAAGAGAAGCACAAGCACAAGTAACATTAGCAAAGGCTTCAGCTGAAGCTATACGAGAAATCGGAGACAATATCCACGATAAAGAACTGCCAGCAATGTTTTTGCTTGGAGATAGATATATTGCAACACTTGAAAAAATGAGTCAAAGCCAAAATTCTAAATTTATAGTTTATCCAGCCGATCTTCAAGGTGCCATAAAAGGCATGTTAGGTAGTGTATTTAAAAAATAAATACTATCCTCTCTGTGTGTGTCCTTTGAATGATACTATCCCATAAGCAAGGTTTGCTACCTTGCTATATCCCATTTTTTTCATGATTTGCTGACAATATGCACTTCTGCTTCCGCTAAAACAATACACTATGATATTCGCATCTTTTTTATCGTCTATCTGTGAAAGGGCTTGGTAAAACGAAGTGGTTGGAACCAAAAAGTCTGTACCGACTATTCTTTCGCCTTTGTTTTCCATCCACTCTCTAGTATCAACAAGTATAAAATCCACTAGACCGATCTCTCTGGCTTCCAATAATGATTCAAGTTCGTCTGAATCTAGATCTTTTTGTTCCAAAAGTGCTAGACATTCCTCTTTGGATAATCCCCTTGAATGCGTATGAGATACTTGTGTAGCACTCTTTTGTGTAGCATGTTTGGCTGCATATTCAGTTGTGCAAAATATACCACAGTGACAATGCCCGTCATTTGGAATCTCATACTCAAGAGCCGGTTTACACGGACATATTCTATTGTTGGCTGCTTTTCTTTCTTCTTCGGTTGCCCCTTCTACCATAAAACACGGACAATATCTTTTGCCATAAATAAGTTTGTTTCTTGTGAGTCCAGTTTTAACGGATTCATTTATCTCATCTTCAGGGTTATACACAAATCCGAATTGATTACAGACTTTTTCTGTAAAAGAGAGTGTTTTGGCATATTCTTGTTGAAATTCTTCTGATTGGGTGTCAATTTTGATTACCATACAATTTCCTATATAATTATAAATTTTTTTTGAAATTATAGTAAAAAAATTTGAGAGTTTTGTTATAAAATAAAAGAAAAAAAGTTAGTTAAGATAGCATTATAAATATAATAATTTAAACAAATAATGTAAGCGCCCCCCTAAAAAAGGGAGTTAGCAATAATTATTAATGGCAATGACCGCCGCCACAACAACCGCCACTGGTATGACTATGATCATGACTATGGTCATGACCGCCACCACAACAACCGCCGTGGTCATCGCATGCCAATTGTCCAGTCATTGCCTCATCGGCAGTTGCTTCTCTAGCATCAATTACTTCAACGGTAAATAGTAGATCTTTTCCAGCCAAAGGATGGTTAAAATCAATTGTAACTTCATTGTCATTAAATGATTTTACTGTCACTTGAACACTTTGTCCATGTTCGCCTTGTCCATAAAGAATCATACCTTCTTTGAGGTCTATGCCTTCAAATTGGTCTCTTGGTAAAACTTGCATAGCTTCTGGATTTGTTTCACCGTAAGCTTCTGCTGCTTTTACCAAAATATCACTTTTTTCTCCGACTTTCATACCAACAAGTGCATTTTCAAGTCCAGCTATGATATGCCCTTTGCCTGTTATGAACTCCAAAGGAGCTCCGCCAATATTACTATCTATAATATCACTTTTCCCTGCTTCTGTTAAACTGTATCCTAATGATACAACACTATTGTCTTTTGTAATAATCATAATTTTCTCCGTTTAATAATTTTTTTGTCATTGTAGCTAAGCAAACTTTACAAACCCTTAGCTATTTTTTTGAATGGTTTATTTAAAGCTTACTTCATGCCTCCTAACTTATTTTTTGCTATTTTCGCACTTTCCTTTGCAGGATATTTTTTTATTATAGTTTGATAAAAAAGTTTTGCCTGAGCCTTATCATTTGTATTTTCCAAAGAAATTGCAGTATGCAATAGGAGTGTATCTATATAATTTGCTTTCTCATCAAGTCCGGCACTTTTTTTGTAATAAAAAATTGCATCTTTGTATCTTTTTTTATAATAAGCAATTTCACCTAAATAATAATTAACCGATGCGCTTTTGTATCCTTGTTTTTCTGCCATAAAAAATAAATTTTCTGCCTTATCATATTGTCTGGCCCTAAACAATCTTATAGCTTCATTGTATGCATGTTCTTTTGTTAATACCGTTGATGGCAATGAAGAATCAACCTTTAAATCGTCTTTCTTTAAAATTTCATTCAATTGATCTTTGGTTACGCATTTTGTATTAATATCATCTATCATTTTGCCAAGATCTTGAATTAACTTTTTATCGTTTTGATGATCTGTATTTCTATTGATCTCCTCAAGTTCCATTATCTTGATATTCAATCCTTCCACCAGACTAGTAAGACCGTCTATGCGTTCGTTTTGTTCTTGTATTTTTTGCTCAAGCATAATTATATTGGAACTTGGAACTTCTTGTGCATAAGACGCAAGATTTGCAATGCTAAATATAGCAAAATATATTTTTATACGCATCTTTATTGCTTATGTATATCAACTCTTCTATTTTGAGCATAGCACTCATCTGTGGTACTATTAGTACAAACTGGCGCACTTTCACCCAGTGAAACAATAGTAAATCTCTCAGCTGCTATACCTTGCGCCACCAAAGCATCTTTTACGGCTTTTGCTCTTTTTAGTCCCAAGGCATAGTTAAACTCATCTGTGCCAAATTCATCACAATTACCCTCTAGTTTGATATTTCCGCTATAACTTTTCAGAGTCTGTATGTTTTTATCAATAGCTTTTTGCATATCGTTTACTATACTAAAATCTCCAAATCCAAAATATACACTTTGGAAGCCGCCACTGCTGTTATTATACGATCCATCATTTGGCAATCCACCGCTAGGACTCATTTTAGCTCTAAGCGCATCAGCATTTGATATCTCGCCATGTTCACCTACATTCACTCCTTCGCTGCCCATTGAAGGAACATCAGATATATTTGCACTTGTGTTTAATTCGGGTGCTTTTTGGCTGCATCCTGTCCAAAAAAACGCAACTAAGATTACTGTTGCAATTAAAAATAACTTTTTCATATAAATCCTTTCAAAATTAATACAATATGATATTACCACAAAATTACCAATCAATAGATTGAACTTTGCTTCCAACATTAAAAATGCTGCTCTCTTTTGTGTCTATATTTACATACCCTACCAAGCTTTTACCGCTCTGTTGTTTTACATACAAAACCACATTGCCGTCATTTGAAAACCTAGGAAATTGGTTGTCACCACTATTGGTTAATGGCACTGTGCCGGAAGTTGAATTGAGATAAATATTAAATGTATTACCTCTAAAACGCTCACTGCTTTCTCTGGATGAGTAAACTATTTTATTCCCAAATGCATCACAACTATTATTATTTCTACCTCTTGAGACAACAGGTGACACAGAAGGACTTGTCAAATATTTTTTAAAAATATTTGGATACCCAAGTCTATTGGATACAAATACAATTTGTTTTTCTCCTGATACATATTGTCCACCTACATCAATTCCGCTAAAATATGTCAGACGAGTTGCAGCTTTTGTAGCTACATCAAATTCATAAATATCAGGTTGCCCGCTTGGTGCCATGGTTAGAAGTAATTTTGATCCATTGCTGCTTACATCAGAGCAAACAAGCATACCATCCGATGATGTAATCATATCTTTTGTACCATTATTTAAATGATATCTATACAAAACAGGTCTGGCTCCATTCATGGCAGTATAATAAAAACTGCTTTGAGATTTATCTGACCATTTTGGAAAAAGATTAAGCCCTCTTCTGATTATTGGATGCTTGTATGTAAAAGTATAATCAGAAAGTATTATTTCACTCTGTCTGGAAGCTGTATATCTAGTAAATAAAACCAAACGATTCATCCAATCTATACTGCCATATCCCAATATACGATTGATGTCGCTCACTGCTTTGTGCACTAAAAACGGATATTTGTTAAATGCTCCAATAGAATAGCTTTTTTGAAATAATTTTGTTCCATTGCTGTTTTGGATAAGCATAACTGACAAGCTGGCACCGCTTGTGTTTTGCAGTTGATATTTTAATATATATTCATTTGATTTTACTTCTGTAGGCAAAATCTCAGAACTATACTCAGCCGTATAATATCTGCTATCGGCACTAAAATTTCCGCTTAATTTTAAATCGTTCAAAAAAAGCGAAAAAACTTTTTTTGATGTACTATTGTCGATTGAAGTACTTCCGTCAGCAATTGCAATTTTGCTGCGATTGTCTACCTTTTTTTTAATAGTAAGCTCTGCATCACTGTCTCCCATTAAAACAGTTAAGAGCATAATTATAGAAAATATAAAACGCATCATTACCTCTCCGCAATAAAATTTACATCAAACAGATAAGCTCTTGAACCTGCATGCGGTCCAAAGCCTACTCTTTGTAGTTGCTTGAGATATTGTACCAATCCTTGATTAAATTCTTCATTAGCTGAAGGCTGAATAATCTTAAAATCAAAATCACCATTTGGCTGTATAACAAATGATATTTTTGCTCTCTCACCTGCATAACTGCTTTGTGCCGGCCATCCTTGCAAAATGGATTTTACTTTTGACTTATATGCATCTTCTACCCCGGCATCACCTTTTTTGCTAAATTCTTTACTAATTAGTTCAGATGCAGCGCTTGATTTTGATTGGGGTATCTTTGGCGTTATCGGAGCAGATAGCTTGGATGATGATTTGGCTTTTGGTGTTGCAGCTATTGGTTTGTCAGATTTGATATTTGTAAATAAATCACTTGTATTCTTTGATTGATTTTTTGTATTTTGTATGGATTTTGTATTTTCTATTTTTTTAGTTTCTTGTTTTTTTATCAAAGGGGGTGTTTCTTTCAGTTTATCGACCTGAGTTGGTTTTTTTTCAATCTGCACTTGTTTTTTTACAACTACTTCTTTTTGAGGCTGCTTAATAGATTCTTTGATTTGCGGTTTTTCTTCTAGTTGTGTTTTAATTGGCTGAGGGATATCATTAGATTCGGTTTGAACAGGTTTGGCACGCGGTAAATCTTGAGATTCATCTACCATGGATAAATCGACTGCAATAACCTGTTCTTCTTGGCTACCCGCATCTTTCTCTTCGGATTTATATCCAAAGTGCAAAAAAAGCAATCCTACAACAACAATATAAATAGCAATAGCAATAATACCGCTTTTAAATGTATATTCTTTTTCCATAGATTATTGTGTCACCAAAGATACATTCTCAAAGCCCGCCATTTTTATGCTTTTGAGAAGAAACATAATATCTTTATACGCTAGAGTCTCATCGGCACGAATATATATATTTATTTTCGGGTCCATATCTAATTTATTTGCAAATCGGCTTGAAAAAGTAGCTAAAGAATAGACATCATTATTTATATATATTTTTTGATTTCTATCCATGCGGATAGTAACTGAATCGCTCTTTTTTGTTTGACTTTGCTCTGAGCCCTGTGGTAGA
>Ga0265293_10001211_pt1 | contig 57387 bp, 55 predicted proteins | sample Munlanlewell138R_FD_192505 | JGI IMG/M metagenome (GOLD analysis project Ga0265293, IMG submission 192505) | Leachate microbial communities from a municipal landfill in Southern Ontario, Canada - Leachate well 138R | ecosystem: Engineered > Solid waste > Landfill > Unclassified | place: Canada... | reverse complement strand
GTAGAGCTGACCTTCGGCTCCAATGTTAGCGAAGCCATTTTTAAAGGCGACGGCAACTGAAAGTCCAGTAAATATTAATTGGGTGGAGGTAGCCAAGGTATTGGCTATATTGTCCGGGGTACTGAAGGCCCCCTTTAACAACGAAGCATAGGCAACTATGGGATTATCTCCATTTATCAATATTAGAATGCCTCCTACTAACAGAGATAAGATAAAAGCCAGCAAGGAAACAAATATACCAACTTGTCTTTGCCTCATATCAATTTCCCCCTTTCCCAATAAATTCTTCCTGCACCTTTGCTCCTGTCATGTATAAGCCTACTTCCCTATGACTTACTTCCTTGGGATTTAAAATTGCTACTATCCTTCCCTCAAACATAACTGCGATCCTGTCACTTAATAGAAATACCTCATCTAAATCTGTGGATATAAGTAATATAGCAACGCCTTCATTCCTTTTATTCATTAATTGAGTGTGAATAAAGCGGGAGGACCCGATGTCCACTCCCCTAGTAGGCTGAGCAATAATCAGTATCTTGTTGGGCTGTTCTAATTCCCTGCCAACTACGATTTTTTGTTGATTGCCGCCTGATAGACTTTGGGCACTCATGTATTGGGAGGAAGTCTTTATATGGTACTTGTCAATGGTCTCTTCAACCTTACTGTTTATTAGGGGGAAGTTCATAAATATACCCTTCCTATACTTGCCCTTACTATGATAACCGCCAATGATATTTTCACCCACAGTGGCATTTACACTGAGGCCGGTTTTTATTCTATCTTCTGGTACAAAGGAACAATAGGCTCGCCTATCCCTTATACTCTTATCTGCAATATTAACTCCTTCTGCATTTATGGTGCCTGAAGCAATCTCACGAAATCCTAGTATGGACTCAACTAACTCCGTCTGTCCACTTCCTTCTACTCCAGCAATAGTCAAGATTTCTCCCTCATTCACTCTTAGGGATATCTTCTTCAGCTTTTCTAGCCTATCCTCCCCTATTACGCTTAGGTTATCTATCTCTAGTAGGGGTTTTGACCCTTCCTTATCTAGTCGCTCCAAATATGGTTTACCCATATTTTCGCCCATCATCCTGCTCGCTATTTCATCTGCTGATGTCTCCTTGGTGACCAAAGTACCCTTAGTTTTACCCTTGCTGAGTATGGTAATATTATCTGATACTGCCATGACCTCATTTAATTTGTGGGTAATCATTATTATTGTCTTGCCTTGGGCCCTCATCTTTTTAAAGGTCTCAAATAATTCCTCACATTCCATAGGGGTAAGAACGGCTGTAGGCTCATCTAGAATTAGAATATCTGCCCCCTTGCTCAAGGATTTCAATATTTCGACCCTTTGCAGTAACCCTATTGATAGGCTTGAAACCTTCTTTCTTGCCTCCACCTTCAAGCCAAATTGCTTTGATATTTCTTCGACAAACCCTATCATCTTATCTTTGTCAATCAATCCCCTTTTATCGACGGGTTCATTGCCCAAACATATATTTTCTGCCACTGTAAAGTCCTCAATTAGCTTGAAATGTTGGTGAACCATGCCAATTCCCAATTCTATTGCCTTCCTAGGGCTTGAGATTACAACTTCTTTTCCACCTATTGATATCTTCCCAAAGTCCGGTTGCACCAGACCGTAAAGTATATTCATGAGGGTAGTTTTACCAGCACCGTTTTCACCAACTATTGCGTGTATTTCACCTTTTCTAACCTTTAAATTAACTTGGTCATTTGCACGAACATTGCCATAATATTTGCATATATTTTCCATATCAACGATATAATTGTTAGTCATCTTGAATCCTCCAAATCTACAATTAATAAATAGTAGGGATTAGCCTCAAATTTAGGCTGAAATTGGTAAAAATTTAAGACCGTAAGCTGAAAATACGAATATTTCCAGCTCTTAGTCTTACTTGGATATGTAATCCAAAACTAGTCCGCCTCGTGGACGGTTATGGTATTATTTATTATCCCTTCCTTGGCATTATCCAATGCATCTAATACGTCTTTTGGGATAAATGATTCCATATAGTCATTGAAATACATCTCTACCCAGCCTTTTTCCAAACCTTCACGTTGATTTTTAGCTATTTCAGCTTGCTTTAATGACAAATCTACTACGTCATAGAAGGATATAGCTACATTCTTAAGCATACTTCCCATTACATTTTCAGGTGCCTGGAATGATTTATCGGTGTCAACTCCTATACAGTAAATTCCCTTTTCCTTTGCAAGTGCTATGACCCCGTCACCTGATGTAGATGCTGCTGCATATATAATATCTGCTCCTTGGTCATATAGGGATGTTGCCAGTTCTTTTCCCTTGGCAGGGTCGTTGAAGTCTCCTACATAAAGGGATTTGACTGCTATATCAGGATCTATTGAGTGTACTCCCTCTTCAAAGCCTACCTTGAAATTATTTATAGTCTTAGTATCTATGGCTCCTACAAAGCCTAGTACCTTTTTATCATTGATTCCTTCAATATCAGTATCAGTCGTCATCATTGCTGCCAATATACCCGCTAAGTATGAGCCCTCATGCTCCCTATAGGATACTGATATTATATTGTCCAAGTCATAGGGTGATGTACCGTCAGCGTAAACAAATTTTACATTGGGATTGTCACCTGCTATTTCCTCGAGATAGTTGTCGAATTGGTAGCCTGGGTTTACGAATACAATATCAAAGTTACTAGCTGCCGTTTTTAGAAGATCATAGTAAAGTGATGGGTCATTCTTTCCCTCTAGAACCTTGTACTCGATGCCAAAGTCTTTTTTTGCAAGTTCCAAACCTTCATTCCCCATATCAAAGATGCCATTATCTCCCAAGCTGCCCGAAGCAACCATTGCTACTCTGAGGACATCTGTACCGCCCGCAGGCTTGTCCCCATTGTCCCCACTACTGTTACCTGTGTTTGTACATGCTGCCAAATTAATGATCATAGCTAGACTTAATAATACTATTAATATCTTAGCAATTTTACGCACTGCACTCTCTCCTTTCAAATTGTCTCTTTCTACACTGCCAAATGGAACACAAGTAAGTTCTTTTCTACCACCTCCCATTTATTGGATTGCTATGGTTCTACTACTACCAACTCTATTTTATTTTTCTCGAATATTTCTAAGTACTCCCTATCGGGCAGCCTGTCTGTAATTACCACATCAAGGTCTTCAATTTCTATGGACCTAAAGGGTCTGTCCCTTGAAAATTTTGTATGATCTACTAGTATAACGACCTTCTTAGACTGTTCAACCATTGTTCTCTTTATAAGTGCACTTTCCTCAGTATATTCTGATATACCTCCACCTAAGGAAAATCCAGCAGCACTTATAAATGCCGTATTGAAATTCATGGATTTATAAAAATTGATTGCTCCCTCTCCATAGGTATACATATGCTGGTAATTTATTTTGCCACCTGCCAGATAAACTACTAAACCGCTATCGCCAAGGTTCATAGAAGTATATATGGAAGTAGTAACCACCGTTGCATTTTTACCAGACAGGTGCTTTGCAAAGTGGCCTATGGTTGTACCTGTTCCTATACAAATGGTATCCCCATCATTTACATATTGGATGGCCTTTAATCCTATTGCCTTTTTTTCTATAGACAGGGTTTGGTTTCTAATGGGTAGGGCTTGTTCAATCAGTATCCCCTTATTTAGAGATACCCCCCCAAAAAATCTGCTGACTAGGCCCGATTGTTCCAATTTGCTAACATCTCTTCTTGCAGTCATTTCGCTAATATTTAAACCTTCGGCGATTTCCTTGATAGTGGCCTGACCGCCTCTTTCATCTAACAATTCTAAAATCATATTTCCTCTCAACTTGCAGCCCCCTTATCAAAATCATATATATTAGTGTGGTTAGTTTTTAGACAATTCTGTTTTGTTCTAATCTGTTACTTTACCTTATTATAACACTTTTATCTTCTTTGTCAATTGAATTTATAAGAAAATATAAGATTATTTTCCTACAAAAAAAAGAACCTTGTAAAATACAGGTTCTTTTGGTCTAACAAGAAGGCAGAAGATTTTTTTCATCTAGAGCAAGTTTAGAGAAGCTAATGGCTAATTGTTGCCAGACCTATAAAATCTATGAAGCATGGTAACTAGCTGTTCCCTCGTAACTGTCCCCTTTGGATTAGTCCCATCTGTTATCTTTTTCTCAACTGCCCATTTCCAAGCCTCCTCGGCCCAATCCGATAGGGTATCCTCATTGTCCCCTTGCTTTTCTTTGACCCCTACAAAAAATTCTAGTGACCTTGACCCCGTTAGTTTGTTCAGGTCTAAATATCCACCATAACCATCCAATCGTCCCTTGTCGGTGTATTGCCACAAGTCGCATGGGTAGACGGGTTTTATATTATGGATTAGACCGCTGTTGGGCCCATATCTAGGTATCCATATAAAATCAAATTTTGATAAGTCTAGGTTAAAATCCTTGTAGACATGGTGTCCAATATAGACACCAATCTTTTCCCTGCTTAAGGACCTCAGCTTATCTACATAGGCATTTATTCCTAATCTCATATTTGCCATTGACTTTTCTTCCACATCTAAGGCATAAAAAGCTGGTTCTAATTCCTTGGAGCGATTATAAAAATATACTGCTTCAGCCTCCATGTCTCTTTCATCCACACCTCTTACCCAAGCATATACTCCAAAAGGTATATTATACTTTTTCATTTGGGCAATATGTTCCCTATAATACCTATCCACTAGTTTCGAACCGTACTGAACTCTAATTATGGCCATCTTTAGTTGACTACATAGTTTTTTATAATCTATTTTATTTGGTTCCTGATGATGAGATATATCTATAATCATAGCCTCCCCTCCTCTTATTAGTGTATTTAATCTTAAGATATTTTATATTTGAATTCATTACTATTATTCGAATAAATGTATCCAAATATAATTTTAGGGACTATGTTTAGTCTTTAAAATCAGGCTAGATAATCTTATAGTCTATAAAAAAATAAAAAAAGAACCTTGTAAAATACAAGGTTCTTTTTCTTTATGCACCTTCAGGGATTCGAACCCTGGGCCCACTGATTAAGAGTCAGTTGCTCTGCCGACTGAGCTAAAGGTGCAAATTCAATCAACATTTAATATTATACTCCTAATCTTATAATTTGTCCATACTTATTTTTTAAAATTATAAAAGCTAAATAAGGTTTAATTGCCCTATTTAGCTAAGTGTTATTTATAGTCTTTTCTAAGGAAAAACAAGGCTATGGTTCCAGGGCCCGAATGGGCTCCAATAGCTGCCCCTATGCTATTGATAAGAAAAGTCTCCGCCCCAAATTTCTCTCTTATCTGCTCCTTAAGTTTCAAAGCTCCCTCGAGATTGTCTCCATGAGTGATGCAAATCATCTGGCCTTTAAGGTCGGCATCTCTAGCTCTTTCTTCCATAAGATCTATCATTGCCTTAAATACCTTATTCTTTCCACGAACCTTTTCTATGGGAATTAGTTTCCCATCCTCAACATCTAATATTGGCTTTATATTTAACAATCCACCTAAGAAAGCCTGTGTTCTGCTCACCCTACCGCCCCTAAATAAGTATTCAATATCGTCGACGGTAAATATCGATTCCATGTTATCCTTATAAAATTCTATAGCTTTTAATATTTCCTCTTTAGATTTTCCTTCCCTAGCCAACTTGGCTGCAAAATAAACTATGAGTCCAAATCCACCTGACGCTGCCTTTGTATCAACTATCTCTAGCTTAAAGTTTGGATAATCTTCTAAAATTTGCTCCCTTACAAATACAGACGTTTGATATGTACCTGATAAGCCAGATGAAAAAGCTATATATATTACATCCTGGTCTTTTTTTGCATACTCATGGAATTTATCACTAAAAATATTGGGCGGTATCTGGGCTGTCTTGTATATTTGACCTTCTCTCATACCGTCATATACCTCTTGAGGCATAATAGTTTCACCATCAAAATATTCCTTATCATCTTTTATGACTACGATTGGTACTATATCAATCTTATATTCCTCTAATACATCTTTTGGCAGATCGCATGCGCTATCACTTAATATTTTTACTCCCATATCAATCCCTCCCTTTTCTCTTATATTATACACTATTATCCTGATATAATTAATATTTATTAGAAATTTATAGCATATTTCTTTATTCCATAAATAAATATTATTAAGAGGAGTTGAGGTGTATGAAATTGTTTTTTGTTAAGAAAAAAACCTTGTATTGGTTGGCTGCCATCATACTGGCTGTTCTTGTCTTTACTATTGCTTACTTTATTCTAATCTAAAATAAAAAATAGTAGGTATGCCTACTATTTTTTATACAATCTACTCGGTATAGTAAAAACTAATTAATTTATCCAGTTCTTGACTTAATTTTAACACTTTTTCTTTGTCCACTTCTGCTATCATTATTTCATTCAATTCCTCTTGCTTTCTCCTAATGCCCTCTTTTAAGATCATTACCTTCTTATTATCCCCCATGATTCTTCCCCTCTGTATTGTTATATTTTGTTAATTTACCACTTTAACATATTATACCCCAATATATAATTAAAAAACACTTTTAATTAAACACGACAAAAAAAATTATATCATTTTTTCTTTAAAATAAAAACAATTATTTTTGGAATCTTTCGACAAGTTTTTCCTTTAATTTCAAAAATATATTGTATAATGATAGTAGATAAATTTTTTGGAGGGATAAAATGAGTAAGGTAATAGACAGATTTTTAAAATATGTTAGCTATGACACTTGTTCTGACGAGAGTTCTACCTCAGTTCCCAGCACTCCGGGGCAAATGGAGTTTGCCAAGTTTCTGGCAGAGGAACTGGAAGCTATTGGCCTATCTAATGTGACCTTGGATCATAATGGCTATATAATGGCAACTCTACCAGCAAATACAGACTTATCAGTGCCAACTATAGGTTTTATTGCACATATGGATACCAGTCCCGACATGTCCGGTAAAAATGTTAATCCGCGAATTGTATCTAATTACGATGGACAGGATATTATATTAAACCCCGACTTAGATATTCTCATGGAGGTCAAGGATTTCCCTGAATTGAAGGACTATATTGGAAAGGATTTAATCGTCACCGATGGCACTACGCTCCTGGGGGCTGACAACAAGGCGGGAATAGCTGAGATTGTAACAGCCATGGAATATTTAATTGAAAATCCCCACATTCCCCATGGGACTGTAAAGCTTGGCTTTACCCCTGATGAGGAAATTGGCAGGGGTGCAGACCACTTTGATGTGGATAAATTTGCTGCTGATTTTGCCTATACTGTAGATGGGGGACCTATTGGAGAACTTGAATACGAGAATTTTAATGCTGCCACTGCCAAGATCCATATTCAAGGCAGAAATGTACATCCCGGCACTGCCAAGGACAAGATGATTAACTCCATCTTAGTTGCCAGCGAATTAAATAATTTGCTTCCTGTAAATGAAAGACCTGAATATACGGAAGGCTATGAAGGGTTTTATCATTTGATTAGCTTTAATGGCAGCGTGGAAAAAACGGAATTTGCCTATATTATTAGGGATCATTCTATGGAAAAATTTAATTCTAAAAAGGAGACCCTAGAAAAGGCTGTAGACTTCATAAACCACAAGTACGGCAATATTGTGTCCCTGGATATAGTGGATTCCTATTATAATATGAGGGAAAAAATAGAGCCTGTGATGCATGTAATAGACCTTGCAAGACAGTCTATGGAAGACTTGGGTATTAGTCCACTGATCAAGCCTATCAGAGGAGGCACAGATGGTGCTAGATTGTCCTATATGGGACTACCATGCCCTAATCTATTTACTGGCGGTCTCAATTTCCACGGTAAGTTTGAGTATATACCCACATTTGCCATGGACAAGGCTGTAGAAACAATACTAAAAATCATCGAATTGGCACAGAAATAATCAAAAAATCAGTAGCTAAGTCTACTGATTTTTTATATCCATTTGCTTTTATTATCCGCTACATACTTCTCCATCTTGCTGATATATGCCCTATTAATCTCCCTTATTATGGGATTATTTACTGAATTAATCTCTATATGATCTATGGAGGTTATGGGAAGTACATTTACGGATGTACCTGTCATAAAGGCTCCATTTAATTTTTCAAGGTCTTCCTGGTGTATGGTTTCTTCTACTATTTTCAGTCCTAGACTGTTGCATACGTCAAATATATGCCCCCTAGTTATGCCAATTAAAACTTCACTTGCTGGGGCAGTATAGAGACTTTGACCCTTGAGGAAAAACATATTGGAACGACTACCCTCGGGTATATAACCCTCTTCGTTGACCAAGAGCACCTCAAATGCCTTGTTCTCTTCCATTGCTCTTGCTACACCTTCCTTAAATGAAGCGAATTGCACTTTTGCATTGGGATTATCCCTCTGATAGCTGTATAGGCTGGTGTGTATTCCATTTTCATAGTAATCCTTTGGCGGGTAGAAGGTCTCCGAATTATATACTAGAAAGACCTTGCCCGTGCCTTCCAGTTCAGCAGACAGAAGTTTTATATTCTCGCCCTTTATCTGATTTTTCAGTATCAGGCTCCTGATGTCTTCCCTTATTTCCCCCTCATTTCTGCCTAGGTCATAATCTATCAGATTTGCAGTATTGTACATTCTTTCCAAATGCTCCTCTAAGAAAAGGGGCACTCCATTTATAACTCTTATTACCTCATAGATTGGCGGCTTTTCAATCATTGTAAATATTTCCCTATCCTTTGTAGACCTGACTTGTCCGTTTACCATATAGTATTCATTTAACGCCTCGGTTTTCATTTTTTTCCCCCTTATCTTTCTAGTTCCTTCAGTTGGTTCACCACCATATCCTTCTTTATCCTCACCAATTTCAAGCTGTCCTCGCCCAGGGATTTCTCCATATCCTTGACGGCAAGATTTATCTTGTCTAGTATCTTAATTTTACTATCATCCTCTTTTAATTTCAATCTAATACTGTTGATATTTTCATCTGCACTTTCCAAAGGTTCTGTAGCTGCCTCTCCTTGGCCATCTAAAAACTTGCCATAGCTTGAATAAATCTTATATCTCAATTCATTGATTTCTCCAGAAATATCGTCCTTAAATACATCAAAAAAGGGTCCCAGATTCAATAGGCAAATACCTCCGTCCTGGTAGATGTCTATTATATCTTTATCTTCAATAGACTTGGTAAATACATTTAGGTTGGCCCTAAATTGCTCCAATTTCTCCGGGCTTATGGCCTTTTTCTCGTGGTCGGTTTCATAGGCATTCCAATTTTCATGCACTCCTTTTAAACCGTTATTTATTTCTGTCCAGTTTTTTTGCAGCTCTCCCTTTCTCTTATCCTCATTGGACTTTTCCTCCGTTTGCTCTCCCTGACTTTCTTCTTGGCCTTCCTCTTCTCCTCCTTGGGTCCCTCGAGATTCCTCATCGCCTTTCTTGTTTTTTTTCTTATCCTCTTCAGAAACATCATTTGTACTTTCCTGTTTTTCCTCATCTTCCTGCCCTTCTTCTTCTATGGGTGCCTCTTCCATATAGGTCATATCTTCCAGTTTCTCTACCATCTCCACCTTGCTGAGTATTTCCTGAATTCCCTTACCTATTTCTGTTAGTGAAGCAGGGGCCAAGTCTTTTTTCTCAAATTTTTCCTTGTCTTTATCCTCCTTGCAAGCTACTAGCATAGTCGCCAATATTAAAAATAAAAGGATATACTTCTTTCTTTTCAAAATAACCACCTCTGGATTATTGTTTCCAGACTAGGCTTTATTATTATAAAATCGGGGAAAGTAGCCTTGAAACTGACTCCTTAATCCTCACAATCTTGCTCCTTTTCTCATGCTCATCTATGGTTATTTCCTTACAGTGCTGTAGGTCTTCTATAAACTTGTCTGTCAACTTTAAATTGGTCTTCTCATCATATATAAAGGCGTTTACTTCAAAGTTTAGTTTAAAACTTCTAATATCTAAATTTGCTGTACCTACGGAAGAAACGAAATCGTCCATTATCACTGCTTTTGAGTGGAGGAATCCCTTTTCATAGGTGTAAAATCTCACTCCTGACCTAAGCAGCTCTCCTATATAGCTCATACTAGCCCAGTAAACAAAAGGATGGTCTGGCTTACAGGGTATCATAACCCTGACATCTAGTCTAGATAGGCCTGCCAATCTCAAGGCCTCAAATATACTGTCATCTGGTATAAAATATGGGGTCTGTATATAGATCTTTTCTCTAGCATTGGAAATCATTTTTAGATAGCCATTTTTGATACTAGGCCATTTGGAGTCTGGTCCTGAGGAAACTATTTGTACTCCAATACTTCCCAGCTCGTCTTCACTGGCTAGGTAGGTCTGGCATCTAGTTATTTCCCTTCCTGTAGCAAATCTCCAATCTAGGAAAAACCTCCACTGCAAGGACGATATGGCTGAGCCCCTCAATTTTATGTGTGTATCCCTCCAATATCCAAACTTCTTCGACAAGCCAATATACTCATCCCCCACGTTAAAACCTCCTACAAAGCCTTCCTTTCCATCTACTATACAGATTTTTCTATGGTTTCTGTAGTTGATTCTAAGACTGATGAATGGAATTACTGCAGGAAAAAAGATAGCTACTTCTCCCCCTGCATCCTTTAATTTCTTCATTGATTTTTGGGAAAATCTTCTTCCCCCCATTCCATCTAATAAAAGTTTTACCTCTACTCCTTCCTCAGCCTTGATACATAGCTCGTCTATTATCCTTTCCCCTAAATCATCAGACTTAAATATATAGTATTGAAGGTGTATATAAAACCTTGCCCTTCTTATACTGTCGATGAGGGCATCGAATTTTTCACTTCCTTCAAAATACAATTCTATATGGTTATCTTGAGTAAAGAAGGATTCTGCACTTATTAGATTCATGACTATTAAATCTTCGTATTTTAAATAGTTGGGATCCTTGTACCTATACAGGTCTTTTTTCATTTGCTCTTCCTGTGTAATGGCCATATCCCTAAAACAATAATCCTCTTCCTCTTTTATTTTAAACATCCTATTTTTACTAAGGTCTTGACCTATAAACAAGTATAGTATAAATCCGATACCGGGCAAAAATGTCAATACCATTAGCCAAAGCCAGGTGCTAGTAGGATTTCTCCTTTCAAAAAATATCAAAAGTACGGCAAATATAATATTTATCCAAAGAATATTTCTAAATATCCAACCATAGGATTGAAACAAAGCATCCATGTTTTCCCCCTAATTGATTTATTTTTTGGCCTTGTATCTCTTTGTGCTGTCTAGGATTCTTTTTCGTATCCTGAAGGTATTTGGCGTTATCTCTATTAGTTCGTCTTCTTCTATGAATTCCAAGGCCTCTTCCAAGGACATAGTCCTGGGTGATGAAAGTCTAAGGGCCTCATCCGAGCCAGCAGCCCTGATATTTGTTTGCTGTTTTTTCCTGCATATATTTACATCTATATCTAGGCCCTTGGGATTAGAGCCTATGACCATTCCCCTGTACACAGGTACACCCGGGCCTACAAATAATATACCCCTTTCTTGAGCAGAATAGAGTCCATAGGCAGTAGATTCCCCTGTTTCAAAGGAAATTAGAGAGCCTACCTTTCTCTTTGCTATCTCTCCCCTATAGGGTGCATAACCATCAAAAACTGAATTGAGGATACCATTTCCCTTGGTGTCCGTCATAAACTCCTGTCTATAGCCTATAAGCCCCCTGGCAGGTATGGAGAATTCCAGTCTTCCATAGCCGCCATTGGACTCGGTCATACTGGTTAATTCTCCCTTTCTCTGACCTAGCTTTTCTATGATAGCTCCTACAAATTCATTGGATACATCTATGGTGACCTTTTCCATTGGTTCTAATCTCTTTCCATTTTCCTCTTTAAATAAGACTTCTGGCTTTGATACCTGGAACTCATAGCTTTCCCTTCTCATATTTTCTATGAGTACTGATAGGTGGAGTTCCCCCCTACCCGATACCTTAAAGGCGTCTGTGGACTCCGTTTCCTCCACTCTAAGGCTGACATCTGTTTGCAGCTCCTTAAATAGTCTATTCCTGATTTGCCTAGAGGTTACATACTTGCCATCATTTCCTGCAAAAGGACTGTCGTTTACTGAAAATGTCATGGCAATAGTAGGTTCTGAAATCTTGACAAAGGGCAGAGCCTCTGGATGGTCCATATGGCATATGGTGTCGCCTATATGGATATTCTCCACACCTGTCACAGCTACAATGCTCCCTACCCTTGCTGATTCTACCTCTATCCTATTTAGACCCTCAAATTCATAGAGTTTGGATATCTTTACTTTTTCTTCTTTTCCCTTTTCTACTGCGTTGACTATGAGGGCCTCTTGTCCCGCAATTATTTGCCCTCTTTCTACTCTTCCTATTCCTATTCTCCCAATATATTCATTGTAGTCTATGGTGGATATAAGGACCTGTAAGGGTCCATCTAAATCTCCCTGGGGAGCTGGTATGTTTTCTACTATTGTCCTGAATAGGGGATCCATACTCTCACCCTGCCTATTAAAGTCCAGCGTTGCTGTGCCCTTCTTGGCCGAGGCGTAAACAAAGGGGCAGTCTAAATTCTTCTCACTGGCTCCTAATTCTATAAACAGGTCCAGGACCTCATCTATTACTTCATTAGGCCTTGCCTCCGGCCTATCTATCTTGTTGATACATACTATTACCGGTAAATCCAATTCAAAGGACTTTTTTAGAACAAACTTTGTTTGGGGCATGGGGCCTTCAAAGGCATCTACTACTAGTACTACCCCAGATGCCATCTTTAGAACTCTTTCTACTTCTCCTCCAAAATCTGCGTGGCCGGGAGTATCAATTATGTTTATTTTTGTACCATTGTAGTTGACTGCCGTATTTTTAGCCAATATGGTAATGCCTCTCTCCCTTTCTATGTCGTTGGAGTCCATTACCCTGTCCTCTACCAACTGATTGGCCCTAAATACTCCTGATTGTTTTAGCATACTGTCTACTAGGGTAGTCTTTCCGTGGTCGACGTGGGCTATTATTGCTATGTTCCTTATATCTTCTCTTGTGATTTTCATATATACTTCCTTTCCTAAGCTACTATATTTAGTTTTAACAGAATTTATTTTACCATACTTACCTTATAATTCAAAACAAATTTACATTATTAAAGCCTCGAATTAATCGAGGCCTTACCCTAATTTATATGCTTTACTGCTGTCACCTTATTTTCCTGGATATAAAACTCATCTGAAAGCCCATATACTATGACTAGTCCCCTGCCATTACAATCTAGAATTGTAGGGTCATAGGAGCCTAGATCGTAATCAATGCCTTGTCCTTCGTCTTCCACTTGAATAGTAAGCTTATCCCCCTTTACTTCCAGAGATAATTTAACGTGTTTTGATATCGTACAATTGTTGCCATGTAGTACCCCGTTGATTATGAGTTCATTTAGTATTAGCCTTATGTCAAACATGGTATCAGTGCTTTTTACAAAACTCCTTATCTTCAGTAAGACATCGTCTATGAAGTTTTTAATTAGGTCTATATCGGAACATACTATACCATAGTATCTAAATTCCAATTGAATCACATCCATTAACTTATGTATTTACTATAATTTTACCCATATTATTTGTATTCTAACCTTTGCTGATAGATTATATATTTTTTTATTTCAATTAAGTGGTTTATTCTTCTATCTTAATGGGTATCATCTATATAATTCATAGTGAAAGGAGAATGTAAATGGATAAGTGGGTATGTAATCCATGTGGTTATGTTTATGATCCAGCCGAAGGGGATCCAGACAATGGAGTAGAACCAGGCACAGCATTTGAAAATTTACCTGAGGATTGGGTTTGCCCAATGTGTGGTGCTGGGAAAGAAGATTTTTCAAAAGAAGAGTAATATCTTTCCATATTTATTTAAGACCAGTGAATACTGGTCTTAATTTGTTTTCCTATCCTGTGAAAGTATGTCTTCCAATAGGGTCCAAACCTTCTCCTTATTTGTCTTGTCCGTTGACGAATATGGAATTATAAGTCCAGAATCTTCCACGCCTAATTTTTTCCTTATGATAGATATGTTTTTTTGCCGACTTCCCTTGGAAATCTTGTCTGCCTTAGTTGCTATGACTATGCCCCTGTAGCCAAAGGTCTTGATCCAGTCATACATCATCAAGTCCTGATCTGTGGGCTGGTGTCTGATGTCCACAATCAGCAGTACTTCCCTTAAGTTTTCCCTACTTGTTAAATATTCCTCTATAATATGTCCCCATTTTTCTTTCTCCTTTTTTGATGCAATGGCATAGCCATAGCCGGGTAGGTCTACAAATCTAAATCCCTCATTGATAATATAAAAGTTGATAGTCCTGGTTTTTCCAGGTTTACCAGAGGTTCTGGCCAGATTAGCCCTATTAATCATGGAATTTATAAAGGAAGATTTACCCACATTGGACCTACCTGCAAAGGCTATTTCAGGTAGGTCATCTTTTGGATACTGCTTTGCTTCTACAGCTATGGCATGAAGTTCCGATTTACTTATCTTCAACGCTAACAGCCCCTTTTACTAGAGCATTTTCCAGGACTTCTTTCATGTCGCTTACCAATACAAAGTCAATTTTCTTCCTTATCTTGTCTGGTATTTCCTCTAAATCCTTCTTGTTTTCCAAGGGCAAGAGGACCTTTTTAATTCCCATCCTGTTGGCTGCCAAAACCTTTTCCTTGATACCTCCCACGGGGAGCACCCTGCCCCTTAGGGTTATCTCCCCTGTCATGGCTACATCCTTGCTGATGGGGGTGTTGGACAGTGCTGATATGACTGCTGTAGCAATGGTTATACCTGCAGATGGCCCATCTTTTGGTATGGCTCCCTCTGGCACGTGGATATGAATATCCATGTCCTTGTAAAATTCCGATTCTATATCCAATAAGTTGGAATTTGCCCTGATGTAGCTTATACCTGCCATGGCAGACTCCTTCATCACATCTCCCAATTGTCCTGTCAACTGGGTCTTTCCTGTACCCCCCATGGTGTTTACCTCTATGGACAAGGTTTCACCGCCTACAGAGGTCCAAGCTAAGCCATTGGCTACGCCTATTTGATTTTCTTCTTCGATACTGTCAAATCTATACTTTTCGGCACCTAGGTACTTGCTTATGTTGCCGCTGTTTATCCTCAAGGACTTTAAATTCTCTTCTACTATTCTCTTTGCCGCTTTTCTACATACATTGGCAATATTCCTCTCTAGATTTCTTACCCCTGACTCTCTGGTATAGTAATCTATTATGGACCTTATGGCAGATTCAGATAGTTTAAAGCTATCATTGTCCAATCCATGTTCTTTGAGTTGTTTTGGCAGTAAATGCCTAACAGCTATTTGGAGCTTTTCTTCGTCTGTATATCCAGATACTCTGATTACCTCCATCCTATCGAGGAGCGGTGCTGGTATGGTTGACGTCGTATTTGCCGTAGTAATAAACAATACCTTGGACAGGTCAAAGGGTACATCTAGATAATGGTCTGTAAAGCTACTATTTTGCTCTGGGTCCAGTACCTCCAATAAGGCTGAGGCAGGGTCTCCCCTGTAATCTGAACCTATCTTATCTATTTCGTCAAATAAGAATACGGGGTTTTTGGACTTTGACTTCTTTAGGGAGTTGATTATACTACCCGGCATGGCACCTATATAGGTCCTCCTGTGACCCCTTATTTCCGCCTCGTCCCTGACACCACCTAGGGACATTCTGACAAATTTCCTATTTAGGGCCTTGGCTATGGAACGTGCTATGGAAGTCTTGCCCACCCCTGGAGGTCCAACCAGACAAATTATTGGACCCTTCATGCTCTTGGTCAACTTCCTTATGGCTATAAACTCCAATATCCTTTCCTTAACATCTTCTAGTCCATAGTGGTCCTCATTGAGTACTCCCCTCGATTTCTTTATATCTATTTTATCCTTGGTTTCCTTGTCCCAGGGAAGGTCTATTATCCAGTCCAGATAGGTCCTTATGACCCCTGATTCTGGGGAATGAGGTGATACCTTTAAAAGCCTCTCCACCTCTTTTATGGCCTTTTCTTTCACTTCCTTTGGCATCTTAATTTTATTGATCTTTTCCTCATACTCTTCTACCTCCGCCATTACATCGTCATCTTGCCCAAGTTCTTTTTGTATGGCCTTGATTTGTTCCTTTAAATAGTACTCTTTCTGTACCTTATTTATCTGTTTTTTAACCCTTTGATTAATCTTATCTTCTATCTTCAATACTTCAATTTCCTCCTGCAGTATTATGTGCAGGACCTCTAATCTGTCATATAAGTCAAAAACTTCTAGTATCCTTTGGTCGTCTTCTAATTTTAAATATATATAGGAGGCTATGACATCGGCCAGCCTGCCTGGGTCCTGAATATCAGTCACAGTTGTCAAGACATCTGATGATACCCTATCGTTATATGAAAGGTATTCTTCAAAGTCGTTAATTACCAGCCTCATGGCAGCCTCTAGATTTACGTCTTTATTGTCCTCTATTTCCTCGTAAATATATTCCTCTATATTTGCCGTAAAGTATGGTTCCTCTTGGATTATTTCAACAATCCTTCCCCTATTTATGCCCTCTACCAGTACCCGAATACTTCCCCCCGGAAGTTTGAGCATCTGCTTTACCTTAGACACTGTACCTACATGGTAAAAATCCTCCACTTCAGGTTCATTGGTCTTTGGGTCTTTTTGTGCACACAACAATATGGTTGCATCGTCAAGCATGGCTTTTTCCAGGGCACTGATGGATTTTTCCCTGCCCACATCAAAGTGAACTACCATATGGGGGAATATGGAAATCCCCCTCAAGGGTATCAAGGGCATGGTTTTCTTTTCTATTGTATATTCGGTCATATATTTTCCCTCCCGATAATTCAATGTTTCCTACTTAAACAAGGAAAAGCCCACAAACGTGAGCCTTATGATGCAGATTCGCTGTTATCTGTTTTTTTAGTTCTGCTTTTCTTCCTTCTATCTGATAGAACTAATGTCGGATCCACCTTGTTTTCAATTGTTTCCTTGGTTATAACACATTTCTCTATATCATCTCTAGATGGGATTTCGTACATAATATCAAGCATGACATCTTCTATTATACTCCTAAGTCCCCTAGCACCTGTCTTCCTCTCAATGGCCTTCTTGGATATGGAATACAAGGCCTCATCCTCAAACTCTAGGTCTACGCTGTCCATAGCAAATAGTTCCTTATATTGCTTTACCAAGGCGTTTTTTGGTTCTGTCAATATCTTGACCAGTGCCTCTGTATCCAATTCTTCCAGGGTTACCATGACGGGCAATCTACCTACAAATTCCGGTATAAGACCGTATTTTAGCAAATCTTCAGGTTGGAGATGCTTTAGCAATTCTCCAATCCTTGCCTCTTTTTGAGATGTCAATTTGGCGCCAAATCCCATGGACTTTTTCCCTATGCGGTTTTGAATTATCTTATCCAGTCCATCAAAGGCTCCACCTACTATAAATAAGATATTTGTCGTATCCACCTGAATAAACTCCTGATGGGGGTGCTTTCTACCACCCTGAGGCGGTACATTGGCAACAGTGCCCTCGAGGATCTTTAATAAGGCCTGTTGGACGCCCTCGCCGCTTACATCTCTAGTGATGGATGGATTCTCAGTCTTTCTAGCAATTTTGTCTATTTCGTCAATATATATTATACCCTTTTCTGCCCTCTCTATATCATAGTCTGCTGCCTGAATAAGCTTTAGTATGATGTTCTCCACATCTTCTCCCACATATCCAGCCTCAGTCAAAGAAGTGGCATCAGCTATGGCAAAGGGCACATTTAGGATTTTTGCCAGCGTTTGAGCTAAAAGGGTCTTTCCTGAGCCCGTTGGCCCAAGCATGACTATGTTGCTTTTTTGTAGCTCTATATCGTTGTTCTTCTTTGGCTTCTTATTTATTCTCTTATAGTGATTGTAGACTGCCACAGCTAAGGCTCTTTTTGCCCTCTCCTGTTTAATAACATAATCGTCTAGGGTAGCCTTAATGACTTCTGGTTTTGGTAAATCCTGCATATCATAGTCTACTATATCGACAAATTCCTCTTCGATTATTTCCTGACATAGCTCTACGCACTCATTACATATATATACATTGGGGCCTGCTATTAGCCTCCTTACTTGTTCCTGTGGCTTTCCACAAAAAGAGCAACGTAATTGTCTTTCATCATATTTGGCCACGATGACACCTCACTTATCTATTTTCTCGTAATTACCTCATCTATTATACCATATTCCTTGGCTTCTTCAGCTGTTAAATAATAATCTCTGTCTGTATCTCTGGCAACTTTTTCTAGTGGCTGTCCAGTCCTGTCCGCTAGAATCTTATTAATCCTTTCCCTGATTTCGATTATTTTTTCTGCCTGTATCCTGATGTCCTCCGCTTGGCCCTTAGCCCCACCAAGGGGTTGATGTATCATTATATCTGCATTTGGAAGTGCAAATCTCTTGCCCTTGCTACCTGCTGCCAATAAAAATGCCCCCATGCTGGCTGCTAGACCCATACATATAGTAGATACATCTGGTTTGATATACTGCATGGTGTCGTATATGGCAAAGCCTGCACTGACTGATCCTCCCGGACTATTTATATAAATTTGTATGTCTTTATCGGGGTCTTCTGCCTCTAAAAATAAGAGTTGAGCCACTACTAAATTAGCTGTCACATCGTTTATTTCACTGCCTAAGAATATGATCCTTTCCTTTAATAGTCTTGAGTAGATATCATAAGATCTCTCTCCTCTACTGGTTTGTTCAACTACCATAGGTATTAAAGTCAATTTTCATCCCTCCATTATTATATAAACTTAGCGTTTTCCTTAAGCATTTCAATGACCTTTCCATTGATAATTGGTGTATTTAAATAGGATAGGTCATGGCCTTTCATGTCTTTTATAAAGTCTTCTCTCTTTTCTTCGTCATAGGAGCTGGCAATCTTCTCCAATTCCCTATCTATGTCCTCACTTGTTACCTCTATACTCTCCGCCTTGGCAATGGCTTCCAATACCAAGTCTCCCTTGACCCTGTCAGCTGCCATTGGCCTTAACTGTGCTTTTAGACTATCTAGTGTGGAATTTGTTATCTCCAAATATTGGTCTAAATTAAGCCCCTGCATTCTCATCCTATACTCAAATTCGTTGATTTCATTTTCTAATTGTGTATCTATCATAGCCTCGGGTATGTCAATCTGGCAATTTCCTATTACCTTTTCAATTAGGGCATTTTCATTATCAGCCCCTTCCTTGCTCTTGAAATTCTCAGCTAATCTCTCCCTTATGCTGTCCTTGTACTCATCTAAGGTGTCAAATTCTGATACGTCCTTGGCAAATTCATCGTCTAATTCTGGCAATTCCTTTTCCTTGATGGAATGAATTGTTACCTTAAAGATAGCTTCCTTCCCTTGTAGGCTAGGCTCCTGATACTCTTCAGGGAATGTAACTATTACATCTGTCTCTTCTCCTACATTCTTACCCACTAGTTGCTCTTCAAAACCAGGAATAAATTGTCCAGAACCAATTTCCAGCTCTTGCCCCTCTGCTGTACCTCCCTGAAATTGCTCTTCACCTACAAAACCTGCATAATCAATGGTTAAAATATCTCCAGTCTTAACTGGCCTATCTCCAGCGTCGATCATTCTTCCATTTTTCTCCTGAACCGACTTTAATTCATCTTCTATATGTTCATCTGTAACATTATACTCTATTTTTTCAATTTCTATGCCCTTGTAATCCCCTAGCTCTACCTCAGGCTTTACTATTACCTCTATCCTTGCTACTAGAGGTTCCCCTTTTACTATTTCTTCCATATCCACTTCTGGCGTATCCACAGGGTCCAGATTCAATTCCTCTATTGCCTCTGAATAGGCCTCTGGCAATATGGTGTTTATTGCCTCTTCATAAAATATTTCTGGTCCATAATTCAATTCTATGATTTTCCTCGGAGTTTTGCCCTTCCTAAATCCAGGTATGTTGAATCTGTTTCTGTTTTTTAAATAGGTTTTTTGCAGTGCTTCCTCAAATTTTTCTACAGGTATTTCTATGGTAAAACTTACCTTGTTATTTTCCTTTTTTTCTAGTAAAGCCTTCATTAAATAATTTCCTCCTTATACTTATCCAATTTTTAACTAATATATTATATCATAAAATTATATCATAAGAAATAATATTATCAATATCATAAGAAAATAGTGGCATGGGCATAATAAAAAAACCACTGGTACAAATCCACTGGTTTATAATGGTGCGGGAGAGAGGACTTGAACCCCCACGTCAATGACACTAGATCCTAAGTCTAGCGCGTCTGCCAGTTCCGCCACTCCCGCATACAAGTAATTTTTGTTTACTTACCTATTATAACACGTTATTTGTACTTGTCAATATATTCTTTATAGTTTTTTCTATAATATTTAAAAAACCTCTTTTATGGTTCCTCCACCTAGGACTACTTCTCCCTGGTAAAATACCACGGACTGGCCCCTTGTAATTGCTCTTTGGGCCTCGTCAAATTCTACTATTACCCCATCCCCGCTTGGCTTCATATTTGCCTTGGACTCCCTCATGGAGTACCTGACCTTGGCGGTAATCTCCAGCTCCCTTGGCAGTTTATCGTAGGCCATGATATTTAATTGATCTGCATATAGTTTGTTTTTGAAAATACCTTCTTCATCCCCTAGGACTATTTCATTTTTGGCTGCATCTATTTCCTGAACAAATACCCTTTTCCCAAAGGAAATTCCCAGTCCCTTCCTTTGACCTATGGTATAGTAGACTATACCCTTGTGCTGACCGAGAATATTGCCATCTTTGTCCACAAAGTTACCCGGCTTTACCCTGCCAGGTACCCTGTCTTGGATAAATTTACCGTGGTCATTATCTGGTATAAAGCAAATCTCTTCGCTATCCGGTTTGTTGTGCACTACTAGGTCTATTTTTTCTGCAATATCCCTAATGGTTTCCTTGGTATACTTACCCAGGGGCATCAAAGTATGGGCAAGTTGATATTGAGTCATTCCATATAGGAAATAGGTCTGATCCTTTTTGTTGTCTATTGCTCTTTTCATCAGATACCTGCCCGTATTTTCGTCCTTGTCAATGGTAGCATAGTGACCTGTAGCGATATAGTCTGCTCCCAGGCCCTTTGCCTTCTTTAAAAACTCGTCAAACTTTATAAACTTGTTGCAGGCTACACATGGATTTGGCGTCCTCCCGTCTAGGTATTCATCTACAAAGTAATCTATTACCTTTCTTTCGAATACCCCCCTGAAGTTCATTACATAATGGGCTATGCCCAGATCCTGGGCTACCTGCTTGGCGTCAAACACCGAAGATAAGGAGCAACATCCTCCTGCTCTTTCGTCGTATATATCGTCATGGGGTATGACGCTCATGGTGACTCCTATTACTTCATATCCTTGCTCCTGTAGGATATAAGCAGCAACCGAGCTGTCTACCCCTCCACTCATGCCTAGTACTACCTTCTTTTTCATCATTTATTTCCTTTCTAAAAAACTAATATAATTCCTCCGTCGTTGGCATAGGCCGTACTGAGTCCAGCCTGTCTTACTAGTATTACCTCTTTGAAATTATATTTGTCTTCAATTGCTCTTTTTAATTCTTCTGCTCTTTCAAGGGCATTGGCATGGGATATGGCCAATATCTTTTCCTCCAATTTTTCCCCTGTTTCTCCGATTATTTCTACTAGCCTCTTGAAGGCCCTCTTGCTTCCCCTTACATTTTCCACTAATTTTATATTTCCTTCCCCATCTGCTCCCATTATGGGCTTTAAGTTCAGGGCATTAGCCAGTAGTCCCTTGGTCTTAGATATTCTTCCATTTTTTATGAGATTGTCCAAACTCTCTAATATAAAGTAAGTTTTCATCTCCTTAATATATCTTTCTACCCTTTCAACTATCTCTAAATTCCCTAATTTTTTTTCTACTAGTTCATGGATTTTCATGGCGGTTAGGGTCTCCCCTACACTGGCAGATTTGGAATCAAATATGTGTATAAATTTGTGTGAATCTTCTTCTACCATGTTTTTTGCCAAAACTGCAGAATTATATGTGCCGCTCAAGGGGCTAGATATGGTGACTACAAAAATATTATCTGCATCTGCTGACTTGTATTCCTCTACAAAGTCTCCTGGGGAAGGGCAGGATGTCCTTATGGGATTGGGGCTACTCTTCATTGCCTTTATCAAATCTGCAGTATCCAATTTCTCGTCGTCAATAAATTGAAGTTCATCTACGTCTATTTTAAACGGAATTAAGGCCACATCTAATTTTTCTTTTAGTTCCTCATTTAGATCACAGCTACTGTCGGCTATTATCTTGTATTTCATTACATCACCTCATGATTTTTTTTAAGTTTCTATACCTATATTATCCTCAATAAATCTGGCTAAATCCGATGCAATTCTTTCAAGTCCTATGTCCTCTTTTGCCTCTATCATTACCCTAACCAAGGGTTCTGTCCCAGAAGGTCTAATCAATACCCTACCTTGACCGTGGAAGATATTCTCTACTTCCCTAATCTTTTCCATAATCTTATGATTTTCATGGTAGCTGTTTTTTAGCTGGTCTTTCACCCTTGCATTGACTAGAACCTGTGGGAAGTCTGATATCAATTGGTTTAATTCTGATATTGGTTTTCCTTCTGCCTTCATGACTTCTAGCAAGTGAAGGCCTGTAGCTAGACCGTCTCCTGTTGTATTGTAGTCCAAAAAAATTATATGCCCTGATTGTTCCCCACCCAATACATAATCAGATTTTAACATTTCCTCTAGGATATATCTATCTCCAACTTTTGTCTTCACCATATCTATACCCTTTTCTTTCAGGTATAAATCCAAACCCATATTTGTCATTACTGTGCCCACTATGGTATTGTTCTTCAGCTTGCCTTCTTTCTTTAAATGGCTGCCGCATATTGCTAATATATGATCCCCATCTATTAGTCTTCCCTTTTCATCCACAGCTATTATCCTATCTCCATCTCCGTCAAAGGAAAGTCCTATGTCTGCCCTTGAGTCTACTACCAGCCTTTGGATCTCCTGGGGATTTGTCGATCCGCAGCCGTCATTTATGTTCATTCCCGTAGGCTCATTGTTTGCGACTACTATTTCACCTCCAAGTCTTTTGATAGTTTCTGGTGCAATTTTATATAATGCCCCATTTGCACAGTCCAAAGCAATTTTAATTCCTCTCAAGTCTAAGTCTATAGTAGAACTTAAGTAATCTATATAGTCATTGCTGCCCTTGTCTTCTACAATGATTTTCCCTAGTTTATCTCCTGTGGGAATATGATTAAATCCCTTGCCGTCTAATGTAAATTCTTCTATTTCTTCCTCTATCTCATCAGATAGCTTTAATCCCTCTGAATTAAAAAACTTTATTCCATTATACTCTCCTGGATTATGGGAGGCCGATATAACTACTCCCGCCAAGGCCTTATATTTCCTAGTCAGATAGGCTACTGCCGGCGTAGGCATTATACCTACCGATACCACATCTAAACCCATAGAACATATTCCTGCTGCCAATGCAGCCTCTAACATATCACCCGAAACCCTAGTGTCTTTTCCTACTACTATTTTTCCCCTATTTAATTTCGATAAAACATAGGCCCCTGCCCTTCCTATTTTAAATGCTAGCTCGGGTGTAAGGTCCTTATTGGCGATACCCCGTATCCCATCTGTGCCAAATAACTTTCCCATTTTAATCTCCCCCTTATTCAATTCGCCAGTTAGTCTTTTTCTCTTAATGCTATATCTATCAGGCTCTGTTTATTATTTAAATCAGGATTATCTAAGACTAGCTTTAGCAGGTGTTGGAGTACGTCACCCAATGGTTTCCCTTCTTTATACCCTAATTTTATCAAATCATCGCCGTTTATGGCTAGATGTTTCATAGAATATGGCTCTTTTTTTTCTACTATAGCCCTTATATCCTTTTCCCTTTGGATTAAATCCTCTATGTTTGCATCTGCCCTAGAACAAAGTTTATCCGCTTTTTGGAATTCTATTAGGGCAAATATTTCTTCTTCTCCTATTTTGCTCAATAGCCTTTTTAGACCTTTTTCCTTAAGGTCATCATGCCTTTTCATATGGTTTTCGACTAAGATTGTTACCCTTCCTATAAGCTCATTGGAGGCCCTTAATCTCTTGAGCACCTTCTTAGCTGTCTCAGTACTCCATTTGTCATGGCCGTAAAAGTGTCCTATACCATCTTCATCTATACTTAATGTATGGGGCTTTCCTATATCGTGAAATAGGGCAGCTAATCTGAGATGTAATATGGCAGGCGTCTTGTCCAATACGCATAGGGTGTGCCCATAGACATCCTTATCATGATAAGGGCTTTTCTGGTCAAAATCTACTGTATCCAAGAGCTCGGGCAAGATTATCTCCAAAGCACCTATATCTTCCAGCAGCCTGACTCCTTTTGAAGGTTTATCCGACAAAAGTATTTTGAAAAACTCCTCCTGTACCCTTTCAATGCTGATACTTCCCAAGTATTTACTGTATATCTTACATGCCTCATAGGTTTTCTCTTCTATGGCAAAGCCTAGTTGGCTTGCAAATCTTATGGCCCTGATTATCCGAAGGTAGTCTTCTTCAAATCTATCTTCTGCCTTGCCCACGGTTTTAATAATCTTACCCTTCAAATCTTCTATGCCATTGAAATAATCTACTAACCCGGTTTTTCTGCTATAGGCCATGGCATTTATGGTAAAATCCCGTCTCGACAAGTCGTCTTTTAAATCCTTGGAAAAAAATACCCTCTCCGGTCTCCTGCCATCTATGTATTCACCATCCTGCCTAAAGGTGGTCACTTCTGTATTCCCTTCTCTCTGTACTACTACTACTGTGCCAAACTTCTTCCCCACTTCTACTGTCTTGTATTCCTTAAATAGACGGGAAATATGGTCTGGTAGTGCATCTGTTGCTATGTCGTAATCCGATGGCTGCTTCCCTATTATCATATCCCTCACAGACCCACCTACTATATATGCTCTAAATCCATTAGTCTCTAATTTGTTTATAATTCTCTCTATATATGTTGGAATACTTAATTCCATACAATCACTCCATTTTTTTATCTTACTTAAGTATAACATAGTATTCCAAGCTGACAAGTTATTTTATGCAAAAGGACCTCGGAATATTTCCCAAGGTCCCCTCTATCTTATTTTACATATTTTTTTAACAGAATGTAGGTTCTTTATGTTCTATTTTATAAATACTAATGAAATCCATGGTACATAGGTAATTGTTATTAACCCTACTAATGATACTAAAAAAAGAGGAACTATATAAGGAAACATTTCCTCCATTTTAATTTTAGCAATTGCAGCTCCAACAAAAAGATTGCATCCGTAGGGTGGGGTACACAGCCCTATAGCTAAATTTACGGCCATAACTACACCAAAGTGTATAGGGTTAATACCTAGACCCTTGATAGTTGGCATTAGCATAGGCGCCATAACAATGACAGCAGGCACGGTATCTAGAAACAGCCCTACGATTAATAGTATAACATTGATAAATAATAATACCACTAGAGGATTTGTAGATATGTTAGTCAAAAATGTCGTTATCATTTGTGGTACTTTTTCATAGGTCATATACGTTGAGAATACTGTTGAATATCCCAATAAAAATGAGGTAATACCATTTAAGACAGCGGTATCCAAAAAAACATTCCATAAATCTTTCCACTTCATTTCTTTATAAACAAACATACTAATAATAATCGAATACACTACAGAAATACATGCTGCTTCAGTTGGAGTAAAAACCCCTGAGTAAATTCCACCTAATATAATAACTGGAGATAGCAATGCCCAAAAACCATCCTTAAGACTATATCCTATCTCCTTTAACCGATATTTCATGGCCTCTGTTACTGGAACCATTTCATCTTTTCTTTTTGGCTTTAAATCTACTCCCTGGATAGTAGTGATAATTATATTTGCTAATACAAATAATGTACCAAGTAATATCCCTGGTATTATGCCAGCCAAAAACAATTGTGGTATGGAAACCCCTGTGGTAGCACCATAGAGAACAAAAGACAAGCTTGGTGGAATAATAGGTCCCACTATACCTCCAAAGGAAACAATTGTAGCAGCATATGCAGGATCGTAGCCCTTTTTCTTCATTTCTGGTATCATCATTCCACCAATTGCAGATGTAGTTGCCATCCCCGAACCAGAAAGAGCACCAAAAAACATACAGGACACCACTGTAACGCTCCCTATTGCCCCGTTAACAAAACTAATTAAAGTGGAGGCGAAATTTACAATTCTTCTTGCAATACCCCCAGTTGACATAATTAGTCCAGCAAGCATAAAGAAAGGAATTGCCATTACTGTAAACGAGAATATCCCACTGTATGAATACTGAGCATTTATCGCCATACTCAGGTCAGAAAACATTGCCATCGAGAACATAGTTGCGCCACCTATGGCAAAGCCAACAGGGACTCCAATTAATAGCAATACAAACAGAATAATAAATAATACTGGAATAGCCATTATGAATCCCCCCTTATATAATAATATCTTTTCTATTTATTTCTTTAATAATTTCAATTAATATATTCACTGACCTAATAATAAACAGTCCCGTCCCTAAGACTAACGAAAGATATCCCCAGGATGTACTAATTTTTATTCCTGCATATGGAACCTTTTTCTGAATCCCAATCATGATGACACCATAGTAGAGTGTAATCCCACTAATAACTATTAATACTATTTCAGATAAAGCTTCAAGTATTTTCTTTATTTTATAAGGTAACTTCTCTACTAATAGGGTTATCTTTATATGTTCTTTTCTTCGATGGCCTATACTTATTCCAATCCAGGAAATCCACACAAATAAGAACTTACCAAATTCCTCAGACCATGACAGGGAATTATTGAATACGAATCTCATTATAACCTGAAAAAATATAATTCCAACCATTGCAATGAACATTAATACAAGAAATACCTCTTCTGTTTTATCTAAAGTTTTTATGAGCTTTTTCATTATTCGCCTCCTCTATATTGCCTTTAAATAGGTACTATTCAATTATGTAAAAGTTGCAATTGAATAGTACCTCAAAAGAATTCTACTTAGGGCGAGTTGCTAACCATTTTTCAATCATTTCATCACCCACTATTTGTCTTTGATAATCATAGACCGGCTGAACTGATTCTGTAAATGCGCGAACTTCAGCTTCAGATAGTTCATATACTTCAGCACCCTCATCTCTAAATCTTTGTAGGTATTCTTGTTCTTTTGCAAATTCTTCAGCCCTTTGTTCCTTTGCAACTTCTTTTACACTTCTTTCAAGTAGGTCCCTATCCGCTTCGTCTAGGGATTCAATCCAATCTCTAGAACAAACTATTGGGAATGGTGAACTTGCATGATTTGTTAGGGTAACCTTAGGTGCAATTTCATGTAGATTGAAATCGTTAAATACTCCCAGTGAGTGGTCAAGAGCATCTATTTGTCCTTGTGAAAGAGACGTAATTACCTCTCCCCATGCCATAGGTGTTGGATTTGCACCCATAGCCTTCCATATCTCAATATTTAAGTCATTTTGTGCAATACGAACTTTTTGCCCTTTCAAATCATTACTATCCTTGTAAATTCTGTCCTTGCTGATTACCTGCCTCATACCATTGTAATACATATCAATACAGTAATATCCTGAATCTTTTATTGTCTCATTAAATAGCTCTAAACCACCGTTTTCAAATGTCCCTTTTTCCCAATCCTCAAAAGAAGGATATAAATATGGCAAATCTATACATGTAGAATCTGGACCTGTAGCAGATGTAATTACAGAAGAAAGATCAAACATCATTGTTACCGTACCAAGTTTTATCCCTGAAACTAAATCAGGTGTATCTCCCAATTGCCCATCAGAATAAACTTCAACTTTAAATCTACCAGGTGCTTCTTTTTCTAAAAGTTCTCCCAATGCCTCGCTCCATATATTTGTGGAACGTTGTGAAGTATCCGTGTGTCCTATTTTGATTACAATTGGGCCTCCCTCTGAAGATTCATTACCTTTATTTGAGCATCCAATTGTCAAGCTCATTATCATTAGTAATGATAGTGCGATTACTACAATCTTTAACTTTTTCATATTCTCATCCCTTTCTATTTTCTATTATTATATACTTGCAAGTTCTATGCCAAAATAGCAAGGCCCTGTAACCTTGTTGTTTCCAGCCTTTTAAAAAGAAACATTCAAATTCAAAAATAAAGCGTGAAACTTTATTCACGCTTTATTTTAGTAATGAAGTTTATTTCATTGTAATTAGTTCCTCATTTTATCCAGGTTGATTTCATATTCTCCTATCTTATTCCATAATTGTCTAGTGCTTATTTCTAAGTCATAAGAAGTTTTACTTACATTTCCTTTGTTACTTTTTAGTATTTCATGTATGAAGTTTTTTTCAAATTCTGCTCTGGCATCTTTAAGGGATTTCCCGTAATTGTTAATTAATATGTCTTGTTCTTTTGATACTATAGGCATTAATAATTCATTTAGTGTAACTCTGTTTCCCTTACTAAGTGCAATCATTCTTTCAATAAGATTCTTTAACTCTCTTACGTTTCCGGGATAATCATAACTCAATAAAAACTCCATTACTTCCTTATCAATATTGACCACCTTTTTCTTTTGTTCTACTTGAATCTTTCGAAAAAAGAAATCTATTAATGCAGGCAGATCTTCTCTTCTTTCTCTTAGGGGAGGTATATTTATTGTCAAGGTATTAATTCTATAAAGTAGATCTTCCCTAAACTTTCCCTCCTCAATTAACTTTGCAATATCTTTATTTGTAGCTGATATGAACCGTACATCTAAGTCAATTGATTTATTGCTCCCTAATCTTTCTATTTTTTTATTCTCAATCGCTCTAAGTAATTTACCTTGAGTGGCTAACGGCAGATCTCCGATCTCATCTAAAAACAAGGTTCCTAAATTGGCTTGTTCAAATTTTCCAATCCTAGTATCGCTAGCACCAGTAAAAGAACCTCTTTCATGGCCAAACAATTCTGATTCAATTACTCCTTCTGGAAATGCCTGACAATTTATTGGAACAAAAGGTTCATGTTTCCGTTTACTTAGCCTATGTATATAATTTGCAACAACTTCCTTTCCCACCCCTGATTCTCCAAGTAATAGTATATTTATTCCTGTATCTGCTACTCTTTTGCACATTTCTAAAATATTTAAATAGTTTTCATTCCTAGATTCAATAAACAACTCGTTCTGGTTTTGGTTTTTTAATAGAAATGTACTTTTTCTCTCCAATCTGTGAATCTTTGCTAACCTATCAATTTTCATTACTAGTTCGTCCATATCGCTGCTTTTAGTATAATAGTCTATGGCGCCGTATTTAATTGCATCTACTGCACTTTCTATACTGCCGAATGCAGTCATTACAATTATATCAATCGTATTTTGCCTTTCTTTGATCTTTTTTATTAGTTCAACTCCATCCATTACAGGCATTTTTAAATCAGTAAGTACAAGGTCAACAATATTGTTTTCTATATAATCTAGTGCCTCAATACCATTAGAACACGTAGCTATACCGTAACCAATGTCTGTCAAAATCAATTTTAAAACCTTTTGATATTCTATTTCATCATCTACTATTAATATTTTATAGCCTTTTCTTTCTTTCACTTTAATCACTCCATTATTGGTAAAACTATTTCAAATGTGGTTCCCTCATTTAGTTCACTGTCGACAGCAATTATACCCCCATTATTGGATACTTCAGTACTTATTATATATAATCCTAGGCCTGTCCCATTTTCTTTTAAAGAGTAAAAAGGATCAAAGATACTGTCTAGTTTCGATTTTTCTATTCCACATCCATTATCAGTTACCTTTATATTTAGCTTTTTGTCTTTTGATATTACATTTATATCTATGTTTTTTTCCTGCTTCTGTAATTTTTCAAAAGATTCGATGCTGTTATTCACCAAGTTTATGAGTACCATCCTCAGTACTTCTTCATTTATAAGTATATTATTTATATTTTCTCCACTAAAGCTACTCTTAATAGCAATCCTACCTTGTTGAATTCTGAACTTTTCAGTCTCAATTATTGAACTCACTAAATCAATTATATTTACATATCTCATTTCAACATTTGATAGTCTTGAAAATCTTAATAAGTTTTCTATCAATTGATTTATCCTTTTTACCGAATCATTTATTACAGTAACAGCATGGCGACCAATTTCATTAAGTGGGTGTTTCTGGATAATATAACTATAACTTTTAATTAACCCTAAAGGATTTCTTATTTCATGAGCAAGGCCTGCAGAAAGCTTACCTACTGCAACCATCTTAGATTCATGGCTTTCTCTCTTTTCTCTTAAGTGCTTTTCAGTATAGTTTTCTATAACTATCATCCCCTTACTGGGTGTAATCTTTTGACTAGTAACATAATAATAATCATTTTTAATATTTAATACCATATTCATATTTTTTACGTTAACAAATGGCTCTAATTTCTTGACATCCTTATAATTTGAGCCAATCAAATTCTCCTTTGTAATTCCAACTATTTTTGCTATTGAATCATTGCATTCCAAAATTATTGAATCGTTGCCAATAACCATAATACCACTTTGTATATTGTCGATAATAAGACGTAATTCTTCTTTGCTTTCTGAAAGTTCCCTTGTTTTTGTGTTTACTCGCTGAGTTATAATGTAGTTCCAAAAAGAAAATCCAATAATAATCAAAATAATAATTATTAATACTCTATATGCGAGCTCTATATTCCTAATATCTATGCTATCTGTTTCAAAGTCACCTAACCATTTTTTCTGGGTCTGCGATATTAAGTTTTTTTTCTTTAATTGAAGAATCCCCTTGTTTAAGACATTTAATAACTCAATATTATCATTTTTAACTGCTAAAACAATTTCCTTTGCATGTATCGTAGGTTTTAAAAACTTATAATTTGAACTTTTACTTGTAACATTTATAAAATGAGCAGCTTCCATATCATCACCAATAAAGCCTGAAGCAACCTTATTATTGATTAAAGCAAACCCCTGGTACATATTATCAACTTCTACTATTTTAACATCTTTTATATTGTTAAAATAATCTATTATATGCGATTCTTCTTTATCTCTCTGTAAAGTAACTAGCACCTTTCCGCTTAAATCTTTAATGCTCTCAATTCCTGAACCTTTGTTTACTAAAACTTTTGTTTTTACAACACACAGCGGTTGGGTGATTATCATTTCGTCCAAAACCTTATTAGTATCTTTTTCCATAACAAATATATCTATTTCGCTATTTCTAGAATGAATATCCTGATTCTTAGTCCATCTTTTTAAGTGAATGTTACCCCCTAATTCAATTGCTAATTGGGATAAATAATCGGCCACAATACCTGTGTTATAACTCCCAAATTCATTAGTGTATATTAGTGGAGGGTAATTGTATACCCCGACCAAGAAGTCTTTTTCTCTTATTAATTCCTTTTCCCTTTCGGTGAGTTGAGCATTATATCTATAGTAATCTAGTAATTTTATTTGAAACCTTATTGTTTTATCAAGGCTGTTTATAATAAGAAAACCCATTAATATAACAATAATTATTATTAGCTTTTTTATTATTAGCTTTTTTCTTATCATCATTATTCACCTTTTATGACTTAATAGTTATTGTAGCCTATACCGTCTAAACCTTTAAAATCTAGATTCTTTTCTAACAAACTTTTCAAAAGCCTTCCTTATAGCATAAAATATTTATGTAAATCTTTATATACATTATATTTTAAATGAAGATTATTATCAATGAAATTGGAGATAATCATATTTAACTGATTACAGATGGCAAAAGGACCTCGGAATATTTCCCAAGGTCCCCTCTATCTTATTTTACATATTTTTTTAATAGAATACTAGCATTATGTCCCCCAAATCCCAATGAATTAGACAGGGCATAATCTATATCCCTCTTTACGGCCTTATTTGGCGTATAGTTTAATTGACATTCTTCATCTGGAAATTCGTAGTTTATCGTGGGGGGAATCATTCCCTCTTTAATGGCTAAGGCTGTGGCTATAGCCTCTATTCCACCAGCAGCACCTAATAAATGTCCCGTCATAGATTTTGTTGAGCTAATATTTATATTCTTGGCCTGTTGGCCAAATAATCTCTCTATGGCTAGACTCTCAAACTTATCGTTAAAATAGGTAGATGTCCCATGGGCATTTATATAGTCAACCTTGTCGTAATCTGCCTTTCCTTCTTCCAAAGCTAGTTCCATGGCCCTGGCAGCCCCTCTTGCTTCTGGATCTGGCTGGGTTATGTGGAAGGCATCCGAGGTAGAACCATAGCCTAGGATTTCCCCATATATATGGGCTCCCCTTGCTAGGGCATGTTCTAGTTCCTCCAATATCAATATACCTGCACCTTCACCCATTATGAACCCATCTCTTTCCTTGTCAAAGGGCCTTGAGGCCTTTTCTGGAGCTTCATTTCTAGTGGAAAGGGCTTTCATCGAACAAAATCCTGCTACTGAAATAGGTGTTATAGACGCGTCTGCTCCGCCTGCTATACACATATCTATACTTCCATGTTTTATCATCCTATAGGCCTCACCTACTGCATTGGTACTTGAGGCACAGGCTGTAGTCACTGTCATTGTAGGACCTCTAAATCCAAAGGTCATGGATATCTGACCTGGAGCCATATTGGATATCATCATGGGTATAAATAGGGGGCTTACCCTACTAGGTCCCCTTTCCCTCAATTTTGTAAATTCAGACTCCATGGTTTCCATACCACCTATGCCAACACCTATTATTACTCCAACCTTGTCCAAATTAACCATATCCAAATCGACTTGCCCGTCCTCTAATGCCAATTTTGTACCTGCTATGGCGAATTGGGTAAATCTGTCCATTCTTCTGGCTTCTTTTTTGTCTATATAGTCTGAAGGATTGAAATCTTTTACTTCTCCTGCAATCTTGCTATCAAAATCTGTGGGATCAAACCTTGTTATTCTCCCAACTCCTGATTTCCCCTCCATTAGAGAATCCCAGAATACCTTTTTCCCTATGCCGATGGGCGATACGGGCCCTAATCCTGTTATTACAACTCTTTTCATTTATCTACCTCCACAAAGGTATTATTCTATTTTTCCTTCTACGTATTTTACTATTTCTCCTACTACAAGTAGTTTTTCTGCATCTTCATCTGGAACAGTAATTTCAAATTCATCTTCCAGAGCCATCATTATTTCTACTGCGTCCAGGGAATCCGCTTCTAGGTCCTTGGTCAGGGAAGTCTCTGCTGTGATACTGTCTACATCATCTACTCCCAGTTGATCCGCTATTATATTCCTTACTTTATCAAATAACATTTTACATTCCTCCTAATATTTACATTAACATTCCGCCATCAACATTGATTATTTGCCCAGTGATATAATCAGATTTTTCACTGGCTAAGAATATAACTAAATCTGCTATATCCTTGGGTTTTCCAAATGCCTTTAAGGGGATAGCCCTCAGCATTTCTTCTTTTACATCTTCCTTCAATACATCTGTCATATCTGTTTCAATAAAACCAGGTGCAATTCCATTTACCCTAATGCCCCTACTGGCTAATTCCCTTGCCATGGACTTTGTAAATCCAATTACTCCTGCCTTTGATGCACTATAGTTTCCCTGTCCGGCATTGCCCATTATACCAACTACAGAGGCCATATTTATTATTTTCCCATATCTTTTCTTCATCATTATTCTAGATATGGCCTTGGTACAAAGAAAAGTGCCCTTGAGGTTTACATTCATTACCTCATCCCAATCTTCTTCCTTCATTCGAATGAGTAGATTATCTTTTGTTATTCCTGCATTATTTACTAGGATGTCAATGGTTCCAAATCTTTCTTCCATTGCCTTTGTCATCTGGATGACTTCCGCTTCTATGGACACATTGGCTTTTATTGCAAGAGCCTTTACACCCATAGCTTCTATTTCATTTACCACCTCCTTAGCTTTATCCTCACCCCTTACATAGGTGAGCCCTATATTTGCTCCATTTCTGGCTAATTCCAAGGCGATTTCCCTGCCTATTCCTCTTGAGCCGCCTGTGATTAAGGCGACCTTATCCTTTAGTTTCACTTATTCACCATCCTTTTTAGACTTCAGATATTCAACAGTCTCTTTAAAGGAGTCTAAGTCGTTTACACTTAAGGCCTTTACCTTTTTTCCCATGGATTTGCCTATCTTCTTGACAAAGCCTGAAAGGGATTTTCCCGGGCCTATTTCCACAAATGTATTTACTCCCCTATCTATCATAAATTCTACAGACTGCTGCCATAGTACTGAACTGCTGACCTGATTAACTAATTTGGTCTTTATCTCATCCTTTGAAATAATTGGCATACCGTCTACATTAGTCACTACCTTTTTCCTAGCATCTTGAATCTCAACACTAGACAGTTCATTTTTTAATCTTTCTCCAGCAGATGCCAGAAGAGATGAATGAAATGGTGCAGATACAGGTAGGGGTATTGCCCTTCTGGCCCCCAGTCTTATTGCTTCTTCACAGGCAGCTTGAAGACCTGGAAGTTCGCCTGTCAGTACGATCTGCTCAGGGCTGTTGTAGTTTGCTACTTCAACAATTCCATATTCTCTAGTAGCCTCAATGACTGTGGGCAGCATATCCTTGTTTAAACCCATAATAGCAGCCATACCTCCTACTCCGAGGGGCACTGCTTCCTGCATGAACTTCCCTCTTTCTTTGACGACCTTTAGGGCATCTTTGAACTCCATGGACTTGCTCATTACCAATGAACTATATTCCCCAAGGCTCAGTCCTGCAGTGTAGTCGCAGTCTATACCTTCAGATTCTAGAGCCTTTAGCATGGCTATGCTCGTGGCTAAGATAGCTGGTTGGGTATTTTCGGTTTTTGTCAATTCTTCTTCTGTACCGTTAAAGCAAATGCTTTTTAAATCGTAGTTCAGCACCTCATTGGCTTGGTCAAAGACCTCCTTTGACGATTGGAAATTCTGATAGAAGTCGCTTCCCATGCCTACATACTGGGCTCCCTGACCTGGAAAGATAAATGCTATCTTATCTTTTTTATCCATTAATATCACCCCTTCCCATCATTGAATTGACGAAAGCTAGGGACTTTTCTGCTTCTAAGGCTATTCCCTCTATTATTTCTTTGCATGACTTAACGTCTTCGATTAATCCAGCAATTTGCCCAGACATCAAAGACCCCTTTTCTATATCTCCTTCTAATACAGCTAGTTTTAGTCTTCCAGAACTCAACAATTCCAATTCTTCAAAACTAGCCCCATTTTTCTCCAGCTCTGTGTATTCTCTTGTAAATTTATTCTTTAGTGCTCTTACAGGGTAGCCAGTATTTCTCCCAATTACTAGGGCATCCCTGTCTTTAGATCTTACTATGGCCTCCTTAAAATTTTGGTGTACAATCGATTCCGTAGAACAAACAAATCTTGTTCCCATTTGAACTCCTTCAGCCCCAAGACTGAGAGCTGCTAAAAAACCTCTGCCATCACCGATGCCCCCTGCAGCAATAATAGGAATTTTCACTGCATCTACTACCTGGGGTATCAAGGCCATGGTTGTAAGTTCTCCGATATGCCCTCCCGCTTCTGTCCCCTCGACAATTAGGGCATCAGCTCCTTCTCTTTCCAGTCTTTTTGCTAAAGACACAGTAGGTACTACAGGTATGATTTTTACATTGTGCTTTTTTAGCTTTTCAATATATTTGGCTGGACTTCCTGCACCTGTAGTTACTACAGGAACCCCCTCATCACATACTATACCTACAATATCTTCAGCGTATCTCGATAGCATCATTATGTTTACGCCAAAGGGCTTATCTGTCAATTTTTTTGTTTCCCTGATTTCATGTCTAATAGCTTCACCACGGGCATTGCCAGCACCTATGATGCCTAGTCCTCCTGCCTCGGATACTGCCGCCACCAATTGATGGGTAGCTATCCAGGCCATTCCCCCTTGAAGTATGGGATATTCGATGTTTAAAAGTTGGCTTATCCTAGTATTTAGCATTAGTTACCTTCCTCCCTATTCCACTTGATTATCATGGAAGCCCAGGTAAGACCTGCACCAAATGCCACTAATAGGACATTGTCCCCCTTATTTATCTTTTTCCCCTTAATGGCTTCGTCCAAAGCTACCGGTATGGAAGCTGATGACATATTGCCATATTTATTTAAGTTTACATAAACCTTGTCTTTACCCAACTTCAATCTCTTCTCTGCCGCATCGATTATTCTGATATTTGCCTGGTGTGGCACTAGAAAATCTAATTCTTCAAGTTGTAAATTAGCCTTTTCTATTACGTTTATGGTGGCCTTTTCTATGACCCTAACGGCAAATTTAAAGACTTCTCTTCCATCCATCTTTATATAGTGAAGTCTATTGGCTATAGTTTCTTCACTTGCTGGATTCCTTGAGCCTCCTCCTGGTTGGATAAGTACTTCCCCATCTTTTCCATTGGAACCCAATTCGGAACTAAGTATACCTAGACCCTGATCTACTTCCTCAAGTATACAGGCACCAGCTCCATCTCCAAATAATACACATGTGTTTCTATCCTGCCAATCTGTTATCTTTGAAAGAGTCTCTGCCCCAATTACCAGGACCTTTTTATATGCACCTGAGCTGATAAATCTTTGCCCTATGTCTAGGCTATATATAAATCCTGAGCATCCTGCATTTATATCGAATGCAGCGGCCTTGTGGGCACCAAGATTTTTTTGCACTATACATGCTGTTGAGGGAAAGGCGTGATCGCTTGTCACTGTTGCAACAATTATTAAATCGATGTCATTTGGATCTATATTTCCATCCTTTAAAGCTCTCTCTGCGGCTATAGTTGCAATGTCAGAGGCAGCAATACTATCCTCTACAACTCTTCTTTCCTCTATACCTGTCCTGCTTACTATCCACTCATTAGATGTATCTACCATTTTCGACAGATCGTGGTTTGTAATGATCTTTTCAGGTACATAGCTGCCTATCCCAGAAATTCCTACATAAATCTTTTTCATTTTCCACCTCCAAATTTACTTGAATTGTCATATGCCTTCCTCATCTACCACCCCCTTTAAAATACTTGCAAATTCATTGACCTTATACTATATTAATACTATGATATAAGGGTCAAGAGATATTCTTCTATAAAAATAATAAAAATACACGAGATTAGCTATACGAGGCCCTACATTATCAGATATCTGGCATAAATCCCTCAAATAGCTGGTATCTAGGCCTAATCTATTTTCTGCTTCAGATTTATTTAAAACATTATGATTTAGTATATCTGAATATCGTTAAATAATCAATCATTAAATTTTCAATAAATTGTTAAAAAGGAGAGATTTCATGGAGAAGATGTTAAATATCGAGGAGATTAAAGCTATTATTCCCCATAGGTATCCTTTTCTATTGATAGATAAGGTTATGGTTCAGGAAGTTGGGGTAAAGGGCCTTGGTTACAAGAATGTAACCATTAACGAGCCTTTTTTCCAAGGTCATTTCCCCCATTTTCCTGTCATGCCAGGGGTCCTAATAGTGGAGTCCATGGCCCAGGTGGGTGCTGTTATCTTATTGTCAGATGAAAGGTTTGAGGGAAGGACCCCATTTTTTGCTGGAATAAATAAGGTAAGATTTAAAAGGAAGGTTGTCCCTGGAGATACTTTGAGAATGGAGGTTGAGCTGACAAAAATAAGGGGGCCTGTTGGCATTGGCCAAGGCAAGGCTTTTGTAGGCGAAGAATTGGCCTGTGAAGGAGAGTTTTTGTTCGCTATTGAATAGGAATATTGAAAGTTAAAGTATGGGTATATAAGCATTTATAATAATAAAAATCCAACGCTCTCGGTTTCGTCGCATAAAGTTCTACAGCTCATTCCGATACAAAATCCTACAGCACCGAAACTCGCTACGCTCAGACATCGGCTGCTGCTTAACGGATTTTATATCTGCATTTGCTAAGAACTTTTGATGCTCCTGCAAATGTTCGCTTGTGGATTTTTATTATTTTGCCGATTAAATAAAGTTAAAAGCATAAGAGCACGACTGCCTTTGAAAGATTTGCTGTGCTTTCAAGCGAAATTAAAAAATCGTTTTGGAATATCAGGGCCTTTAGCGAAGCGTTCCATTGATTTCCTATTTTTTAATGAGCGATAGAAAGCACCAAATCTTGAGACGAAAGGAGTGCCTTATGCTTTAACTTATATACCTCATGCTTTTACATGTTTATATTCTGCTTTTCATCAAAGCTTCTATTCTTTCTTCTTCCTTTATTATTCTGCCTTTTTTCTCGTCGTAGGCATATAATGCGCCGCTTACCATTCTAGTTCTTAGCTCACCTTTAGCTATCTTTGAACCTTGCAGGTGGGGAGCATCTAATATACCCAGCTTCACTGCTTCTGTCAGGGTGGCAGGATCCGTCAAGGGGTCCTTTGCTGCTGGATTTAAATCCCCTATGGCCTTTATGATAATCTTGGCCTCCTCCACTAGGAGTTTTTTCCTGTCTAGTACATTCTTATCCTTTGCCATGTTTACTGAGCCTAGGAATTCATTTTTTAATATTCCCCTTACTATCATGGCAGATTCTATTATGTCCTCTGCCTTAGCTGCATGATGAGCTTCGCAATACCCAACTACATGGTAGATATGAGGTCTGATTGCCATGGAAAGGTAGGCTGAAGCTGCCAATTGTCCCTTGGCCTGATATAGGTTGGTTGGGAAACTAGCTAAGCCTGCCCTAGCCTGACGATATACTCTAAATTCACCATCTGCTAGGCTCTCTACTAATTCAATCTTGGCTAACATCTTTCCCAAATCCATTTCTGGCGATATTGTGGCTGGTACATTGAACATATACTGGGCTATATAGTCCTTCACACCCATTTTCTTTGCATTATAGGCAACTATATAGGCAACTGCTACGCCAATGGCATCATGGGCATCCCTCAGGCTCCAGTGATGAGGGTCGTTGACCTCTACAGGTATATTTCTTTCCCCATGCCATTTCATTACTTCTTGATTTTCTTTGATGGCTTCCAGTAGTGGTCTAGGTCCTCTTTTATCGAGTTCGCTATACCAGAATAAGGGAACCGCACACCAGGCATTATCTATGCTGCTATTTAGGACTTCTGCAAACTTTATTATGTTCTTTGTTCCGCTATAGGAGCGCAGTAGCGGATAGTTTCCTCTTTGGGCGGCCTTGTATAGTTTGACAAAGTCATCTGTCGTCCTCAGTGGTACTCCACCTGCTCCATTTAATCTAATATCCATATTTTCCTGATCAAAAAAGTATTCTTGGGCATTTTGGTCTGGTGCTATGGATATAATGTCTATTACCTTTGAGTCTGCCACCTTTTCTATGGCTTGGACAGTTTCTTCTATACTGCTAAGGCCTAGGTGATGTCTCAATATTGGATATGGATACTTGGATTCTATTCTGGAGATTATTTCCCTAGGATAAGATTCTTCCAGGGCATAATCCTTGCCCTTGAGGTAGGCCATGACTTCGTCTATGTCCTCGCTTCCATTGAATATCTTTTGGAAAATTCCCCATCTTTCTGCCACTTCTGCCGTTGGCTCCGTACCTCCAAATATAAATACCTTGTCTTCCATATTGTTTTCATTTATTTTTATCTTCAATTCTTCTAAGATATTATTTAGGGGTTCAGGGGTTAGTCTGTAGGATAGTGCCACTATATCCGGGTCCTTTTCCCTTATGATTTCAATTAACTGGTCTACAGTTTTTCCTATACCTATGAAATCTGTCTCAAAGCCTTCCTTTTCAGCTAGGTTCAGGTAATTCATAATGCCTGCTACGTGGACACAATTCCCCATGCTTCCCGCAATAATCTTTTTCACTAAGCAACACCTTCCTTCTCTTTTCCCTTTACTTTAACAACTCTTCCGTTTCTAGCTAAGTCGTGCATCTGCTCTATGGTCAGTCCCTTGAGACCTAGCCTTTCAATAGTTCTGCCGTCTTCGTAGAAGTCCTTTCCTGTCATAAGGGCTGCAATATTTATTACAGAACTTATGGCAGGGGTTTTTATCCCCAATTCCCTGGCCATGGATGCCATAGGTATCAGGCTATAGGGTACGTCCTCATATATATACCTGATTTGAAGGCCCTTTGGCGCCTGAAGCCCCATATAGGCAGGGTTGTTTTGTACTGCCTGATAGAGATTGTTTCCCTTGGCCCCATATGTTTCATATAACCAATCCTTGGCTGATAGGGTGTCTACTTGAAGGGCATGACCCAATTCCATCCTTTCACGATCCATTATCTCTATGAAATCTCCTATGGATGGGGTGATTCCCTCTATATAGTATTCAAAGGGTGCACCTCTCTCTATATGCCCACTGTTTAGTAGAGTGGGGGCAGGGTGGAAAATCGCACCATAATTATTGATACTGGTCTCTAATACGTCTTTTGCTATTGTAAATTGTGGGTATGCTGTTCTTAGCTGGTCTACTACCTGAATGATATTAGCTGATGGGATTGAAGCCATTGTTACTTCCTTCTTGATTTGAAATACATGTACGCTGTTTGATGAGGTCGTTCTACAAGCGTATACTAGGGATTGTGCTTCTGCAACGGTAATATCTTTTACGCATCCTTCCCTTCTCAGGGTTTCATATACTTCCAATGCCCCTCCTGTACGACCTGGGTTAAGTACTATTATTTGGCCATCTACTAGATGTTCTGCCATTTCCACTGCTATTTGATAATGTCCTATAGCTGGGACTGTAACCATGATTATATCCATGCCTTCTATGGCTTCTTTCATTATATTGGTAACCTTATTTAAGGTCCCAGTCCCATTTATCTCTCCTGATAAGGAGATAAGTGGATTTTTAATGAGAGATAGAATATTTTCTAGAGTCCTATTGTATAAATTCACTTCGTAACCGAGCATAGACAAATATCCCGCCATTGCCATACCTCCGTTGCCAGCACCAATTATGCTAAATTTAAGCTGTCTTTTCATAAAATCTCTCCCTTCTATATATTTATGTAAACCTGTTTTTAGATATAAAAAAACTATGGGCTTCCATAGTTCTGAAATCAGACTTTACTCTGCCCCCTTAAAATGCTTACGAGGTTAGCTGTCGGGTTCGGGCCAAGGGTCTGCCCGTCCTAGTGGATTCACCCCAAAAAATCGGTTCCCCCGTTTCTCAAAAGAATTCAGCAATATTTACCTTTTCGAGACTAGAAATATTATACCATAATAGACATAATTATGCAAAAAAAGATTTAATACAAAAAAAGACAAGGAAATTATTCCCTGTCTATTTTTGTTTATTTTTCAGAATTAAATTTCTTATTCTGCCTATTTCATCTGTTGTCTTGCTATTTCGGCGCCTTTTTCCATGGCTTCCTTATTTATAGGAAGTAAATTGGCCCTATGCTCTCCAAATACTGCTGTAAAAGCCTTATCCAATATGGTTTCAGTCTTTACTACCTTTGATGCCTCTATGAAGGCACCTAACATTACCATATTAGCTACCCTGCTGTTTCCAAGGTCATTGGCCACTTCATTAGCTGGTATATAATATACTTCTATGTCCTCTCTTGTGGCCTTCTTTTCTATTAGTGAAGAGTTGATAAATAATCTGCCCCCTGGCCTTACTGAATCTTCAAATTTGTCCAAGGAAGGTAGATTCATTACTATGGCTGTGGTTGATTCTGTAACTACTGGTGACCCTACTGCATCTTCTGATATGATTACGCTGCAGTTTGCTGTCCCGCCCCTCATCTCTGGTCCATAGGAGGGCAGCCATGATACTGCCTTGTCTTCTGTCATTCCTGAAAAGGTCAAAAGTTGGCCCAGAGCCATTACGCCCTGTCCGCCAAAGCCAGCAACAACTATTCTTTCTTCCATTTTATTCAGCCTCCTCTGGTCGTTTAAAATTACCTAGTGGGTAATAAGGTATCATATTGTCTGCTAACCATTTCATAGCTTCAGGAGCTGTCATTCCCCAGTTAGTTGGACATGTAGATAATACTTCCACTATCCCGAAACCTTTTCCCTCTAATTGTACTTTAAAAGCTTCGATTATGGCTCTCTTTGCCTTTCTAATATTTCCAGGTGTGTTTACTGCTACCCTCTCCACGAATTTAGCTCCGTCTATTGTAGCTAACAATTCGCTCATCCTAATGGGCATACCACTATGTTCTATAGTTCTACCAAGTGGTGATGTAGTGGTTTTTTGTCCTATTAATGTAGTAGGAGCCATTTGTCCGCCTGTCATACCGTAGATAGCATTGTTGACAAATACTGTGGAAATTTTCTCTCCCCTATGGGCAGCGTGTACTATTTCAGCTGTACCAATACTGGCCAAGTCCCCATCACCTTGGTAGGTAAAGACGAAGTTATCTGGATGTACTCTCTTTATTCCAGTGGCAACTGCTGGAGCCCTACCGTGGGCTGCCTCGTGCATGTCACAGTTAAAATACTCATATGCAAAAACTGAACACCCTACTGGTGCTACGCCTATTGCCTTATCCAAGATTCCCAATTCAACCATAGCTTCACCGACTAATCTGTGAATAATTCCATGGGTACATCCTGGGCAATAGTGAGTTTCAACTTCTGTTAAACCTTTGGTTCTTTCAAAAATTACAGCCATTATTTCTCACCTCCAAGGATTTTCTTCACATTTTCAATGATTTCTTCTGGAGTAGGTGACATACCGCCTGTTCTTCCATAGAAGTGAACAGGATATTTCCCTTCTACTGCTATCTTTACGTCATCTATCATTTGCCCTGTGTTCATCTCTGCTGTAAGTATGGCCTTGCAATTTGGATTTATCTTCTTGAATTCGTCATATGGGTATGGCCATATTGTAATAGGTCTAATTAGTCCAATTTTGTATCCTTCTTGTTCTAATTTGGCTATGGCTGTTTTGGCTATTCTTGCTGTTGTGCCATAGGCTGCTATGACTAATTCAGCATCTTCTATCTTATATGATTCTACCCTTACTTCGTTTTGTTTTATTAACTCATATTTTGCCTGTAGTTTTATATTGTGTTGTTCCAAATCTTCAGGGTTGATGTATAGGGAATTTATGATATTTCTTTCCCTCTTGCCATGGGTACCTGTAGTAGCCCAATCTTTTTCGGGTAATTCCCTCTTTGCTGGGGTCTTAAATTCTACTGGTTCCATCATCTGACCTATCATGCCGTCTCCTGCAATCATTACAGGATTCCTGTATTGATCGGCAACGTCAAATCCTTCAATGATCAAATCTACCATTTCCTGTACATCTGCTGGGGCGTACACCACTAATCTGTAGTCTCCATTTCCTCCACCCCTTGTTGCCTGGAAGTAATCTGTTTGTGATGGCTGAATGCTACCTAATCCTGGTCCACCTCTCATAATGTCTACTATCAAACAGGGAAGCTCTGCACCTGCTATATAGGAAATTCCCTCTTGCTTTAATGCAATACCTGGGCTCGATGAAGATGTCATTACCCTTGCTCCTGATCCTGCTGCTCCATATACCATATTTATTGCAGCTACTTCGGATTCTGCCTGTAGGTATACTCCACCCACCTTTGGCAATTCCCTAGCCATATATTCTGGTAATTCTGATTGGGGTGTTATTGGATAACCAAAGAAGTACTTACATCCCGCTTGGATAGCTGCAGCTCCTATGGCTTCATTCCCCTTCATGAGAATTTTTGACACACTAATCCCTCCTTAATTTATTATAATCTCTCTACAGTAATTACTAAATCTGGACAAACCATTGCACAGTTTGCACAGCCAATACATTTATCCATTTCTACAACTGTTGCTGGGTGATACCCTTTTCCATTTATCCTAGACTTGTCCATAAATATTATATCAACTGGACACACTGTGGTACAAAGTTCACATCCTTTACATATGTCTTCTTTGAATTCAACTCTTCCTTTTGCCATTTTTACCCTCCTTACTAGCTAATTAGCTAAAGTAATTACTATAACATCCACTCATCTCTTAAAAATAATTTAATCGGTAGAATTTCTCCCCTTAAATCTGAAGGAAGTTCAGGTATAATCTTTTCTAATACAGAAACGTATTTTAGCTCTATACCCGTTCTTTCCTCTACTTCAAGGGCTAGTTTCTGCCCCTTAAGAACATCCTCTACACTCGTTGCCTTTAATAGATGGGTATTGTTGACCAATCCAGTGACCCTGGCCCTTGACACGTCTTCGATTTTTTTCATGTATTCCAAGACCTTATCTACTGTCTGGGTCTCTGCCCTGTTGGCATTTAAGATGAAAAACATGTCGTATTTCCCTTCCTCGAAGTAATCTACATACCTTCCCAAGGCCCTTGCACCCACCTGATCTCCTCCTACGTCTAATATTAAATCATAGGATGGGTCCTGCAAGGGGGCATAAACCTCTGCTGATATGGATGGCACTTCTATGGCGGGAGCATTTACCTGGCTACCTATGACCTTGATTCCAAGTTCTGTAAGTTCCTTTGCCTTTTCCCTGGACCTAAAGTACATATTTACTACGTCCAAGTCTGCTAATGCGACCTTTTTTCCCATTTCTGCCAACTTCACTGCATAGTTTACACTGAATTCAGACTTACCGCTTCCATAATGCCCTATTATAACTCTAATTCTCTTGTCATTTAGCATTTTATCCAACCCTAATTATATATTTTTGCTTCTTCTTCCCCTCTTAGTACTCTGAGGCCCCCCTCTGCCAAGGCTGTAAGTTCGTCTTCTCCTGGATATACTATTACAGGTGCTATAAAGCTTACCCTTTCTTCTATCCAAGAGGTAAATTTTTTGTCATAGGCTATGCCTCCCGTTATGATGATACCGTCGACCTTACCCTTTAGTACTGCTGCAGATGCGCCTATTTCTTTTGCTACCTGATATGCCATGGCATAGTATATTAGCCTTGCATCTTCATCGCCCTTATCTATTCTTTCTTCTACCTCTCTAGCATCGTTGGTATTTAGATAAGATACTATACCTCCATTGCCCTTTAGCATCTTTTTAACTTCTTCTTTTGTGTATTTACCTGAAAAACATATATTTACTATATCTCCCACTGGCAGAGAACCCGCTCTTTCTGGTGAAAAAGGACCTTCTCCGTCTAGGGCGTTTGGTACGTCTACTACTCTTCCTTTTTCGTGGCTGCCTACGGATACTCCTCCACCTAGATGTGCCACTATTAGATTTAATTCCTCGTATTTTCTATCTATGGATTTAGCATACTTTCTAGCCACTGCTTTTTGATTTAAGGCATGAAATATACTTTTTCTTTCAATTCCCTTTAATCCTGAAATCCTAGCAAGGTCTTGCATCTCGTCTACCACTACTGGGTCAACTATAAAGGATTTTTTACCTATGGCTTTTGATATCTCAAAGGCCAATATGCCCCCTAGATTTGATGCATGCTCTCCTAGGAGTCCTGCCCTCAGGTCTTCTAGCATCCTATCGTTTACCTGGTAGGTTCCACCTTCTATCGGCTTCAATAGTCCTCCCCTACCCACTACTCCATCTAGGGATTCCAGGGCTATCTCGTTTTTTTCTAAGGCATCTAATATTATCTTTTTCCTAAACTCATATTGATCGTAAACCTTATCAAATGAGCATATTTCTTCAGTAGTATGGCGTAGAGTTTCTTCAAATGTAATATTTTCATCTTCAAAAACTGCTATTTTTGTTGACGTGGATCCTGGATTTATAATTAGTAATCTAATTGTTTTTCCCTCCTATTTCGACGCCATTAGCACTCCTAGGGCTATCGAATTTAATTTTGCTTCTTCGTTGTCGGCTCTTGATGTCAATACTATTGGTGCCTTTGTACCGACTATAAGTCCCGCTGATTTTGCATTTCCTAAAAATGTCAAAGACTTATATAGGGCATTTCCAGCATCTATATTGGGAGCTAATATTATATCGGCATCTCCTGCTACCTGGCTGTCAATTCCCTTTAGCCTAGCCGATTCCTTTGACACTGCATTATCTAGGGCAAAGGGACCATCAACTATGCAACCACTTATTTCCCCTCTTTTGTTCATGTCTGTCAACTCTTTGGCGTCAACTGTTGCCTCCATTTTAGGGGACACCTTTTCCTTAGATGCTAGGACAGCTACCTTTGGTGTCTCTATATCTAAAGACTTTGCCAATGCTACAGCATTTTCTATTATCTCTTTCTTTTGATTAAGATTTGGCTGTATATTCATAGCTGCATCTGTTACCATAAAGACCTTGTGGTAAGTAGCTATGTCAAATATTGCCACATGGGATATTATTTTCCCTGCCCTTAGACCTATTTCAGCATCTAGGACCTGTTTCATTATTATGGATGTGTCTATGAGACCCTTCATCAGCAAATCTGCCCTTCCACTGCTTACTAGACTGGTGGCCGTCCTGCAGGCCTCCACCTTATCTTCCTGGTGGATTATCTCTACATTTGATATATCAAAACCTATATCCTCTGCAATTGCCAAAATTTCATTCCTATCTCCTACTAGTATTGGTTCAGATATACCCAGCTCAGTTGTTCTTTTAAGTGCGGACAATACATCTCTGTCCTGGGCTACAGCTACTGATATCCTCTTGGGTCCTCTAGACCTAGCTAATTCCAACAATTCTTCAAACGACTTAGCCATTTATATTCACCTCCTTCTCATAGACTTTTGCTTCTTCTACACCATTTATTATTCTAAGTGCACCTTTATTAAGGGCATCCATCTCATCTTCTCCTGGGTAAACCACAATCTCTCCTATGAAATCTACCATATCCCGTATCTTGTCTACTAGATACTTGGAATTTGCTAGTCCACCCGTAAGTATTATATTATCCACCTTACCTGCCAATACTGTAGAATAGGCCCCTATCTCTTTTCCTATCTGGTAGGCCATGGCATCATAGATTGTCCTTGCATACCCATCTCCATCTGCTATTCTCTTTTCAATTTCCCTGCCATCTACAGTAGATAAGTAGGAGTAAAGCCCGCCTACACCTTGAATCTTAAGTTTCATTTCCTTTAGGGTGTAATTGCCTGAAAAGCACATTTCAACCACATCTCCTACTGGTAGCCCACCTGACCTTTCAGGTGAAAAGGGCCCCATGTCTTTGGCATTGTTTACATCTAAAATTTTGCCTTTTTCCATGGCAGCTACAGATATGCCTCCTCCCATATGGCATACCAAAAGGTTTAGGTCCTTTATTTCCTTTCCCAGCTCCTTGGCTCTTCTATGGGACACTGCCTTAATATTTAGGGCATGGGAGAGGGATTTCCTCGGTATTGTATTTAGGCCTGATATCCTAGATACATGGTGAAATTCATCTACTGCAACGGGGTCTACTATATAGGCTGGAATGTCTTCCCTATCCCCTATCCCCTTGGCTAACATCCCCCCAAGGTTTGATGCGTGTTCCCCCTGTATGCCAATCTTTAGATCCTCTATCATCTTTGGCGTGACTATATAGGTGCCTCCGGGCATAGGCCTAAGGAGACCACCTCTACCAACTACGGCAACCAGGGAACTAGTTGAGATGTTTTCTCTTTGAAACCAATCCATTATAAGTCCTAATCTATACTCGTATTGATCGGCAATCTTATCAAATTTCTCTATATCTTCCTTCTTGTGGTCAAGCCTAAATGTCTTTACTTCCTTTTCTCCCTCAAATAGAGATATTTTAGTAGAAGTAGACCCCGGATTTATGGCTAATAGGTATTTTCTTTCCATCTTTTCCTCCTTAGTAATTGTTTAATTTTATATTTATTATTTGTGGGTTTACCTCTTTAATTATTATTCCAGCAGGTATATTAAAGCTTGGCGTTACCCAATGTTCTCCCTCTCCCAGCAGATTTAAGTCTATATAGGGCTCCAGATCCTCTTTTCCAATATTGTCCATCAAATCTATGCTGCCCTTCACCAGCACCTTTATAGTCTTGGTCAGGTCTTCTTCATCTATGTCCAAGCCCACGGCTAAGTTTTTCATATTTACCTCCTCTAGACTATATTCGAATGTGCTAGTCGCAGTTTCCTGGATATTTACATATACGCTTATCTTTTCCTTGGGATTTACAAGAGAGATATTTGGCGGTAGGTCCAAGTCCACTTCAATATTGGGATTATCTATAAGCGAATTTATATCTATGGCATTTGTCTGTACTGAAGTCAAACTAGTTATACCATTGTCTCCCTTTAGGCCTATTTGATTTGGGTATATGACTATATCAACTATTTCGTAATTATCTGGCAACTGATTTTCGGTCCTCAATTCTATTGGCAGTGTAGTAGTTCTATAGACAGGCACGACAAGGTCTATTACCGTTGGCTCAAATTCTACACCCCTTACCTCATTGCCTTCGTCATCTATTAATTTGATAGGCACTGTGGGATACCCATCCTCTTTTCTGCCATCTAGGCCTACCACTGCTACTACTTCTGCAACCTCATTGACCCAAGACCTTGGCCCCTTGAGCACTACGGTATGGGTTTTTGGCATAATATCCCCTAAAATATAGTTTGAAGCCAGGCTTCCAGTTGTCTTTATGGTAACTTCCTTTGGCCTATCGATTAATCTATCAAAGGTAAATAGTATCTCACTGGGCTCATATCTTTCTATCCGCAAGTCGGGAAAATCTTCTAAATAAACATTTACTGGCACCTTTACCTGCCCTTCCCCATAACCGCTTAGATCGACGCTGGCCCTTATATATTTAGAAGCATTTTGCATAAATTTTGCCATTTCTGTTTTTCTGCCATTTACTCTGACGGATATGGTAGCCTCCTCGGGCTCCATTAACATGAGTCCCTGCCTTTCCAAGGCGTTAAGATTGCTAAATGCCACTTTTACATTTTTGAAGTTTTCCGGCATATCTGGGTTGACTTCACTCATAACATAGCTCCACAAGATAAAAGCTATAATAAGAGCAAAGATCCTTAAGGTTATATCATTCTTCTCCTTGCTCATCTTTTCGCCTCCATCTATTCATAAATGTTGGTGTTGAATCCTTCGGTTTGTACATATCTATAAGTATTTGTTTTAGTGTCTTTGCATCCAAATGTCTGGCTAAACTGCCATTTTCTGCAATAGAAATAGAGCCAGTCTCTTCAGATACAATAATTGAGAGGCTATCAGATCTTTCTGATATTCCCAAGGCTGCCCTGTGTCTAGTCCCCAATTCCTTGCTGAGATTCATATTATCTGTAAGGGGTAAAAAACAGGCTGCTGCCTTTATCGTATCTTCTTTAATAACAACGGCTCCATCGTGTAAAGGTGTATTCGGAATAAATATATTAATCAGCAGATTACTGGATACTGTGCCATCTATCAGGGTGCCTGTTTCTACTACCTCATTCAGTCCAGTTTCCCTTTCTAAAACTATGAGGGCACCAATCTTCTGTCTTGAAAGTGATGCACAGGCTTCTACAATTTCTTCTACTGTCTTGGATAGACTCTCTCCCTTAATCTCTAAAAATGATTTTGTGAAAAAGCTGGATCTTCCAATATACTCCAGGCCTCTCCTGAGTTCGGGTTGAAATACAATAAGGATTGCTATCACTCCCACAGTCATTGTATTTCTCAAAATCCAGTTTATGGTATAGAGTTCTAACCACCCCTCACCACTTATCTTTTCGAAAACGAAGATAGCAAATATACCCTTTATCAGTTGTTCTGCTCTAGTTTCACGAATTAGCTTGAACACCTTATAAAAGGCCAAGGCGACAATAATAATGTCTACAATATCCCTTATTCTCATGTTTGAAAATAATCCCCTAAAGAATTCCAAGGTCTACCACACCCTATTTGTATTTTAACCACTACTAGTATTATATAATAAGTTCAACCTTATTTGTACTAATAAATTCAATATAGAAAATTTAATTCAATTCTGAATATAAGGAGTTTTCAGTCACCTTCTCCATGGTGTCCCTATAGGATTTTTCAAGCCTAGGTCTTATATGGGCAAAAACTTCATCCTTATCTTCCAGTAAATCACTGATGGGCAGTATTTCATACTCCCACTTATCTTCCTCCCTATACCTATATACCCATGTGGGTATAAAATGAATATCCCTAATCCTTGTTTCTCCCTTGATTAAATCCTTTTCTATTTCAATCTCAACAATTAACCCATCCTCCGTGTAAGAGTTGCCCATGGTTTCCTGCCTTTGGTTGGAGACAAAATTTCCCAGGGAATATATTATAAACTTATTCTGCCCATCCCTCTCGATTATTTGTGAGTCTTGTATTACATGGGGATGGCTTCCCAAGACAATATCTCCTCCCCATTCTATTATCTTCTCTCCCAGCTCTATTTGTGAAGTGTGGGCCTTCCTTTGATATTCATTGCCCCAGTGGATAGATACTACTATTAGGTCTAGGTCCATATCCTTAGCCCTTTCAATGTCTGACCTAATCCTTTCCTCATCTATAAGGTTTATCATATAGGACAGTTCTTCTCTACTTAGTAAATAGTCTAAACCATTGAGCCCGTAAGTGTAGGCTAGGAAACCCATCCTTATGCTATTTACTTCTTCAACCAATATTTCATTGTCCTCTGGACTTTTATAGGTACCAATATTTTTCATTCCCAGTTCATGGATATTATCTATAGTATTTATTATCCCCCTTGCTCCCTGATCCAAACAGTGGTTGTTGGCTGTAGAAAGTATGTGAAATCCAGTCTCCTTAATTGCGAGCAAGCTTTCCTTCGGAGTATTAAACCTGGGATATCCAGAATATCCAAGTTCCCCGCCTGCCGTGACTGTTTCAAAATTTCCTATGGCAATATCCGCCCCTTCTATGTAGGGTTTTATTTGCTGAAAGATTCTACTATAATCGTAGAGCCCCTTCTCCTTGTCATAGGCAGCTCTATTTTGAGGCATGTGAAACATAAGGTCCCCTACGGCAACTAGCCTTACTAGGCTTTCCTTCTCCTCTTCTATTACCTCTAGCTCGTCCTCCTTATCTTCCAAAGGACTTGCTTCAATATATGCGGTTTCTTGGTCTGGCACGTTTTCTATCGGGTCCTTGAGATAGGCACCTAGACCAAGGATGAAAACAAATAGTCCCAAGGATAATATAGGAATAGAGTATCTTCTTTTCACAATTTACCTCCTCTATCACAAAATAAATGGCAGAGTAACCTCTACCATTTATTTTATACTTAATTCCTATATTATACAACTTCTTATTCTTCCTTCTTTAGGCCCATAACCTTATTTCTAGAGTCGTATATAAAATGGGCCAATTTCCTCTGATTGAGTACCCATAAAAAGACAACATAAGGTACAAATATCAGGGTTAGCTCTGGTATCTCAGCCATGAGTATAAAATCAAATATACCGTGCATAATAATCGGCATATAAAGAGATTTTCTCATATTCATTCTCTTCCTGTCTATATTTGTATCAAACTTCGCTAAGGAAAGGTAATAGCCCATGGTTACCCCAAAAACAGCATGGGCAGGTACAGAAAATATGCCCCTATAGAGGCCTATAAATGGATTATTAGTATACCTGAAGGCCACATATATTATGTTTTCTACAGTGGCAAAACCCATGGTGGCAAATACAGAATAGACTATGCCGTCTAATTTTTCGTCAAAGTACCTTGTTCTATATGGATATCTAAGGACCACAAGCCTTTTGAAAAATTCCTCGGTGGTCCCTGCAACAATAAAGGCATTATAGAATGCACCAAGGGCACCTGGGAAAATGTTGAAGGCTATCAGCACCTCCTCTACCAAGATGGAGGGGATAACCGAAAGTGCCCCTAGCACATAGGTCAAAAATAATATCTCTATGGGTTCTCTATCGTGCCTATCGCTTAGATAGATACCTAGGATAATGATGGCTGCAGGTATTATGGCTATGATGAAAAGTCTAAGTTCCAAGTAAATACCTCCTAATCTTTTCTTTAGTTTGCCATAAAACAAAAAAAATAAACCCCAAAGGGTTTCAGGCAATTTATGTATTTTTTTCTCTCATTTTGAATTGAATCAGGTAAAAAATGCCTGCAGATATAAATATGTCTCCTAGGCTGATGACCTTTGATAGGGGCTCAGGCAAGGGAATAATATCGCATAGCAAAAAAAGCCTGCTCGACTCTCCTGCCAGCGTATGGGTCAATATCCTTCCCTCATCTAGTAGGGAAAGTTGTGTATAGAGGCCGGAAAACCTTAGGGCCCTTATGGAAACTGGCATCCTGCCTCCATTTAAAAATATGGGAAGAAAATTCAAGATTGAACCCAGGAGTATTATCCTGAATCCTCTTTCCTGCCAATTAAAGAGCAAGGCTGTAATAAAAAGCAAATATATGAGTATATGAATAAATGAAAATTCCCTTATTATGAAATTACTCAACTGACCACTTGTCCTTGCAGCTAATAAGAGTGAAGAAATTTGTATTAGAAAGGATAGGGCAAATAGATACCATTTATCAATATATAGATTAGATAAATTATGTAACTTACCCCCCCTTATTTTGCCTGTTAAAAAAGCCAAAAGCAAAGTTCCAATCATCAAAGTAAACACCCCTAGAAATGACATTGCTGTAAAATACTAGCCTGTATATACTATTATATAATAATTTCCATAAAGTTATCCACAATTTTAGAAATAATGAGCCAGCGAGAACCGTCCCCGCTGGCTCATTTTCTTAATATTCTATAAATAGTTCTTTCTTTGCCTTGCAAAGTGGGCAATTGTCTTCTTCGCCAGTTAGGCTAATATATCCACATATTGGGCACAGGGATACAATCTTTGCTTCTAAATCCTTCCCTCCATCTACCGCTTCCTTTGCCTGAGCGAATAAGTCCGCATGAACTTTTTCTGCTTCTATGGCAAATCTCATGGCAGATATTGCCTCCTTTTCCCCTTGCATTTCTGCTACAGCTATGTAGGCAGGATACATTTGATTCACTTCGTGTAATTCGCCATTAATGGCTCCCTGTAGATTGTCTGAAGTGCTTCCTAGTCCAAAACCAGCTCCTGAGGCCACTAAAAAATCACCAGCCTGGTCCTTTAAAGCTTTAAAATGTAGGGTTGCATGGATTTCTTCTGCATCAGAGGTAGCCATAAATAACCTAGCTACTGTTGGAAATCCATCTTTCTTTGCCTTATCTCCCCATATTCTATATCTCATATGGGCTTGTGACTCCCCACCAAAGGCAGATCTTAAGTTTTCAGCCGTCATTGCATTCATATAAATTCCTCCTTTATTTTTTTATTTAACTTCTTTTGCTTGATTTCTTAATCAATCTAATATTTACCCATTTTAATTGCGAAATAACAAAAAAATCATTTTTGTAATAGTTACTCTTAAAAAGATCTCATGATGTGAAATTTGAATTTTTTTTACTATTTTGCATAATATTACATGGTTATTAAATCTTTTTCTACACATAATACTACTACACCAAAGTTTTACAAAATTATTTTTTAGAAAGGAGACTTATAATGGCTAACAACAATTCTGGTAGTAAAAGAGTTCTTGTCCCTGAAGCACGACATGCTCTTAACCAAATGAAATTAGAAATAGCAAATGAATTGGGAATGTCAAATTATGATTCAATGGATAAGGGTACTTTGACATCTAGAGAAAATGGTTATGTTGGTGGAAATATCACTAGAAATCTAGTTAGAATGGCACAAGAAAATCTAGGTAAAACAGGTGGCACTGGCCATGTAGAAGATATAGTTACACCTAGCAACTCTGGAGGCACAAATTCATTTAAATAGTTACACATAATAAAAAGATAGGTCTTTTGACCTATCTTTTTATCTTTGTCCCAATTCCTTGTCTAATTGATATAAACCGTGGAAATTGTCTTTTATGCCTTCCAGCTTGAATATGATATCCTTCATGCTATTTTCTTCTTCTAATTGTTCCTCTATGAACCACTGTAAAAATTGGATTGTTGGATATGATTTTTCTTCCATTGCCATTTCCAATAGCTTGTTGATTTTTGAGGTAACTAATTTCTCGTGATTAAGGGCTGTTTCAAAGGCCTCAAGAAATGAATCATAGTCATTTTTGGGTTCTTCAATGGCCTGAGCCCTTACTCTTCCATCCATATCGTTGATGAAGTCATAAAATTTCATAGCATGTTCGTATTCTTCTTTTGCTTGTTCAATAAAAAAGTGAGCAAAGCCATTCATGTTTTCATCAGAGCAATATGCTGCCATTGCCATATAAACATATCCAGATGATAGCTCAAAATTAAATTGATCGTTTAATGCATTTAATAATTTTTCGGTTGCCATATTATTCCTCCTAAAATTTAGTTTGAATTTATTGTATATTTTTCATCTTTTACACTTTTATATTACCCTCTGATATGAAGTCTAATCATATTTTTAATCCATTAGTATAATACCTAAGCTCTCGTATATATTTGAGTTAATCCTGTCTGTTAAGGCAATATTCTTGTCTTTTAGATAGGCTATTAGGGCAGATTTCATGCCCTCCCCATAAATCCCATCTAGGTCACCCTGATAGTATCCATTTTGTTTTAATCTTTTTTGAACTTCAAGCACATCTGCTCCCCTATCCCCAGGCCTTAGTTCCCTAAATCCCTGGCCCATGGTACCATATATCCCATTAGTGATCAACACCAAGGTATGGTAATCCACAAGGGAGTAGAGTTCCTCTACATCCTGATTTCTCATGCGAATACAACCTGCCGAAAGATTAGCCCCTATGGATCCAGGCCTGTTTGTTCCATGAATGCCATAGGTACCCCAGGGTACGCTTATACCCATCCATCTGGTCCCGAAACCCTCCCCCCACCTTGCCCTTTCTATGATTTCAAATGTTCCCAAGGGGGTAGGTGAACTTATTTTGCCAGTAGCTATGGGATAGGATTTTATAATATCTTCGTTTTCTCTATCTATTAATTTTAGTTGCTTTCTGTCCACTTCTATGTGAATGGTATAGGCCTGTGGTTTTTCCTTTACATATACATCTCTTGTATTTATCCTCTTATCCATGGAGGCCTTGATTATGTAGTTGCCTGTAATTAAAAAGATAGATACCAAAAGCATTATGAAAAAAATCATGTAAGTATTTCTATTCATACCATCCCTCCCCTATATAGTATGCGGGATGGAATAGAATTATAAATCGGGATTATAAAATTGGTATATGCTGTATATTGATATGTTTTCCTTGCACAATAGTTTCACAATACTAGGAATTTGCTGGGTCCATATATTTAATTCGATTCCATTGTACTTTAAGATTATATCATTTAGTCCTATCAATCCTGAATTTTGAAGTATATCAATTATCCTATTTTCAACAGAGGGTATATTCATACCTCCTAGTGAGAAAAATACCTTTCTTTTCTCTTCGCTATAATCCTGCGGGTTTAATTTGCTTATTAACATAATCTTGTTCATTGCCTTGCTCCTTTATATTTATTAAATATTTTTCATTTGTCATTCTTTTTTTATTTACCCAATATTTTAATATAAAAACTATCTAATTAATTTTATGTGATATAATTAATAATGTAATATTGTTATTGAAAGGAGATTTGTGTGGAAAAATATATTGATTCACTAGCTAAATCCGTCTTGTTTGAAAATATAGATAAAGAGCAAATAATTAGACTAGTAGGCATGGTGCCCTATTCCACCGTCGACTATATAAAGGGAGATATTATTTCCTTAGAGGGCGATAGTTGCAAGGAATTAGGTATCATTTTAGAGGGAAATGTAGAGATACATAAGCCTTTCCCCTCTGGCAAGGTAGTGACTATTAACCATTTTACAGCAGGCAATGTATTTGGAGAATCTCTTATATTCAGCCATGAAAGCAGGTGTCCGGCCAATGTGGTAGCTTCCACCGGCTGCAAGATAATGTATATAGAAAAGTCTTATATCATAAAAATAATGGAGGCCAATGGGACAGCTCTCAACAATTTTGTAACGCTCCTGTCCAATAGGATTTTGATGTTAAACGAGAGAATAACCAACCTATCTTACGATACAATTAGAAAAAAGATTGCAAATATCATATTAATTGAATATAGCAAGCAGAAGAACAAGTACCTCACCCTACCTTTTTGTAGAAAAAAGATGGCTGAACTATTGAATATCCCTCGCCCTTCCTTGTCAAGGGAATTAACTAAGATGAAGGAGGACGGAATAATCGACTATCACAAGAATAAATTAAAGATAAAAGATATGAAACTTTTGGAAAAATGTCTATTGGAATAAATATAGGATTTTGGGAAATATCTACTGTAATTAAAATTATTGAAACTTTGTTAAAATTTTACTTGATTTTTCCTTTTAATCGTATATAATTGAATTGTAGCAAAATAAAGAAAGGAGGTCGTGAAGATGATCAGACTAAGAGCTATGCAATCTAACCAACAAAATTCAATACTTTTACAGACACGACCTAGGTGGAGCATTTAATTTTTGCTATTTGACTTTAAGCCATAGGTGTGTTTACCTATGGCTTTTTATATTTTATCATATCCTTATATCTTTATGTGATACTGTAATTGGCCATGGGTTTATACCTATGGCATTTTTATTTGAGGAGGGAAGAAATGAAGGACTTTAAAAAGATGTTAAAATTTATGGAAGGATTTAAACTAGTTTATTTGCTGGGAATTTTAGCTGTACTAATCTCACAACTGTTCACTACCCTAAGCCCTTTGGTACTGCAAACAACTATCGACAGTGTTATCGGTGAAGAAGCTATTGATTCCGGTATGGTTTCTTTTGCAATTGACTTTTTAGGGGGTAAAGATTTCTTGAAGGAAAACCTTTGGATTATAGGTCTAGTCCTCATAGCCATAGCTGTTTTAAGGGGATTGTTTTTATTTTTTAAGAATACCCTTTCTAGCAAGGCCGCTGAAAATTCAGCTAAAAAAATCAGGGATGATTTATATGATCACATTCAAAGACTCCCCTATGAATATCATGTGAAATCTGAAACTGGAGAACTCATACAGAGGTGTACATCTGATGTAGATACTATTAGAAGGTTTCTTGCCATACAATTGGTCGAGGTTGCAGGTTCCCTATTCATGCTCGTATTTATCTTGACTATTATATTCAATATAAATGTCAAAATGGCCCTAGCCTCTATATTGGTACTACCTATTACATTTCTTTTCTCCTTTGTTTTCTTTACAAAGATAAAGAAGGCCTTTGAGGCATCGGATGAAGCGGAGGCAAGAATGACTACGACTTTACAGGAAAACCTGACAGGTATGAGAGTA
>Ga0265293_10001210_pt1 | contig 57392 bp, 52 predicted proteins | sample Munlanlewell138R_FD_192505 | JGI IMG/M metagenome (GOLD analysis project Ga0265293, IMG submission 192505) | Leachate microbial communities from a municipal landfill in Southern Ontario, Canada - Leachate well 138R | ecosystem: Engineered > Solid waste > Landfill > Unclassified | place: Canada... | reverse complement strand
CTAAGTGGTAATTATCCAAGCCCCGTTTGGACGTACTTTGGAAACCAACAATGGATGAACGCTATGTAGAAGCCTTAAAAGCCATTGCAGACCCTAACCGTCTGCGGCTTTTTTGGTTGTTGGTGCAGACTGTACGAGGATGCCATGCATCCGACCGCGAACTATATTGCAAACACAGCGCTGTTTGACGTATCGCTGTCGCAGGCATGGCCTGCTCCTTGTATGTTAACAATTAGCGATTATTAGTTAAGATATGAGCAGTTTACTGGGGAGGCCGTCTGCTCCTTGAGGCAGAGATTCTGACCTCGTTCGTAGAGTGGCCCCCCGCCTCTTTGCTGATCTCGAAGAGTATCCAGAAGCTCAAAAGAGACTTCGTATATACAAGGTTGAGAGGCAAGAAGTGCGAGGTCGGGGAACCAGTAAGTATTATTCCAGAATGGCAGCGGAGTTTAAAGGCATGAGTACTTTTGTTGGTATTGATATTGGTGCAAAAACGTTTGAAGTCGTAGTGCGTAAGAACGATAAAAACAGTGTTGTAAAAAGCTATAGTCAAACGCCCAAAGACCATCAAAAGTTAGCTGAAAGACTATTAAAGCTCGACCCTGCCTGTATCGTTATGGAAGCCACTGGCATCTATTATTTAAACCTTGCTGTTGCATTGCATAGCAGCGGTTTAAAGGTGTCTGTGATCAACCCAAAGAGCTTTAATCACTTTGCTCAACTCAAACTGAGCAACAGCAAAACTGATGGCATTGATGCGGCTTTGCTCGCCGAATATGCGCAGCGTATGACGCCGAGATTGTGGGTCGCACCGGACCCTGAACAGCTGTCATTGCGTGATATTGGCCGTCAAATCAATAGGTTAGTAGGTCGTCGCACCGAAGCTAAAAACAACTTGCATGCACTTAAATCTAAAAAGATGACCTACCAGCCATTGATTGATGATGAGCTAGAAGGCATCGAATATTTAGATGTTCGCATTGAACGTTTACGCAATATGGCCGTAGAAATTATTAAAGCTGAAGAAGCCCTTGCTCAACAATTAGAGAATTTAACCGCGGCTGTTGGTATCGGTATTAATAGCGCTGTGATGATTATTGCTGAGTTAATATTACTTCCAGAACATTTAAAATCATCGCAGGTGAGTCGCTTTGCAGGCTTAGACGTTCGTCTTAACCAATCAGGCACCAGTATTAATAAGCCTGGTCGATTGAGTAAAGCAGGCAATGCTTACTTGCGCACAGCGCTATTTATGCCAGCTTTATCTGCGGCTAATAACGATCCAAATGCTAAAGCGTTTTATCAATCATTGATTCAACGTGGCAAGAAAAAAATGCAGGCATTATGCGCTGTGATGCGCAAAATGCTGACGGGAATCTGGGCATGCCTGAAAACCAACACGCCCTTTGATTCGTCAAAATTGTTTAGCGAAGAGCATAAAAAAGCTTGCGCTTAAACAGAGTATCTACAATTCCAATCGCGCAAAAGTTGCGCTCCCACAAGAGTTCGTTACGCCTGTACGAGGATGCCATGCATCCGACCGCGAACTATATTGCAAACACTACGCCACCAGATGCGCTGCTGTCGGTGGCCTCCATTAGGCGAAATAAATCAGCAACCGGCTGAGCATGCTGCTCATCAGTTTTAATCACTTTTACTGCTGCTAATTCATTCATAAGCCACCTCAGCTAATCAAACTTTTTTGCTGTACTCAGCATGGGTGCCCACCCACTCAACCACAACCATCCCACCCGGTACTGAACAACCACAATTAGACGATAACCAAAGCACTCGCCAACAAAATTTAGCGAAACTCAAAGCACTCTTGGTGAAAGCGCAAAGAGATAGGCTTTTGCTTAAGCCCAGCGCGCAGTGCTGTTGCTAAACCTTGGGGCCCGCAAAACCAGACATCCACTTTAGCCTCTTGCAGTTGCAGCTGCTGCGCGCTCAAGCGCTGTCCCTGCCCGCTGTCGTATATATGCAACACTACATTGGCTAGTTGTTGTGTGAGTTGCTGCAATCGCTCTAGCATGGGGTCATCTTTAGCCGCTGCCGTGCAGTAATACAAAGTGACTGTTGGAAAGGCTTGTTCGCTATGGATTAAACGGTTTTCCAGCGCTGCCAAAAATGGAGTGACACCAATGCCACCTGCTACCCAAATTTGTTGAGCGGACTTTCTGCCGTGATTGGGATTAAAGCGGCCATAAGGTCCTTCTAAAGTTACGGCCTGACCACTGTGCAGTCGCTGCGCTAGTTGACTGGTGTAATCGCCAAGCGCTTTAATTTGAAAGCTTAGTTCACCGCTGCCATTATCAGCACTGGATACAGTAAACGGATGTGCGCCTTCCAGACGGTCAAAGGTCACCAAAGCAAATTGTCCGGCGCGATGCCCAGGCCAGCGTTTACCCATATCACAAACCACTTCGGTAATATTGGCTGGCATCTGCTTAACGGCCTGCACCACTCCTTTGTAACTGCGGCTCTTGCCAATTTTACCCGTAAGCGATTGCAGGCTGGCGATAACACCGCCCGCCATCAACAGCGCCATTAACCAGCCTGTGGGTTCCTGCCACCATTTTAACGGCGCCAGCAATAAGGCATGGGAGACCAACGCCAGATAAATCAGCGGCATCGCTCGGTGCAGATAACGCCAAAACACATAAGGCACCCAGCGGCTTAGCGTAAGCACCACTAAAAATAACAGCAGATACAGCCCCGGTTCGCCCAAGTCCTCCGCGCCATCCTGCAGACTGTCCAGCCAGCCCGAGAACTTGGCTTCATGTAAGCTTTTGTCCTTACCCAGCAGAGCTTCAAGCGTATCATCGGCCATTTCAATCAGCCAATGCGCCAGTGCCGCTATCACCGTAAAAATACCAGTCCATTTATGCAACTGATACATTTTATCCAAACCGCCTAATGGTGCTTCCAACCAACGCGGGCGAGCGGCCAGCAGCATAGTGATGGACATAAAATTAATGGCAAGGTAGCCGCTGGTTGTTAGCAGTTGCTCATAACTAAGGCTTAGACTTAACACGCTAAGCTGAAGCGTCACAAGCATTAAAAGCATGATATGGGTACGTAAACTAGGCATAAAACAAACTCCTGTTGGGCTTGTTTACAGTCTGCCGATTGAACCTGACTGCATCCTTAACCGCCCGCCAAGGGTCTAGCTGTCTGCACGCGCCACAACAATATTAAGCTCAGCCTCAAAGCCATCACGCTGCCCAGAAGCGGGGGAGCGCAGACTCAGCTCAATGCCTGCACCGCTGGCAATCGCATCCACAATCGCCAGACCAATGCCAGAGCCTAAGCTTTTAGTGTCTGAACGCACAAACCGACGCCGCACTAAGGCAAGCTTCTCTGGCGGGACAACCTCACCCGCATTCACCACCCGTAACACCCCCTTATCGGTCAAGCTGATTGTGATAGGCTGCTGACGGGCGCCATGCTTCAAGGCATTGTCAATTAAATTGCGGATCAAAATGGCAAACGCATCAGAATCGAGTAACGACATAACAGGGGTGTCTGGTACGTCTAACTTCAAGTGGCCTGAGGCTTTATGCTGATAATCACTGACGATCATTCGCAGTATAGGTACTAGATCCGTGTCGTTTTCTGCTAGCGCGCTACCACCCTCAGCTTTGGCCAACTCCAAGAGTTTCTCTGACAGTCTGGCCAACGTACGCAGTGAACCCTCAATTTCTTCGGCTTGCACCCTAACCTGCTCATCCTGGGTTTTCGCCTGCAAGCGCTGCAGTTTTGCCAAGGCGCTCGCCAGTGGTGTGCGTAGCTCATGGGCACTATTGGCGGTAAAACTGCGCTCCGCCTCAAGCGTGCGGCGCAAACGCTCCAATAAGTGGTTAACCGCGTTAACCACAGGCTCAAATTCTTGTGGCAGCCGCGCAACATATACCGAAGACAAATCCCCACCGCCTCGCGCCTCAATCGACTGCTGCAGCATCACAACCCTGCGTAACGAACGCCTTATCAGCCACCAAACACCCAGTAAACTAACCGGTATCAAAAGCAATAATGGGATTAATAATGCCAGGCTCGTCTCTAGCACAGCTGCACGCCTGTGCGCCAATGGCTCGGCCACTTCAATATAAATCGTGCCGCTGACTGCAGATGCGCCATAAAAGCGATGTGTTGCCGTGTCCGAAAAACCCTCACGAGGCAGAGGGCTAAACAGCTCAGGCTCAACGTCGTGAGATTGCAATAAAATCTCACCGGATGGCTTGCGTACTAAGTACGTCAGGTACTCGTCATGCGCTTTCAGCATGGGAGCCCGCTGCGGGCCCGTGTCATTTTCTCGATTCAATATCTCAGTCACCGCCAGCGGCAAAATACGCTGCGCGGTTTCTTCTAGCGCGCTGTCGAACACGTCATTCATTTTATAGCGGGCAACCAATCCCGCGGCTGCAACGCCTAGTAGCCACAGCACAATAATGCCGATCGTCAGGGAGAGGCCAAGTGTTCTCTGCAGGCTGACTTTAGTGCTCATATGCCCCCAACCGGTAACCCATGCCTCTAACGGTCACAATCACATCGCGCCCCAATTTTTTACGCAGACGGCTGATATACACCTCGATGGTATTGCTCTCAATTTCTGCGCCAAATTGATACAGCCGATCCTCCAACTGAGCCCGCGACAACAACATGCTAGGACGCTGTAAAAACCCTTCCAACAAAGCCCATTCACGCGCGGTAAGCTCAACCGGTTGACCGTTGCGAGTGACGCGATGATCACCCAAGTCTACTTCTAGCTCACCCATCTGTAACACTGGATTGGGATTACCGCGATAACGACGCGCCACCGCCGAGACGCGCGCCGACAACTCCGATAAATCAAAAGGCTTAACCAGATAGTCGTCAGCACCGGCATTCAGCCCTGCAATCCGATCAGATACTTGATCCATAGCCGTCAGAATGATCACAGGCGTTACATCACCTGCTGCACGCAATTTTTTCAAAAAAACCAAACCCTGACCATCCGGCAACATTAGGTCGAGTAAAATTAGATTATAAGTAGTGGATTTTACGCTGGCTTCGGCAAAAGCAAGACTCTGCACCCAATCCACTGCGTGGCCATCATCACTGATTTGATCGCGCACGGCCTCGCCCAAACCCACTGTATCTTCAACTATGAGTACACGCATATGGCTCCCCCTTACTCTACTCATCTGCACAAGAGGCTACCGCCCATACCTGACAACCGCCTGAACGATATGAACCTTGTTTCTCAGCCGATTATTTATCCGCACATTCAGGATAATGTCAGGCGCGCGTCATACAGTGACTGACACTAACCCAATAGGAGACTCACCATGAATATCAAATCTACTGTTATTAGCCTGTCATTACTACTGATAAGCGGCAGCGCCTTGGCTGGCGATGATTGCAAAGACCCAGTTGACCAGTGGCAACCGCAGGACGTTCTGCGCCAGCAGCTAGAAGAACAAGGTTGGACAGTGCAGAGCATCAAAGTGGATGACGGTTGCTACAAGGTTAAAGGACGGGATGCCGATGATCATCGCGTCAAAGCCGAGTTCACCCCAGCCTCGCTAAACTTGATGGAAATTGAAATCAAAATAAACAGAGCAAACGCCAGTGTTAATGACGACTACCGTCACAAAATACAGCGCTACAACAAACCAGCAAACCCAGAGCAAATCCCGCTTAAAGATAGTTCAAGAACCAAGCCGAGAGTAACGATTGAATAACGGTTTAATACGGACTATAAAGCCAACTTGAGTGCTGCCGTAAAAGCACAATCGCGTGTGGAGGACGCCATGCATCCGACCACAGGTTATGCCTGCAAATACAGCGCCGCTTAACGCACAGCTGTCGCAGGCATAGCCTGGCCCCATGTTCGCCTTACAAAGCACCACCCTTCCGGTCTCACTATTTTACATCGATTTTCACGTTAAAGTGACCGCCACTATAGCTGCTGCAAAGACTTAACGGTGAATCATAGTGCGTTAATTAACCATAAAAATGCTTTAGCTGTAACCCAGCTAGAGCCTTTTATAAAACACAAATTCACCTAAAAACTCCAGACTTGCTTCAAAACAGCTGAATGCTCAGAACTCTCAATTCTTGCCAAATTATTGCTGCGCTCTTCATCAAGCAACTGTTCCATCTCGAGATCTTCCGCTCCAGCATATTCGCTAGCTGTCTGATAATAAATTTCTGCCAACGGAAGTTCTATCCGAGCAGCTTCTCGACGCTTACCTACCAGCTTTGAGCTACCGTTCAAATTAAAAACCTGAATGGTGTTTTGTGCAATCTCAAGATCTGCAGGACTCAATCCTGATCGTGCCTCAACGCTGCCATCATCAGCAAAAAAAAGATAATCCGCGGAATCCATAATATCTGGTTTGCAGACCTTGGCTAAATCAATCGTTGACGGTGCTTTATTATCTTTATAGTTGCCGCAGCTATCTGGCTGGCTACAGGACCCAAAAAGATTAGCCCATTCGAAAGTCTTCTGTGGCACTTGTCCGCGCCTAAAAAAGTGCTCAATATGCTTTTTTTGTTTAAGACGGCTTTCACAATAGGCACACAACGAACCTTGCATAGCACTAAGCTTTCGCCAGACTTCTTCATTGTATTGTGGGTTTGTGCTTACCACCTCCCACTTGTCTCTGCCATGTTTATAGTTACTCAAACAGCTAGGCGCTTGGCCTCTCGTTAACTTGCGCATGATTACAATTCCTTTTGCTGCTTCTGCTTTACCCGCGCCTTAAACTGCTGGAGACGAATTTGCGCATCCAAGTCATTAATAACCGGATGATCACTACCAAAATGCTGAAATAACAGCTCCTTTAAGTCACGCCCTTCTGGGGTTTCCCACATCCCCGCTGCAATCAGCCCCAGATAATCAGTAATCCATTTTGACTCCTTAATCTCAGGTACAGAGTGAGTGCCCATCAACTGCTCAAGCACCGTTGAGCTAATCACCCCTTTAGTCTGGAAGTCGGGTTTCTGCACGTAAGCAGTACCGTCACTCTCAAAGCCAAGTTTCCGAATACACCGCTTATCCACAGTAGAAAGCACATGCGGGCTATGCGTTGTCACCACAAATTGTACGTTTTTAAAGGTTTCTGTCAGGCTTAGCAAAACACTTTGCTGCAACTTAGGATGCAAGTGCAGATCAATCTCATCAATTAACACTATGCCTTGTGCCTGCAAGGGGTTTTCCATAGCTGGATTTAAGGTCAGCATGCGTAAGGCTAAATCCCCTACTAAAGCCGCCAACGTTTTTTGTCCTTGGGACAGCTGCGAGAAATTGATCGGGTTGCCAAAGTTATCCAACTTAACCTCGGTCCTGCCGCTACTACGGTCAACACTCAAGTTATTAATATAAGGAACAGCACTTTCAATCGCGTCCTTAACAAGCTGTAACTTCACTTTATAATCGCGACCGCCAGACTCAGCCAAATTAAACAACTCAACATAACGCGCCAAGAAAGAGTCAATCTTAGCGCTAGCACCCGACAGCTCCTTATACCCATTAAACCGAGAAGCAAAAAACGCTTTCATATCCTTCTCAGCAACCACCCGAATATAATTACCTGAGGCGCGTTCCACTGCGTAATAAGCAAACACCGGCAACTGCACGTTACTATTTTCTTCATCTGCAACCAGCAAACGATATAGCCCACCCAGCTGAGTGGACACTATTAAATCTGAGGAAATATCACCCGCCCAACCAGCAACAGTCTTAACCATCGACATCTCAAAGCTAGTTTTTTCATTTAAAGAAAAAGAGCCAACAACTTGGGCGTAATCCTTAGCATGCGTATTGATATCTGACTCCAACACATGCAAACCATTACTATTCGCTTTAACGATGCGGCTACCAAACCACGACAACACTCGAGCGATCGACTCAACAATGCTGGTTTTACCTGCCCCGTTTTCACCGATAATAACTGTCAGATCAGGCTCAAACTCAATGGATAAACTTCTATAACGCCTAAACTCATAGAGCTCGAGGGAGTCCAGCTTAAAACGCGCTTGCTCCATACTCGCGTATAGCAAATCAAGATAAGTACTCGCTTCTGCCAGGTCTTTTTCACCCACATCTTTGCCGGTTAAATAGCATTCATACAGCTCGTACTGTGACAGCACGTTCCCTGCTTTTGCATTGCTCACCAAAGACCTTAGCCCCCGTGGCACATCCTTATGAATCTCAGTCATGATTAACCTCATTAATTGCAGCAAGCACTGTTGGGCCATATTTTTTTTCTAGCGCGTAAATAAATACAGGCTCAATATGTTTAGCGAAAGACAGCAAGCCGCGCAAGTGATTAACATCCTCAGCCGCAAGCTGCCCTAAAATAAACTGATGCACTAAATGTTTGACATACCGCTTTCTTTTGCGCCCCAAAGAAAGCTGAGCAGCATTGGTTAGGGTAATACCCGTCACATGCCGATTGTGTGCTTTAGATGAAAAGACTGTTTTACGGCGGTTAATCGTCAAAGCAGCACCAAAGCACTCGACCAGCAGATTAGCTATCAACTCTGGCATCTCAATAAGCACACCCTGGTTCTGAGTTGAAAAGGTCAAATCATCCGCATAGCGTGTATAGACAATTTTTTTCTCACGGCAAAGCAAATCAAGCTTCGTATCGAAGCGGTGCATCACAAAATTAGATACACAAGGCGAGCTGGGCGCGCCAACACTGAGCATTAAAGAACCGTGCAGTTTTTTACTCGGTGCCCAAAACAGTAATCGCTCTATCAATTCTTTTTCTCTGGCGTCGAGCGGCTCAAAAAAACCATCCCATTCACCCCAGAAAACCACTGGGTCAATAGAGTTAAAAAAGCTATTAAGATCCATCTTCAATAAGTAACTGTTTTTTTGATGCTGTTGCGCATTATTCTTAATACTCAAACCGAAGCGATACGCCATTGCAGCACCATGCGCAGGCAGAGGCCACAGCAACAAAAAAGCACGCTGCAACGCTTTAAGAGCAGCACTTGGCTGAGCAATCGTTCTTTCACCATAGGTACGCTTGGGTATTTTATACACTTTGTAATGCAGCGGAGCACGCAATAACAGAGCAGTAACTTCAGCTTCACTTGTGCCCAATGTACTGGCTAACTGTTTGGCGATGCTCATTAAAACTCCCAATAAAAAAGCCCAAGAGCATAACCCTTAGGCTTTACTCTTTACTGAAGGAAGCGCTATGTGCGCAGCCTTAATGAGGAACGAGTTAAGGCTGCGCACATAGCGCAACCCTAATGCCGTTCAATAAATTTGAGTCTGGCTAAACACCCGACTGACGTAATTCGTCAAACGCTAAAGAGTAGCGTAAATATAGCCTATAAACAGACAGCCCTCAAACACTTCTAGTAGGTAGTAGGCGGAAACAAAAAACCATTGTTGAATTACTGGCCATCATTGAGTGGTTGAGTATTGCACAAACCATAAAGGAAGTGACCAGTCCACACTTAAACCTAATAAAGACTGGCAGCGCTGATTAATTTGACCTACCTTTTAGGAAGCAATGTCGAAACAGTTAAGCAAACGCGCTGAGGAGATTGGGTTATATCAGGCGCAAAGCAAAGGCACAAAAACCAGGGTTACCGCGATTTTTGTGCCTTGCCATCTGTGCTGATTAGGTGGTTATTTGTTACGCATAGCCTGCAGTGCTTCGTTCATTTTGAACAGTACAATTAAAAGCTCGCACCATATTCTCACGCCAATGCCACCGCCAACAATGTAGACCAGTCCGAGTAAGACGTTCGTAAACGAAAAACCATAACCAGCAAACATTGTGCTGACACCGCCAACAACCACGGCTAAAAGCAAAAACCAATAAACAACGGTAATTATCTTAGGCGTTAGCATGTTCTCAAAAAACAATACATCTTTCATGTGCAGCTCCATTTTAATGTTCACTCAAAATTTAAGCGGTAGGTGCGAGTGAACGCCTAACGCTTCGCTAAAAAGCCTCCACAGTGCAGCCTAAACCGTCCTGTGAAGGCCTGTTTTATGCGCACTGCTTAATTAACAGCGCGCTTTAAGTAGATAGGGTGAAGTCTTGACACGCTGGCGTGCGTAGCAGAAATGCAGCTTAAATATGTATGCTGCAAGTCATGCACGAGAATAACCGCGCTGCTGTTGAGAAAAGCGCAGAGATTTTGAGCGAGGGTGGCAATGGGAATAAAAGGTGCAACGGCTAGTGGTGCAGTTGCTTTAAGTGCTGAGTATTTCATGACGCTCCATGTCGGGTAATAACTGAAGAAGTAAATTAAGCAGTTGTGAATTTCCCTATTTGCTAGTTATGCCAAGGTGTCCCACGTTATACCTGCAGTTTAAACCGCGAACCGTTATCAAAACCGGCTGCTACATCCTGATACTGCTGTGCAGCGGCTTTTTGGCTACTGCTGTTTTGGGGCTGGGCATTCTCGGCATCAGTGGACGGTTCTTCCCGTTCCACGGTGGCCTGTTTGCTTCTGGCCTCGGCCTCCATTTGCGAGGCTTTGGCAGCCACGGCTCGATCCTGTCCGGACGGCTCTGCTGGTGCTAGAGCAGCGGCGCGAATGGTTTGTGCTTTGCGGAGGGTTTCTTCAGGGCTGCTGCCGCTTGAAGTATCTATTTGAACCTCACCGCCAATTGCATAGCTGACACCATCCGGCCCACGCTGGTAGGTGAAGGATGCGCCTGAGGTAGCCAGTCCACCAGCGGCAGCCAAATGTGCCATTTCATGAGCACGAACTTCACGATCACGAGCTTTGAGCTTTTCTACTTCCTTAAGTTGATCTGGTGAGAGCGCCGCAATCGCTTGCGGTTCTTTGCCTTCCGGCTTGTCCGCTCCGCTCTGCTCGGGACGCGTCGCATAAGACTGAGTTACATAATATTGGGCAACAGATGAAACATTCATGTCAGCCCTCCGGATGTAATAAACCTAATAGACCACAGTATGCCGCGAGTGCAGGCGTTGATCCAGTCAAAAACCTATGGCAGTACAAAGTCATACGGCTGAATACTATATGCCTCCAACCGATAACCAGACGAGCCCATTTCATGACTGTAGGTTTGTGTTGTTAGTCGCCCGCTAACCAATATGGCTTCATACAGATTCTCGTCATGCGTGCCAGGTTCAAAATGTACATCAATGATTTGGTTGGATGGCGGTGGCGGGACATGAATGCAAGCACCATAGTAAGGCACCAGAAAAAAATGCTTAACTATGCCACCAGCACCTTCAAGCGGCACTACAAAGCCTGGAATACTGACCATACGTCCATGCATTTCCTCGACTACTGGTGCCGATGACAGCACCTGCATCATTTCATTCATCAACGCGACGCCGCGTTCGCTGTAATCATCTAGCTCGTCAAACTCAGGATTGTTAAACAGCTCCGTCAACGAGGCCTCGAAACCTTTGGGCATCAGGTCGTCCCAACTGATGATTGGCGCAGGTTCACCATTGACCAGCATCTCTGGTTCTGCAAGTGCTGGCTGCAGCATCAACAGCATGACAAACAATAAAAAAACTCGCATTAAATCCTCCTATTAATGTCGCTGCCCCAAGCTTCTCACCAGCGCCATACGATATGCCATTAACGCCGGAACCAGCCCACTGCAAGCTCCTAAAGCAACAATAATACCCGCAAGCAGCCGCTGCCTGTCCGAGAGCAAACCTACTGTACTTAGATGCAAACCAAACTGCTCTAGCATTGGCTGCTGCAAAGCATATATAGCTGACCAAAGTATCAGCAAGCCAAGCAAAAAACCGCCCAAGGTAAGCAAGAGGCTTTCCAGCAGCAATAAAGCTGCAATGCGCAGTGGCGATGCGCCCAGAGCTCGTAAAACGGCAATCTCATGCTGGCGCTGCTGCATCCCGCTGAGTAATACGGCCAGCATGCCGCACAATCCGATCAGTAGAGCAATTGACGAAACGGCCAGCAACGCCTTCTCCGCCAAGCGCACCACCTGCCATAGTTCTTGTAACGCTACACCCGGCATAACAGCAGTCAGCGGTTCTTGCATTCGACTATTCAATTCACGCTGCAAATGAAACGCCTGCATGCGTGACTTTAACCCAACCAGTACAGCTGTCACCTGACGTGGTGTCAGATCCCGCTGCCGTACCTGTTCGGAGGTCGCTTGCATGTTGGGCAGTGGAATACCAGCCCGCCAGCCAACGTGTACCGCTTCAAGCCCTTCTAAAGTAACTAGTACAGAACGGTCCAACGGTGTTCCTGTTGCCTGCAGAATACCGCTAACATTAAACGGCATATTGTCGTGCAACTTAAAACTGGTATTGCCTGTGCCATGGGCAATAATTACTTCATCGCCTAACTCATAGCTCAACGCCCGTGCCACCTCAGCCCCGAGTACGACGGCAAAAAGATCATCCAGCTGGTTACCTGACGCAAACTTCAGGCTTTGGCTCTCTCCGTAACGGTAATGTGCAAACATCGAATTATCGGTACCTATCACCCGATAACCACGGTGCGAATCTCCTAGAGAGAGCGCAATGGTCCAATCAACACGGGGGTCATTGCGCAGATCGGTATAACTCTGCCAGCGAATATTGCTGGTAGGCGATCCTATATGAAACACAGAATAGAGCAGCAATTGCAACGGTCCCGAGCGTGCTCCAACAATCAAATCAGCTCCTGAAACCGTATTAAAAAATCCAGCACGGCTCTGCTCACGAATATGCTCGCCACCTAACAAGAGTGCTGTGCTCAGTGAGAGCGTAAACAAGGTCAGTAACACACTAGCACGACGACTGATCAGGCTGCGTACAGCCATGTGAAACAACATCAGCACTGCACCTCCAGCCTGAGTTTGCGAGAAAAATAACCGGCCAGTGCTTCATCATGACTCACCAGTAACAAGGTTGTTTCGCCCTGCTGTAGCTCTTCCATAAGCAGCTGCATAAAGAGATCGCGAGTTTGGCAGTCCAGTGCTGAAGTCGGCTCATCCGCAATCAGCAACATGGGCGTACCAATCAGTGCCCGTGCTGCCGCTACTCGCTGCTGCTGACCAATCGACAGTTGGGCAACAGAGCGATTTTGATATTGTTCAGGTGGCAGCTGCAGTCGCTCAAGTAAACGTTTAGCCTCATTTTCCACGCTACCACTACGGACAATGGCTGCCGTGCGTCGTTGTTTCGATAACGCGCAAGGCAAACAAACATTATCCATCAGGTTTAGGTAAGGCAGCAGATTAAACTGCTGAAACAGCACGCCCATAGAGTCGGCGCGCAAGCGATCTCGCTGACGTCCTGACAGTTTCGAGAGGGGTTGTCCTGCAACCTTTATTTCACCGCTAAACCCAGTCAGCACACCGCCAAGAAGATTAAGTAAGGTGCTCTTTCCACTACCAGAGGGTCCTTGGATAAAGAGGTGCTCGCTAGGATTAAGTTGGAGTTGCTCAATTTGCAGCACCGACACACTTGCACCTGACCAAGCAAACTTCAGTTGTTGAATATCAATGATGGGGGTCATGGCAGGGTTAATCTGTGCTCTTGTCCACCTAAACTCTGCAAATGCTGGCCTGCTGGACTCAACATACGCACCTCAAGCTTCTCGATACCCGGGTAGTTCTGCAACAATGGCAGTTGCACCTGTTTTAGCTGCTGTGGCTGTGTGCAGTTATATTGATACTCTACGGTCAATTCGCTGTGGTCGTGGTCGTGGTCGTGGTCGTGGTCGTGGTCGTGGTCGTGGTCGTGGTCGTGGTCGTCAAAATACTCAACAAAAGGATCGCTCAGCACAACCTTATCCAAGCTGCAACCTGCCGAAGTCGGTAATTCCACCTGTAATCGTGCCTGCAGCATCTGCTCCTGCAGTTCAGTCCAGCGCGCCTGCTCTTCTGCACTGACGGGCTTATACTCAAAACCAATAAAATTGGCCAACGGCGAATGCAGAGCCAGTGTAAGCATCGGCGGCTCTAACACCACATCCAACTGCGCCACACCATGTTGGTGAACACCCACCGCCATAGCCAACTGCGGCAACATTAATACGCCAAATAACAAAGAAAAAATCTTTTGCACAAAAGCCTCCAGCATGCCGAGCAAAAAAACAATGTTATAATATAACCTATCTTAAAACCAGATCTTATCTTCTACTTCGTTGCCGTAGCAGCAACGATCGCCAAGCTCATCTATAAGTCAGTTCAGGTCAGGTTTTTTCGTTCTAACAGCACGCTCAGCAATATCATTGGCAGGTGTTATCACCACACCATTTTCAGTCAAGCGCGCTTGGAATTTTGCGCCATCAAGCAGTGGGTAGTAGTTACTTTTAACCAGCTTAGGTACAAGCAAAGCGACGGTTTTGCGGTTTTGATAAGCCCACAACCACAGGTCTATATCCAACCAGCTTTGCTCTAGTCTTGCTTGCGCATAACGAGAGATGGGCTGTTTTGTCTTGTCGCTAAATATAGTTTTAATTCTGTCCAGTCGGTAACCAGGCTGTAACCCGATAGTTTCGGCTATGCCCTGCCAGCCTAGTTCACGGACATCTAAGCGCCATAAATCACCCTCAACCACATAGTTTTCTGTCAGTTCTTGGCCGGTTACGCTGAGTTCAAAACGCTGGTCTACACTTTTGCTAATGCTAATGTGTAGCAGCGTTTCTGACGGTAAATTTTGCTGATAGGTGCTAAGATCATAAGCAATAGCAGCGCTCAATGCTGCAACAAGTACGATGACTATGCCAAAGCTGCCTCTAAGCCAAGCCAGAAACCAGTTGCCACGTAATAAAATACGCAAACCTAGCGTCAATACCAGTACTGCAATTACAGTGACAACCACTGCGAGCCCAATAAATTGCATCAATGTAATCCCTCAATAGAAAGTTTTTAGTAACTGATACTGATATTGCAGCCGAGTAAGCTGCCCACAAAGCTCATTAGTTAAAGGCTGATAATCTTAACAAATATTATGTGCAATTAAGCACCGTACTACCAACTATTCTACTGTGCACCCCAGCACAACCTAGGCTTATTTATGTCGTTTATTCCCGAGCTTTCACTCAGTTTAACTATGTTTCTTATTTTAATTGCGGTGGCTTTTACAGCAGGCTTTATTGATGCTATTGCTGGTGGAGGCGGTTTGCTCACCATACCGGCTCTGCTTACGGCAGGATTGCCACCGCATTTAGTGCTGGGTACCAATAAGCTGTGCGCCACCTTTGGCTCAGCTACGGCCAGCTATACATTTTATCGCCGAAAATTATTTCAACCCAAGTTATGGCGCTCTGCTCTATTAGCTACGGCAATAGGTGCGGCGGCCGGGGCATTTTTAGCACAGAGAGTGCCTGCGCACTGGTTAAATCAAATGTTACCTGTGGTGGTGTTTTTGTGTGGCATTTATATGCTGTTTTATAAAACCCCACCACAGCAGAACCCAGAAACAAGCCAAATCGGGCGTAAGCGCCAATGGCCACAGGGATTAAGCCTGGGCTTTTATGACGGTATTGCTGGACCTGGCACTGGAGCCTTCTGGACGGTGAGCACCTTACTTCTATATCCCTTAGATTTGTTACGCACCACTGGGGTTGCGCGGACGATGAATTTTGTCAGTAATGCCATGGCATTAACGGTATTTATTATTGCCGGTCAAGTCGCTTGGTTGCTTGGGATTACCATGGGAATTGCGCTGATGATAGGTGCTGCCATCGGCGCGCGGGTCGCTATAGGTGGCGGGCATAAACTGATACGACCCATTTTTATTATTATGGTGATGGCGTTAACTGTGCGTTTAGTTTGGCAGCACTGGTTCGCTGCCGCCTAAACGCTGATAGATATATAGGTCAATTAAGTAGCGCGCAATTGAGCCTTGCATGGGCAAAGGCGGTAACTGCTGAATATTGAACCACTGTGCATCTTCTATTTCATCCAGCTCTGGCACTATATCACCGCTTAAATACTCAGCATGGAAACCCAGCATCATGGAATGCGGGAAAGGCCAGTTTTGGCTGGTGATGTATTTTAGTTGGTGTATTTTAAGACAGGTTTCTTCCATGACTTCCCTGTGCACACATTCCTCTATCGTTTCGCCCGGCTCGGCAAAGCCCGCCAAGGTGCTATACATACCCGGAACAAAGCGAGGCGCACGCGCCAACAGTATTTCATCGCCGCGACTCACCAACACAATCATGCACGGCGCAATACGCGGATACTGCTGTATCCCACATGGCTGACAGTAACGCATACGGTGCGCCAGCGAGCTTTGCATAGACCGACCACAACTGCCGCAATAACGATGTTCACGCGCCCACGTACCCACCTGACTGGCAAAACCTAATAACTTAACCAGCGCTATTTCGCCCTGCAGCATAAAGTGGCGGGCAGTAATCCAGTCAAACTTACTGTCTGGCAGCTCTTCGTTATCAAGCTCAAGCAAGTACATCGGCTTATCATGCCAATAGCCGATGGCTTGCTCGTCCAAAATGCGGTCTGCGAAAATGTGCTTAAGTTCTGTACGAGAAAAAACCACAGTTTGCGTGGTTAAGTCGTGTACGAAGCGCGTCTTGAAATGGGCAACTGCAAAACCACCGGGTAAGTCTAGCGGTGGCATTGCAGATCGCCAGTGTTGGTAGTGACTCATTGCTGAACTTGTACACCTAAGGCTTGGATGCTTTCTTGCGCCAAATCTAACACTTCGCGGTCTTCTTTTCTATTGAGCAAAGACCCGCCCTCCAAATAGTATTCCAAGCTGGTTAATGCATCGGCTAGGCTTTCGAGTGCTTGCTCGATAGGCATATCCATAGCGTTGATCATATGGTTTTGGATGTAGTCGATGCAGGCATTCACTAAGTGAGCGGCGCGTTCTTCATCGATAAACTGCAACCCGCCGCGCACATTCGTCAAAATAACAGGTATGTTATCTAAGTGCGCACGATCGCCTGAGGACTCAAAATATGCTGTAATAGCGCGCTTGGTCATACTTAAACCCGCTTTAGCCTCTTCTGTTACAACGATGCGCGCCTCCATTAATTGGTGTCTGGCAAACACCTCCGCTTCGGACTCTTCTGCAACCTGGACATTTTGTCCACGCTCCAAGCCCAACACCAATCCTTCAACATATATGACTGTATCAGCGAGCTTGAGTAAATCTTCGAACTGAACGTCCTCTGCAGCTTGCCAATGTATTACTTTACCTAAGTGATTTTTAAGCGCATTACTTGCCGTAGATAGGCCAACCATCGCTAAGATCTTTTCTAACTTGGCTACGGTCACATGCAAAATACTAAACTGCTCAAACGAAGCCGTGCCGCGTTCAATTAAATCTACGGCATCTTTTACGCTGCTTAATTCTTCCTGAATCGCCACGGACAAGGAACGTAAAACATTAGTACCAGGCCCTGATAAACGCTGATACTCATCAGCCAGCATATGATCGGTAAAAGGCAGACTCGGCAGACTTGCCGCAATACGTACCTGAGTTGCCAACGTGCCATCTGAGTCAGCCAAAGCAATCAGGTAAAGCAAATCTTTAAGCAGACCTCTTGGGGAAGTATGCCCACCATTGGCCAGATGCAATTTAATTTCGCGATCAATACGAGAAAACAGCTGTTTGCGGCTTTGCTTCAGCAGCAATTTGCCATCGTTCATTGACTCAAAAGTAGCGGCTGCAACCCAAAAGAAATTGTTTTGTTCAGGGTGTTTGTTGATGCTATCCAAACGATGTAAAGCACGCATCATCAGACCATAACTTGCAGCGACTCTTTCTTCCTTAAGAACCGACAGCAATCCTACTTGGTACATTTGCCGCAAACGTCGTGCTAATTGTTGCCAGTCTTCGGTTACGTCTTGGGTATCAGGCTCAGGGTGCTTAAAGTTAAGTTTGGCGGAAAAAAAGAAGCTTTCTGGCAGCTTGGGCTGTCCGCTGGCACAGCGTAATTTATTAATAGCGGGGAGCATAAGTTCTGGCATTTCAATCCAGTTTGCTTCCAACTGCTCCAAGTACCTACGCAATACATGCAGTGCATTATTGATTGCCGTAAGCTGCTCATTACGATCTTGGTCAGCACCTGCTGGTATATCCATGGCTAGAGCCTGCATCTCTTGAGCCAATAGCTCAGCACCTGTCAGCTCAATTAACGATAAAATACCTTTAACCTGCTGTAAATTGGTTACCGCTTGCTGCAAAAGAACGCCGCTGTCGCGCTCTTCCAAAAACTGTTCAAGACACTGCTGAGTATCTGCCATTGTGGCAAACAGCTCAGTGCGAACCATACTCAGTGATGTTGCTCCAGTTACCATGCCTAGCATCCTGTCTTCATACAACGCCAAAAATATTCTGTAGCAACCCGCTACATTTAAGCTGTTCTAGCTCGGCTAGAGGCTATCTAGCCGTCAATACTAGCAAGTCTGTAAGTCATTGAGTGGAATCAGTTCTCAGACTATGCGTTGCTTAACACTCTAAAGTTACAACGCCTTATGCCAGCGCACCAACCACCACATTTTACGGTCAATCTGCAAACTTAGGCGCTGTTTTAGTCAGCTGGGCTGCTATCGCAATGCGCAAATCCTCAGACTGCAGCATCGCCGCATTCCAAGTGGCAATATAATTTAAGCCATCTTCAACACTGTGATCGCGGGCATAACGCAACATTTCCTTGGTGCCTTGGATCGCCAAAGGTGATTTGCTCGCGATTTGAGCCGCAATAGCAAAAACCTTATCCATCATCGCGTCCTGATCAGCGTAACTGCAGTTAACCAAACCTATTTTTTCTGCTTCTTGAGCATCAAAGATACGGCCGGTATAGGCCAGCTCACGCAGCACGCCATCGCCAATAATGTGTGGCAAACGCTGTAACGTTCCCACATCAGCCGCCATACCCACATCCACTTCTTTAATGGAAAACTGCGCATCTGCGCTGGCATAACGCATGTCACAGGCACTAATCAAATCAATGGCACCGCCCAAACAATAGCCCTGTATTGCAGCTATAACCGGCTTACTGCATCTATCTACCGCGCTTAAAGCAGTCTGCAGCTCTGTAATTTGTTGGCGTAAAATTAACGCGTTACGGCCCACATCTTTAGCCAGTTTGCTGGCGACGCTGGCTAAATAGTTTAAATCTATGCCCGCAGAGAAATGCTGCCCCGCCCCTGTTAGCACCACAACGCGCACCTCTGGCGTTGCATCTACCCACGCAAAAATATCGCCGATTTCCTGCCAAAATTCCGCAGCCATGGCGTTAAGCTTAGCCGGACGATTAATTTGCACATGAGCAACACTGTCCTTTAGCTCAACCAAAAAAGCCTTATAATCTCTCACTCAATAACCCCCTCTTGTCGCAGCCTCGTTATAATATGTTACAATGTTCCATTCAAGTGACCTGTGCTTTTCTTTCATCGAACACGCGCCCTTTAAAGTATCTGTAGCCTGTATTTTCCGCTGCAAAGCCTGCTGCAGTATGTCTTGATTATATTTTATATGGCTTATTTTTGATCAATGCTATTCAAAAACTGACGGCTTAGATTGCTTGCTTTAGCCTGATTAGTTAAGCGTACCAGTTAACTTATTTTTGAGGAAACCTTTAATGTCCAAGTCTTTTGCGGCAGCCTTCGGGCGAAATTTTCTCGGTCAATCGCCCGCTTGGTACAAACAAACAATAGTTTTTTTCCTCATCATCAACCCACTCGTTTTAATTAGCTTTGGGCCCGTCATTGCGGGCTGGCTGCTGGTTGCTGAGTTTATTTTTACGCTCGCCATGGCGTTAAAGTGTTACCCCTTACAACCCGGTGGCATCCTTGTTATTGAAGCCATTGTCATGGGTTTGGCTACGCCCGACTCACTTTACCAAGAGCTGGTACATAACTTTCCTGTACTTCTGTTGTTAATGTTCATGGTGGCCGGCATTTACTTTATGCAGGATTTGCTACTAACTCTTTTTTCACATCTGCTGCTCAAAGTAAAATCAAAATCTCTATTAAGCCTACTTTTTTGCGGTCTGTCGGCCTTTCTGTCGGCCTTCCTTGATGCGCTCACGGTCACGGCGGTGATCATTACCGTGGCGGTCGGCTTTTACTCGGTGTTCCACCGCGTCGCCTCCGGTAAAAGCCCACGAGACCAAGAAAGCAATTACAACTCCGACGGCGAAGTGATTGAGCTGCATCGTGAACACCTAGAAGAGTTCCGTGCTTTCTTGCGTAGTTTACTAATGCACGCTGCTGTAGGTACTGCGCTGGGCGGTGTGTGCACTCTAGTGGGTGAGCCGCAAAACCTTTTAATCGGCAAAGTTGCTGGCTGGAACTTTGGTGAGTTTTTCTGGCGCATGGCCCCGGTAACTCTGCCAGTTTTAGGTGCGGGTCTACTGACTTGCCTGTTATTGGAAAAAACACACTGGTTTGGCTATGGCGCACGCTTGCCGCGTCCGGTTCGTCTGGTTTTAGCAGAATATGCTGCCGAGGAGCGTAAGCGTCGTACCAGCTCACAAAAAGCATCCTTGGTTATTCAGTTAGTTGCTGGAATTGTTCTAATTCTAGGCTTGGCCTTTCATGTGGCCGAAGTAGGCTTGATTGGCTTACTGGTTATTGTTCTGATTACTTCTCTAAACGGTATTACCGATGAAGCCAAGATTGGTCGTGCCTTCCAAGACGCCATGCCTTTTACTGCGCTTTTAGTGGTGTTTTTTGCTGTGGTGGCCGTGATTCAAGAGCAAAGCTTGTTTGATCCCGTAATTCAAGCCGTACTCAACATGCCCACCGATCAGCAGCCCTCAATGCTATTTATTGCCAACGGCTTGCTTTCCGCCATTAGTGATAACGTTTTCGTCGCCACCATTTACATCGGCGAAGTTAACAAAGCTTTTGAGGCGGGTAAAATGACTCGCGAACACTTTGACTTGCTCGTTATTGCTATTAACACCGGTACTAACCTGCCGAGCGTTGCAACACCCAACGGTCAGGCAGCGTTTCTGTTTCTGCTTACCTCAGCCATTGCACCGCTGGTACGGCTTTCCTATGGTCGCATGGCCTATATGGCGCTGCCCTATGCCATTGTGATGAGCTTGCTGGGCTGGTGGGGCATTACGCACTGGGTTTAATCCAACGCAACGCAAAAACGCAGCCTCGGCTGCGTTTTTTTTGCATAGCATGGCAGACTATTACCAGTTTATTTCCTTACCACTGGCTTTAGCGATACGCTGTAAAAACTCCCGATGTGCGCTTAACTCATGCTCATTGGCTTGCAGAACAGGAGCCATAGCTCTGTCTGATAGCAAACGTCGTATGGCACTCACCTGCTCACCTGTTGCGTTCACTTCACCATCACCAGCCAAAGACAAATTTCTTTGCCCGCCAGTCATGGCTAGGTACACATCAGCCAAGATCTCCGCATCGAGCAAAGCGCCGTGCAACTCACGTCCCGAGTTATCTACATAGTAGCGACTACATAAAGCATCCAGCGTGTTTCTTTGCCCAGGGTGGCGCTCGCGTGCCATCACCAGCGTATCAAGTACCGTGCAATGCTGGGTTATATCCGCCCTATCTTTTTGCCCAGCCAGTGCAAATTCATTATTAATAAAGCCAATATCAAAGGGTGCGTTATGAATGACAAGCTCCGCCCCTGCAATAAATTCAAAAAACTCATCAGCTATATCTTTAAAACGCTGCTTATCTTTAAGAAAGTCAGCGGTGATGCCGTGCACTGCAATGGCACCTTCATCGATGTCGCGATCCGGCTGCAAATACACATGATAATGTCGCCCAGTGAGTTTGCGCTCTATCACTTCCACGCAGCCAATTTCGATAATTCGGTGACCATCAGTAACCGGCATACCTGTGGTTTCTGTGTCGAGCACTACGTAACGCATCCTAGTACCTCCTCAACCCCTTTATTGGCCAGTTCATCAGCACGCTCATTACCTGGATGCCCCGTGTGCCCTGCAACCCACTGCCATTGAATTTGATGTCGCTGCACTTGCTCGTCAAGCAGCTGCCACAAATCTTGGTTTTTTACGGGTTGTTTGCTGGCCGTTTTCCAGCCACGCGCTTTCCAGTTTTCCAGCCACTGCTGCACGCCCTGCATCACGTATTTAGAGTCCGTAGTCAGTTCTACCTGACAGGTTCGTTTAAGCGTAGTTAACGCTTGAATAACGGCCATCAACTCCATACGGTTATTGGTGGTAACCAGCTCGCCACCAAAAATTTCTCTTTCGTTACCCTGATAACGGAGCAGTGCTCCCCAGCCACCCGGACCAGGATTACCTTTGCAAGCACCATCGGTAAATATTTCAACTACATCAGTCATTATGTTTCTTTTTATCCAACGTACCACTACGGCTTGCTGAAGCAGCAGGTAATGGCATTAATTTCTCAAAAGTGGCTTTTCGCTTTGGCTGTAAACAACTGCCTTGCATCATTTTTCGGGCGACAAGCATATAACAATTGCCCACAGGCCACTGTTTTTTATGCATAAATCGTTCAACAAAGCTTGTGCTATCGGCGTCACGCAAAAAACGTAAGGGTCGATAGCCGGAAAACTGGCATTCTTCTATATGAAAGCCCAAGACCGCCAGCCATTCAGACACCCGACGTGCTGACAAGCAATGACTCTGTCGCCAAGGGCTTTTGCTCAACCAGCGCCCTACAGCAAAAAAGCTATAAGGGCTCACACCGGTAATAAGAATATGTCCACCGGGTCGAACGGCTTGCGCCGCTTCACGCAATACATCATGTGCAGAACGAGCAAACTCTAAACTGTGTTGCAGCACAACAATATCAATCGAGCCCGGCTGGATAGGCCAGTGACGCTCTGTACAGTGCGCATCCGGCGAGAGCTCAGCATGGCCTATTTTTATCTGATGACGAATGTGAGACACATAAGGATCGTCATCGAGCGCATTATAAAACAAAGCGTAACTGCCAAAACACCGAGCAAACTGTTGTTGCACCATGTGACGCTCACAGCCAAGCAAACGCTGCCCATTCGCCGAGGCAAACCACTGGCGAAGCTGCAACATATTGACTTTTGGCTTAGAGGGTAAAGGCTTGCTAATTAACAACATCAGTGTACCTTTGGGCTATTACAACCTTCCAATTTTGCACTTAAAAGACCTCACTCTATGCTCAATCTAACACCACTTAAAGCCTTTAACGATAACTATATTTGGCTCATCCAAAACACTCAAACATTCCAATGCGCTGTGGTTGACCCAGGTGATGCCGCACCTGTACTAAAGTGGCTGGCTGAAAACCCGCACTGGCAACTCACCGATATTTTAATCACTCACCACCACAAGGATCACACGGGTGGCGTTAGCGCATTAAAACAGCACAGCCTAGCAAGAGTCGTAGGCCCAGCACTGGAAAATATTCCTGCATGCGATCTCGCTGTGCAGGACAATCAAACAGTAGAGCTACTGGGCACAGAGTTTACCGCTATGCTCGTTCCCGGTCATACCAAGGGGCATATTGCTTATTACTGGGCTGGCGAGCAGCCTTTTGTACTTAGTGGTGACACTTTGTTTGCAGCGGGCTGCGGGCGTTTATTTGAAGGCACTGCGGCGCAAATGTATGACTCACTGCAGCGCTTAGCACAACTGCCGGACCACACCCTAGTGTACTGCACCCATGAATATACTCTGAGTAATCTGAAATTCGCGGCGGCGGTAGAGCCCACTAATGCGCTTATCCAACAGCGCTTGCAGCAAGTAATAGAGTTGCGCAAGCAGGATTTAAACACCCTGCCCAGCAATCTTGCCGTAGAAAAAGAAACCAATCCGTTCTTAAGGTGCAACAGCAGCGAGCTAGTGCAGCAGGTCAGTTCGCATCTACAAAAAACTCTAGACAAACAAGACCCTATAGCTGTTTTTACTGCCTTACGTGCTTGGAAAGATAATTTTTAACACGTTGGCATGTGAATTTAAGGATTGCCAAGTTTGTGAACTAGGCGGCATTTTTCATGTGTTTGCTTAATACATATACACATTTGAATGCCATACTTTGCTTGACCCCTTGATCAGCAGTTCATACAATCCGCTGCAACTTTTTGAATGAAAACTCAGTATTATGCCTATGTTTAAGCTTTCTTTTTCTGCAATTCGCCTGCCTGCTGTTAGCGGTATGGCTCTGTGCGCTGTTGTGCTCAGTGGCTGTCAATCGCTCAGCAACGACAGTGCGCAAGCATTTAAGCCTGCAAGCACATCAGCAAAAACTCAGCATTACACACAGAGAAATCAGCACAAAAAGACTGTTAGCCAGGAAATATTACAGCTACCCGAGCCTGAATACAGTCAAGCGCAAGCCCATGAAATGGCCGATATTTGGTCGCGTATTCGCCAAGGTTACCAGTTAGTTGACTTAGTCAGCGAACATCCGCGCATAGAGAAAGAACGACTGTGGTTTGGCAAACGTACGCGTTCACTAGAAATCATCGCAGAACGCAGCAATCCTTATATTCACTACATCGTTGAGCAGCTTGAAGAGCACTCAATGCCGCTGGAGTTGGCATTATTACCCGCCATCGAAAGCGCCTACAACCCTTTAGCCCTATCTTCGCAACGCGCCTCAGGCCTATGGCAGTTTATGCCGGCTACCGGCCGTAACTTTAAGCTAGAGCAAACTCATTGGTATGACGCGCGTCGCGACATTACTCGCTCTACAAAAGCGGCCATCACCTACCTCAACTACCTCAACAAAATGTTTGACGGTGACTGGCTACTGACCCTCGCTGCTTATAACGCTGGCGAGGGCACGGTAATGAATGCAATAAAGCGCAACCGCGCCCAAGGCTTAGCAACCGATTACTGGAACTTAAAGCTGCCCCCACAAACTCAAGCCTATGTACCCAAACTGCTGGCTTTAGCGCAAATTTTTGCTGAGCCAGATAATTACAGCCTGCAACTGCCTGAAATTGCTAATGAGCCTTTCTTTACAAAAGTAAAATTCAAGCATGAACTGGAACTAAAAAATATTGCCAAAATGGCAAAAGTTGACTACGACCAACTGTATCAACTCAACCCGGCATTCAATCAAAAAGTCACTCTGGGTGGACCGGGTTATTTGCTCGTGCCAACGCAGAGCGTCGAGCTTTTACACCAACGCTTAAGCACGCTCAAAGCACCAGAGCTGTATCAATGGCCCACGTATACGGTGCGCTCTGGCGATACCCTATCGCGCATTGCTCAACAAAACAGCACCAGCGTGACCATGCTGCGTGATCTAAACCGATTATCTAATAACAACCTTAAGATCGGCCAAGTACTAAAAATTCCGCCCAAGGCTGGGACTGTTGCCGTGGCCAGTTCAACCAATAAAATCAGCTACAAAGTAACAGCAGGCGATAGCCTATCCACCATCGCTGAGCAACATCAGGTTAGCGTAAAGGAAATTAAGCAATGGAATAAGCTTAAAGGTGACAGCATCCGCATAGGACAGGCATTACACATCCAATCACCCGCGACTTTTTATACGGTACGCACGGGCGATTCGTTAGAGAGCATCGCCTCGCGTCATAACATTTCTATAACTCAACTCAAAAACTGGAACATGCTCAATAGCAACCTGCTGAAACCAGGACAAAAATTAGCGCTATACCTGTGAGCAACCCAGTAAGCACTGTTGTCTCTAGGGGTTGAATTTTAATGCGTGCATGGCTGTTCTCTTTCTTGACTGCTGTTGTGGTTTTGCAGATTCCTGCAGCCTTTTCTGCAGTCAGCCTTAGTCATGGTTACGCCCACTTTTCGCAATTGAAATACTCACCCAGTTTTACTCATTTCGACTGGGTGAATCCGCAAGCGCCCAAGGGTGGTACTCTTAAAATAATGGCTTTAGGCAGTTTTGACAGCTTAAACCCTTATGTTCTCAAGGGCACCAGCCCAATTAACACCTCTGACTTCTATCAATACGGCATCTCCGAGCTCAACGCCCCGCTAATGGTAGGCCAGGGTGTGTTCGACCCTTCAGGGGACGAACCAGCCAGCAGTTATGGCTTGGTGGCTGAAAGCATTCAATACAGTGATGATCTGAGCTGGGTGGTATTTAACCTGAGAAAAAAAGCAACTTTCCATGATGGACAGCCTATTACAGCTGCCGATGTTGAATTCTCTTACCAAAAACTACTCGAGCACGGACACCCACAATACCGTAACTATTTAAGCGAAGTTGAGCGCGTAGAAATCCTGGGCAAACACAAAGTGCGTTTCGTTTTCAAACGCGCTAACAACTCACAATTATTATTGAATTTGGGCGATTTACCGATTTTACCCAAGCATTATTGGCAAAACCGCACCTTTGCGCAAACCAGCCTTGAGCCGCCTCTTGGCAGTGGCCCTTACCGTATTAGTCAGGTGAAACCCGGACATAGCCTTACCTTTATGCGGGTGAAAAACTGGTGGGGTAAGAATCTGCCCGTTAATCGTGGCAAATACAACTTTGACCAAGTGCAGGTTGAGTTTTATCGCGACCGTCACGTCGCTTTTGAAGCCTTTAAAGCCGGTCATTTCGACATTTACATCGACCATCAAGCTAAAAACTGGGCCAATAATTACCGTTTTCCTAGCATCGACAACGGCGACATTATCCGCGCCGAAGTACCTCATCAGCTGCCTATTCCCACCCAAGCTATTTTTATCAATACGCGCCGCCCACCCTTTGATAATGCACAGGTGCGCGAAGCCTTATCACTGTTATTTGATTTTGAATGGGCCAATAAAGCATTGTTTTACGGGGCTTATCAGCGTACAGAGAGTTACTTCCCCAACAGCCCCTATGCTGCGAAGGGTATCCCCGAAGGCGCTGAGTGGTTATTACTGGCCAAATGGCGCGAACACTTGCCGCAAGAGTTATTCAGCCAGCCTTTTCTTGCTCCACGCACCGATGGCCGTGGCTTGCCCAGAGAAAACATCAGCAAAGCGCTCAAGCTATTACAGAAAGCCGGCTGGAAGCTGACGGCACAGGGCCTGCGCAATAAAAACGGGCAAAAACTGCAGTTAGAAATATTATTGGTTAACCCCAGCCTTGAGCGTATCTTTCAAGCCTATGTACAAAACTTGCAAAACTTTGGTATCGACGCACGCATGCGTACCGTAGACCGAGCACAGTACAAGCAACGTATCGATAATTTTGATTTTGACTTAACCCTGCTGGTTCTGTCGCAAAGCTTAATTCCGGGGCAAGAGCAATGGTATTATTTTCACTCATCGCAAGCGTATTTAAAGGGTAGCAAGAACTATGCGGGCATTAACAACCCTATAGTGGATGATTTACTGGATGCCGTACTCAACGCACCCACCCAACATGAACTTACTGCCGCCATGCAGGCCTTAGACCGTGTGTTATTGTGGCAGCACTACATTATTCCGAACTGGTACATTAGCCATCATCGCATTGCGTTTCGTAATCATTTTAACTTTGTACATACCCCACCCTATACTCTAGGTATTAGATCTTGGTGGCATGAATCAACGGAGGCTCCTTAATGCGCGCGCTTAAGTTATTAATTACTGCAACCTTGCTAAGCGGCTGGACCGCCTTGGCACAGGCTCAGCATGCGCTAACACTCTATGATGAGCCGCCCAAATACGCTGCTGATTTTCAGCATTTTGATTATGTAAATCCAGACGCGCCTAAGGGCGGCACTTTACGCTTGGCTGGGCTAAATGGATTTGACAGTTTTAATCCCTTTATCCCCAAAGGCAATGCGGCTGATTATATTAATCTGCTGTACGACAGCCTCACCTTCCACTCTGATGATGAACCCTTTACCGAATACGGTTTGCTGGCTGAGCGCATCGAAAAAACCGCTGATAACAGCTATGTGCGTTTTTTTCTACGCCCTGAAGCACGTTTTCATGACGGTGTAGCCGTAAGCGCAGACGATGTGGCCTATACCTTCGAGCTGCTAACCACAGAGGGGCATCCGCTGTATCGTCATTACTATGCCGACGTGGAACAGGTTGTGGTGGAGTCTGAGCGCAGTGTGCGCTTTGATTTTAAACACAGCAACAACCGCGAGCTGCCGCTAATCATTGGGCAAATTAAAGTATTACCTAAGCACTGGTGGCAAGAGCGTGACTTTAGCAAAACCACCCTTGAACCACCGCTCGGCAGTGGCCCTTATCAGATCGAAAAACTCAGTGCTGGACGCTCCATTACTTACACGCGCGTGGCTGACTGGTGGGCTAAGGATTTAGCTGTCAGCAAAGGAATGTATAATTTTGACCGCATCCAACTGGACTATTATCTGGACATGTCAGTCGCCCTTGAAGCCTTTAAGGCCGGGCAGTTTGACTTTAACCTTGAATATTCCGCCAAAGACTGGGCCACCGGCTACAACTCGCCGGCTTTACGTAACGGCGACATTATTCAGCAAGAAGTCAAAAACCATAATCCAGTCGGCATGCAGGCTTATACGTTTAATCTGCGCCGCCCGATGTTTCAAGATGTGCGCGTGCGTCAGGCCATCAGCTTGCTGTTTGATTTTGAGTGGACCAATCGACAAATTTTTTACAGTGCCTACCAGCGCACTCAAAGCTTTTTTGCCAACTCCGAGCTCGCCGCACAGGGTCTACCTAGTGAGGCCGAGTTAGCTATTTTAGAACCCTTGCGCGGCCAAATTCCGGAACAGGTGTTCACCGATGAGTTCAAACTGCCGACCACCGATGGCACCGGCAATATTCACAACCAGCGCCGCCAAGCCTGGAAGTTGCTGCAAGAAGCCGGTTACCGTATTGAAAATGATCGCATGGTCAACGCCGATGGCGAGCCTTTAGCCTTTGAGTTTTTGATTGCGCAAACCAACCTTGAGCGCGTATTGCTGCCATTCAAGCGCAACCTTGCAGAACTTGGTATCGAAATGACCATCCGCCGTGCCGATGTATCGCAATACATTAACCGCCTGCGCAGTCGGGATTTTGATATGACCTCCAGTATCTGGTCGCAATCGAACTCGCCCGGTAATGAGCAAATTGATTTCTGGCACTCAGCCAGCTTCGACAATCCTGGCAGCCGCAACTTTATTGGCTTGCAAGATCCCGCTATCGATCTGCTGGTTGAGGGCTTAATCAACGCTGATAGCCGCCAAGCACTGATCAATCATGCACGGGCTTTAGACCGAGTTTTATTATGGGGTCATTATGTGATCCCAAACTACTATATTGACCGCTGGCGTATTGCTTATCGCACATATTTACAGCGCCCAGACACTGCACCGCTTTATGATTATGGCTTAATGACGTGGTGGCTCGAGCCGCTAGACAAACAGGTCGATTAACCCATGTTTGCTTATATTATTAGACGTCTACTACTGATCATTCCTACCCTATTTGGTATTTTGCTGCTGAACTTTATTATTATCCAAGCAGCTCCCGGCGGCCCTGTAGAGCAAATGATTGCCAAGCTGGAAGGCTTCGACAGTGCCACCGGCGGCGCCACAGGGCGTATTTCCGGCGGCGGTGCTGAGACCAGCAGCAGCAACAGCCAATACCGTGGCGCCCAAGGCTTAGACCCCGAGCTGATTGCCGAAATCGAGCGTATGTACGGTTTCGATAAACCCCCGGTTGAGCGCTTTTGGATTATGCTGAAAAGTTACGCCCAGTTTGATTTTGGCAACAGCTTCTTTCGTGACACCAGCGTAATTGACCTGATCGCCGAGAAAATGCCGGTATCCGTATCTCTAGGCTTCTGGAGTACGCTGCTGATGTATTTGGTGTCGATCCCACTCGGCATCCGTAAAGCAGTACGTCATGGCAGCAGCTTTGATGTGTGGACCAGCTCGGCGATTATTTTAGGCTACGCCATTCCTGCATTCCTGTTCGCTATTTTATTAATCGTGGTGTTTGCTGGTGGTAGTTATTTATCTTGGTTTCCGCTGCGCGGACTGACCTCCAACAATTTTGATGAACTGAGTTTACTAGGGCAAATCGGCGATTATTTTTGGCATTTGGCCTTGCCGGTGACGGCCTTGGTGATTGGTAACTTTGCCACGCTGACCTTACTGACAAAAAACAGTTTTTTAGATGAAATCAACAAACAATATGTCACCACCGCACGCGCCAAAGGCCTGAGCGAAAACAAAGTGCTGTACGGCCATGTGTTTCGCAATGCGATGTTGATTATTATCGCCGGTTTTCCAGCAGCCTTTATCGGCATGTTCTTTACCGGTTCATTGCTGATTGAAGTAATTTTCTCGCTCGACGGTTTAGGTCTGCTCAGTTTCGAGGCGGCGATTAACCGCGATTATCCCGTGGTATTTGGCACCTTATTCTTGTTTACTCTGCTTGGACTAGTGGTAAAACTGATTGGCGACATCACCTACACCCTAGTCGACCCACGCATTGACTTCAGCAGCAGGGGGAACTGATGGCCTTATCCCCGATTAATCAGCGCCGTTTCGCGCAATTTAAAGCTCACAAGCGTGGTTGGTACTCACTGTGGATTTTTTTGGTGCTGTTTGCGCTAAGTCTTGGTGCAGAAATCATTGCCAACGATAAACCCATAGTGGTGAGCTACGACAATAACTGGTACTTCCCCATTGTTAAGCGTTATTCAGAAACCACCTTTGGTGGGGAATTCCCGTTGCAAGCCAACTATAAAAGCCCTTACATTCAGGATTTGATTGCTGAAAAAGACGGCTGGATGCTGTGGCCGCCCATTCCTTTTAGCTATTCGAGTATTAATTACGATCTGCAAGTACCAGCTCCTGCGCCCCCGTCTGCACAAAACTGGCTGGGTACTGATGATCAGGGGCGTGATGTGTTGGCGCGCGTGATTTACGGCTTTCGCATTTCGATACTCTTTGCGCTGACGCTAACCCTGATTAGCTCGGTTATCGGCATTATCACTGGCGCGCTGCAAGGCTTTTATGGCGGCTGGATCGACTTGGTCGGCCAGCGGTTTTTGGAAATCTGGTCAGGACTGCCGGTGCTGTACTTGCTGATTATCATGGCAAGCTTTATTCAGCCTAACTTTTGGTGGTTACTGGGCATCATGCTGTTGTTTTCGTGGATGAGTTTAGTGGACTTAGTGCGTGCCGAGTTTTTACGTGGTCGTAACCTTGAATATGCCCGTGCGGCGCGTGCGTTAGGGATGCGCGACAGTCAGATTATGTTCCGCCATATTTTGCCCAACGCCATGGTCTCCACCCTGACCTTCCTGCCGTTTATTGTCACGGGCGCTATCGGCACGCTAACAGCCCTCGACTTTTTAGGTTTTGGTTTACCGCCGGGTTCTCCCTCGCTGGGTGAGTTGGTGGCGCAGGGCAAAGCCAATCTGCAAGCTCCGTGGCTAGGGATAAGTGCCTTTGCGGTATTGGCGTTGATGCTAAGTTTATTGGTTTTTATTGGTGAGGCGGCACGCGATGCATTTGACCCAAGGAAGTAAGCCGCTGCTGAGCGTGAAAGACCTTGCTGTTGACTTTAACACTGCCGGGCAAATCACCCATGCAGTCAAGTCAGTCAGCTTTGATATCTATCCAGGCCAAACTCTGGCATTGGTCGGTGAAAGTGGCTCTGGCAAATCTGTCACCTCGCATGCAATTTTACGCCTGCTACCCCAGTCGACTGCCCGGCATCCCCACGGGCAAATTCTCTATGACGAGCAAGAATTACTGCAAGCCAGCGAGCAGCAAATGCGTGCGTTACGTGGTAATAAAATCTCGATGATTTTCCAAGAGCCCATGAGTTCACTCAATCCACTGCACAGCATTGAAAAGCAAATCAATGAGGTGTTGTTAGTGCATAAAGGCTTGGATGAAAAAGCCGCTACCGCCCGTACACTTGAGCTGCTTGAGTTGGTACAAATTCCCGAACCGCAGAAGCGACTGGCCTCCTATCCGCATGAACTCTCTGGCGGACAACGCCAACGTGTGATGATCGCCATGGCGCTGGCTAATGAACCCGAGTTATTAATAGCAGATGAACCCACCACAGCGCTGGATGTAACGGTACAACAGGCTGTGTTAGAGCTGCTCAAAGATTTACAACATAAAATGGGCATGGCTATTTTACTGATCAGCCATGATTTAAATCTGGTGCGCCGCACTGCGGATCAGGTCTGCGTGCTTAAAGATGGCTACTCGGTTGAATACAACGATTGCCAAACGCTGTTTGAGAACCCACAACACCCCTACACCCAAGAATTACTGGCTGCCGAACCCAGTGGCCATCCTGCAGCCACTGCCATCGGTGACAGCCTATTAACCGTTAACGATTTAAAAGTTTGGTTTCCGATTAAACTGGGTCTATTGCAGCGCACCCGCGATTACGTCAAAGCCGTTAACGGTATCAATATTGATTTAAAAGAGGGCCAAACCCTAGGTATCGTTGGCGAAAGCGGCTCCGGCAAATCAACCCTAGGACTGGCTATTTTGCGCCTGATTAGCAGCCAAGGCAGCATTTGTTTCGCCGGTCATGCGCTGGACAAAATGAACCAAAGCGCCCTACGGCCTTTAAGACGCGAAATTCAGGTGGTTTTTCAAGACCCTTTTGGTAGCCTGAGTCCAAGAATGAGCGTCTCAGAAATTATTGGTGAAGGTTTACATATACACAAGATAGGCACTGCAGCGGAACAAGAGCAAATAATTATCAACGCCCTTACCGATGTAGGACTGGACCCCGAAGCAAGGCATCGTTATCCCCATGAGTTTTCTGGCGGACAACGGCAGCGCATTGCCATTGCGCGCGCTTTGGTGCTTAAACCCAAACTTATTTTACTGGATGAGCCCACTTCTGCCCTGGATCGAACAGTCCAGCGTCAGGTGGTAGATTTGCTCCGAGAGCTACAACTCAAATACAATCTAAGCTACTTATTTATTAGCCATGACTTAGCCGTAGTAAAAGCAATCAGCCACCAATTGATTGTGATGCATCGCGGCATAGTCGTTGAACAGGGTGAGGCCGAACCGATTTTTCGTGCACCTCAACATGAATATACGCGGCAGTTGTTAGCAGCAGCCTTTATGTCACTAACAGGCAATGAATTGCCAAATTGATTTACACAGGGGAAACACTATGGGTTTTATGAAAGGTAAACGCGTTCTTATCGTTGGAGTAGCCAGCAAGCTGTCTATCGCCTCGGGTATTGCTGAAGCTATGCACCGTGAAGGCGCAGAGTTAGCTTTCACCTACCAAAACGACAAATTAAAAGGTCGCGTTGAAGGCTTTGCCGAACAATGGGGCTCCAACGCTGATTTATGCTTCCCATGCGATGTTGCAAACGACGACGACATTGCCAATGTTTTTACTGAACTAAGCAAAAAATGGGACGGCTTGGATTGTATTGTCCACTCAGTAGGCTTTGCTCCAGGTGATCAGCTTGATGGTGACTTCACTTCTGCCACCACCCGTGAAGGCTTTAAAATTGCCCACGACATTAGTTCCTACAGCTTTATCGCGCTAGCCAAAGCAGGTCGTGAGATGATGCAGGGCCGCAACGGTAGCCTGCTTACACTGACTTATTTGGGCTCCGTACGCACCATGCCTAACTACAACGTCATGGGCCTTGCCAAAGCCAGCCTAGAAGCCAGTGTGCGCTATCTAGCCAGCAGTCTTGGCCCAGAGGGTATTCGCGTCAATGCTGTTTCAGCTGGCCCTATTCGTACCCTTGCGGCATCAGGCATTAAGAACTTCCGTAAAATGCTCAGCGCTAACGAAGCTCAGACGCCACTGCGTCGTAACGTAACTATTGAAGAGGTAGGTAATGCTGGTACTTTCCTCTGCTCAGATCTAGCCTCTGGCATCAGCGGTGAAATCCTCTACGTAGATGGCGGTTTCAACACCACTGCGATGGGTGCACTAGAAGAGTAATTTTAGTCAGCCCATAAAAAAACCGCGCTTAGATAGCGCGGTTTTTTATTACTAAGAATCTAAACTTCGTTAGAATCGCTCAATTTTAGCTTCTTGCTCAACTTGTTGACCAAAAGCCACGAAGTCTGCTTGCCCTTGACGCGAAGACAACACTTTCTGGTACTCTTTAAACTCTTCTGCAGACATCACATCGGCAGGCGTATTAACACCTGTCAAACGCAAAACCACATAACGCCCATCTTGCATGCTAAGCCCAGCATAACTTGCCTCACCCGCATCTGGCTTAGGCATTCTAAACACTTCTTGCAGTACTTGTGGCTCGACGTCTTCATGCGTACGACTGGCGGCTTCTACCGGCTGCCAACCTTCCTGCGTCACACTTTTGCCAGCACGCAAGTCAGCTAACAAGGATGCACCCTGTGCCTGCGTGTACTCTTTTACTTTCTGCGTAGATAACACATCTTTAATGGCTGTAGCAACTTCTGCTAACTCAACTTGCTCCGGCTTCAAGTGCTCTCTAGCACGCAAAACAACGATGGTCTCGTCATCCAGTTCAAGTAGCAGGCTGTTAGCTCCATCTTCTAAAACTAGCGGACTAAAAGCGGCCTCAATAACCGAACGATTGGCCAAAATACCTTTACCACCCTGACGGGTAAATGCGGGACTGTATTTTATTTCTAGCCCAAGTTCTTGTGCAGGCTGCTGCAAATCTGCTGCCTCATAAGCAAGGTTTTCCAAGTCCTGAACCATCTCAACAAAGAGCAGTTCTGTTTTATCCATGCGCAGATCACGCAGCAAACCATCTTTCATTTCAGCAAAGCTCAGCACATCAACTGCTTGAATACCGGTCAGTTTAATGAGATGCCAACCATACTCGGTGAAGACTGGCTCAGAGACTTGTTCATTTTGCAAAGCGTAGAGCGCGTCTTCAAAAGATGGCTCATAAATACCTAAACCGGCAAAGCCTAAATCACCGCCCTGCTCTGCCGAACCAATATCATCTGATAACTCTTTAGCCAGCGCTGCGAAAGACTCACCCTGTGCTAGGCGCTGTGCTGCTGCTTTGGCTTTCTCTAAAGCCTGCTGTTCGTTCTGCTCTGCAGAAATCTCAAACAATATATGCGCCGCTCTACGCTGCTCGCTTAGGTTAGCTATTGCTTCCTGATAGCTTTCTTGTATTTCTTCATCACTGACTTCAATCCGTTCAGCAAGCTGGTTCTTATTAAGCTCAACATACTCAATCGCAACCTTCTCAGGCGTCATAAAGCTAGGTAAGTTAGCCTGATAAAAATCAGCTATTTCATCGTCTGTGACAGTAATTTGACTGAAGTCTGCTGGCAACTCTAGAGCGGCAAAATCACGCGTTTGCGTTTCCAGCTGTGCATAAGCTTTAACTTCTTGCTCAGTAACAAAAGCGGATGCAGTAATGCCTAGCTGTAGTTGCTCAAGCTGCATGTCTTGCTCGAGCATTGCACGAAACTGCAAACGACTATAGCCCATTTGGGCAAGCATTTGATCATAACGGGCCGCACTAAAACGGCCATTTTCTTGAAACTCAGGCGCATTCAATAAGAAAGCATCAATCGCCGCTTGTGAGGCAGTAAAGCCACTATTCTGAGCACCTTGCAGCAATAGTTTGCGGCCAATAAGGTTCTTCAGCGCCATTTCGGTCATCAGCTTATCGTCAAACAAGCTGGTATCAAAATCCTGTCCAAATTGCTGTGCTAATCGTCGATTTTGTGCACTTTTGGCCTGCGCCAACTCAGGTAAAGTGATTTCCTCACCGTTGACCTTGGCTGCATTATTACTATTGCTGGCTGAGCGCATAATAGCCTCAAAGCCAGTGAAGGATAGAAGTACAGCAATTAAACCGATAATTGCCTTAGAGATCCAACCTGTCGAGCGGTCTCGAATATTTTGCAGCATGTATCCCCCAGCTTTTAACTCGCCTGTGCTGACCTTGAGATGGATAGAGTCAGCTTAACCAATGCTTGAAATTCTAAAGTTTAAAAAATAAAGGCGCACCAACCGATGCGCCTTTATTTGAATCATTTCGTTCTAGACAACTCTTAACTAAGCTATTTCTAGAGCTTCAAAGATTAACCGTTAACGGCATCCTTCAGCGCTTTACCAGCTTTAAAACCTGGCACTTTAGCGGCTGCAATCTGGATTGTATTACCAGTTTGCGGGTTACGGCCTGTACGAGCAGCACGATCTTTTACTGCAAAAGTACCAAAGCCTACCAAAACAACAGAGTCACCCTCTTGAAGAGCTTGAGTTATTGTTGTAATTACTGCGTCTAAAGCACGACCTGCTACTGCCTTAGGAATATCTGCAGAAGCTGCCACTTTTTCGATTAATTCTGACTTATTCACTCGGAAGTCCCCTTAAGTTTCTATTTTTAACAGTCATGTCGAAGTTGATGGTGTTGCAAGATAGTCTGTTGTTAAACGTTCGTCAACAAAAAACCTATTCTTTTTAGTGTTATACCGCAAAACACCAAAACTTAGACCCCTTAATGCGTCTGAGGCTGGCTGTCTATGTATTTCTGTTTTTTTTCATCCTGAACGAGCAGCTTTAAATCTTCATCCGCTAGCGGTTCAGGCATGTATTGCAGCGCAATTTCAAGCACTTCGTCAATCCATTTGACTAATTTTATTTCTAGATCCGCTTTAATGTTGTCGGGAATCTCTTTGAGATCACCTTTATTTTCCTCAGGAATTATAACTGTTTTAATCCCACCGCGATGTGCAGCAAGTAGCTTTTCCTTGAGTCCGCCAATAGCCAATACCTGTCCACGCAAGGTAATTTCACCTGTCATGGCGACATCTGCACGTACCGGTATTTTGGTTAATGTCGATACTAAAGCAGTACACATTCCAATTCCTGCACTCGGCCCGTCTTTAGGTGTAGCACCTTCTGGCATATGGATATGCAGGTCTTGTTTTTCATAAAAATCAGGCATTAAGCCTAGGGCTTGGGCGCGACTGCGTACTACTGTTAGCGCAGCTGTCATGGATTCTTCCATAACATCCCCTAAAGATCCAGTTTTAATTAACTGCCCTTTACCCGGCATTGCCGCTGTTTCAATCGTTAATAACTCACCACCCACTTGCGTCCAAGCTAAGCCTGTTACTTGGCCAACTTGGTTTTCAGTGTCTGCCAGTCCATAACGGAATTTACGTACGCCTAAGTATTCCTCAAGATCCTCTGGTAACACCTTGGCAGTTATGGCTTTTTTACCTAGGGCTTTTTTAACTACCCTGCGGCAAATTTTCGCAATTTGACGCTCAAGCCCGCGCACGCCAGCTTCTCGGGTGTAATAACGAATCACATCCAGCAACGCTTCGGCGGTCAACTCCAGCTCAGCGTCTTTTAAGCCATTGGCTTTACGCTGCTTACCAATTAAGTATTTTTGCGCGATATTAAGCTTTTCATCCTCGGTGTAACCTGGCAAACGAATCACTTCCATACGATCCAGCAGTGGCGCTGGAATATTCATCGAGTTGGCAGTACAGACAAACATAATGTCTGACAAATCATAATCAACTTCAAGATAGTGGTCGTTAAAGCTATGGTTTTGCTCAGGATCTAACACTTCTAATAAAGCTGATGCTGGATCGCCACGCATGTCGCTACCCATCTTGTCAATTTCATCAAACAAGAATAAAGGGTTACGCACGCCAACTTTAGATAAACGCTGAATCAGTCGTCCTGGCATAGAGCCAATATAGGTGCGTCGATGTCCACGTATTTCCGCCTCATCACGTACGCCACCTAGAGCCATACGCACATACTTGCGATTAGTTGAGCGCGCAATAGACTCTGCTAATGAGGTTTTACCTACACCAGGCGGCCCCACTAAGCACAGAATCGGCCCTTTGAGCTTACGCACACGCTTCTGCACTGCGAGGTACTCTAGGATGCGCTCTTTAACCTCGGATAAGCCATAATGGTCAGCATCCAACACTTCTTCGGCCTTGTCTAAGTCTAGACGCACCTTAGTCTGCTTGTGCCACGGCACATTAAGCATCCAGTCTATATAGGTACGTACTACTGTTGCCTCAGCCGACATGGGCGACATCATTTGTAGCTTTTTCAGTTCAGCCTGAGCTTTTTCCAGTGCTGCTTTAGGCATTTTAGCTTCATCAATACGCTTTCTAAGCGATTCAATCTCATTGTGACCGTGTTCATCCTCGCCCAATTCCTTTTGGATAGCCTTCATCTGTTCATTCAGATAGTAATCACGCTGGCTGCGCTCCATTTGCTTTTTAACACGTCCACGGATGCGTTTTTCAATTTTTAGTAGCTCAAGCTCAGCGTCAACAAAACCAAGCAGCTTTTCAACCCGCTCAGTAATAGTAGCTATGGCTAGAATTTCTTGCTTTTGCTCCAGCGTAATTGGCATTTGAGCAGCAATTGCATCGACTAAACGCTCAACAGAATCAATCTCTTCCACACTCTGGGCGAATTCACCGGGAATTTTTTTACTGTGCAGCGCCAAGACCTTAAAGGTTTCCAGCACAACTCGGCGTAGCACTTGGTTTTCAGGCTCAGCCATCTCTTGGATGTCATCGTCCACTGCCGCAGTTACATGCCAGTAGCCATCCTGCTCTCGTCCAGCCTCAATGGCTGTGCGCTGCTTACCTTCCACCAACACTTTTACCGTGCCATCTGGCAACTTAAGCATTTGTAAGATCGTCGCCAACGTACCCACTTCATATACATCAGCAAGCGCTGGATCGTCATCATCAGGATTTTTTTGCGCCACCAAAACAATACGCTTATCAGCCTGCATAGCGGCTTCGATGGCTTTAATAGATTTCTCACGCCCAACAAACAAGGGCATGACCACTTGGGGATACACCACAACATCGCGCAATGGCAATAAGGGCAACTCTAAAATTGTCTTCATGATATTCACTCACACTAGGCTTTTAGCCACACAACTTAACTGTTTATTAGGTGGGGGCGGTTTACCTAAAAACAAGCCAACAATAAAAAAAGGGCCTCAGCAGCCCTTTTTTATCGTTAGTTTTAAGCTTTATGCTTCAGGCGATGTTTTGGCCAGATTATCCGCCGCATAAACAAGCATGGGTTTGGATTCACCCGAAATAACGCCCGCATCGATAACCACTTTGACAATATCTTTGCTCGAGGGCACTTCAAACATGGTATCCAGCAGCACATCTTCCATAATGGAGCGCAAACCACGCGCGCCGGTCTTACGCTCCAACGCCTTCTTAGCTACGGCAGTTAATGCGTCTGGTCTAAACTCCAGCTCTACGTCTTCCATTTCAAACAGTTTTGCGTACTGCTTGGTTAAGGCGTTTTTCGGCTCGGTCAAAATCTGCATTAGCGCGGACTCATCCAGCTCATCCAGCGTTGCGATAACCGGTAAGCGGCCAACAAACTCAGGAATTAAACCGTATTTAACCAAGTCATCCGGTTCCACCTCACGCAAGGTCTCGCCTACTTTTTTATCCAAATCTTTACTGCGCACTTCTGCACCAAAACCAATACCACCCTTGGTTGAGCGCGCTTGAATAATTTTTTCCAGTCCAGCGAAAGCACCGCCACAGATAAACAGAATATTGCGCGTATCCACCTGTAAAAACTCTTGCTGCGGATGCTTGCGTCCACCCTGAGGCGGAACTGATGCTACTGTGCCCTCAATCAGCTTGAGCAATGCTTGCTGCACACCCTCCCCCGACACATCGCGGGTGATGGATGGGTTTTCTGATTTACGGGTAATTTTGTCAATCTCATCAATGTAGATAATGCCCATCTCGGCTTTTTCTACATCATAATCACACTTCTGCAGCAGTTTTTGCACGATATTTTCAACATCTTCACCCACATAACCTGCTTCGGTTAGCGTGGTTGCATCAGCAATAGTAAAGGGTACATTGAGCGTGCGAGCTAAGGTTTCTGCCAGCAAGGTTTTACCTGAACCTGTTGGACCAACGAGTAAAATATTACTTTTACCCAGCTCAATATCGTCTTTCTTCTTATCAATATTGTGCAAGCGCTTGTAATGGTTATATACCGCCACTGCCAGCACTTTCTTTGCTCGTTCCTGACCAATTACATACTGATCAAGAATTTCGCTAATTTCTTTAGGTGCCGGTAATTTGCTACCTTTGGCCTCTTCAATTTGCGCTACATCGGAGTCTTCGCGAATGATCTCATTACAGAGATCAACGCACTCCTCACAAATGAACACCGAAGGTCCGGCAATTAATTTGCGTACTTCGTGCTGACTCTTGCCACAAAAAGAGCAATACAACAGTTTTCCGCTTTCTTCAGTACTATGCATGGGGTTCTACACCGTTTTATAACTATTTACGCCCATCTTGTGCGCACACTTGTCTTGGTTGCGCCACCTAAAAGCTATGCGCTTAGGGTCGCTAGGCTTTTTAGCGTTTGCGGGTAACCTGGTCAATCAGGCCGTATGTTACCGCTTCATCACCACTCATGAAATTATCACGATCGGTGTCACGCGCAATTACGTCTAAAGGCTGCCCTGTATGTTCCGCTAAAACCTTATTCAGTCGTTCACGAATAGTCAAAATCTCTCGCGCATGGATTTCAATATCCGATGCCTGACCACGAAAACCACCTAAAGGCTGATGAATCATAACGCGTGAGTGCGGTAAACAAAAACGCTTACCTGCTGCGCCACCCGCTAACAGTAACGCGCCCATACTAGCCGCTTGACCAATACAGGTGGTGGACACATCAGGTTTAATAAATTGCATAGTGTCGTAAATTGACATGCCTGCAGTTACCGAACCACCTGGCGAGTTAATATACAGATGAATATCTTTATCTGGATTCTCTGCTTCCAAGAATAACATCTGCGCCACCACTAGGTTAGCCATATGGTCTTCGACCGGGCCAACCAGAAAAATAATACGCTCTTTTAAAAGGCGCGAATAAATATCATAAGCACGTTCACCACGAGAGGTCTGCTCTACGACCATGGGCACTAAGGCTGCCAAGGTGTCATCTGCGTGCTGTGAAAGAATGTTGTTGAACATCTATGCCTCCTAAATATTCATTCTGTTGTTACACATAAGCCAGCGCATGGCTGGCTTATGGTTAGTTTAAGAGCGTCTGAACTTGATTAGTCTTCAGCGGCCTGAGGGGCTGCTGTGTTGACTGCTTCTTCATAAGAGACTTTCTTGTCAGTCACTTTTGCTTTGGCTAAGACGGCTTCAACCACTTGATCTTCTAATACGGATGCGCGTACTTCTTCAAGCTGTTCTTCGTTCTGGTTATACCAATCAATCACTTGCTGCGGATCTTGGTAAGCAGAAGCCATGTCTTCAATGGTACTACGCACCACTTCGTCTTCCGCTTTGATATCAAACTGCTTGATCATTTGTGCTACAACCAAGCCTAGCGCTACACGGCGCTCAGCTTGTGCGGCAAACATATCCGCAGGCAATTGCTCAGGCTTAACGTTACCGCCAAACTGCTGTACTGCTTGGGTACGCAAGCGATTAATTTCACTTTCAATCTGCGCTTTAGGCACTTCAATCTGATTGGTTTCTAGCAAGGCATCAAAAACTTGCGTTTTCACCTTTCCTTTAAGCGCTGCTTTTAATTCACGCCCCATGTTCTTGGCTACTTCAGCACGGAAGCCTTCCAGCCCGCCTTCTGTATGACCAAACAGAGTGAAGAACTCATCGTCCATCTCTGGTAATTCTGGCGCTTGAACTGCGTTAACTTTTACACTGAACTCAGCTTGCTTACCAGCCAAATCAAGGTTCTGATAATTTTCGGGGAAGGTTGGGGTAATGACTTTCTCATCACCAGCCTTGCAACCAATTAATGGCTCTTCAAAGCCTGGAATCATATTGCCAGAGCCCAGCACCAAAGGTACGCCCTGGGCTGAACCACCCGCAAAAACCTCACCGTCAATTTTACCGACAAAGTCGATATTAATTTGGTCGCCATTTTCAGCTGCGCGATCAACATCAGTAAAACGGGTATTTTGTTTGCGCAAAATATCCAGCATGTTGTCTACATCAGAATCAGCAACCTCGGCTTGTAGACGCTCAACTTCGATAGTCTCCAAACCCGCTACTTCAAACTCTGGATACACTTCAAAGGTGGCAACGTATTCAAAATCTTTATCTTTCTCGAAGGTTTTGGCTTCAATGGAAGGCGCACCGGCAGGATTAATTTTCTCTGCCATCAATGCTTCGTAGAAAGTTGAGTTAATCAAATCACCCATTACATCTTGACGCACGCCCTCTTCATAACGCTGGCGTATGATACTCATAGGAGCTTTGCCAGGACGGAATCCCGGAATCTTGGCTTGTTTAGCCGTGCGCTGTAAACGCTTATTGACTTCTGACTCGAAACGCTCGGCAGGAACGCCAATAGTCATTCGACGCTCAATAGCAGAGGTGCTTTCTACTGAAACTTGCATGAATAATCCTCATTGAATAGACGTGGCCAGTCTTACCGACCTTAGAATCAAGGGCATGCATTCTATTAGGCTCGGCAAAAAATTTCCAATGTTATCTGCTGTTGTTGTAAATTCTTACAACAAACTGTCGATCGGTAACCAAGATAATAGATAAGCCGACACGCGTCTGCTTAGTTTTGCGGTAGGTTCTTTTGCATGAATGATGACCTGCTCTCCTTGGCGCTCGAGCCAATATAACCGGCCTTTTTTATCAAGTTTCACTTGATATGCCTGCTGCGGGATCTCCTCACGAAAGGCTCGGCTGATTCTTTCTGCCAGCTCTGGACTGTCAATCACAAAGCCCAACTCTGTATTAAGCAAAGCCGAGCGCGGGTCAAAATTAAACGAACCGACAAACACATGCTTAGCGTCTACAGAAAAGGTTTTCGCATGCAAGCTGGAACCTGAACTGCCCAACAAGCGCCCTTTTCTGGCTTTCTTTTCGGCTTTTTTCTCTTTTTTAGTTTTTGGCTGCACATGGCGTAGCTCATACAGCTCAACCCCAGCCTTTAATAAAGCTTTACGCCTTTTGCCATAACCTGAATGCACTGCGGCCACATCTGTCGCTGCTAGCGAGTTGGTTAATACCTTTACACTAACTCCTTTGCGTGAAAGCCAAGCAAAGGCTGCCACTCCAGTTTTTGTCGGCACAAAATAAGGCGATACCAGCTCGACCTCATGACGGGGATTACCTATTATTTCCTGCAGCTGACTAAGCAGCATTTTTTCTTTATTTTCCGCACCTAAAACCTTATCCGGCTCATCGCTGACAATACGCACCTTGGCCCATTTAAACTCTATGCGCTGATGAAATAAGTCAGCTATCAGATCGGATTCACGCAAGGACTCTAAATAGATTTGCGCTGCAGGATTTCTGGCAATATCTTCCGCTCTTTGCGCCAAGCGCGGCAAAGACACATCGCCATTAGCCTTAACAATTGCAGACAAGCCATAGGCAGACGAGCTATTCCAGTAACGGTCGAAGTCGGCAGACACTTCTGGCACCACAGCGCCAACGGTTAATACATCAAGGTCGGCAAACAGCTCATCATCTGCCGCACCAAAATAGGCATCGCCTATATTGCGACCACCGACGATTGTGACCGCCGAATCTGCAGTAAAACTTTTATTGTGCATGCGCCTATTCACACGCTTGAAATCTGTAACAAAACCAAGCCAGCGTGGTTTGCGCACAACAAAGGGGTTAAATAAACGAACTTCTATATTGGGGTGCGCATCCATGGCTAATAAAAAAGGCTCAAGCCCAGCACTGTTATTATCATCAAGCAATAAACGCACGCGCACGCCACGGTCAGCGGCCTCATGCACAGCCTCAAGCAACATTAAGCCAGTCATATCCGCACGCCAGATATAGTACTGAATATCCAAACTGCGCTCAGCATGGCGCGCCATCAGCATGCGTGCAGCAAACGCTTCATCTGCCTCTATCAGCGGATAGATACCGCTCAAGTGCGCTGGCTGCTGACTTAACAGCCGCTCAAGCTCCTTGGCGGTTGAGGTACTGGCTGCTTGATTGGCAGGCAACGCATAAGACGCCGTTAAGTCCTGCTTAGGCAAAGCCATACAGCCGGAAAAAAAGCACGTCAACATCAATACCCACCACTTAAGAAAATGATTCATAAACCTATTTGACAGTCAGCCTTCACAGATAAAACATCTGCCCGAAAAAATCTTGTGTTATATCAATCTATAAGCGTTATTTTAGCGTTTCACAACCGATTTAGGGTAACCTATTAGAAGATTATTTACTGTTATTCGTTTTCGAGGAAGCCATTAATGGAGCAAATGCCAAGCTTTAACCGCGCACTAGTGGAAAAATACGACCGTCCAGGCCCAAGATACACATCTTATCCGACTGCTCCACAATTCCACACGCACTTTGTAATTGATAGTTATAAGGCCGCTGCTGCGCGCAGCAACCAAGCACCTGCTAAAGACTTATCGCTTTACATTCATATCCCGTTCTGTAAAAGCCTGTGCTATTACTGTGCGTGCAACAAAATTATTACGCAAAAAACCAGTCGCGCTGTTGAGTACCTCGACTACCTAAAAAAAGAAATCAAGCTTCAAGCTGAGTTGTTTGATAAATCACGCAAAGTCACTCAGTTGCACTTTGGTGGCGGCACCCCTACTTATTTGACCAGCGAACAACTGACCGAGCTGATGACCTGCTTGCGCGAGTCCTTCAACTTTGATGAGACCGACAACCACCAGTTTTCCATGGAGGTAGACCCGCGGACTATCTCTGCCGAACAATTAAAGTATCTGCGCGAACTGGGTTTTAATCGTCTTAGTTTTGGCGTACAGGATTTTGACCCCAAGGTGCAAGAAGCCGTCAACCGCGTACAAAGCGACGAGCAGGTTTCCAGCTTAATTTATGCCGCTCGCGAATACGGTTTCCGCGCTACCAGCGTTGATCTCATATATGGCTTACCACTACAAACAGTAGAAAGCTTTGACACCACGCTGGATAAAATTATTGCCTTGCGCCCAGATCGCATCTCTGCTTACAGCTACGCTCACCTACCTCACCTGGTCCGTGCGCAACGCTTGATTCGCCCAGAAGATATGCCGCCACCTGAGCGCAAATTAGAGTTACTGGAACTCACCATCCGCCGCCTCTGCGATGCAGGCTATGTATACATAGGCATGGACCACTTCGCCCTACCTGATGATGAGCTGGTACTGGCCCGAACTGACGGCACCTTACAGCGCAACTTCCAAGGCTACTCCACGCACGCTGATAGCGACATTATTGGTTTAGGCTCTTCGTCGATTGGCAAAATTGCTGATACCTACAGCCAAAACGTTAAAGAGCTATCTCAGTACTACGCGGCACTTAATCAAAACCAACTGCCACTGCATCGTGGTTACGAGCTCAACGATGACGACAAATTGCGCCGCGATGTGATTAGCTCACTGATGTGCCACAACCACATCAACATCCCGGCCATTGAGCAAGCCCACGGCATCGTCTTTAAAGAGTATTTTGCTGACGCCTTGGAAAAAGTCCAAGAGCAGGTAGCCGATGGTTTGGTTATTATTTCTGAGGACAAAATCACCCTACTTCCTCAGGGCAACCTCATGATGCGCAGTGTAGCCATGTGCTTCGACGCTTATCTAGGCGGCGACAACCAACAGGGCCGATTCTCACGCACTGTGTAAACAGCTCAAGCAGATGCTTGCCCTCACCGGGCGAGCATCTTGTAACAGCGCAGTATTCTTCATAATGAATAGACAACAAAAAAACCCGCACATGGCGGGTTTTTTTGTTTAATGGTGCGGACAGAGAGACTCGAACTCTCACACCTCGCGGCGCCAGAACCTAAATCTGGTGTGTCTACCAATTCCACCACGTCCGCATTTACTCGTGTCAATTACTGCAGGGCAATAATTGGGAATTTGGGGTGGACGATGGGTCTCGAACCCACGACAACAGGAATCACAATCCTGTGCTCTACCAACTGAGCTACGCCCACCATAGCAATCATGCTAGGTTACTTGCTTAGACGCCTAATGGCGCGCCCGGCAGGATTCGAACCTGCGACCACCCGCTTAGAAGGCGGGTGCTCTATCCAGCTGAGCTACGGGCGCCTGGCTGTTAGTTAACTAACGTAGGCTCGATCGTTTACAAGTAAACTCTCGTATCCAGCTTCAGGCTGTTCTAAGTAAGCGGGGCGCATGTTAACCATATACTTTAAGCACGTCAACCCTTAGCCCAAAAGAAAGAATAATTTACCCAGTCGCTAAAATAGCTATTCATACGCCTTCATTGCTAAAATGACATAACCATCTATGCCCAAGGCTGGATGCATGCGAGAATACCCCATCTTTTTTATTGTTATGGTTCTACCCAATGACTGCACAACTTATTGACGGCAAAAAAATTGCTGCAACTATTCGTCAAGCTATTCGCCAAAAAGTCACCAATCACCTAAATCAAGGCAAACGCGCGCCGGGTTTAGCGGTGATCTTAGTAGGTAACGACCCAGCCTCAGAAGTGTATGTAGCCCACAAACGCACAGACTGCGAAGAAGTAGGTTTCAACTCCATCGCCTACGATCTGCCTGCCGACACCGCGCAAAACGATCTAGCCGAACTCATCGACCAACTAAACAATGACAGCACAGTCGATGGTATTTTACTGCAATTACCCCTACCCAAACACCTAGACGCATCATTACTGCTCGAGCGCATACGTCCCGATAAAGACGTTGACGGCTTCCACCCTTTTAACATTGGCCGCCTAGCACAGCGTATGCCGCTGTTACGACCTTGCACACCTAAGGGCATCATCACCCTGCTCAACAGTACCGGTGTCGACTTACACGGCCTTGATGCGGTGGTTGTGGGCGCTTCTAATATTGTTGGCCGTCCCATGGCGCTGGAGCTATTACTCGCTGGCTGCACAACAACCATTACCCACAGATTTACCAAAAACTTAGAAGAACACGTACGTCGCGCTGATTTAGTCGTGGTGGCCGTAGGCATTCCTGATCTGGTCAAAGGCGAATGGATCAAACCCGGCGCTATCGTGATTGATGTGGGCATTAACCGTTTACCCACTGGACGCTTAGTAGGTGATGTTGAATTTGTTCCAGCTGCTGAGCGCGCTGCATGGATAACACCTGTTCCGGGCGGCGTCGGCCCTATGACGCGCGCCGAGTTACTCGAAAACACCCTGCAGGCCTATGAGATCAACGCCTCTATATAACGGGGCTTGTTACTTAACAGCTTGGCCACTCAACTCTTAAACATTGCACACAGCAATTCAAAGGCAGCGCTTAATCTGCTTATTAAGCCACTGCGCACGCGGGTCGGTGAGCACATAGAGATCTAGGCTGTTGGTGACAAACGCCATGCTGAGCTCTAATTCAGGATCAGCGCAACCCAAGCTGCCGCCTGCACCTGGGTGGCCAAAGGCTTGCGCGCCCAAGGCATAGCTGGCTGACGCATTATCAGCTTGTTCCAGCATGCAGCCCAAACCAAAACGGGTGGTGGTCAGTAAGGTTTTATCCGCGCCGTAAGCATGCTCTTGCTGCATTTGCGCTAATAACTCGGCATCTAATAAACGCCCCTCTAACAAAGCCATATAAAACCTAGCCAGTGCACGAGCATCAGAGTGCCCAGTAGCCGCGGGCTGCTCAAGTTTGCGCCACTCAGGCTTATTGCTGCTGTTAAGTATCGAGGGCGGATTAGCAAATGCGCGCGAGGTCATGCTTTGTGGCTGCATAATCGCTTGCAGCAGTCTTTGCGCCTGCGCATCACCTTGCGCCCCCTTGATGCGTGACGTATCACTAATACGCGCCAGTTCGCTACCGGGCACACCCACATAAAAATCCAACCCCAGCGGCTCGCTGATACGCTGCGCAATTGCTTTGCCTGCGCTGCGGCCATCAACCCGCTGTATCAACTCACCCAGCAACCAGCCATAAGTCATAGGCGCGTAGCCGTGACCGACACCTGGCGGCCACCAAGGCTGCTGTTGTTCTAGCGCCTCTGTCATTGCAGACCAGTCATACAAGGCGTCTGCAGGCAGTTGCTGTTCGATTGCAGGCAAACCTGCTTGATGGCTAAGCAGTTGACGCACGGTTATTGCTGCTTTGCCATAGTGAGCAAACTCTGACCAGTAGTCTGCCACTGGCGCATCCAGCTGCAGTTTACCTTCCTGTACCAACTGCAAGATCACTACAGCCAACAGCGGCTTACCGCAAGAAAACACATTGACCAACGTGTCACGCTGCCAAGGTTGCTGTCCTACGCGATCCTGTATACCACCCCAAATATCAATCACCGTGTCGCCAGCTATCTGTACACACAAAGCCGCACCACGCTGCTCTGGTTGCTGCAGCATCTGCGCAAATGCTTCAGCAACTGGGGCAAACTCTGGCGCAAAATAACCTTCAATACTCATCCATACCACCTATTACGTCAGCTGCTGCGTAAAAGCAGGCAAAGAGTTCAAAATTGCCTTGCCGTAACGCTGGGTCACTAAACGACGGTCCAAAATAGTAATCTGACCTGTATCTGTTTCACTACGCAGCAAACGCCCACAGGCCTGCACCAGCTTTAATGAAGCATCAGGTACCGTAATTTCCATAAACGGATTACCGCCACGGGCCTCAATCCACTCAGCCAAAGCTGCCTCTACGGGATCGTCCGGTACGGCAAAAGGAATTTTGGCAATGACCACATGCTCACAATAGGAGCCCGGCAAATCAATGCCTTCGGCAAAGCTCGCTAAACCAAATAACACGCTATGATGGCCTTCATCCACGCAGAGTTTGTGCTTGGCAATAGTTTCCTGCCGTGACAAGCGCCCCTGCATTAAAACCCGCTTGCGCCATTCTCTATCTAATGATTCAAAAACGTCCTGCATTTGTTTGCGCGAAGAAAACAACACCAAAGCGCCCTGGGCACTTTCTAATAACTTGGGCAACTCACGCACGATTGCCATGCTATGCGCCTGCACATCTCTGACATCAACCCCAAGATCTGGCACGCGTAATAATCCGGCCTTGGCAAAATTAAACGGACTGGGAACTGCCACAGTTTTTGCGCTCTGCGGCAAACCCGAGCGCATACGAAAACGGTCAAAACTTCCCAGTGCGGTTAAAGTCGCCGAGGTTAAAACTACGCCGCTGGCGCGATACCACAGATTAGCGCGCAATGTATCAGCCGCCAAAATCGGACTGGCACAGACCTCAATATCGACTCCTGCCCCCGAATCAGCCAAAGCCATCCAACGTGCGGTAGGTGGTGCGCCCGGCTTATCCTCAGCAGTAAAGACAGTCCACAGATTAAAGTTACCCTCAGCACGCGCAAACAGTCGGCCAAAATAGGGTAACCACTGCTCAGCCGTATTACGGTCAATACCTAAGCCCGGCTCATCCTCAAGCACTTTTTTCAACAACTCATTAATGCGCGCCAGTTTGTCGGTTAATTGCTGAAACCCTTTTTTTAACTCAGTACCCTGTTCACGCAAACCCTCGGGTACTATCCCGCCGGCGAAGCGATAACGTGGTCTTTCATAGCCTTCATATTCAGTACTGGGTTTAAAGTCAGCCAGTTGCTCACAGGTAATAAAAATCAGCTGTTGTTGCTCATGCAGCTGTTTAGCCAGCTCTGGAACCTGCTCCATCAACCGCCCTAGTTCACCCATCAAAACATACTGCTTAATGCTTTTGGTTGCGCTCTTGCTGACCTGAATTAGCCAATCACGCGTGGCTTTTAAGCGGGTAAAATGTGCAAAGTGGCTAATGGCCTTATCTGGCAGATGGTGTGCTTCATCAAAAATGTACAGCGTTTTGCTCGGTTCTGGCAGCACCTTGCCGCCACCCAGCGCCAAATCCGCCAGCACCATATCGTGGTTAGTTACGATAACATCTGTTTTATCCAAGCCATCACGCGCCTTATAAAAAGCACAGTTTTGGTAGTGACTGCAACGTCGCCCAGCACACTGGATATGATCGGTAGTCAGCAAGCTCCAAGTCGGTTCTTCTAACACCTGCGCCCAATTATCACGGTCGCCATCCCAGTGTCCGGCTGCTAGTTTTTCCATCATGTCTTGAAACAGCTGATGCTGCTCAGCATTGACGTCTATGGCATATCCATCCTCGGCGAAAAAATCAGACATTGCGCTTTGTTTGCCCTGGCTTTCTAAATGGCTATCGAGCTTATGCAAACACAGGTATCTGCCCCGTCCCTTAGCTAAAGCAAAACTAAACTGCAGACCACTGTTAGCAATCAGATCGGGTAAATCTTTATGTACAATCTGCTCCTGCAGGGCCACGGTAGCCGTAGAAATAACCAGCTGTTTTTCCGCATGCTGAGCTAAGGGTATCGCAGCAATGCTATAGGCAACGGTTTTCCCCGTTCCTGTACCGGCCTCAATAGCGGCTACTACTGCTTCGACGGGCTGCTCTTGCTCGTCAGTACTAATGGCAGCAAAATTTCTCGCCACCTCAGCAATCATCAGTTTTTGTCCGTAACGAGCTGTTAAGGATTTCTTCTCAAGAAAGGTTGTATAAGCCGTTTGAATTACGTTTTTTAGCTCTGCACTTAGCATTAAAAATTCCTGACCATAGACAAAAAACCACCACCATTGACATCCTCCCCGACCTAAAGGACGTGGATTCCTACTGCTAGACGGTCATGCCCGACCGCGAGAATGTTTCGTGCCGCATTAACATCGCGGTCATCGTGGGTGACACCACACCCGCTGCACGTCCATTCTCTTATTCCAAGCCCTGCGATACCTTTCGGCCTCGATTCGGGCAAGCTGCCACAACTCGAACAGGTTTGGGTGGTGTATGCCTCGTTAACTTCCTTAAAAACAATACCTGCATGAGCGCATTTATAGGCCAACATTGTTTTTAGTTGCCCCCAGCCAGCATCCAATACTGACTTGGCCATTGTGGTTTTAACGAGTTTTAAACTACTGACATTGTCCACATAGATTTCACCGCAGCGGTTGACCAGCTTACGGCTGAACTTATGCAATGCGTCTTTTCTACGATTAGCGATTTTCGCGTGAATGGTTTTGACTTGGGTTTTATTTCTGGCTCGTTGAGCTATAGCCAGCTTTTCCTCAAGGCCACGATAGAAGCGGCCCGCTTCTATCTTTGTGCCATCCGAGCAGGTGGCAGTGTCGGTCAAGCCAAGGTCAATACCGATACGGTCTTGGCCTTTGGCTGGCTCGACCTCCACCTCCACCACCACGTTAAAGTACCAGCGGCCACGAGCATCTTCGTTGAAACTGGCCGTGCGAAACCTGTACTGGCTCAGACCGTAACTGTCCCACACCTTAAAGTAGTGGCCATTATGGTAGACCTGTCCGTTTTTCCATTGCGCCGCACCTGTATTGACGGGTATCCAACCCAATGAGCGATGTACACCGCCCGACTTGCGCCAATTTAAACGGTTTTTTTTGAACTGCTTGCGTCTCGTGACATACTCACCCGCAATACACTGTAAGGTCTGGCTGTGCGAGCCCAGCCCTTTACCCGCGCCCTTGGTGTAAGGGTGCATATCAAAAGTAGACAAAAACACACCACGCTCTTTAATGGAGCGTTGACTTAACTCATTAACAAAATTCCAGACGAAATTGACGCTTCGAGCCATGCGGTTTAGCAAAGGCACATGCCTGTCTCGTACCCGGACTTTTAATGTTTCGGTGTGCTTTATCATACTGTATATAATACCAGTACCGGCCTCTACTGCAAAGGCTTTAGCCGTCTGTTAAGGGGCTGCTTGCGCAGCCCTCGCTATCCATCCCCGCACTAAAAGCACGAGGTCTTACGCGATTTTGGTAATCTGCTAAACAGGTAAAAATAAAGTTTCGGCCAAACCACCCGATACAAAAACATAGCTCGTTCGCAAAAAGGTGAGACATGTTAGCTCTAACCAGCATTAAAGGAAAAATGACCGCTGCCATTATAGTGACAATTGCGCTCATTGGTGCAGCACTTGGTTTTACATTACGTGGCGTGCAGCAAATCAGTGATGACTTTACGCACTATATTAATTTTAACCAAGCACGATTAGGAACCATGCGCGACGCAGAGGCTTAAGCGTGGCCGACAATCCCACTCGCGCAAAAGTTGCGCTCCAACAGGAGTTTGCGCCTGTATGAGGATGCCATGCATCCGACCGCGGATTACGCCTGCAAACACAGCGCCACCTTACGCACCGCTGTCGCAGGCATGGCCTGCTCCTACCTAAAATATGCTATTTATGCGGGGTTTTGGATGGGCTAGAGCCTCTCGCGCAATGGCTGCAAAGAAGCACAATGCCGTGTGGGACCTGACTTGTCAGGGAATCAGTATCCGCTGGTAGCACCAAGCCAAACACTCTACTCAGACTTAAAAGCAAAAACCTTCCCCGACAAGTCGGGTCCCACAAAAACGAGGCGGTGCTGCAGGGAAACCACCATTCGAGCTGCGCCCCTACAAGAGTTTGTGCCTGTACGAGGATCAGCTACAGCCATTCATTTGTGGTGTATGGGGGAAAAACAAGGTGGCGTATACTGAACACTCTTTCGCAACCAGATGTAACTAGCACAACTGGCGGAGCAGTTACAGGTTCAAGTGGGTAGCTTCAAAACTTAATAGTTTGGGCGACAGGCTCTAATCAGCCAGTTTGATATGGGAAATATCGGGCACCAAAACATCCTGCGGCGCTGGTTGATGCCCCATATCGCTGCCCACTGGCGCTAAGCTCATCGCAGAAATATCAACATCAAGTTCTGGCTGCTCTTGATGCTCTTGATGCTCGACTATATCAGTCCCCACGGGTGCTATAGCAAAGTCTGGCGCTTGCACATGGGTAAATGCAGCCATATACGCATCACGCGGCACAACCTCAGCCCCACTACTCGCACTTGGTGCAGGTGTTGCTGCAGGTGTTGCTACAGGCGCTACACTGTCTGACTCGATTTTCTGCACTTCAAGTATTGCACCAGCGGCAGCAAAGGCTTTTTGGTATTTAAGCGCCGTTGCTTGATCCACCTTTTGCTTAATCACCACACGACGACCAGAAAAAAACTGCTCCATTAGCTGCTCGTTCGCGTTAAACAGGCGCTGCACTCCTTGCTTGGCTTGTTCAAGCTCAGCTCCCAGAACAATTTGCCCTGCAAAAGCTATCTCAAAATACTCCACGTGACACTCCCTCATTCAACTACAGTACTGGTCTAACAAACCATTTGCAGCTAACGTAAACTGCACCTTTGATAACGCGTACCATACGGCAAAGCAAACCTGTGAGCCGCCAAGCATGTCTCATGTTGTAAAATACAACCATTGTTGCAAATTATCAATTATGCTCGTACTTTACCCAAGCCTAGCAAGCGTCGCTAATAGCACTTATTTACAGAAGGTTTAAAACACAATGGTGACCAGTAACAATCTCGGCAAATGGAAAACTGCCTTTTTGTTTATTCTTGTAGCGAATCTGGCTAGCGGTTGCAGCACTTGGTTTAGCACAGACTTTGCAGAGCCTGATGTGCAGCTGGTTGATGTTGAAGTTATTCATGCCCGCTTACTCGAACAACAGTTCAAACTGTATTTCCGTATCGATAACCCAAACAGTAGCAGTCTGCCTGTTCGCGGCATCAATTACGAAATTCATTTAAACGGCGTTCCTTTAGGCAAAGGAAAAAGCAATAAGTGGGTAACAGTACCTGCGCATGGCCACGCTTACTTTGATCTGCCCGTGCATACAAACATATGGCGACATATACGCACCCTCGTTCGCCTGCTTGAAAAACCAGATCAAGCAGTCAGTTACGCACTGCAAGCAGAAGTGAAAACCGGCTTATTATTCAAGAAGAAAGTTAAAGTCACTCGCGGTGGCAGCATTATTCCCGGTGAGTTTCTTAAGGACTAGCGCAAGCCTCACGTTCTTGATTACTCGTTGATACGAGCTGGCGCGCCTTGTTACGCCGCGCTTGAGCAATAAACCCTGCCATCCAGCCGGCGACAACGCACCCATCGTGCCGCTGCTCTAAACTGGCCAGACCTTGTGCATAAAACTCTGGCGTATAGATTGAGCGGCGCAAATTCAATAGTGCACGGGAAAAGTCGTGAGTAAACTCAGGATGCCCCTGAAAACAAAGCACCTGTTCACCCACCACATAAGCCGCATTCGGACAAAACTCACTGCTAGCAATGCGTACTGCTTGCTCTGGCAAGCGAGTCACCTGATCTCTATGACTGATAAGTAGCTGTAACTGCTGCGGCACATCAAGCCCTGCTACAGGTGCACCAAGCACCTTATAACAATGCACACCCACGCCCCAACCTTGGCTTGCTCGTTCAGTTAGGCCACCCAAAACCAGAGCTAATATTTGGTGACCAAAACACACACCGAGCAATACATCACCCTGCTGATAACGCTGCTGTAAATATTCACGCAACCGCACAATCCAAGCATCCATAGCAAAAGAGTCTGCCTTACTACCCGTAACCAAAAACGCATCGTACTGGCTGCTGTCATCAGGATACTGCTGCGCAACCACATTAAAAACCTCGCAGCGCACCGGAAGTGCCTGCTGAGTTAACAGACGTTCAAACATCTGACCAAAACTATGGTATTGGCTTTCTAAATCCGGATGTAAATCATCGGCTTGGAGGATACAAATACGTAGCGGCATGATTCTCTCTCAAAAAAAACGAGCAGTTTTTAGGCTGCTCGTTACTTTAACATTTACACCCGCTAAGCAAATAGTAGGTTATAAAAAATATTATTACTCGTGATAACGACGTAACTTAAGCGCCTTACCCGCTACGCGTGTATCTTTAAGCTTACCTAAGATACGTTCCAAGCCTTCTTCCGGCAGCTCTACTAAGCTGAAGCTGTCTCTAATCTGAATACGGCCAATCGCTTCTTTAGCCAAGCCGCCCTCATTAAGAATAGCACCCAGCAGGTTACGCGCTGCGATACCATCGCGCGTTCCTAAAGCAGTACGGCAACGCACACGGGCTTGCTCAAGCATGGGTGAGCTACGGCGCTCACGACGCTGTTCGCCAGCAACCGTCTGTCCACGACGCTCTTGTTGACGCTCGCCACGTGCAGTCACCTGATTTACCGGGTACTCACGCTCAATACCCTGCACATCAAAAGCCTGACCTTCAGTTAACTTGGACAGCAACGCCAAAGCAATATCCTGAACCTCACAGCCCAGTTTACTTACCAGCGTATCGAGCAACGGCTGATGCTGTTGCGCCTGCTCAAAACGAGGTTGCAAATCAGACTGTAGATTGTTAATCCGCGCAGCCAGCAGGGTTTGTGCATCGGGCAATTTCATTTCAACGATTTTTTGCTTAATGACGCGCTCAACCACTTGCAGCATACGACGCTCACGCGGCGTTACCAGCAAAAGCGCACGGCCCGTGCGGCCAGCACGACCTGTACGACCAATACGGTGCACGTAGGACTCTGGGTCATAAGGCATGTCTACGTTAAGCACGTGCGTAATACGTGGCACATCAAGACCGCGCGCTGCTACGTCGGTAGCCACAACGATATCTAAACGTCCGTCTTTTAATGAATCAACCACCTGCTCACGATGGTTTTGCGCGATATCACCATTAAGCGCAGCAACCTTGTAGCCTTTATCCTGCAGTTGCGAGGCAAGGTCGAGGGTTTGTTGTTTAGTACGTACAAAAGCGATGACCGCATCAAAATCTTCAACTTCCAGCAAACGCAAGATGGCGTTCGTTTTCTGGTCGTTATGCACCATGATGTGCGCTTGCTCAATACTTTCAACCGTTTGCGTTTTGCTGGCAATCTGCACCTGCTTGGGTTCACGCAAATGTTTTTGCGCAATAGCACGGATGGAATTAGGTACAGTGGCAGAGAACAATACCGTCTGGCGCTTTTCTGGTATGGCTTTGAAAATAAGCTCTAAGTCATCCATAAAACCGAGCTTGAGCATTTCATCCGCCTCATCCAGTACCAAGTACTGAATACTGGACAACAAACCACCATTGCGCGACAGGTGATCCACCAAGCGACCTGGGGTTGCAACAATCACCTGTGCACCTTGGCGCAGAGCGCGCAATTGTAGGCCCATAGGCGCACCGCCGTACACAGCAACTACGCTAACGCCCGGCATATTGGCTGAAAAGGTTTCAAACGCTTCAGAGACTTGCAAAGCCAACTCACGAGTTGGAGCCAATACCAACACCTGCGGCTCTTTGCGCTGCGGATCAATTTTCGACAAAATGGGTAACGCAAACGCGGCAGTCTTACCTGTACCTGTTTGCGCCTGACCGATCATGTCATGTCCGGCCATAATAATTGGGATAGCTTGGCTCTGAATAGGAGAAGGCTCTTCGTAGCCTGCTTTTTCAATAGCGGTGAGAATAGGCATAGCAATGCCTAGGGCAGCAAAGCTGCTAATTTCTTGGGTCATATTTGCCTCATATGCACGCGCAAAAACCCAAGAAAATTGCATACCCATGAAAGATCACTAAGATCGACCCGGCAACTATGTAGGGTGTTTGCGTAAATGCGATAAATAATAAGAGAATGAAACGTCTAGGGAGCAGTCGTAGCCAAGTATTTCTTTGTGACTACGCAAGAATGCAGTATCCTGAACGGGACTGGTATCCAGTCGGCGCGTAGTATAGCAATTTTTTTAGCCAACTGCAGTAAGATTCATAAATATTATTTTAAGAACCCTATGTTAATGCTTTTTAGTGCCATTGCTTGCAGCGTGGCCGTCTCTGTATTACTTAAGTTGGCACGCTCCCACAACCTGCAAATTGCCCAAAGTATTTTGGTAAATTATGCCGTTGCCAGCGCCCTCACTTTGCTGCTACTTAAACCCAACCTCGCCGTATTGGCAGAGCCTTCTATACACTGGCTATTGCTGATCAGCCTTGGTATTTTACTGCCCAGTGTTTTTTTAATTATGGCTAAAGCGGTAGCCAGCGCAGGCATAGCATTAAGCGATGCGGCCCAGCGTCTGTCTTTATTTATCCCACTGCTAATGGCTTTTTTGATTTTTGCTGAGCCACTCAACATGAGCAAACTTGCTGGCATAGCTCTGGCGCTGGCTGCGTTAATCGGTTTGATTTATCGGCCCAGCGGACACGCCCATAAAAACACTAAACAAACAACCTGGATTTTAATCGGAGTCTGGCTGGGTTATGGCGTTATTGATGTAACCTTTAAACAGCTGGCAAAAACAGGCGCTGCATTTTCCGCCAGTCTATTGGCTAGCTTTGTCTTGTCGGGCTGCCTGCTTTTGCTGTGGCTGCTGGTGCGCAAAACCAAGTGGCATCCAGCAAGTCTAGCTGCGGGCATAATTTTAGGACTGCTTAATTTTGGTAATATCTATGCCTATATTCGTGCCCACCAAACTTTTCCCGAAAACCCCACGCTTGTCTTTACCGCTATGAATATAGGCGTCATCTGTATGGGTGCTTTAATAGGTGTTGCCCTATTCAAAGAAAAACTACATCGAGTAAACGTGCTCGGCATTGCTTTGGCTGTAGCGGCAATTGTTTTACTTATCCCTTATTGACATCCTCCCCGCCCTAAAGGACGGGGATTCCCTCTACAGGACGGCCATGCCCGACCGCAAGAATGTTCTTGGCCGCATTGATGTCGCGGTCGTGAGTGACACCACACTCACTGCAAGTCCATT